>Ga0209612_1000602_pt1 | contig 35286 bp, 29 predicted proteins | sample BioC12SIPDNA_FD_185746 | JGI IMG/M metagenome (GOLD analysis project Ga0209612, IMG submission 185746) | Anaerobic biogas reactor microbial communites from Washington, USA - Biogas_R1_B C12 SIP DNA (SPAdes) (version 2) | ecosystem: Engineered > Bioreactor > Anaerobic > Unclassified | place...
CTCCTTCAAGGACACTTTTTCGGAGTAGTTCTTCATTGCTCATTTCGATAGTCCTTTTCATAGCTCCTAATAGTAATTAGGACATTTCTATTTTGCTACTTTAGGACATTATCATGTTGCTCTTACAGGGTTGCCGGAAAGCATTTCTGAGACAAGTGTGCATGCTATAATATTCAGCATGTCAACTACCACTTCAAATCACCATCCCTTGATCATTGCCCATAGGGGAGCCTCGGCCTTTGCGCCAGAAAATACCATGGCCGCCTTTCGCTTAGCCAAAGAACTTGGCGCCGAAGGCATCGAATTGGATGTAATGCTATCTGCTGATCAAAAGCTGGTTGTGCATCACGACAACAGCGTCAATCGCACCACAGATGGCAAGGGGAAAGTGGCTGAAATGACCTGGGACGAGCTCAAAGACCTGGATGCCGGCAGTAAATTTGGCGAGGAATTTTCAGGAGAGCCGCTGCCCTTATTGGAGCAGGTTTTTGAAGAATTGGGTCGAAAACTCCTGATCAATGTTGAGTTGAAGAATTATGCCTCTCCCCGGGACAGGTTAACCGAAATGGTGGTCGACCTGGTGAAGAGAATGGAATTGGAGGAATCAGTACTTCTTTCCTCCTTCAATGCTAAAAACCTCTTAAGAGCTTACAGAGCAGCCCCGGAGATTCGGCGTGGCTTGTTGACCTTACCTGGTCTGGCGGGAAGTCTCTATAGGGGCTGGTATGGAAAGCGTTTCCAGTATGACGCGCTTCACCCTCATTACCCGGATGTAAGACCAAAAATGGTTGAAAAGCTTCATAAGCATGGCAAGCAGATCAACGTCTGGACCGTCGATGAGCCGGAAGACTTGAGGCGAATGAAAGCCTACCAGGTTGATAGTGTTATCTGTAATGACCCTGCCCAGGCCCGGCAGGTACTCGAAACCCCATGAAAAAACGTGCTGTCTGTTGGCTGCTTTGTTTGAGTTTGTTGCTCAGTTTGCTGCCAGCCATAAGTCATTCTGCCCAAGCCAATAATAGCCAGGATGCTGAAACGCTCCTGGAGGGGATGAGCCCGGCGGAAAAGGTGGGGCAGCTTTTTCTGGTCACCTTTGACGGCAGTGAGGTGGATGAAAACACCGCTATTTATGATCTGATCAATGATTATCACATCGGCGGCGTTGTGTTGAGCTCTGAACACAATAATTTTGTCGGTGAAGATACGGTTACTGCTGCCTGGCAGCTGATCAATGATCTCCAGGAAGTAAATTGGCAAAAAGAAAACCTTGAGTCAGAAGAAACTCAGACCAACCCGGAATCAAGTTTCATCCCGCTTTATGTAGGCATGAGCCTGGTGAACTCTGACAACCGCACGGCCCAGATCCGGGAAGGCTTGACAGAATACCCATCTCCAATGTCCATTGGCGCAACCTGGTCTACGAACTTAGCCAAAGAAGTGGGGGACTTGATCGGTAAAGAAATGGCAGCCATGGGGGTGAACCTGCTCCTGGGACCTTCATTGGATGTGATCGACAGCAAAGACGCGGTTGCGGCAAGTTATGCCAACACGCAAAGCTTTGGCGGAGATCCTTATTGGGTGGGTGAGCTGGGAAAAGCTTACATCGAGGGTCTGCACAGCGGCAGCAACGGCAGGATCAGTGTGATAGCTCAGCATTTCCCTGGCCTGGGAAGTGTGGATCGGCTTCCCTCTGAAGAAGTTTCAACCATTCAAAAGACACTTGAACAGCTCAAGCAGATTGAATTAGCCCCTTTCATCAGTGTGGTCTCAGACCCTGACCCCTTGCGCCAGGTGGACGGCTTGATGGTTTCTGCCATTCGTTTCCAGGGTCTGCAGGGAAACATCCGAGCTACTACCATGCCGGTAAATTTTGACCAGGCAGCGCTGGAACAATTGCTTTCACCAGCTGAATTGGCCGCCTGGCGGACAGCCGGCGGTCTGACGATCAGCGATAGCCTGGGCAGCCCGGCAGTGCGTTCGTTTTTTAGCTCAAGCGATACAGAGTTTGACCCGCTTTCTGTAGCCCGGACCGCTTTTCTGGCTGGCAATGACATGCTATACCTGGATAATTTTAAATTCAGGACTGATGAATTTGAAGTCGATACGATTCGGCGGACGATAGAATTTTTTACTCAAAAATACCAGGAAGATACCCTTTTTGCTCAACGCGTCGACGAATCGGTTTTGCGGATTTTGCGTGCTAAACTCAAACTCTATCCCGAATTTATCTCCGAAAATATTCTCAATCCAGCCGAAGGCCTGAACGCCATAGGTGCTTCAGAAACGGTTGGTTTGAAAGTCAACCGCGAGGCTGTGACTTTGTTGGCCCCTTCGGCAGACTATCTCAACACTATCTTGCCCCAGCCGCCCGCCTTACAAGAAAGAATCACCATTTTTACGGACACCCGGCTCGGTCAACAGTGCGATACCTGTTTGGAATCTTACGATTTAGGCCTGATGGATTTTGAAGACACACTGATTCGCTACTATGGGAGACTGGGCACTAATCAATTAAACGCGGACAGGATCACTTCTTACAGCTTTGTTCAGCTGACAGAGATTTTAGACCAACGGACTGAACCCTCCGACCCCAATCTGGCGGATAATTTAAGAGCTTCTCAATGGGTGGTCTTTAATTTACTTAATGAGGATCCAACCTTGCCGGGAAGTTTAGCCCTGAAAAGGATCCTTTCAGAACGTCTGGACTTGCTGCGCGACAAATACATCATCGTTTTTAGTTACAGTGAGCCGTTTTACCTTGATTCCACCAACCTGGCGAATATCACGGCCTATTACGCCTTATATAACCAAAGCCAGGCAGCCCTGGATATTGCCAGCCGCGTGTTTATGCGGGAAATGACGGCGCCTGGCTCATTGCCGGTTTCACTCAAAGCGATAGACTATCAACTTGGGGAAGTCACCGCGCCAAACCCCAACCAGGTGATCGAAGTCAACCTGATCACCCCTGTTCAACCCGAGCCAACCGAGCAGGCAGACACTCCTTCAGCAGAAACGCCAGTACCCTTATTTGTGATGGGCGAAAATGTGCGCATCCAGGCCGGGCCAATCGTAGATTACAACGGAAATCAGGTGCCTGATGGAACCGTTGTGCGATTTACTGTCAAACTAAGCACTGAGTCGTTGATCATATCCCAGCCAGAAGCAGTGACCCAAAATGGATATGCTGCCATTGATTACCGCATAGAGCGGGAAGGTATATTTGAGGTTACAGCCATCAGTGAGCCGGCCAGGACTTCCGGTACTTTGATCCTCAATACCCAGGGAGGTCTGGCACAAGTCATTTTGCCAACGGCAACTCCCACGCCAACCCTGACGCCCACTATCGCGCCAAGCCCCACGGCGACTCCACAAGCAACACCAACCCCCGACCCCCAGGCAAATCTGACCGGCTATCCCAAACTGACCGACTGGCTTTTAGTGGTGCTGATTGTTGCAACCGGAGCTTTTTTGGCCTGGATTGTTGGCTATAAATGGTGGGGCAGCATCCGTTGGGGACTGCGTTCCGCTTTGTTGACTGCTATTGGCGGCTTGCTTGCTTATATGTTGCTCACGGTTGGGATTGGACCGATCGTGGCTTTGGTTAAAGAAAGCGCTTCCTGGTTTGTGGTCCAGGCCACGGCCATCGGAATGATTTTTGGTTGGGCAGTCGCTTTGACCTGGTGGGTATTCAGCCAAAACAAGCCCAAAATTGATCCAAGCGATCAGCTCTAAAATTTTCTAAAGATTGTGTAATAGGGTAAAGAGCAAACTGAGGAAAACCAGTCCTCCGGTCAGCATCAACAGCTGTACTTCAGTCTTGCTCAATTGAGACTGCAGCGTGCGGCTGTAGCCCCCACCTATACGGCGTAAATTGCCTGTGCTCTCCCCTGTCAAGGCTTTGATGAAGGCGGTAACGTTTTTAGGGCGATCATCCGGGTGAAGGGACATAGCCCAGAGAACGGCTTCTTCAACCCTGGGTGAGATGGCCGGATTAATGGAACGGGGCAAGGGCAGGCTTTCGGGCTTCAAAAAGCGGTCACGCACATTGAGCGGGGCTGTGTTGGTAAGCAGGTGATAGACGGTGCCGGCAAACGCGTAAACATCAGCCCGGGCGTCTGTGTGACTGCTGTCACCGCCGTATTGTTCCAGGGGGGTATAGAGCGCGGTGCCCTGTCCCTGCATGATGGTGATAGTCACTTCTCCGGGAGCAAGCAGCTTCACCAGGCCAAAGTCAACCAATTTCACCAGTCCAGAGGGAGTCACCTTCAGGTTGGAGGGTTTAATATCGCGATGCAGGATGGGAGGGTTTTGGCTGTGCATGTAGCTCAAAGCGTCACCGATTTGCACGGCCCAGTCCAGCACGTCTTCCTCCCGTAAAAACTTTCCACTGCTTTCGGCTTTGGCGATGGTGGTGCGCAAGTCATCGCCCGGCACATAATCCATGACCAAAAAATCTTCCTCTTCAATCGAGAAAAAGTCAGACACCTTGGGCAGGTTGGGGTGGTCCAAGCGGGCAAGAACCGTGGCTTCACGCAGAAACTGGTCGCGGAATTCTTTCAGGATTTCTTCAGGGAAAGCGGAATCATAGCGGACTTGCTTGACCGCGCACAGGCGTCCTTCCAGGCGAATATCTTCAGCCAGGTAAATGGAGCCGTAGCCGCCCTGACCGATGATGTTCTTTATACGGTACCGTTCATGCAAAACGGTCCCCTTGCCGGTGATGGACCTCATGATATCTTCTTCCTCTTTTTAACAGCCATTTCCCATTCGGCGTGGAAAAGTTGTCTGTGCTTGGATTATAATCTTAAAAAGAAGAGAAAGAACTGCTTAATATGGAAGACGCCGTCCTGATAGCCAACAATGGCCCGCTGAATGGGCAGCAATGGGTGATCGACCGGGATTTGATCATCGGTCGTGATGCCGACTGCGATATCGTCATACCAGACCGTCAGGTCTCACGCCGTCATGCGCGCATCGTGAAAACATTTTCTGGTGTGATGCTTGAAGATTTAGGCAGCAAGAATGGCACTTATCTGAACAATCAGCCGATCAATGAACCTTCAAAACTGATCGAAGCTGACGAGCTCGCGATTGCTTTTACCCAAACCTTTTTGTTCCTGAGCTCTGAAGCCACCTTGCCTCTTTCTGATCTGCCGCCTGAATTGAGCCAGATCTTTAAGCTGCGCATAGAGGAAGCCTCCCGCCGGGTTTGGGTGCGGGGGATGGAAATGAATCCACCCCTTTCAAACCAACAGTATTTGCTCTTATCTTATCTCTATTCAAAAGCGGGTGATGTGGTCAGTCGGGAAGAATTGATCCAGGCTGTCTGGGCGGATGAAACCCGCTGGGTTTCTGAACAGGCTTTTGATGCCTTGGTCAGACGGCTGCGTGAGCGCTTGACCCAACTTGACCCTGATTATGACTATATTGTCACTGTTCGCGGGCATGGATTGCGTTTCCAAAACGAAGCTCATTAAAAGCATAAATTTGAAATACCAACAAGCCCGGATGAACAAACAAGTTTTTCCAATCCATTAAACAGAAAAAGTGCTTTGAAAAGCACTTTTTTAGTATCTGTTGCAGATTTATGCGTTGTCTTTTTATTGGGGACGGGAATTGGAGTTGAGGTTGCGCCTCATGGTAAAGCGCATCACTTCACGGTTGATGTCCTTGAGTTTTTCGACCAATTCCGGTTGATCGTTCTGGTTTTCAACCTGCGCGATCAATTCCGCCAGTGTCTGGCTGAACTCGTCATTAATGGCCTCACCAGCCTCTTCAAGCACGTTTTGGCGAGCTTCGGAGTCTTCCAGTTGAAGTAGTTGTTCAACAATTTCCAGCACTGCCCCACTGCTGCTGGCTGATCTCAAAATACTGACGATCGCGGCAAGTTTGGTCAGTTTAGCTGTGTCATTGGCTTCCTGGGCTTTGCTGGCATTCTCGTTGATAACTTCCGCAAAGGCTTGATTAACGCGCGGAAGGGCTTCTTGTGTGGCTTGTTCCACATTTTCTGCCTGCAGCAGCTCATCCAATAAGTCCTGTGCTTCTTTGACCTGAGCCTGATAGGCTTTGTCGATCACGTCCACCACCATGAGTAATTTGGCGCGCAGGGTCTCCAGGTTGGTTTTCTCCTCGCCCTCAGTTTTCTCAATTCTTTCGGTCAGAGTCTGGAAAAAGGTGTAATCCAGTCCACCTCTGGCCATAGAGGCGATGGTGGTCAGACGAATTTCGTTGTCAGCGTGTTTGATCAGCAGTTCAAGCAGGTTTTCCCGGGTTATACCGGTTTTGCTTAACTCTTGCAGTTCCGCCATCGCTGCTCTGGTTTCAGCAGCTTCAACTGCAGCGGCTTTCCCAACGGTGGAGTTTTCCAGCAGCGCTTTTTGTACATTGGCTAATAGTTGGACGCCTTCCTGATCTCCTGAGGCGGCGGAAGCCTGGGCTAAACGAGAGAGCAGAACAAAGAGCTCTTCATCGATTTTTTCATCATTCTTGGAAATCAAGCTCAATAAGTCTTCAGGTGAAGCTGCGGCAAATTGCTGAAGCAGATTCAATTTTTCCTGCTGCGCTTTCATCATCTCAGGCGTGATACCATCCCCTTCAAGGATGGTCTCAAACAGCCGTTGTTGGGTCAGCATGGTTTGCGGTTTAAAAAGATAAGCTTTCCTTTTTTCTGGAGGAAGATCGTCCATGACTTTTTTGATCAATGGACCGATCGTTTTTTCCTGCTCAGTAACCGGGGTATTGAGTTCGGGAGGGAAATAGGTCAACAAAAGTTCTTTGTCCGGATCGTGATAGACAATTGGGGTTGGGTAAATGCCTTGATAATGACAGGTAGGACACTGGATCAGGTTGTTTGAACCTGAAAGCAGTTTCTCTTTTGCCTGAGGATCGCTGTTCATATCAAACAAACGGGTCAAATCAATTAATACAGGTTGTCGGCAATTAGGACAGGGGACGCTGGTTTTAGCCATTAAATTCACTCATTTCTTTTTTGTTTTAATCTTCGAGGATTATAACATCGGGCATCAGCCCATCCAGGTGCTGTATATCAGAGAAATATTAATAAATTGTTGCCTCTTCTTTATCCAAAATTTAACGATTAGGTTATAATTCAGGTCATGGAGTTAGGGAAACTCCAAAAACTGTGGCACCCTGGTTCCTCTAAACAGCCAGAAAAATTCACTAAAAACTATTTAAAAGGCTTTTCATGCAGGAACCAATGCTAAAACCAATCTCAAAGGAGAAGAAATGAAAAGATTCAAATTATTATGGGTTCTCGCAAGTGTATTGATTATTGCGAGTATGGCTCTGGCCGCTTGTACTCAAGCAGTCGAAGAGCCTGTAGTTGAAGAGCCACCAGCGGCTGAGGATGAACTGGCTGTTGGTATCGTGCTCCCCACCAAGGATGAACCCCGCTGGATCCAGGACGAAACCCGTTTTAAGGACGCCTTGACCGCACAAGGGTATGCCGTGGAGATTCTGTTTAGCCAGGGCGATCCCGCCAAAGAGAAACAAAACGTTGAAACCTTGATTTCCAAGGGCATCAAAGTTTTGATCATCTGCCCCCATGACGGAACCGCTGCTGCCGCGGCTGCTGAAGCTGCCCGTGCTGCTGGTGTAAAAGTCGTTTCATACGACCGCCTGATCCTGGACACCGAAGCAGTTGATTACTATGTGACCTTTGATTCTGTGGCTGTTGGTGAAGCACAGGCCCAATACCTGGTTGACAAAGCCAGTGGAACCGGTCTGCCTCTCTACCTGTATGCTGGTGCTGCCTCGGATAACAACGCTTTCCTGTTCTTCGAAGGTGCCTGGAATGTTTTACAGCCCAAGATCGCCGACGGTACATTTGTGATCAAGAACTCTTCTGAAGCTGTTGCTTTACAGGACAAGGCCGAATTGACCCGTGACGAAATGGGCAAGATCATTGGCCAAATCACCACTAACTGGGACTTCAACGTCGCCAAGAACCTGGCCGAAGCCAACCTGACCGCAGCAGCTGCTGAGGATAAGGGTGATGTCTTCGTTCTGGCTCCCAATGATGGAACCGCCCGTTCAATTGCTGACACTTTTGCTGCAGATCCCGACGTTACCAGCTACCTTGTTACTGGTCAGGATGCTGAAAAAGCTTCAGTTCAATACATCATTGACGGCAAACAGTCCATGACAGTTTTGAAGGATGTCCGTACTTTGGTTGGAGATGCAATCGCAGCTGCAGTCAAATTCCTCGATGGTCAAACCCCCGAGCAAACCAATACATACTTCAACAACGTGATTGAAGTTCCTGCCAAACCCTCCGAGGTCGTGAGTGTTGACAAGGATAATGTCAAAGCCGCAATCATTGATTCTGGCTACTATGAAGCTGGTGAATTCACTGGTTTAGAGTAAACAGAATGTAAAAAAAGCAACAGTGACTGGGAAACCGGTCACTGTTGTTTATCAAAACTAGTTTTAAGCTGGAGATGCCAATGGAAAATCCCATTTTGGAAATGAAATCCATCACAAAGGAATTCCCGGGTGTAAAAGCATTGGATAATGTCACCTTCAGCGTCAAAAAAGGGGAAATTCACTGCCTGGTAGGGGAAAACGGCGCCGGTAAATCGACTTTAATGAAAGTGCTTAGCGGAGTCCACCCCTATGGTTCTTATACCGGTGAAATTTTTGTTGAAGGTGAATTGCAGAAATACAATAACATTCGCGATAGTGAAAACGCAGGAATTGCAATCATCTATCAAGAACTGGCTTTAATCCCTGAATTGACGATCTATGAAAACATTTTCTTGGGAAACGAGATCAGCAACGGAGTTGTGATCGATTCAAACGAAACAATTTTGCAATCAAAGGAAATTCTCAAGAAAGTTGGCTTGGACATTAATCCCGAAACCAAAATCAAAACCTTGGGTGTTGGGCAACAGCAATTGGTTGAAATTGCCAAAGCACTTAAAAAAGAAGTCAAAATATTGATTTTGGATGAACCCACAGCAGCACTTAACGAAAACGACAGTGAAAACCTGTTGGAACTCATCAAAGAGTTAAAACAGCAGGGTGTTACCAGCATTTTGATTTCTCATAAACTCAAAGAAGTGCTGGCAATTGCGGATACGGTCACCGTATTGCGCGATGGTAAAACTGTCACAACACTCGATGCAAAAGCAGACCTGGTCAATGAAAATGTGTTGATCAAAAACATGGTTGGTCGGGAAATCGACAATATTTATCCTGAACGGCACGGTATCGAAATCGGTGAAGAAGTCTTGCGCCTGGAGAATTGGCGGGCTTTTGCTCCCGGTTTAGGTAGAGAGATCCTGAAAGGGCTCGACATGAGCATCCATGAAGGTGAGATTGTTGGAATTGCCGGCTTGATGGGGTCTGGTCGTACTGAATTAGCAAAGAGTATTTTTGGCAATCCTGATCATTACCGCATTGAAGGTGATGTTTATATCCGGGGTGTCAAACAAAACTTTAAAAATCCTCATGATGCCATCAAGGCTCAGTTAGCTTACGTGACTGAAGACCGCAAAGGAAACGGATTGGTCCTGATCCAGGATGTTAAGCGCAACATCTCGCTGGCCAATCTGAAAGAAATCGCTAAATCCGGAGTTATTGACGAAAACGAGGAGATCGTTATCGCCAATCGTTATCGCAGCGATTTAAACATCAAAACGCCCACGATCGAGCAAAAAGTGAGGAACCTGAGCGGTGGCAATCAACAGAAAGTTTCCCTGGGAAAATGGCTCTTTGTCAATCCCGGTTTACTGATTTTGGATGAACCGACCAGAGGTATTGATGTCGGCGCAAAATATGAAATTTATCAAATCATGAATGAGTTGGTTGCCAAAGGCATGAGCATCATCATGATTTCTTCTGAATTGCCTGAAGTTTTGGGCATGAGTGATCGTATCTACGTGATGTCCGCTGGAAAATTCACTGGTGAAATGCCGGTTGAAGAAGCCAGTCAGGAAAAAATCATGGAACTAGCAGTGGATTATTAGGAGAGACGCCATGGGACTAGCAGAACAAACAGAACTTGAAGCAAAAGCCAAAACAAAAGGCTTGATGGAGATACTCAAGGAGAACGTCAGTGAGTATTTCATGTTTATCGCCTTGATTGTGATCATGATTTACTTTTCATTCACTACCGATGGCGCCTTCATCTCCCCTCGAAACATCAGCAACTTATTCAACCAGGTAGGGTATATCGCCGTTTTAGCTGTAGGTATGACCCTGGTAATTATTATTCGTCATATTGACCTTTCCGTGGGTTATCTGGCGGGCTGTATGGGAGCATTCGCGGCAATTGCAATGACACGATGGGGGATGTCGGTTTGGGTAGTTTTACCAATTGTCTTGATCCTGGGCGTGATATCCTCCCTGGTGATGGCAAGTCCAATTGCCAAATTAGGTGTGCCGGCCTTTGTGTCCACCATGGCTGCGGGCTTGATCTTTAGAGGCGCGCTGCTCCTGGCTACCATGGGCACAGGCACGATCGTCATCAAAGATCAGGTATTCAATGCTATCGGCAATGGCTTTATCCCGGATATTATGAAAATTCCAGCTTTGGGCAACCGCCACATCCTGACCTTGTTGATTGGAGCGGTCGCGATTGTACTGAATATTTTCACTTCACTGCGTACCCGCAGGGCAAAAATTGCATACAAGTTTGAAGTACCTTCTTTTGGTCTTTTCATCCTGCAAATGCTGCTTATGTCGGTTGTGATTGGTTACATCGCCTGGGTTTTATCCGGTTATAACGGCATTTCCTGGAGCCTCGTGTTAGTGATTTTGGTGGTGGCTGTCTTTCAGTTCATCACTACAAAGACGCCACTTGGCAGGCATATCTACGCCGTTGGCGGCAACCCTGAAGCCGCTGAACTAAGTGGTATCAGTGTCCAAAAAATCACCTTCATCGTTTTTGGAGCCATGGGATTTTTATCGGCATTGTCCGGTGTCATGTATGCCTCCCGTTTGCAATCAGCAACTACGACGGCGGGTCTGGGCTTTGAAACAGACGCCATTGCGGCAGCCTTTGTTGGTGGTGTGTCAGCGGCTGGTGGTGTTGGCACCATTGTTGGTTCAATCGTCGGTGCCCTGGTCATGATGTCTCTGAACAGCGGCATGAACTTGATGGGCATCGATAGCTCGATCCAGTACATTGTCCGTGGCGCGGTCTTGGTGCTGGCAGTTATCTTTGACCGCATCACCCGCAAGAATCAATAATCCTTTTATTCCTTGAGACTCAAGGAGCTGAGCAATCAGCTCCTTTTCTTTTCCGAAGGAGAAAGAAATCCACCCAATCTCCTGGTTCTGCTTGATGACATTGACGATAAGCTTCACCTCCCATACAATAAGAAGACAACTAGACTAAAGAAGGATAGCTCACCCTATGAAACTTCTCACCATCCGTCAGGAGATTTGTACTGGTTGCAGGGAATGCGAAGTTGCCTGCTCCACTGCTTTTTTCAAAACTGACAACCGCGAATATTCCGCCATCAGAATCCTCAACAACGACAATACCTTCATCGCCACCATGTGCAATCAATGTGGCGAATGTATTAACATGTGCACCGCCAATGCCATCTATCGCGATAAGCGGGGCATTGTGCGCATCGACAAAAAGAAGTGTGTCGGCTGTTTGGGTTGTGTCGGCTATTGTTCTCACCTGGCCATGTTCTACACTGATGACCTGCTGGAACCGTTCAAATGCATAGCCTGTGGGATTTGCGTCAAAGCTTGTCCTGAAAATGCGCTTGAAATCGTCGGCAGTGAGGCTTAAGGAGAAAACATGGGAAACATTCTAAAAACCTATCAGTACGAATTGGGCAAGATCGAACGCGGTTATAACGGAAGATCGCTTTATATCAATGTATCGGATTTGAGCATCCAGGAAAAACCTGTCACCGAATTCATGAAAGAGAAATTCACTGGTGGCAAGGGCTTTGACCTGTGGTATCTCTGGCATGCTGTCAAGCCTGAAACCCGCTGGAACTCTCCGGAAAATGAAATTGTGATGAGCGCGGGACCTTTGGGAGGCATCACCCAATACTCTGGAACGGGAAAAACGCTGGTTTGTTCCATCTCACCCCTGACAGATATTCCAATCGACAGCAACGTGGGCGGTTATTTTGGGCCTCTGCTCAAATTCTCTGGTTGGGACGCGCTTGAGCTGCAAGGTAAAGCAGATAAAGATTTGGTGATTTTCATCGACGGCAACACCGGTCTGATCCAAATTGAGGAAGGGGAGGAATATCCTGAGGATTCCCACCTTCTGGCTGAAGAACTGACCACAAAATTTGCCAAAGACGAGGACGACAAAGTCAACGTTTCGGTTGTATCCAGCGGTAGCGGCGCTCTGCATACCTTGATGGGGATGTTGAATTTTTCCTTCTACGATCCCCGCCGCAAAGTGGTACGCTTCAAGCAAGCCGCCCGGGGTGGTATCGGCACCATCATGCGTGACAAGAAGATCAAAGCGCTGGTGGTTAAATTTAAGGGAGTCAAAGGCAATCTGAACAATGCGGCTGACCTGGGTACCATCAACAAAGTCGGCGTTAAATACCACAAAGAAATGCACGACCTGGACCACAAGCAGAATGAAATGCGCAAAATTGGCACCGCAAATACGGTTCTGGTCATGAATCAATATGATCTGCTGCCAACCCGCAACTTCCAGACCGGGGGTGACCCAGAGACAGTAAAGATTTCACCCAAGGTTTTCATTGAGCAATACCTGACGCAGGGCATTCACGACGGCTGTTGGTACGGCTGCACCATGTCTTGCGCCAAGACTGCCGACCACTTCCAGCTCAAAACCGGACCTTATGCCGGGCAGTGTGTCACGGTCGATGGACCGGAATATGAGTGTGTGGCTGGCTTGGGCTCCAATCTGGGCATTTTTGACCCCCAGGCCATCCTGGAAGAAAACTTCTATTGCGATACCTACGGGATCGACCTGATTTCCTTTGCCACCTGCACCGCCTTCATCATGGAATGTTATCAGCGTGGGCAAATTACCCGGGAAGATATGGGCGGCCTGGACCTGGCCTTTGGCAACAGCCAGGCAGCTTTGGAACTGCTGCATCAAATGTCGCGAGGAGATGAATTCGGCAAGATTGCCGGTCTGGGCATCCGCAAACTGAAGAAGCTGTTCGTGGAACGCTTTGGTGCTGATCCCCAATTGCTGCAGGATATCGGCATGGAAGTAAAAGGGCTCGAGTATTCAGAATATGCCCATAAAGAAAGCCTGGCTCAACAGGGCGGTTTTGCTCTGGCAAACAAAGGTCCTCAGCACGATGAAGCCTGGCTGATCTTCATGGATATGGTCAATAAGCAGATTCCCACTTTTGAGGATAAAGCCTATGCCCTGTATTACTACCCCATGTTCCGCACCTGGTTCGGGCTGGTGGGATTGTGTAAATTGCCCTGGAATGACATCGTCCCGGCGGACAACTACAAGACCGATACCCCCGCCAAGGTCCCGGAACATGTCCAGAATTATGTTGACCTTTTCAACGCGGTCACTGGTAGTGAGATTGACAAGGAAGAGTTGATCATTCAATCCGAAAGAGTCTATCAGTTCCAGCGCGTCTTCAATATCCGCATGGGCAAGGGTGCCCGGGAAGACGATTACCCGCCTTATCGATCGCTTGGTCCGGTAAGTGCTGAAGAATATCTCTCCCGCCAGGAGTTGTATGACAAACAATTGCGGGAAACGATAGGGTTGAGCCCGGATGAGATGAGCCTGGAAGAAAAAATTGCCGCTACCAGGCGCTACCGTGAAGACCAGTACGAACAGCTGGTGGACGCTGTTTACAAACGCCGCGGCTGGACTGAAAAAGGCGTGCCCAAACCGGAGCATCTCAAAGAAATCGGCATGGATTTGCCCATGCTGCTGGAAGTGATTGAGCCAAAACTTTGATAAAAGTCAACACCGAAGACCATCCCTGGCAGCAAGGAATGACAGTCAGGGCTTTGCTGGATGAGAAAGTGTTCACCTTTCGTCATATTATTGTGCGCGTCAATGGTGACTATGTCCCTGAAGAAGGGTACGAAAACTACAAGATCGCTGATTGCGATGATGTTTTGGTGCTGCATTTAATGGCGGGAGGCTAAATGTCTGCTCAACGCTATCTCAAAAATCAGAATGCCATCACAGCCGCGGAGCAAGAATTGTTAGCTCAAAAGAGAGTGGTGATCATCGGCTGCGGCGGCCTGGGAGGCTATTTGGTGGAGCAGTTGGGTCGACTTGGAGTCGGTTATATGCGCGTAGTTGACCCGGATGTCTTTGAGGAATCCAACCTCAACCGGCAGTTGCTTGGCTCGATGCTCAACCTCGGCAAACCTAAAGTACTGGCAGCCAAACAGCGTATGCAAGCCATCAACCCGAAAGTGCAGGTTGAAGAAATTCAAACCACGTTCACCAGTCAAAACGCGGACTGGCTCTTGGGAGGCTTTGACCTGGCGCTGGATGCCCTGGATACCATTCCGGATCGCTTGCTTTTAGAAGAGGCTGCCTCTCGGCAGGGAATCCCTCTGGTCCATGCCGCTCTTTCAGGCTGGCGCGGTCGCCTGGCTGTGATTTATCCCGGTGAGTCAGTGCTTCAAACGCTCTATGGCGGAACAGCTGAGCTGCATGGAGAAGAGGAAGAACAGGGCACGCTGGCTTTCACCGCAGGGGCCTTGGCATCGCTGCAGGCGGCCGAGGCGGCTAAGGTTTTGCTCGGGAAATCTGTCTTGCGGGGGCAGATCCTGGAAGTAGACCTGCTCAGCCTCAGTTTCACGCTGCTGAAAGTGCTCTAAAATTTTCACCTTATCCTAAAAACACCTATTTTCCAACAAAACCTAAGCTTTTTGCCGAAGGTCAGCCTTGATGTACAGCTAGCGGACACTCTATAATTGACCATGTTACAATTTCTTTCTGACAGAGAAAATGAAAGGATACTATGACTGAAAAAGAACAATTCAAACTCACTTATGGTACTATGCACAACCCACCTCAAGAAATGCACGATCGCTTTGACGAGGCACTGAAAGCCCTCAAGGCCAACCCGGGCAAAGAATATCCGATGATCATTAACGGGCAGGAACGCTATGCGAAAGAAAAGCATAAAGCGTATTCTCCCATCAACACTTCCTGGCACCTGGCAACCTTCCAAAAAGGCACTGCCAAAGACGCGGCTGACGCTGTCGCGGCTGCCAAAGCGGCTTTCCCAGCCTGGCGGGCAATCCCCTGGCAGGAGCGCGTGGCCCTGATGCGCAAGTTTGCAGACCGCATCAACGAACGCTTGTATGAAATTGGCGCGGCTGTCAGTCTTGAAGTCGGTAAAAATAGAATGGAAGCCCTGGGTGATGTGGCTGAAACCGCAGACCTGATCCTCTGGGGCTGCAAGATGATGGAAGAAAACCATGGATACGTCAGAGCCATGGGCGACGATCCGGTTGATGGTTTTATTTCCAAAAACCAATCTGTGCTCAAACCTTATGGTGTTTGGGTAGTCATTTCTCCCTTCAATTTCCCCACTGCCTTGTCCGGTGGACCTGCTGGCAATGCCCTTGTGGCAGGCAACACCGTGGTCATGAAACCGGCATCTGATGTCAGCTGGGGCGCTGCCTTGCTTGTGGATTGTGCCCGTGAAGTTGGCGTTCCAGACGGCGTGCTCAACTTCGTCACCGGACCAGGGTCCAGCCTTGGTAATGCTTTGACCGATAACCCTGACGTGGCAGGTATCACCTTTACTGGATCGATGGAAGTCGGCATGAGTATATTCCGCAAATTTGCCGCCCGGGATTATGTTCATCCCACCATTTTGGAAATGGGCGGTAAGAATCCAACCGTTATTTCGAAACATGCTGATTTGGAAGACGCGGCTGTTGGCTGCGTGCGCTCAGCCTTTGGCTTGCAAGGGCAGAAATGTTCCGCTCTCTCCCGCATTTTCATTGAGGAGGAACTTTACGAACCCTTCATTCGCCGGGTGGTTGAACTGACCAATAACCTTTCCATTGGCGATCCAACGCTGCGCGAGAATTGGATGGGCCCTGTCATCAATCGCAATGCCTACGAAGATTACAAAAAATTCACCAACGAGTTGTATGAGAACGGTACGATCCTGACAGGTAGCAAATACTTGAAAGAAAACGGCTTGGATGAAGGTTACTTCTGTGCCCCCACTGTGGTTGTTGATGTGCCTTTGGATCATTATCTCTGGAAAACAGAAATGTTCCTGCCCATCGTTATGATCGCTCCGATCAAGAACCTGGAAGAAGGCATCAAACTTGCCAATGATGTCGATTACGGCTTGACCTCAGGTTTCTTTGGGACTGAAGAGGAATGCGAGTGGTTCCTGGATCATACCGAAGCCGGCACAACCTATGTCAACCGCCCGCTGGGCAGCACAACTGGTGCCTGGCCAGGATTCCAACCCTTTGGGGGATGGAAGGGCTCTGGTTCCACCGGCAAAAACGGCGGTGGTTTTTACTACCTGCCTTTGTATATGCACGAACAATCCCAAACCAGGGTTAAACGCGGCTGATTTGCCCGTTAAAGCAAAGTAAAATAAAACCAGGTTGATTTAGGACCTGGTTTTATTATCGATATTTTTGGAGGCAGATGATTCGAAAAGCAGGATCTTTGTTGATGTGGATAGGATGGATATCCCTGGGGTGGTTGATCTTTAGTTTGGTCAGCGACAAACCCGCTTCGCCCGTGGCCATCATTGGGGTCTTTGCCTTGGGTTTGGGCTATGTTCTTACTCGCAGACGCTCAACCCGGGTGGACCAGGCCAACGCAAGCACACTGCCTTCTCAACGCAGGCAGCGCAAGGAACATAAATCCTGGATCACGAAAATCGACGGTGAGTAACCAGATCGGATTGGAAGAAAACTATGGAAAACAAGAAAATCGAAATATTAAGCACCATCTCGCTCACCGAAGAGCAAATCAAAAAAATTCAGTCGGTCGATGAAGCCATCAGGCTGGACGTGAACCGAGCCAAAGATGCGGCCAAACTTCCGGATGAGACCTGGAACAAAACAGAGATCTTGTTGACTTCCGGTAATTATTTACCAACCCGGGAAAAAGTCCCCAATTTGCGTTGGATCCACAACTCCTCTGCCGGTGTGGACACCATCATCGAAGACCCGCTGTTGAAAGCTGAAGGAATTGTTACAACCAGTTCCAGCGGCGTGATGATCAGCCAGATGGGTGAATACATCATCATGGCTTTGCTGATGCTGGGGCATAAAATGCCGCGCATGATCAAGGCTCAAAAGCAGAAACAATGGATCGAAGAACGCTATCAGACCTTGCAACCCAAAGAACTGCGGGGCAGCACGGTGGGGATCGTTGGCTACGGTTCAATTGGCCGTGAAGTCGCCAGGCAGCTATACCCGTATGGCACCACCGTTTTGGCTGCCAAACGCGATGTCATGCATCCGGAAGACAAAGGCTACACCCCGGAAGGTTTGGGCGATCCCAAAGGCAACTACTTCCACCGCCTTTATCCGATCGAAGCTTTGCAAGGTATGCTCAAAGATTGTGACTTTGTGGTCATCACGCTCCCGCAGACAGCGGAAACCGAAAATCTATTCAACAAGGAAATGTTCAATGCCATGAAGCCGGGTTCTTACCTGGTAAATGTTTCCAGAGGTCCACTGGTGAATGAGCCGGCTTTGATCGAAGCCCTCTCATCAGGCCATCTGGGAGGGGCGGTTTTGGATGTATTCCATGAAGAACCGCTGCCTTCCATTAGCCCGCTTTGGGAGCAGCCCAACCTGATCATCACCCCCCACATATCGGCATTTTCACCTAAAATGATGGACCAGGTCGTAGATCTGTTCGTGGAAAACCTTAAACGCTATCTTAAAGGTGAAAAACTTTATAACCAGGTCGATGTAGAACAAGGTTATTGAGCTTTCCATGGATCTTTTCGACCACACACTAAACGAAGAACTGCAATCCCAGGCACCGCTGGCCGCGCGAATGCGCCCCAAAACAGTGGATGAGATTGTCGGGCAGCAGCACATCATCGGTAAAGGAACGCTGTTACGCCGGGCGATCGAAGCCGACCGCCTTTTCAGTTCCATCATCTTGTACGGACCGCCGGGAACCGGCAAAACCACCATCGCCCAGGTCATCGCCAACACGACCAACGCTCATTTCGTGACCCTGAGCGCTGTTTTGGCTGGGGTGGCGGACCTGCGCACTGCCATTCAGGAAGCGACCGATCGAAGAAAATATCATAAGACCCGCACAATTCTGTTCATTGATGAGATCCATCGTTGGAATAAGGCACAGCAGGACGCGCTGCTGCCAAAAGTAGAAAACGGGCTGATCACACTGATTGGCGCTACCACCCAAAATCCTTACTTTGATGTGATCAAAGCTTTGGTCAGTCGCTCGCGCATCTTTGAGCTTAAACCATTAAGCCAGGAAGATATCCTGACCTTATTGCAACGAGCTCTGACTGATGAGGAAAACGGCTACGGTTTGCGCCAGATCCAGGTTGAGGCGGAGGCCTTGAACCACCTGGCTGATATCTCGGGTGGTGACGCGCGCAACGCCTTGAACGCCTTGGAGCTGGCGGTGGAAACCACACTGCCAAAAGAGGACGGCGTCACCTATATCACCTTGGATATAGCGCAGGAGTCGATCCAACGGCGGGCAGTTTTGTATGACAAAACTGACGACCAGCACTACGATACTATCTCAGCTTTTATTAAATCAGTGCGGGGCAGCGACCCGGATGCCGCCCTGTATTGGCTGATGAAAATGATTTACGCTGGCGAAGACCCGCGCTTCATCCTGCGCAGGCTGATCATCCTGGCCAGTGAGGATATTGGTCTGGCTGATCCGAGGGCGATTTTGGTTGCCAACGCCGCCGCGCAAAATTTTGAGTACATCGGCTTGCCCGAAGGACTTTACCCTATCGCCGAAGCGACCTTGTATCTGGCCACCGCGCCAAAAAGCAATTCGGTTGGAGCTTATTTTGAAGCCCTGAAAGAAATTGAAACCAACGGTGCCAAGCCAGTTCCGATCCACCTGATGGACCCAAGCCGGGACGCCAAGGGCTTTGGGCACGGACAGGGCTATGACTACCCCCATAACCATGAAGGTCATTGGACGCCCCAGCAATATCTGCCAGACGGGCTGGAAGGCCGCCAGTTTTATCATCCCTCTTCTATTGGCTACGAAGTTGAAATCGCTGAACGGCTGAAACGCTGGCGAGAGGAACAAGCCCGGGCCCTTGGAAAACCCAGCAGCGAGGACAGCAAGACTAACCAATAAATTCTTCTTAAATCCAATTTTCGTTACTGTTTTTCAGCAGGACACCCCCTTGTTTCGTGTTGAGCGGTCCAAGTTACACAATAATGAGTAGATAAATTTTGGAAAACCGCCCCAGGCCTTCCGGCGAGTAGCAGAAAAACTATTATTGCCACGAAAAAAGATTAAATAGGCCTATTATTTTTGGATTCCACCATCTTTTTGTTTATAATGTAAATGACAATTTTTCCACTATGCTTGTGATACTGAGAAGACGGGAACAAAGCTTTTGTCTTCTGCGTCTGTCCTGGATCACTGATAAATCGTTTTAGCAGTCCTGCAAGAGGAAAAAAACTTCACGCTAACCCAGTCTTTTGGTTTTCAGGCTTTCGTATTTGGGATTGTATCTATGGTTCCGACCCTTTTTCATAAAAGTAAGCATTTGTTTGTTTTTCTCAGTCTGCTGGCTTTGCTCCTGAATAGTGCCGGTAGCCCTGGCCACTGGCAATTGCGCAACGGAAAGATTATCCCATTTGACCTCCAGGAGACATCAGGCACACAAGTTGTGGAGAAGCCGAAACTGGCTGGAGATCTGGATGGGGACGGAGACCGTGAATGCCTGAGCCTGTCAGGTGAGAGCGCGCAAATCACTGATTGTTCTTCGGCAACCCTCTGGGAGAGCCCTGAAGGATGGCGTGTGAGTGAAGCGCAAATAGCAGACGTTACCCATGATGGCAAGAATGATGTTGTGCTCCTTGTCTGGCGTCCTTTCAGACCCTGGCCGGCAGACCGTTTTATGCCCTATGGGGGGCGTATTGCAAACCATCAGAACCAAGAAGGGCAAAGCTGCCAGCTGATTCTGATAGGCTGGCAGAAAGGGGAGTATCGTGAAATATGGGCTGGCTCAGCCCTGGCAAAGCCAATCTCGAATGTAATGATTGCAGACCTGGACAGTGATGGCCTGCTCGAACTGGCCGCTTTGGAAAGTGACTATGACGCATATCAAAAGGGAGGACAACTGACTATTTGGCGCTGGATTGGATTTGATTTTTCTTTATTGGATCGTTCTGAGGGTCGCTGGGAGCGGCTGGCCATCATGGGGGATGGTGTTCATCATTGGTTATTTAGCCGATAAGGAGAGTGTAAAATGCGAAAGAATCGATTTCAAAACCTGTTTATCTTGAGCTGCGTGGCTGTTTTGCTGGTCTCATGTACCATCACCATAAATCCCATGCCAGCAGATACTGAGCAACCCCCGGAAGCGACATTGCCGCCTACTGAGCCTGTTGCTCCTGAACCAACAAGCCCCCAGGTTGAGACAGAAATACCCGGGGATGTGGTCGTCTTGCCTGCTGATGAGGTTTATGGTGCCACGTTTGCCAGTTATCAGCAAGCTCAGGTCTCTTTGCCTCAAAGCTACCCGGGCGGCTATTCCCTGCCGATTTCCCTTAGCGAGGTGGAGAATATGGACGAAATAAATTTGAGTCCAGATCAGCTGGCTTTGCTGTCCCAGAATGGCTTTGTTGTCCAGGCTCCTGATAATTCTCCCAGCAAGCTGCTTTTGGAGTTCTACCAGGGCTATGAAAGCACGCGGTATGGAGACATTCCAGCCTTCATCACCACCGATTCCGTCTTTCATGTCTATCATCTGGTGTTCGACAAAATGCTTCGTGATTTGGAACGCGAAATGTTCATTCCCATGCTACGGGAATTGACATCAGCTTTGATCGCGGCCACCAAAGCACAATACGATCAGGTGGCGGGATCCTCGCTGGAAGAAGCGGCGCTGCGGAACCTGGCGTTTTTCAGTGTGGCCGGGTCGCTGCTGCAAAGCGGTGATCCAATTCCTGATGAGGCCCGGGAACTGGTTGAAGCCGAACTGGCTTTGATCATGTCAACATCGGGGGTTGAGTACTCACCTATCTTCAATTACGAAGGTCAGCCCGCGGATATGGCGTACATTGAGGACTACTCCCAATACATCCCGCGCGGGCACTATACACTTGGACCTGAGCTTGAGATGTATTTCCGCGCCATGATGTGGTACGGACGCATGAATTACCGCCTCAAGGACCGCATGGAGGTTCAGCGCGCGCTTTTGATCACAAAAGCCCTGCGTGAGACCACCACAGCGTCCGGTGCTTCCGCGCTGATGCTTTGGCAAAACATCTACGACCCGACTGTTTTCATCGTAGGCAAGGCGGATGACCTGGGAGTACACGAATTTGGGGTTGTCTCGGATGCGATTTTTGGTGCTGCTCCGGAACTGGCCTTGTTTGCTGATGAAACCTTACTCACTTCATTCATTGAAACGGCACGCTTGTTGCCTCCGCCCCAGGTCAACTCCATGTGGGTCTGGATCTGGCAGGACCAGGACGATGTGACCCAGGGTTTCCGCTTCATGGGGCAGCGCTTTACACTGGACCAGTATGTTTTTGGTCAGGTAATGTGGCGAAAAGTTGGCACAATGGAGAAACCACGGGACTTACCCAAGGCTTTGGATTTCTTCGCCGCGCAAGGCTCTCAGCTGGCACTGGATCTTCTCTATGAGATGGGCGAAAATGATTATCTGAACTATGAGACTCAGATGGCCAAGGTCACCCAGGAGGTCGCTACGCTCGAGCTGGATTCGTGGACGCAAAACCTGTATTGGTCCTGGCTCTATGCTCTTAAGCCTGTCTTTGAACCCAAGGGAGAGGCTTACCCGGCTTTCATGCAGACCGAGGCCTGGGCTCGAAAGGATCTTCACACCGCGCTCAGTTCCTGGACTGAACTGAAGCATGACACTATTCTTTATGCCAAACAGGTGATGGCAGAAATGGGCGGCGGGCCCGGTGACCCACCGCCTCATGGTTATGTGGAGCCCAACCCTGAAGCTTACGCCCGCCTGTTGGCTTTGGCGGAGATGACATACCAGGGCTTGGAAGACCGCGGGCTGTTGGGGCAGAACACCATGGTCAATCTGAACAATCTAATTGCTGAACTTCAATTCCTGCTGGATATTTCCCAGAGGCATTTGGCAGCGGAAATGATCACAGACGATGACTATTGGCACATCAAATATTACGGCGGATGGCTTGAGTCGATGACCATTGCAGCGGCTGACCCTGCGGGTGATGGGTATTCCGCAAACCTGGAGGATCAAAAATCCGCCCTGGTAGCTGACGTTGCCACTGGTATAGAGCGGGTGTTGGAGGAAGGCGTTGGGTATCCAACAAAAATTTACGTTGTTTTACCGGATGAACCATATCGGGTTGGAATTGGCGTCGTTTATACCTACTACGAATTCATCGTTCCACCCGCTGAGCGGATGACAGACGAAACCTGGCAGGCTTTGCTTGAATCCGGGCAGGCTCCCCCGCAACCGGAATGGACCCAGGCCTTCATTTCCGATTAAGACTGAGAAACCTTGCTCTTGGAGGAGTGATATTGCTTTCACTCCTCCAGGCAGGCTGTCTACCAGAGCCGCCTCTGACAATTACTCTTGGCGGTGATGTCATCCTGGGGCGTGATGGGCAGGCTATATTTACGGAAAACCCCTGGGGGAACATTGCGCCCGCCGATTCAACATCAGAGGCTGGTCAGAATTGGTTTCTGGTCAACCTTGAATCCCCGCTCGCCAGCCAGCTGGAGGCAAAAAGCGTAAGCGCTGAAGGTTATAACCTCTGCGCTCCTTCTGAAACGGCCGAAATCCTGAAAATGGGCGGCGTGGATCTGGTATCCACGGCTAACAATCATCAGGGTGATTGCAGCCAGAGCCTTGACCCATCCCGGGCGATCGAAGGACTCTCGGTCGTCTCTGAGGCTCACCCATTTTTTCTGGAAGGTCCTGATGGCACCATCGCGGTTATTGCGGTTGATGCGGTTTCAAAACCATTGGACATCACGTCCCTCCTGGACCGGGTGGCCGACCTTGAAGCAAAATCCGACTTAGTGATTGTTTCGCTGCACTGGGGGATGGAATATGCTGGGGAACCCACAACTTTACAGCGGGAGCAGGCCAAGCAGCTTGCCAACGCCGGGATGGATGTCTTATGGGGACATCATCCGCATGTGCTTCAGCCTGCGGAGTGGATTGTCTCAGAAAATGGAGAACATCGAATGCTGGCTCTTTTCAGCCTGGGTAACTTGCTTACAGACCAGACCATGACTTATGAAACGCGTCACTCAGCCCTGGTTCAAATCCGTTTTCAGGCAGGAGAAATAAGACAACTAAGCTTTCAGCCCCTGGTCCTGCTGCAAAAGGAGGGTGAATTATCGCTGGCCTATCCGCATGAAGAGGCAGTGAAGCACATCAGTGAGCGCTTGGGCTGGACAGAACTTAGCCAATCTTTGCCATAGAAAATCAAGCTGTGCATTGATGACAAGAGCTCCAACTCGTACTTAAATAATAAAGCCGCGCTTTCCCAGGTTTGAGAAAAGCGCGGCGTCTTTATCTTTTATAAAAAATTAGTTTACTTTGACATCGTCCGGGTAGTCTGCCAGGGCGGTATCGATGCGCTGCATGACCTCATCGGTCAGCATGGGGACAACATCCAAAGCCTTGAAGTTTTCTTCAATTTGGCTCAATTTGCTGGCGCCGGTGATGACCGTGCTGACGTTGGGGTTCTTGAGCACCCAGGCCAGGGACATTTGCGGCAGGCTGACGCCTAAATCATCAGCGATTTGGGCCAGGTTCTCAACCGCTTGCATGCGCTTGGGGTCTGAGAACATCTCTTTCAGCCATTCGTAGCCAGGCAGGCTGGCGCGGCTGCCCTCGGGGAAATTGCCGCCGCGATACTTGCCGGTCAGCATGCCGGATTTCAGTGGGCTCCAGGTGGTTGTGCCCAGACCCAGTTTGCGATAAAGAACATCGTATTCCTGTTCAAAGCGGGTACGGTGGAGCAGGTTGTATTCGGGCTGTTCCATGCTTGGGCCGATCAGGTGATGCTTTTTGGCAATTTTTGCCGCCTTGAGGATGGCTTCTGCCGGCCATTCAGAGGTGCCCCAATAAAAGGCTTTTCCTTGATTAATGACATGGTTGAAAGCGCGTACTGTTTCCTCGATGGGTGTTTCAGGGTCGGGACGGTGGGCAAAGACCAGGTCAACATAATCCAAGCCAAAGTTGCGCAGGGAACGGTCCACACCCTCAACGATATGTTTGAAGCTCAAACCAAGTTCGTTAGGAGTTTTTCCGCCCCAGAAAATTTTAGTAGAGAGAACATATTGTTCCCGCGGCCATCCCAATTCACGTAAGGCCTGACCCATGATTTTTTCAGATTCGCCACTGGCGTAGGCTTCGGCGTTGTCAAAAAAGTTGACACCGCGATCCCAGGCTGCAGCCATGAGTTGCTTGGCGTTTTCAATATCAACTTGATTGTGATAGGTCACCCAGGACCCAAAAGAAAGTTCAGATACTTTTAATCCAGATTTTCCTAAATGTCTATAATTCATTATTCACTCCGTTTTTTTATTTTATTATAGAGGTTTCAAGCGGCAAAATATAGCTTGCTGTAAAGGGTAGACAGCCGAAAAGAACTTTGGCAATTACTGCTTTTCCGTTGACGTTAAAATCGGTCCGTGATATTATTTCTAGCCTAATGCCCCCATCGTCTAGTGGCCCAGGACGCGGCCCTCTCAAGGCCGAAACCAGGATTCGAATTCCTGTGGGGGCATTTTTCTTGCCTGTAACTTTATTGAAAAACTCGGGTTTTATATCTTGAGTTTAAAATGAACACTAACCCATCCCGCAAGATCCATTATCCTCGTTTTCAAATCCGCAGAAGCATCCTGAACCACCTTTCCAGAGCTCTGCTGCGCTTGTTTTCAAAACTACGCGTCAGCGGGCTCGAAAATATTCCCAAAGAGGGTCCCGTGATCCTGGCTGGTAACCATGTTTCAACACTTGAACCAATGCTGATGGCTACTTTTCCAAAGCGCTTGGTTGAGCTTTTAGGAGCAGGGGACATTCCTTTTGAAGGCTTTGTTGACAATCTTGTTAACTTTTATGGATTTATCGCCGTCAATCGGGGCAACATTGATCGGGAAGCGATGAACCAGGCGCTTGCTGTGCTTAAACAAGGTGGGGTGCTTGGCATCTATCCGGAAGGCGGCACCTGGAAACCGGGTCAGATGAAAGCTCAGGTAGGCGTTGCCTGGTTGAGCAGCAAGGGGCAGGCCGTGGTTGTTCCCATCGGTTTCAGCGGATTTAAAGATAGCTTTTCTAAGCTGATGAACTTCAAACGCCCAAGATTGGAAATGAAAGTCGGTCAGCCAATCCCAGCCCTGGCCATTCACGAGAGTGATAAACCGATCAAAGAAATTTACCAGGATTACGCGGACATGGTGTTGGAACGAATCGGAGCTCTGGTCGATCCGAAAGAATTTTTGGAAGTTCCGGAAAGAAGTGAGTACAGCCTGCAGGTGCTGACCGGGAAAGAGGGAGAGACTTTCCAGGAAGTGGATTTGACTGGCTCAGACGCGCTGGCGGAATTTTTCTTCTCCCCTGTCTTGTTAAACAGCTTTATCAGTAACCTTAAAAAACCAATTGAATCACTCTATCCAAATGAACAGGAAAGAAGTAATCAAGTTTTTTCTGACGCGCTGCAGTCCGTTATCGAAGTGCTGAAAGACAACCCCGGCTTTTTCACCTACCGAATGGGGATCGAAAGAGGGCACAAGATAGAGAAGGCAATACAGGCTTTGATCGAAATTTTAGACCATGCCGAAGGCGCTGATCAAAGCGTTATCCTGAAAGCCCGGGCGCTGTTCCGTTATCCGGATGGCCGCGTGGAAGAAAAAGCGCATGATTACGATATCTACCCCGGGTAAGTTTGAGTTCAACTGACCGCTTAAGCTGCTTCCGAAACTTTTATATCCTTGATATTCAGCTGCAATGACTGCCGGCCCTGGTAGTCGTTGATCTCGAAGGTATAGGCCACATCAACATACTCAGGCAAGTTCTGCATCCAGTGTCCCTGGTTGAAAGCAATCGCGTCGAATTGATGAAAACCAGCTCCAAGGGTCAGCTTGAGATGGCGGCCGTCACCAACCGCGTAGGCACGCGTGACTTTGCAGTTTCGGCTGCAAAAGAGGGCGTCCGGGTTGTTTGAACCAGTCGGTTCCAGTTGGGCAATATCGGAGAGGATGCCGGGAATATGCTCAGGTTTGAGTTTATCCAGGGAGATTTCATAATCGATGAACAGTTCCGGGGCCAGCTCGATCCCAGCCAGGCGTTCCCGCGCGATTTGGATGATGCGCTCCGTAAAATTCTCGATCTGATCTACAGCCATTCCCAGACCAGCGGCCATGGCATGCCCACCGTAGTGATCCAGTAGGTCATCACAAAGCTCCAGCGCTTCCACGATGTTGAATTCTGGAATGGTGCGGCAGGAAGCTTTGACCATGCCGTCCTCAAGTCTGCCGACAATAGCAGGTTTGTAGAAACTTTCTGCCACCCTGCCAGCAGCCAAACCAACCACCCCCTCTTCGTACTCTTCGGAAAAGGAGATAACGATGGGGATGTCAGGGTCAGCAGCACTGGCCTCTGTGACCACTTTTTCTTGAATGGCGTGCATGATGTCTTTGCGCTGGGAATTGTAATTATCCAATTGCTGCGCCAGAGAGCCGGCTCTAAAAAGGTCTTGTGTGGTGAGCAACTCAAAGGCGGCCAGGGCGGAGTCCATCCGTCCGGCGGCGTTCAAGCGCGGTCCGATTCCAAAACCCAAGTGGGAAGCATTGATCTTCTCAATTTTGATCCCGGCGGTTTGGATCAGGGAATAAAGACCCTGCCGCTGCGGGGAGCGCAGAACCTGCAAGCCTGCTTTGACCAGGGCGCGATTTTCACCGTCCAAGGGGGCAATATCCACCACCGTGCCAATGCTGACCAGGTCAAGCCACTGGCGCGGGTCTATCTGAGGCTTAGGGTATTTTTGCAAGTAAGCCACAGCAATCTTATAGGCAATGCCAACTCCGGCCAGCATTTTGTAAGGATAGGGATCGCCTGGCTGATGCGGATCAATGATCGCGTCTGCCTCGGGTAGTTGTTTGCCGGGCAAATGATGATCACTGACGATCACGCGCATACCCAAGGATTTGGCCAATGCGACTTCTTCAATCGCCCGGATACCACAATCAACTGTGATGATCAGGTTCACACCTTCAGCAGCCAGCTGTTGGATGGCCTCTTTATTCAAACCATAGCCTTCATCAAAGCGATTGGGGATGTAGACCCGGGCATCGCTTCCGATTTGAGTAAAAAACTCGTAAAGTAAAGCGCTGGAAGTAACGCCATCGGTATCGTAATCACCATAAATTGCAATTTTCTGGTTATCTTGCAGGGCGTTATGGATCAGGTTGACTGCCTTGTCCATATCCTTAAGCGCAAACGGATCTGGGTTGGTGGGCGAATCCAGACTTACATAGGCGCGGGCGATCTCTGCGGTGTCAATGCCCCGATTAAAAAGCAATTGGCGCAAAAATGGAGAAAACTCAGCTAATTCCCGGCTGATGTGAGCGGGGATGAGGGGGGAAACAGTCCAGCGTTTTTTGATGATGTGATTGTTATTTTCAGTCATAGGTCGTCTTTTTTTTTGATGTAATTGTACCTGTTGGCAAGCTCTTACTGGAATTTTTGTTTCAGGTTCTGTGAGCCTGGGATCAACTTTGAATATGACAAAACGAAATGTGAACGTTGTTTGAAGAAAAGGACTGTTGTAAAATTGAGCTATGAAAACTTACCTGCCTGCCCCAAAACTTGACCCTTTACCCTACCAACTGAGCCAGGAAGTGGCTCGCGCAAAACAACTGGGCTTGCCTCTTGTCGCGCTGGAATCCACCGTGATCACCCATGGCCTGCCACAACCTGAAAATTTACATCTGGCTGCAGCCATGGAAGCTGTAGTCCGTTCCAATGGAGCGACCCCCGCGACCGTCGCGATCATGGACGGCAAAATCAGAGTCGGGTTGACTGAAGAGGAAATGGTTCGCCTGGCTTCCGCACCAAAGGCGCGCAAAGTCAGCCTGCGTGATTTTGGCGTAACACTGACTCGGGAAGAAATTGGCGGGACTACGGTGGCGGCGACCATGTTTGTGGCTGAAAAACAGGGCATCAAGGTTTTTGCCACGGGCGGCATTGGTGGGGTGCACAGGGGTAATCCGATGGATATCTCAGCTGATCTGACCCAATTGGGACGCTGCCCTGTGATGGTGGTCTGCGCTGGCGCCAAAGCCATTCTGGATTTGCCTTCCACTATGGAATATCTGGAAACCCAAGGTGTGCCGGTGATCGGTTATAAAACCGATGAATTGCCTGCCTTTTATTCCGTTTCAAGTGGTATCCCTTTGAACATCAGTGTTAACTCAGCCGAAGAAGCCGCCAAGATTGCCCGGCAACATTGGAAGTTGGGCTTGAAAAGCGGGATTTTATTGGTTGTCCCTCCTCCTGAAGAAAGCGCTTTAGATGGAGATTTGGTGGAAAGCTGGATCCAGGAAGCCCTCTCCCAGGCAGAATCGGCCGGGATCTCAGGCAACGCGATCACACCATTTTTGTTGGACTGCATCAGTGTGCTTAGTGAAGGGCTCAGCATGCGTTCAAACATCGCTTTGCTGCAAAACAATGCCAGCGTGGCAGCCCAGGTAGCCGGCTTTTTAGCCCCGCGTCCCCCCAATATGCGTTACGTTTAATTGATCGAATAATTCAGTTAAGCTAAGGGGTGCTGCTTGGCATGGGAGTGGCCGTCGGCCAGGGTGTCGCCGTAGGCCAGGGGGTTGAAGTAGGCAGCAAGGTATTGGTTGCCGTAGGGGTCAGGCTGGGCGTGAGCGTGAAGGTGGGAGTTATCGTGGGTGTGGCTGTAGGTGGGTTGCCCAACACGCGGAAATACCCACTCATGATCCATTCAGTGCCGATGAAAAATTGAAGTTGATACTGCCCGGGCAGCCATTCTTCAGCCGGCATTTCCAGTTTGCTGACACCGTATCCGCCGCTTTGTCCCTGCCAGGTACCAACGTTATATTGCAACACTTCGCCATCGCGCACCCACACTTCCGTCCATTGGATGCCGTTGGTCATCATGTTGTAGCTGTAACTACCAAAAATCACTTCCAGCGGATTTTCAAATTCACTTGCAGGGTCAAGGGGCTGCAAATCTTCATCGACCTCAGTCGAGAATTTAATGCTGCTGAAAAGATAATCATCTTTTGGCGTACCAATGGCTTCAAATTGTTCAACCATCTCAGTTGATAAAGCGGGGGTATTGGTCACCGAGGGTGTGTTGGTGATGGTGGGCGTGAGCGTGATTGTCGGAGTCAAGGTAATTGTGGGTGTCAACGTGATGGTTGGTGTCAGCGAGGGTGTCAGCGTCGGCGGAAAATGGCGATAGATCAGGGTTTCGCCCCAGCGCAGGGAGGCATAAGCGATAAAAGCAAAAAAGATGGCAAAAAGTACCAGGCGTATTCCCAGCTCGTATTGCTGGCGTTTTTTGTAGAAAAAGGGCAATCGCTTGCCGCTTTGAATGGCACTGCGAGCGCGCGCGATCATGACAACCGCGCCGATGGCAGCCATGATGGCAAAGACAATCACCGTAGAACGAATATCCGCGTTCATTTTTTGGATTATAGCAGGGAAACAGAGTCGCGACATTTGTAAGGAGACAAATTCTCTAAAAAGTAATTCAGTTTCTTTGATACAATACCCAGATGTGTAATTAAATAGAAAAATGAATGCTTAGGACTAACAAAATATGACCACAAACCTCAAATCTTTACTTGAAAATACGAAACCAGCCAAACAAGCCAGACATGCCTGGTACTTGTACGATTTCGGTAATTCCGCCTATGCTGCAGTAATTCTGCTTGCTGTTTTCTCCGCCTACTTTAAAAATGTAGTTGTCGGAGGTGCTGAAGGAACCCGCTTCTGGGGTTGGTCGGTTGGTATTGCCGCGATCACGGTCGCGCTGATTTCCCCTGTCCTTGGCGCGATCGCTGATTCCTCCCGATCCAAAAAATTATTTCTTTTCATTTTTACCGGGATCTCGGTTGTGTTTACGGCTATGCTTTTCTTTGTGCGGGCTGGCGATATTGTCATGGGAATGGTGTTTTTTATCCTGGCTGAAACAGGCTACCGGGGTGCTCAGGTTTTTTATGATGCCTTGCTGGTTGATGTCTCTACACCGGAAACCATCGGTTATATCTCGGGCAAAGGCTGGGCCTTTGGCATGTTGGGCGGTGTGGCCACTTTGTTGATTGCGGTAGTCCCCATGCAGTTGATCGGTAATGATTTTATTCCTTACACCTTCTTAATTACTGCTGTGATCTACGCCCTGTCGTCCTTGCCCACCTATTTCAGAGTCAAAGAACACACGCCTGTGCTTCCCATCCCTGAAGGTGAAACCTTGCTTTCGAATTCCTTCAAGCATTTGGGCGAAACTTTCAAAGAAATCAAAACTTACAAAGAATTTTTGCGTTACATGATTGCCTTTTTGATCTACAACGACGGCATCATGATGTTGATGGATTTTGCTGCCATCATTGGCGGCACACTCTATGGTCTGAACCAGGTGCAGTTGATCATTTTTGTCATAATCATTCACATTACCGGGGCACTGGGAGCGCTGTTCTTTGGAAAGATTTCTGACAGCAACAGCAGCAAAAAAGCAATCATTTATTCCCTGGTCATCCTCATCCTTGCATTGGCTTGTCTGTACCTGATCGATACGATGATTGGTTTCTTTGTCGTCGGAGCTTTTGCTGGTTTTTCACTCTCAGGCGCTCAAGCGGTCAGCCGGACAATGGTCAGTCAGTTAGCCCCGAAAAGCAAAACCACCGAATTTTACGGCTTCCTTTCCGTGGCCGGACGGACTTCCACCTTTATCGGGCCGCTTGTGTTTGGAACCATTTCCTATAATATGAACAATTATTATGTGGCTCAGGGGATGGAGCAACTGGCAGCTGAGCAATTGGGACAGCTTTGGGGTATCGGTTCAATTTTGGCCTTCTTGGTTATCGGCCTCGTGATCCTTTTGAGTGTTCGCGAAGTTACAGCCAGCAATCCCATGGAATACAATCAAAAAGAAGTGGAGATTTGATATGAAAGTACTTATTTCTGGCGGTGCAGGCTACATAGGCAGCACAATTGCCTCAGTCTTGATTGACGCAGGGCACACTCCAATTTTATTGGATTCCTTGGTGACAGGCCGCAGGGAATTCACCAAAGACCGGATTTTTTACGAAGCTGACATTTCAGATCGGGCTATGCTGCGGCGAATTTTTTCGGACCATCCGGACATCGTCGCCACTATTCATTGTGCCGCTTTGATCGTTGTGCCGGAATCTGTGGCGCGCCCTTACGACTATTACCGCGAGAACGTGGTCAAGTCTATGGAATTCTTCAAGACCCTGGCTGATTTGGGTTATCCAAGAGTTGTTTTCAGCTCTTCCGCGGCGGTTTATGATGTTGTTCCTGGCTTTATGGTCACCGAGGAATCACCTCTGCTGCCACTGAGCCCTTACTCGCGCACAAAATATATGATGGAAATGGTGCTGAAAGACTTCTGTCAGGCTTATGGATTGAAGGGCATTGCCCTCCGGTATTTTAACCCCATCGGTTCCGATCCGAAAATGCGCACTGGATTGCATATTCAACACCCCAGCCATTTGATTGGTAAATTGGTTGAAGTTTCCAGGGGGAATGAACCGGTTTTCAATCTTACCGGCATTGACTGGCCTACACGAGACGGCTCGGGCATCCGCGATTACATCCATGTCTGGGACCTGGCCTTGGCGCACCTCAAAGCTGTGGAAAACTTCGACAAAGCCATCCAGGAAGGCTCCGAAGACGGCGTTGAATACACTGTTATCAATCTGGGTACTGGCAATGGTGTAACGGTAAAAGAATTCCTGGTCGCCTTTGAAGAAGTGGTGGGCAAGCAGCTGCCGGTTTCAATTCAACCTCCTCGTCCTGGGGATATCGCCGGCGCTTACGCGAACGCTGACAAAGCCTGGTGCTTGCTGGGCTGGAAAGCTGAAAAGACGATTGTTGAAGGCATCGCTGACGCGCTGCGCTGGGGTGAGATTAGGGAAATAATTATCCACTATTAAAACCAACTTCCTTTTTTAGATTCCAAAGCCCTTTCACACAGATGAAGGGGCTTTATCATTAATTTCATGTTTATATGTAACAAGGGACTTCTATTTTTTTTGGCCGCTCATTTTGGGTGTTTGGTGAAGGGTATCTATCCTTTATAATAAAGCAAAGTAAAGGAGTCTGAATGAGTATCATTAACCGACTGATTGGCGAACCAGAAATACGAGCGCTTAACTCTCACCAAAAAGCTGAAGTGAACAAATTGATTGACCAGTTGGTCAAAATTGGAAAAATGGATGACTTTTTATCCGTTGTTCCGGGGGGTTCTTTTGACCTGCAGTGTCACCACAGGGACGCGAAGATGATCGGCCGCCGGATTCATGAGATTGGCGGAGAATCTCTTATGTGGGCTGTCCGTCAAACAATCAAATATAAGCTCAAAGATGTCATGGCGGAACACCTGGATCACTGCTGGAAGGGCATCGGCAGCTGGGAAGCTTAAGCAATCTCAGGTTTCAAGTATTTTCTGACCCCTGTGGTCTTTTCTGATGAAAAAATACCAAAAACTTGCTTTGTCAGTGACGAAATGTTTCTTTGAAAGCTGAACTACTCCATGTTCAGACCATATCGTTGTTTGATAGAGTGAGCCCAAACGGACTGAATGTTATAATACGAAAAATCCACTCAATGAAAGAGGTTCTTATGAGTCATGACGTCACCAAAAAAGAAAGTATCACCTGCGACGCTGTCCCAGCTGCGATTGGACCATACTCTGTTGCGGTTTCCACAGAATCGTTGATATTTATTTCAGGTCAACTCGGTTTAGATAAGGATACCGGCAACCTGGTTGAAGGTGGCATCCAGGCTCAAACAAGACAGGCTCTGACACACATGAAGGCCATCCTTGAAAGTGTCGGCGCCGGCATGCAAGATGTGGTCAAAACGACTGTGTTTTTACTTGACATGGGTCAGTTCGCTGAGATGAACGCCGTTTATGCTGAATTTTTTAGTTCAGATCACCCAGCCCGTTCCGCGATCCAGGTAGCAGCTCTGCCAAAGGGCGGCATTGTGGAAATTGAAGCGATTGCGGTAAAACCGAACCCAGCCTAAAAAGACAAGGACCTCAGCTGATTTAATTGGCAGAAAACCAAACTATCGTGTCTCCTTCTGTATCTGTGATCATTCCCTGCAGGAATGAAGAAAAAACCATCCACCTGGTCTTGGAAGCGCTGCGTCAGCAAACTTTTCCAATCGACGAGCTGGAAGTTATCATTGCAGATGGTTTTTCAACTGATGGAACCAGACACGCAATCCAAAGCTATGCTGAATCAAACCCTGCGTTAAAGATAAGACTGGTAGATAACCCTAAAAAAATCATCCCGGCCGGCTTGAACACGGCCATAAAGGCTGCAAGCGGTCAAATAATCGTGCGGATGGACGCTCATTCGCTGCCAGAGCTTGATTACGTTGAGCGTTGTGTCAACGCACTACAGGCAGACTTGGCTGAAAATGTAGGTGGGGTTTGGATCATCAGCCCCCGCAATGGCAGCTGGATGGCACGTTCCATTGCTGCAGCTGCGGCTAATCCCCTGGCTGTGGGAGACGCGCATTATCGTTTCACCAACAAGGCGGCTTACGTAGACACTGTACCGTATGGTGCATATAAGCGAGAGCTCTTTGACAAAATTGGGCTGTTTGACGAAAGCTTGTTGGCCAATGAAGACTACGAGTTCAACACGCGCATTCGCCAATCGGGCGGGCGGATTTGGCTGGACCCGGCCATCCGCTGTACCTATTTTGCCCGGCCTGATCTCAAAGCTCTCGCAAAGCAATATTGGGGCTACGGCTATTGGAAAGCCCAAATGCTGAAACGCTATCCAGATACCATCCGCTGGCGTCAGGCTTTACCACCTCTCTTTGTATTGGGTGTGTTTTTGCTTGCTATCCTCGGACTATTTTGGAGACCTGCCTGGATCGTGCTTGGCAGCGTTATTGCACTATACTTGGTGATTCAGTTGATTCCGGCGATTTCGATCGCCAGGAGGCAACAAGACCTAAAACTTAGTTTTGGTATTCTATTGGCGACCTTAACCATGCATTTTGCCTGGGGAAGCGCGTTAATTGTTGGTTTAATATCAAAGCCTGACAGGAAGTGAACATGGCAGAGAAGTCAAACAATAAGTCAACGGGGCTTTTTCGCCTTGAGCGAGGCGAACAACGGGCGCTCTTGGTTTTTGGTGACCTTTTGGTTGCGATTCTCGCACTTGTAGTAGCAATGCTTTTTTGGGCTGAAGGCGATACCTGGTTCGGTCTTACCCTGGAGTTTTTGCGAACCCGTATTCCTGGCTGGTTTTACTTTTTACCGCTGTTGTGGATGGTTTTGCTGGTGGATTCTTATGATGTCCGCAAATCGAGTAATCTGATCACCACCCTGAAGACACTCGCAATTTCATTTCTTGTTGCTATTGGGATTTACCTGGCTATCTACTTTGCTTCTCCACCCAACTCTCTTCCCCGTTTGGGTGTGGCCATATTCTTTGTCTTGGCTGCAGTCTTCACCCTTCTCTGGCGTCTGGTTTACGTGAAATTGTTTGCTACAGTCAGTAAGCAAAAAAGAGTCCTGATCATTGGTGCGGGCAGAGCGGGTACAGCACTGACGCAAATCGTCACCGAGCAGGATCCTCCCCCCTTTACTCTGATCGGTTTGATCGATGATAATCCAGACAAGCTGGGGACATCTGTTGAGGGCTTCCCAATTCTTGGCAATCACACAAATTTACATGAAATCATTGAAAATCAAAATATTACCGACTTAATTTTGGCTATTTCAAACGAAATGAACCACGGTATGTTTCAAAACATCCTGACCGCCCAGGAGCAGGGGATGAACATGGCGACCATGCAGGACACCTATGAATCTTTGACCGGACGCGTTCCGATTTCCTTGTTGGAATCTGATTGGGTCATCCGTTCC
>Ga0209612_1000612_pt1 | contig 34938 bp, 30 predicted proteins | sample BioC12SIPDNA_FD_185746 | JGI IMG/M metagenome (GOLD analysis project Ga0209612, IMG submission 185746) | Anaerobic biogas reactor microbial communites from Washington, USA - Biogas_R1_B C12 SIP DNA (SPAdes) (version 2) | ecosystem: Engineered > Bioreactor > Anaerobic > Unclassified | place...
CAAAACCGGTGTGACCAGGAACAGAAACCCGCTCAACCACGCCACCTTCCTGGCCGCTCGCTCGTCGCGGACGCAATACAATCGCTGGATGAATGCCCAGTTCGCATTGTACTTGAGCATAATCATCACGTAGTAGGCAAGCAGCCACAACGGGGCTCCTTTCGGACCGTGAAAGAATCCCAAGTGGTCGGGCACCACTTCCGCTACCCCCGAGAGCCCCCCCGCTGCACTCACGGAGAGCGGAAACAGGATCAGGCTCGACAACAACAACACGACGAACTGGATCGTGTCGAGCACCGTCACGGCCCACAACCCGCCGATCACCGTGTAGAAGGTAATAATCAGGCCGGAAACAAGAATCGTCGTCTCCAGACTCCAGGGGATCACCGTCGCCAGAAACAGGCCGATCGCGTACATCCGCACCACGTTGTCGAGCACCCGCATCACCAGGCCCGACCAGGAGAAGAACTGCCGGGCGCCCCTTCCGAAACGAACCTCCAGGTACTCGACCGGCGTGGTCAGCTCCGCCCGCCGCCACAAGTGGGCGAAGACCACGGCAGCCAGGATACACGGCGGAACCGTGCACCAGATGACCGTCAGGGCGACCAGCCCGTGTTCGTAGGCAATACCCGCGTAGGCCACGAACACGAAGGTGCTGAACATCGACATGTAGTTGCTGATCCCGGCCACGGGCCAGGGGATCACCCCGCCCCCTTTGAAGTAGCCGGCCATGTCCTTGACGAACCAGCCAAAGAAGATCCCCACCCCGGCCATCAAGGCCAGGTAGATCCCAAAAACCAGATAATCGAGAGCCTGGACCGTTTCCATGTTTTACAATATAAAATTGGAGATTTATAATGGTGACGTCAGTATACCCGCCCGGAACTCGGCGTCAACACTTTTTCGAAAACACCAAACGTAGGTTGGCTCTCCCGAGCCGACCAGAAGAATCGCCGGAAAACTAGCCCTTCGGACCGGTATCTCACTCCCAGGTCGCCCCATGATTCAGGTCATCCACCGTGCCCTCGACATCCTCGAACTGCTCGGAAGTCAGCCCGAGCGAATCTTCCCGCTGGGAGAGATTGCGCAAGTCCTGGATCTGCACCGGGCTACGTGCAGCAACATTCTCAAGACGCTGGCCGAGCGCGGATATGTTGAACGACTGCCCGCACGGGGTGGATATCGGCTCGGCAGTCTCGCCTCGCCCTGGCAGGGCCTGGCGGCCCACGACCGCGAACTCTCCGTTCTCGCCAGGCCGGTTCTACAGGCCTTGTCGAGAGAGCTGAACGAAACGAGCTTGATCGGCGTGATTCGCGGCACCCGCCGGGTCACCCTGGAATGTGCCGCCAGCGATCGCGACCTTCAGGTTCGCAGCCGGCAGGTGCGCAACGTCTACGAAACCGCCTCCGGCCGACTCCTGCTCGCCTATCTGCCGACGGATCAACGAGCCGCATTCGTCGACCGGGCCGGGCTGCCGGACGAAACCGTCTGGCCGGAGATCAAGAGCCCGGATGAGTTGGAAAAGGCCCTGGCCGCGATCCGCCGTCAGAAACTGGCCCGCAGCGACTCGGCGGAGCACGTCGTGGGTTTGGCGGTTCCTGTCTGGCGAGAGGACCAGGTCGTCGCCAGCGTCAGCGTCTACCTGCCCCAAGTCCGGTTCACCGCCCAGCATCGCAGCCGGATCATCTCCGCGTTGCGCAAGGCGGGCGAAGACATCACCCACCAATTGCGCGGCGAGAAAAAAGGGGTCAGGACTCTTTGATTTTGCGAGCCTCGGTATCACTTCGCAAAATCAAAGAGTCCTGACCCCTTTTTTGGAGTCTGGCAACAACGTCGCGAAGCGTCTCATAAGCCATCGGCAGGGCTGCTTCGGCGAGCCGATCGTCGGCAATCTCGTCGTGCTCCGCCAGTTGCGTCAGCCGTGCAACAGACGTTTCGAGAGAGGCCTTCGCCTCTTCCAGGGGCTCGCAATTGTATGTTTCCCCACATCGCTTCAGCATCGTCTGAGCGAGCTTCGTTCGCATGAATTCACACAGCACCTGGTGATGCCGCGGCAGTTCCGAAAAATGGGCGATTGCCGTTTCCTGGATCTCCAGGGCCTGACGGAAGAGAGGCTCAGCCTTTTCATACTCGCCGACCCGTGCTCGAATTTCCGCGAGCTTTGCCAGAATCAGCGCCGTCGAACAGGCGTACTGGGGAATGGACGGATTCTGTTCCATCAACCACCGCGATTCAGCCAAGGCCATCCCCAGGCTCGACCCGGCATGCGGTTCGGCGACCGGGCGCTGCCACGGGAAGAAACCGACGCCGACCCAGGCATACGTGGCAGCCAACTCGTAGCGATAGTCGAGGACGTCGGGATGAATCAGTTTGAGTTCCTCGAGAATCGTCACGGCTCGCCGCCGATGAACCACATCCGTTCGGCTCAGAGCGTCCGTTCCGGTCGGCCGCAGGCACAGCGCCAGCAAGAACTGGTAGTCGGGCACGTTCCGGTTCTCGCGAACCAGGTCCTCGAGGATGTTCGTCGCGGCCTCGCGACATTGCCGGCTGCTGTAGGGCCTGCCGTCGACGAGGGGACCTTCTGTCTCTTCCCCGCGGCGATTCGGCAATTCGACCGTTGCCTTGTTCGCGAGGAAATAGAGCGTCCGAGCTGTTTCGTACCGGCACTCCGGCGGCAGGTCGGTCACTCGCCCCGCTTTCTGAATGGCGGCCAGAGCCTTGCAGTGCGCGGCGTAGGCCGCACCCGAATCGAGTCTGATCGATTTAATGTTGCCCAGCCCATTGAAGGTCCGAGCCAGTTCCAGGGCAACCAGGGGAACGCCTTCTTGAGTCGCTTGTAGGGCCGTCAGTTTCTCGATTGCACGGCCATACTCGCGTTCCGCCTCGGCCAATTGGCCGAGCAATTGGCGAATGTCGCCGATCCGGCGGCAGGCGGTCGCCGATTGGAGTTGCACCTGGTGATTGTCGCCCCCTTGCTCAGCCAGGCGGTCGTAGCAGACCAGCAGCCCCTTCATGAGAGCGGCCGTCTCTTCGGAGGCGTGGAGTTGCATGGCCGTCCGTTCGCCGGAAGCCGGCGGCCCGCCGGAACGGAGACCCAGGCACACGCATGCCTCGCCGCGTGCGTCGATTCCCGACTGGATCCAGAACCGGTCGGGCGACAACTGGAGGAAGATGTCGTCCAGCGCTTCCAGGGCGATGCGCGACGTGGCTTCCGCCTTGTGAAGGGCGACGGTGGTTTCCTCGTAGGCTTTCCGGGTCCGCAAATGGCCGGCCAACGCCGTCAGGACGATGGCGACCAGCAGCAGGGCGGCAACTCCCGACAGACTCGCCAGTGCCGGATTACGCCGACACCAGCGGACCGAACGTTCGGCCCAGGTGACATGCCGAGCGCGGATGGGCCGACCGTCGAGAAACCGTTGCAGGTCCTCGCCGAGGGCGGCTGCGTCCTTGTACCTTCGCTCCGGCTTGAATTCGAGGCACTTGAGGAGGACGGTCTCCAAATCCCGCGGAATGGACGGATTGACCTTCCGCGGCCGGACCGGTTCGGGCCGCTGCCAGGCCACCACGTCGTGTAACCGGCCGCTGGATGGATCGAAGGCGGGGCGAAGCGTAACCAGTTCGTACAGCGTCAGGCCGAGAGAGTAGACGTCGCTACGAACTTCCGGTTTGCCCAGCAGTTGTTCTGGCGCCACGAAACGCGGCGTTCCCACAACCTCGCCGCTGTGGCTTACGTCGCCGGGATCGATCGCTCGGGCGAGTCCGAAATCGGCCACCGACACCTCACCGTGCTCGCTGATCAACAGGTTGCTCGGCTTCACGTCCCTGTGAAGCGTCCCCTGGCGATGGGCGTAGTCCAAGGCCTCGGCCGCCTGGACGCCGACCCTCGCGGCAAAAGCCCAGTGTTCGCGTCCCGGGCTGCTCGATTTCGTGTGGTGCTGCAGCTCGGCGATAATCTCGTCGAGGCTCTTGCCCCGAACCAGCGGCATGACGTAGTAGTGCAGACCGTCGTGCACACCGGTTCCAAACACCGGCACGATATGCGTGTGGTGAAGATTGGCGGCCGTCTGAGCCTCCCGTTCGAATCGCCGACGATCCTTTTCCAGCAGAAGGGCGTGCTTGGGCAGCACTTTCAAAGCCACGCGGCGGGCGAGCGACTGCTGCTCCGCCTCGTAAACGATCCCCATCCCACCTCGGCCGATTTCACGCACGATACGAAAGTCACCGAGGAATTCGGGGACCGCCGAATGCCCTGCGCGGAAGCCGGACCGCCGTTGCGACTCCTCCTGGCAGCGATACCGTTCCATGACGGCCACCGCCGGGAACAGTTGCTCGATCTGCTCCGCATACTGGGGGTAACGGCGGCTGTACTCCGCAATCGACGGAGTCTCCCCCTCGCGCAGACGGGATGCAAACTCGTCCGCCAGTTGCTCCACGGGATCGCGATCTTCTACCGAGTCAATCATGCCTACCCGTCCGGCATCACTTTGCGGAGGCGGGCCAAGGCTCGCAGGTAGCGTTTGCTGGCCGCGAACTTGTCGATTCCAAGAACCTCGGCCACCTCGTTGTTGCTGAGATCCTCCAAGTGGCGGAGAACAAGCACTTCGCGATCCATCTCCCCGAGTTGCTCCAACGCCGCCCGCATGCCGGCCAGTAGCTCTTGCCGAACAGCACATTGGCTCGGCGACGTCAGACTGTCGGCCAGGTGGTCGACGAGGCAGATGGAACTGCTTCGCTGCCCTGCCATGCGAAATCTCGTCACCTCCTGCCGAGCGTCGCGTTTCTGCGTGTTCAGGTAGCGGCGGTGGGTGTCGATGAGCACCTGTGTCGTCACTTGCCGGAGCCAGACGAAAACCGGCACCGTGGGACGATCGAGGTACTCGTCGATGCGGCGAGCGGCCGTCACATAGGCTTCCTGAAGAACGTCGTCGCAGTCGACCTTGCTCAGCAGCCGTGCATCGAGACGCAACGCGACCATGCGCTGCAGTTTCGCACGGTATTGCGCAAACAACTCCGCCACGGCCGCCTCACCGCCGATGCGAAGCTCGTCGATCCGCTCGCTGCCTTGATTCAACCCGATCGCCACGCCGCTCTCCAAAAGTACTTCGTCCTGCCCGATTCTCAGTGCCACAGTCGTCCGGAGCAAGACAAACGGAATCCCCACGCGGAAGTTGTCCACAACCGTCGCCTTGCACGGTATACTCAGTCTATTCTCTAGTTCTCGCCAAGTCGACGCGCCAAAGGCCCCTCTTGGCAGGCCGGGACGAACGATTTATGACACCCGCATCTGTCATTATCCGAATCTGTCCGCTTGAAGAACCGGAATGACAGCCTGAACCGTACCCGTTCACGGAGTATGCTACTGATGGTCAGCAGAAGAAGAAACGAATTTCAATTCATGCTGTTACCCTGCGCCCTTGGCCTGATCGCTCTGTTCGGCATAGCGACCGCCCTGTCGGCTGCCCCCTTCCAGAGCCGCTGGCAGCAGATGCCCGATCGCGTCTGGATCGGCCCGGAATGCTGGGCAAACCCCATGGAAGACTGGCAAATCGAGCAGGGGCGTCTCGAGTGCACGACCCCCGCCCCGGGACGAAACGTCCATGTGCTCACCCACCAGCTTGCCGGAAAGGGAGCCTTCACCGTCTCCGTCCGTTGCGGCCTTGTGGAAGGCAAGACGGGCTCCGCGGGATTCGAACTCGGCATCCACGATCAGATCGTCGACTACCGCGGCAACTGCTTCTTCGGTTCCGGCGTGCCGGCATTCCTGACCACCGACGGCCGACTCAAGTTGGCGGACAAAACCGCAAGACTCGGCAAGGCACCGGCGTGGGACGACATCACTCTGAAACTCGCCGCGGAACCTGTGCCGGCGGGCTATCGGCTTTCGCTGACCGCCCTGAATGCCGGCGACGGCGCGGAGTTGGGGCAGGTGAATGCCACCGTGCCGGCGGAGCGTCTGATCGGCAATGTCGCCCTGACTCACAACCCACGGGGCGGCGGCCAGAAGGCTGACGCCCGGTTCTGGTTCAACGACTGGACGGTTGACGGCGACCAACTCGACGCCTCGCCCGCCCGCACCTTCGGCCCGATCCTCTGGGCCATGCACACGCTGAGCAACTCGCGGAGCGACGAGGGCTACGTGATGAAAATGACGGCCCTGCTACCCCCGATCGGGAAGGAGGATTCGCAGACAGTTCGCCTCGAAACCCGTACGGGTGACACCTGGAAAGCCATCGGCGAAGAAGCTATCGACGCCGATGCGCGGACGGCCACATTTCGCATCGCCAATTGGACGGCCGATCGCGACGTTCCCTATCGCCTGGTCTACTCGATGATCTCCAAGGGCGGCGAGGCAGCGGATCACTACTGGGAAGGCACGGTTCGGGCCGACGTCAAGAAGGACGAACTCGTCCTGGCCGGCATGACATGCCAGTTCCATTACGGCTTTCCCTACGCGCCGCTCGTCCGGAACCTCGGCAAGCTCGATCCGGACGTGCTCTACTTCTCCGGCGATCAGATCTACGAACCCAACGGCGGTTTTGGGATCGTTCGCACGCCCGACGACCATGCGATCGTCAACTATCTGCGGAAATACTACATGTTCGGCTGGGCCTTCGGCGACCTGATGCGGGACCGGCCTACGATCTGCACCCCCGACGACCACGACGTCTTCCACGGCAATCTCTGGGGTGAAAGCGGCGCCGCCCCCAGCAGCGACGATTCCTCCACCAGCGGCGGCTACCTGCAAAGCCCGCGTTTCGTCAACGTCGTCCACCGTACCAACGCCTCTCATCATCCCGACTTCTACGACCCGACGCCCTGCCAACGCGGCATAAGCGTATTTTACGGCGACATGGTCTACGGCCGGATCAGCTTTGCCGTCGTCAGCGACCGGCAATTCAAGTCGAGTCCCGGGCGGGTCGACACCGGCAGCGGCCGGGCCGATCACCTCATCGATCCCAATATCGATCCCGCCACCCTCGACAAACCGGGCCTCGAAATCCTCGGCCAGCGGCAGACGAAGTTCCTCGAACACTGGGTCGAGGACTGGCGCGGCGCCGACATGAAGGCCTTCCTCAGCCAGACGATCTTCGCCAATGCCGCCACCCATCACGGAAATCACGACGATTTCCTCATCGCCGATCTCGATTCCGGCGGGTGGCCCCAGTCGGCCCGCAATCAGGCGATCCGGCTGCTGCGCAAGGCCTTCCCCATCCACGTGGCCGGCGATCAGCATCTCCCGACAGCGATCCACCTGGGTGTCGACGAGCAGCGCGACGGCTTCTGGTCCTTCTGCACGCCCGCCATCTGCGTCGGCTATCAGCGCTGGTGGCGCCCCGACGAACTCGGTCGGCCGATCGTCAATCGCCCTGCCCACGGCCTGCCCGACACGGGCCAGTACCTCGACGGCTTCGGCAACAAAATGTTCGTCTACGCGGTCGGAAATCCGGAAGGCAGCCGCGACCCGAACCGATACACGCAAGCCCACATCAAGGCTTCCGGATTCGCGATCATTCGCATGAACCGTCCTGCCCGCACTTATACCTACGAGTCGTATCGCTTCAACGTCGATGCGACAAAAGGCAAAGAAGCCCAGTTCCCCGGCTGGCCCATCACGATCGGACAAATGGAAAACTACGGCCGCAAGACAGTCGGTCGCCTCGGTCCCTACACGGCTCAGGGAATCGCCCAGCCGGTGGTCAAGGTCTACGATGAAGCCGGCGGCGAGCTCGTCTACGCCTTGCGACTACCGAACAGTACGGCCCGGCCCGGGATCTTTGCCGACGGAGTCTATACCGTCAAGATCGGCGATCCGGACCGCGACACGTGGCAGGTGTTTACCGGGCAGAAGCCGGTGATGGAGTAATGGTTCGCAACCGTCCGAACGCACGGTGACACCATGAAAAGCGGAGATCGGCCCGAGTCGTGACTGCCCTTTGAACTCGTGGTAAACCAGTGGTAGTGAATTGACGACACAACCTCTGTTTCCGAAACGTTTGACTCTAGAGCGACCCCGAGACAGGCCCTGTATCCAGGCGTCCTTGACGACCTACGCTAGGGTGAATGGGGCGATCCTTGAATTCCTTGGTAGTGGCGACGGAACACCTTCCATTTCCAACCCCGTCACATGTTCTTTGACACGCGCTCGCTGTGTGACCACCTGTGCTGCAGCAATGGACGTAGGCTGATATGGAAAACGCAACATGGTGGACCGCGGCTCGTTGCATGACAGTCCGGTCCGTGCACGCATGGCTTTCTGCCTTCGGCGATTCGCGCGCAACCGATTTGGCCCGCGCTGGCGCCATCCCAACGGTTTGTCGCATACGGTGCGTCAACGGTGTACAATGAGTGAGTCTCGCCGTGTGCAGGTCTTGCGTGACAGCATCCTTGTGGAATGAGGGAGAGCAGATGAACGACTTCGGCCGCCCTATGAACATGACCGCGTTCCTCCGGCTGGCGATGACGATCGCAGTGACGCTATCGGCGTCTCTTGTCGCCGCTGCGGAGAGCCGGGCCTTCGTCAACGAGTCCGCCCGACAGATTCCGATTGCTCACACGGTCGACGTGGTCGTCGTGGGCGGCAGCACCGGGGCGGTGTCAGCCGCGGTGGCCGCATCGGAATCGGGTGCCAGCGTATTCCTCGCCGCGCCCCGGCCGTACCTGGGCGACGACATGACGGCCACGCTCCGCCTGTGGCTCGAAGAGGGCGAACACGCGACCTCCGGCCTTGCCGAGACGCTCTTTCACGACCCGGTCCCGCCGCTCAACCGGCCCAGTGCCCGTCGCATGCCGTTCACCTACTCGGCCGACCAGCCGTCTGCCACGCTTCACGCCGACACTCCGACACCGAGCAAGCTTTCGGATTTTCGTTGGGGCGACGCCACGCGGCAGAGCGTGCAGTATGACGACGACGTCAACATCACGGTCGACCTGGGCGAATCACGCGAAGTGGGCGGCGTTCATGTCTGGGCCTACAACCGCGGCGGTTCCAACGGTTTCGCCGTTCGCGACGTGACGGTCTTCACCAGCAACGACCGCGAGAAGTGGCAGCAAGTCGCTACGGCTGAGCCGGCGCCGCCCGAACAGATCGGCGACACGATCGAGAACTTGGCGGCACGTTTCGACGCCAAGACTCGCTATCTGAAGCTGGCCGTTCGCAAGACGCCGAAGGCCACGCGGATTCTGCTCGGCGAGATCGAAGTGATCCGTCCTGCAGGGGAGGAAGCGGACGAACCGTCGACTCTTCCGCCCTGGCCGCGTCCCATGCACGTCAAGCGGACCCTCGATCAGGCCCTGCTCGATGCGGGCATTCCGTTTCTCTACAACTGCTACGCTACCGACTTGCTTACCGATGCTGCCGGGCGGCCCTGCGGGATCGTCATGTGCAACCGCGCCGGCCGCCAGGCGGTGATCGCCAAGACGATCATCGACGCCACCGAGCGAGCCATCGTCGCACGTCTGGCCGGGGCGAAGTTCCGCCCATACTCGGCCGGTTCGCAGACCTTCCGCCGCGTCGTCATCGGCGGCGAGGTGCAGACGGCGGCGGAGATGACCGCCCGCGTGATCGAGCCCGCCTTCGTCGGCGTGGTCCGCACATCCGACGACACGGGCCTCTACCCGATCATCGAGTACACGCTCACTCTGCCCATGACGGGCGACACCAACGCCTCCTGGTTCGCGGCCGATCATCGGGCACGCACGCTCACTTACCATCCCGGCCAGCAGTTTACTTCCGACATCCTGTTCCAGGTGCCGCCCGACCCTATGTTCGGCGAGAGATCCTGCGACGACGAATCCCTGGGAGTCGACGGCCTCCCACTCGAGTCGTTCTGTCCCAAGGGCATCGATCGATTGTTCGTCTTGGGGGGATGCGCCGACGTGCCGCGTCGCAGTGCCGAGAAGCTGCTCCGCCCGGTCGCCCTGATCGATCTCGGCGAGCGGCTCGGCAAGGCCGCCGCCGCGAAAGCCACAAAGCTGCCCGCCCCAAGCGACGCAAGACTCCGCGGAACGGCCACCCGGGAGCCGGCCGCTGCGGGCGACGTGCGAGAATTCCTGGCGGGGACGCGTCCCGTGGAGGCTTCGGACACGATCGAACAAGATGCTCGAACGCTGCCGGTGTTGGGACGCTACGACGTCGTGGTCATCGGCGGCGGAACAGCCGGGGCCCCAGCGGGCATCGCGGCCGCTCGGCAGGGCGCCAAGACGCTCGTCGTCGAGCAGCTCTGCGGACTTGGGGGCGTCGGCACGACCGGGGCGATCTCCAACTACTGCCAGGGCAACCGCGTGGGATTCACCGAATCGATCGGCGACGGCTCCTCCTGGGTCATCGAACAGCGGATGGAATGGTGGCGGAGGTCGCTCCTGGAGGCCGGGGCCGACGTCTGGTTCGGCACCACGGGCTGTGGAACGTTCGTGGGCGGAGAACGGGGCAACGAGGTCCGCGGGGCCGTGGTCGTCACGCCTCGCGGCCGGGGCGTTGTTCTGGCCGACGTCGTCATCGACGCAACGGGCAACGCTGACGTGGCCGCGGCGGCTGGTGCTCCGTGCGTTTACACGGATGAGTCGGAGTTCGCCATGCAGGGGACCGGCCTGCCGCCCCGCGAACTGGGGGCGGCCTACACGAACACCGATTACACCTACACTGACGAAACCGATCTGGTCGACGTCTGGCACCTGTTCGTTTACGCCCGGGAGAAGTTCCAAGACGCTTTCGACCTCGGCCAGCTCGTCGACACCCGCGAGCGGCGGCAGATCGTCGGCGACTTCACCATCACCATCCTCGACCAGATCTCCGGGCGCACCTTCCCCGATACAATCACCAAGGCTTACACCAGCTACGACACGCACGGTTACATCATCGATCCGTATCTGCTGCTGCGCCACCCGTTGCGGCAGAAGTTCACCAGCTACGTTCCCTATCGTTGCCTGCTGCCGCGAGGTTTCGAAGGTTTGATTGTGACGGGCATCGGCCTGAGCGCGCACCGCGACGCCCAGCCGATCGTTCGCATGCAGCCCGACGTGCAGAATTTCGGCTATGCGGCGGGTACGGCCGCGGCCATGGCGTCGGGGGAAGGCGTAGGAGTGCGCCAGATCGACGTCCGCAAGCTGCAGCGGCACCTGGTCGACGTCGGTATCCTGGACGAAGAAGTCATCGACCACATCGACTCGTATCCCTTGCCCACCGAACGGGTCGAAGCGGCCGTCGACACAATGCTCGACGACTACCGGAGCCTGGCCATTATCCTCGGCCACGGCGACACGGCCGTTCCGCTCCTGCAGCAGGAATACCGAAATGCCGAGGGCGAGAAGAAGGTGGCCTACGCCAAGGTCCTGGCGATGATGGGGGACGATACGGGCGTCGACGCCCTGGTTGCTGAAGTGAAAAGAACCGACAAATGGGATGCGCCGCCGGCCTGGAACATCGGCAGCGACTACCCCGGCGCGACTCAAGTCGGTTGGGGCATGACGCACCTCGACAACACGCTCGTCGCCCTGGGCCGGTCCGGCAGCCCCAAGGCGCTCCCGGTGGTGATGGACAAGCTTACGATGCTCGGTTCCACCAATTCCTTCAGCCACTATCGGGCCGTCTGCGCGGCCCTGGAGTGGCTGGGCGATCCCCGGGCCGCGCGGCCGCTGGCCGAGTTGCTGCGCCGGCCGGCGATGGCGGGCTATGCCGCCACCTCGATCGACGACCGTGCCGAGTCTCATTCCACACGGCAGCAGGCCACCCGCGAGCTGATGATTGCCCGAGCCCTCTACCGCTGCGGCGACGATGAGGGTCTGGCCCAACAGACGCTGGAGACCTACAGCAAAGATCTCCGGGGCCACTTTGCGAGGCATGCCAAGGCGGTGCTGGAAGCGGGAAAGGGATATCGGCCGAAGCGGTAGAGGATTGTGGAGTGCGGCGACTCGTCGCCGCTTTGGTTCTGACGGTCGCGTTTCGTTTGACGAGGCGCTGACCCTTCTATCACGCCCTGTCACGAGCGCTTCACAACAAGCGGCAGACCGATGCGCTGTTCAATGACACAACTACCAATAGCTTGACCTGTTTTCATCATTCTCCTCTCTGTGTCGTGACATTTTTCCCTGAGCGTCCACGCCAAAATGCTCACCTGCCGGCACATTTGCACGCGCCCACATCGTGTCGTGTTGGCACGTGTATAGGTATATCCACAACACACCCGCTGAAGCATCGAAGGCGGAGTAAGCGGCTCTCGCGACTCCCGAATTGCTGTCCGAGTACCAGAGCATCGCCTCTGTAGCACGATAGTCCATCTTGGGAGGCGACCACCATGCGGGAGTCGCGCCAGTTTGATCACGAAGCGATGGCGGACCGGCAATCTCGCAGTGCACTCCTTCAACGGCGGCAATCCCGTGCGTCTTTCCGACAAGCGACAGAGAGTACTGCTCTGTTTCTGTATGCGCATGCAGCGCCCACCGCTCGGCCGCGTCGGCGTCCAGCAAGATACGATACCAGGTTGAAGAGCTGTCCCGCGAGAACTCCGCTCGATAGCTCATAGCCCGGACTTCGATTCCGTCAACCGACGCCGGCCAACGCTCCTTGAGATGCAACTGCGCTTCCTCGCCGGCGAGGTTCTCAAACCCATCGCGACCGTCGAATGACAGGGGAGATGTGCAACCGGCAATCAGCAACAGGCTGGGTACGAATCTTGTGACAACTCTCATCGGTTCTCCTTACAAAAGCTTGCGGCCTCCCGACAGCAGCTTCGCCGTGGAGTGCGGCGACTCGTCGCCGCTTTGGTTCGACATCAGCCTTTGATGAGGGTGGACATATCCTCCGAAGGCAAAGCGTGTGTTGAACGAAAGCGATGACAAGTCATGCGCACTCCAAAGGTTGCCGCTTCTCTTCCCCACGTGCCGCCGGCCGCTCCAGCCGATCGATCGTCACCAGGCTGTCGCTCAGCGACGGGATGGCCTCTTCACGCATTCCGGCCACCGCCGACTGCTTCTTGCCCTGCGTGTTCCAGCGCAGGACTCGATTGAAGATCTGCGTCGCCATGGGCATCAGTCCGAGCCGGATGATCGCGATCCATAACGGATCGACTCTCGACCAGGCCAGGTTGTAGGCCAGCCGCTTCAGCGTGCCGGGCAGGCCGATCGAACGCCGGAAGATCGAGCTGTAGGTGCCGAATTGGCGGTAGGCCTCCTTGTGCCCTGCCTCAAGTTCCTCGGGGGACATTCCCAGCGGCCGGAAGACCGCGTGATCGGTGTCGTAGTAGTCCCAATCGCGGTGGAGGATGCGTCCCTGTTCGTCCAGGCGCTGGAAGCTGCGAGTTCCCGGCAGCGGCGTGAGGATGTGAAACGTGGCGGTCAGGATCTTGTTTTCGACGGTGAACTCCACGGTCCTCTCGAACACGTCGGGACCGTCGCCGTCGAAACCGAAGACGAAGCTGCCGTTGATCATGATCCCCGCTTCGTGAAATCGCCGGCAGGCGGCCGCGTAGTCGGTCCTCACGTTGACCTTCTTGTTGTTGCCTCGCATGTTCTCGCGCGAAATCGACTCGAACCCGACGAACAGGCTCCGGCAGCCGGCTTCGTAGGCTTCTTCGAGATAGCCCGGATCACGGGTTACGTCGAGCGAGGCGGCCGCCTGCCAGACGATCCCCGATCGGCGGAGGACCTGGAAGAGCGCCCGGGCGTGCCGGCGGTTAGCCAGCAGGTTGTCGTCGAGAAAGAAGACCAGCCCGTCGTCGACGGTGGCCAGTTCCCGTTCGATCTGGGCCATGGGACGTTGCTCGTAGTAGGTCGGCCCCCAGAAGCTCGACTTGTAGCAGAAGTCGCACGAGTGGGGACAGCCTCGCGAGGTAACCATCGTGTGGCGAATCAGGTAGCCTCGCTGGTTCATCAGGTCGCGGCGGGGCAAGGGGGCCAGCGCCGCCGAGCCTTCGGAACGTCCGCGGTAGACCTTCTGGAGCTTCCCCTGCTTGAAGTCGTCGAGCAGGTCGGCCCAGACTGTCTCGGCCGGCCCGAGGACGATGGCATCGGCATGGGGCGCCGCTTCCTCGGGCATGCTGGTCGGATGCAGCCCGCCGAGCACGACCTTGGCCCCGCGGTCGCGCCATATGCGCGCCAATTCGTAAGACCGATTCGCGCAGGAGATATAGGTCTGGATGCCCACCAGATCGACCTGGTCATTGACTTCGGACGATTCGATATGCTCGTCGCGAACCAGGATGTCCCAATCGTCCGGCGGCGTCAGTCCGGCGATCGTGAGCAGGCTCAGAGGCGGGAACCGCGAATACTTGACCAACCGAAACTCGTAGTCGCGGCGCTGCTGCAGGGCGGGCAGAATAAGCAGAAGTCGCTTTCTCATGGCACTTCTCCTGTAAAGTACTTTGTGGCACAAAGTATCAGCACAAAAAAATTTCGCGGTTCTTCTCGCGACTCATCCATCTTCCCTCGGCTGGTCTCCTTGGTCGATGATCTGTCGCAGGGTTTTGAGGTAGGACTGGAAGGCTTTCCTGCCTTTGGGAGTCAGCCGCATGGTCGTCAGAGGGCGGCGTCCCTTGAAGGTCTTGTCGATCTTCAGGTAGCCCGCCTCTTCGAGGGTTCGCGAATGGGCGCTCAGGTTGCCGTCGGTGAGCGAGAGCATCTCCTTGAGTTCTCCGAAGCTCATCTCGGGAGCCACGGCCAGGGCCGACACGATGGCCAGCCGAGTCCGCTCGTGGATCAGCGCGTCGATATCGTCGGGCTTGAACGCCTCGGTCATGACTCCAGGCCCTGTCGCTGTTTTCCGAGGATGTACAACCCGAACACGATATGAAGCAGCCCGAACGACAGTGCCGCCGTCACCACGCCATATTGGGGAAGCCCCATAAGGGCCACGACTCCGAAGGTGAGAAACACGAGGCCCAGCACTCGCGGGGCTCGAATCGAGAATAGTCCGGCCGTGTAGACGCCGGTGCCATAGAGCATCATCCAGACGGGAACGATGTATTGAATTTCTTCCGGCCGCGGTATAGGCGGAATCAGGAACTTGACCGTTAGCACCATGGCGACGACCACGCTTGGGGCAAGCGAGAAGGCGGCCACGCGAGCCGATCGAATGGTCGGCGACATTCCCTGCTTCCTGGCCGACCGGGCGGTGAGAAGCGTTTCGAGCAGCACGCCCGCGACGCCAATGGCAAACCACATGACACAGAACAGGACTTGCTGGCTGACGGGCAGGTCGAGCATGGCGGCAAAGTCGAGCGAGCCGGTCATCCAGTAGCTCACTCCGCAGCCGGCGAGCACCAGGATCCCCCCGACAACGGCGGCCGTACCGGGCAACAGCGTCCAGAGCGTCGCCCGCTCCATGATCCGCTGGATCTCCTCCATTCGCGCTTTGGCTTCCGCGTGATCCATGATCGGGTTCCCCGCATTCCGGCGTTTGCTTTGTGCCATAAAGTAGTTTATCGAAATCTCGCGGGCGTGTCAATCCACGAATCCGACAAGCCCTGGAAAGGTCGCCGCAAGTGGTCTTCTTGCCCGGGTTTCCCTGATAGATCCCTGTGCTGAAGGCGTTACAGGCCGAAGCCCGAGGCTCCCAAGCAGGCTCGAAAACAGAGAATACGCTACAATGATCACCTGCCCTACGAATCTTGAACATCGTTAGGTTCTTGGCAAAGATTCGCGACCACTCGAATGAACAAGGTGAGCCCGATGCAACAGCCGAGTGTCGTTACCTTTGCGTGCCAGGAATGCGGGCGGAGTATCTCCTTTCCCGCGGACCGTTGCGGGCATGTGGAAACATGCCCGCACTGTTACGAATACGTGGACGTACCATCCACCCCGTCCGAGATGCCGTCCGTTCAGACCGCACCCGCCGCAGATTCCGCACCGCACGATCCATTTGGAGCGCAGTTCGAGACTCGCCGCCTTTGGTTTGAGGTGATCGCAGTGCTCGCTCTGGCCGTCGTCCCTGATCTGTACTCGGCCGCGTATGGAGTTCTGCTTCCAACCAAACCTCGCCACGTCTCGGCCCTCCAGGAGTTCTGGATAGTGATCCGCGCGTTTCAAGTTTCGCTGCCGGTGCTGGTGATTCTGAACCTCAACCGAGAACCGTGGGCCAAATTCGGCTTTGTACGATTCTCGTGGCGGGTCGACGTGCCTGCCGGCCTGCTCATTTGGATGTGTGCTTTGGCCGGCTACATCGCGGTCATCTCTCTCGTGCCGGTCTCCTTGATCCCGGTCGCGGACACCGACGACGCGGTGCGTTGGGCGAAGCCGGCGGGATTGCTCGGAGGCTGTTTAGTACTCGCGGTCAGCGTGGCGAATGGTTTCGCCGAGGAGTTGGTCATGCGAGGGTACCTACTGACCCGGTTCGAGCGTCTGCTCCATTCCACGCCTCTCGCCGTTCTGGTTACAACAGCACTGTTCGCGAGCTACCACGTCTACCAGGGGCCGGCCGGACTGATCCACGCTGCCGCAGTCGGATTGATCTACGGCACCATCTACTCATTCCAGCGGCGTCTCTGGCCGGTCTGCATCGCCCACGCGATCGCAGACATCGTGGGTACACTGTCCTAATGATTCGCCTCGCAGGCCGCGCGAAATGCCGGCAACTCGCGCCCGACTCAATCTGGGCCGGGACTGCTACTTTGTGTTTGGCGATCGAACGGCTCGGGCCAGTCGAATGACGATCGGCGCGACCCATACCAGGATGGCGGCGGCGCCGAGGGCGGCGGCCATGGGGCGGGAGAAGAAGGCTTCCCAGCCGCTCCCGGAACTGGAAAGCGTCTGGATGAACCGTTCCTCCAGCGGGCCGCCCAGAATGATCCCCAGGACGACCGGGCCCAGGGGAATCTCGCGTCGTTCGAGGATGAAGCCGAGGACGCCCATCACCAGCATGATGCCGATATCGAAGTAGCTACCGTTGATGGCGTAGGATCCGATCACACAGAAGAGAAGAATGACCGGCAACAGGACCCGACGCGGGATCTTGACGACGTAGCCTCCCGCCTTGATCGCCAGAAAGCCGACGGGAATGAGAACGAGATTGGCGAGGAAGAAGATGAGGAAGATGCTGTAGACCAGGGCCGCCTGCTTCTCGAAGATTTCGGGGCCCGGCTTGATGTCCTTCATCAGCAGCACCCCGATGACGATTGCCGTCACGGAATCGCCCGGGATGCCGAACACCAGGGCGGGGACCCAAGCGCCGGCCAAAGAGGCACTGTTCGCGCTGGTCGCGTCGGAAATCCCTTCCGCCGATCCCCGGCCGTATTCTTCCGGATTTTTCGAAAATCGTTTCGACGCAGCCAGCGAAACCCAGGCGCCGATATCGGCGCCGGCGCCGGGCAGCATCCCCACCATCGAGCCGATCGCCCCCGAGCGGAGCGTATGCCACTTGCGAGCCCAGAGAAAGGGGAGGGATGCCTCGAAAACCGAGCTGACGGATCGGGTGAATCGTTGCCACACGCTGAATTTGGATGGTTTAACGTCGGAGGGAGCAACCTGCGCCGCCGTGGCCGCGGCGTCATAGGTGAGCACGTTGCGGAAAACCTCGGACACGCCAAACAGACCGATCATGGCCGGGATGAAGTTGATGCCCTGAAATAACTCGGCCTGGCCAAAGGTGAACCGGGCCTGCGTGTGTACGGCGCTCAGGCCGACCGTCGACAGCAGCAGGCCGATAATGAGGGCGAAGGCCGCTTTGAGCATCGATCCGCGAGAAACGATGACGGCACAGCTCAAGCCCAGCAGGTAGAGCCAGAAATACTCGGCCACCGTGAACCAGGTGGCCACGTTGGCCAACTGCGGGGCGAACAGCATGAGAACGACCGTGCCGAACAGCCCGCCGGCCACGCTGAAGGTGAGGCAGATTCCGAGAGCCTCGGAGGACCGCCCGGCCCGGGTGAGGGCGTAGGCGTCGTCGGCATAGGCGGCCGATGAGGGAGTGCCCGGAATCCTCAGCAGGGCGTTGGGAATATCGCCGGCAAAGATCGCACAGGCTTCGAGGGTGACCACGGCCGCGAGGGCCGGGATGGGGTCGAGGAAGAAGGTGACCGGCACGAACAGGGCGATGGCCATGGTGGCGGTCAACCCGGGAACGGCTCCCATGAAGATCCCGTAGGCCGCGGCCACAACGATGATCAACAGAACCTGGGGGTCCGTCAGGACTCCCGACAATGCTTGCAGTACCGCTTCGCGCATGTCACCATCCCAACCAACCGCGGGGCAGGGGAACCTTCAAGACCACGGCAAACAGCTCGTAGGTTACAGCGACCACCGCCAGGCTGATCGCCACGCTGGCGAACCAACGGTTTCCCAATCGGATCAGAAGCAAGGCCAGCAACACGCCCGCGGTGAGAAGGAAACCGGCGGTCTCCGCGAAGATCAGGTAGACAACGACCCAGACAACGATTTCCGCAAGCCGCCCCAGGTCGCGCAGCGAGAGCGACGCGGTGTCGGCGGTACGTCTGAGTTGTCCTGACACAACCAGTCCGAGAAGACAGGCTCCCCCAACTACTGCCAGAACGCCGGGGAAGAGCATGGGCCCGAACCGGGCCCGCCGCATCGACTGCATGGCCTTGCTGGTGAGCAGTTCCCCGAGCTGCTTGTCGACGCTGGCCATGGTGGCGGCGAATTCGTCGGGCGGCTGCCAGGTCACGTCGAAACCGGCATGGCTCATGAAGCCGCGAAACTCCTGGCTTTGGGCCACGTTTTCGAGGGCAACGGCCAAGTGGTCGCGAACCTCTGCCGGGCAGCCATTGGGGAGGCAGATGCCTCGCCATGCGGTGAACGACCAGTCGACGCCCTGTTCCTTGAAGGTCGGCACGTCGGGATACTGCTCGACCCGCTGGTCGGCCATCACACCCAGGCAGCGGATCCGGCCCGCGTCGAGCAGAGCCTGAGCCTCGGGCAGGCTGCAACAGGCCACGTCGACTCCGCCGGCAATCAGTTCCTGAAGCGAAGGCGCGGAACCGTTGATCGAGACCCAGATCGCGTCGCCGGGGTCGATTCCTTCGTGGTTGAGCCAACCGGCAAAGCCCAGGTGCCAACTTCCGCCCTGGGCGGTTCCCGAGGCTCTCACCTTGCCGGGATTGTCGCGAATGGAGCGTTCCAAGTCGCCCGGGTTTTTCCAGGGAGCGTCCGGCAGGACGAAGACGGCCGTGGCGTCGCGATTGAGCATTCCGACCGGGTCGTAGTCGTGGTAGGAGATGTTCGTCAGGCCGCGCCAGTGGAGCATATTGATCTCGACGGTGACCATCGTGATCGTGTACCCGTCGGGCCGGGCCAGGGCACCCCGGGTGTGGCCGGTGACCCCTGCGCCGCCCGTGGCGTTCACCACGTTGACCGGCACACCGAGTTCCTGTTCCAGCAAGACGGCAACTTCGCGGGCGGTGCGGTCGGTTCCCCCGCCGGCCGCCCAGGGGCAAACGAGCACGATCGGCCCGTTCGGATACTCGTCATGGCCGCGGCAGCCGCAGCAGGTCGCGCCGAGGGCGACGGTCATGAAGAGAACGAATTGCCGCGACAACGATTGCATGGGAAGTGCTTCGGAGCTTCCGCCGGTCAGGTTACGAAAGCACCTATGATGGGGTCGCGTCGCGACGAAGTCAAGGCGTTGCTCAATCGCTGTGGAGTTCCTCACAACTCCAGACGAAGACCGTCGTTAGCGTGAGCGAGAGCATCAGCAAGTACTGGCAGATGCCGGGAGTCCACCCGAACGCCCCCATACCGACTCCCAATCCGAGATAAGCCCCGGCAGCCATGGCCGTAAGCCCGATCGCCGCGTAACGGGCCGAAAGAAAGTAGATCCCCACCACAACCGCCAGCAGGAAGAGGTACGTACCGGGGTGGGCGGGCGGCGGCGAGACGTGTCCGGTACGGCCGGGAAGCAGGAAATAGACTTCCGATCCCGTGATCATCGCCAGAACGGAGATGAGAACGGTGCTGGCCAACAAGCCAACCACGATGATCAGGTCGCGTACTCGCATCGAACTGCCTCGCCGGATGCTGGAAATCAGGTCAACGAAGTGTCGCTCACCCTTGTTCCGGTTCATCTTCCGCAACGGGCGTCTCGGAGGAAGCAGCCTCGTCCTCTCGTCCACGAAGCCAAGCTCCACGCAGGATGAAGAATACTCCCGCAACGATAAAGACAGAGGGCGTTACGAAGTCCCTGAGATGGAGAAGGACCGTTCCCGCAACCATGAAGGCACCCAGACCTGCCGAAAAGCAGCCCGTCGCGACAAGACGGGTGGACTTCGGGCGCTTGGAGAGAAAGAACTCATGGGTAGCGAGGAAACCGAGAAAGACCCATGCGAGGACAGCGACATATGCGTCACGCTCCCAATCCTGCTTTCCCGAAAGCGCATCTTTGGCACACATGACGCCAAAAACGCCCAGGCAGATCATCAAGAGTGCGAGGCCTCCCCGACGGGGACTATCTGCATTGCTTCGAGTCACCACGGTGCCTCCTGGCAGTGCGAAACGGCTGTGCCGGGTGGGTATGAGGGTACTGCACGGATTAGGAGTTGGAGCGATACACCCCATTGCCTGGCAAAATCGTACCACACAAGTTGGGGGAATACAACAACCACTCGTTAGGCGGAGGTAGAGGTTGCATCATCGGGCAGAACCGCTGCCTTCGGCGTCTCCGATCTCATGGCTAGATTGCCCCCACCACGCAAGGGCTCACTTCGCCCGCACCTCGCCGTCGGAACAACCGGCCCAATCGGATCGGATTCCCCATTTTTTCGCGCGACCCATTGTTTAGCTTGCAGGTCATCCTTCCGGAAAGCCGATCGGGGGGTAGTAGAAAGAAGACGGATGCCTCAATCCCCATCCGTTTTCCTCCCAGCCGGAGTCGGCCCCTGAAACCGACGAACCGGTATCCACCACCAGAATCGTGCCCGTAAGAGTGCCGGATCGAGGGCCCACGGCCCTCCGCCCCTCCCGATGTGATCCAGCCGAGGAAGACATGAGCCGCTGTCCACTCCCTTTGAGCGAGCAGGTCGTCAGTGCGTTACAAGGCAACCCCTACCTGGCAAGACGGAATCTGAGATTCGAGGCCAGCGAAGGACGAGTCACCCTGCGGGGAGTGGTTCGTTCGTACTTCCAGAAGCAGATGGCCCAAGAGGCGCTTCGCGAACTGGATGGCATCGAAGAGATCTACAACGAACTGGAAGTGACGGCGGGTTGAAGCCCACCGATCACCAGCCAGGTCCGGTTCGCTTTCCCGCTGAGACGCTATCGCGGCTTGATGCATCGCGAAGCCATGACGGCTTCGTTGCGATCGTCGTAGCAGGGCATCTGGTGATCGAGCCCGTGGGTCGCGAGAACACGGCGATTCATGGGCGACAGCCCGCAGACGCGCATTACCCCGTCATGCTCCAGGATTCGCTTCTGCAGAACCACGAGCTGCCCAAGCAGGAAGCTGTGCATCAGTGGAACGTCGTCCAACTCAAGCGCCAGCCGATAGGTGAAGTGCTGCTGGAGTTGCTCCCAGACGAGATCGGCCAGAGGCGGGTCTTCTCCCCGGTATCTCCTGGGAACATGCACTTTCACAAACAGCCAGTCGGGCCCCCGGTCGATCTCCAATTTCCATTGCGTTGTGGCGGTTGCAGGCATTCCATTCCATCCCACACTGAAGAAGAGAAGAGGGGCGTCCACCGTCAGGACGCATACATTGCCTTTATCCTATCCCAACGAACCTGTCGTACAACCACCCGAAAGGATGCACTCGATCGGAATTCACACGTTCCCAACAGCACGCTGGCACTGCTTGCGGTCTGCCTGTCTTACTCAAACAGCGTGCCTTGACCGCTTGTCGGGTCCCCCGGCTGGATGCCGAGATGGGTGAAACCCTTGGCCGTCAGACGCCGCCCGCGCGGTGTGCGAACGACCAATTCCGACCGCAGCAGAAACGGCTCCACCTCGTCGATCAGGGTGTCGGGCACCAGATTCATCGTGTGGGCGACCGCCTCCACGCCGACGGGTCCCCCGCCAAAAACCCGGGCGATCGTACCCAGGTACTTGCGATCTTGCGGATCGAGGCCCAACGTGTCGATTCCCTGCATTTCCAGGGCCTTTCTGGCCGTCTCCAAAGTAATCGTGCCGTCCGACTTGGCCAGGGCGTAGTCGCGGACCCAGCGGAGGCGGTTGTTGGCCAAACGAGGCGTGCCACGACTTCGAACCGCGATCTCTTCCGCCGCTTCGGGAGTTATTTCCACCTGCAACTTGCCGGCGTTTCGCACGATGATCTGCGCGAGTTCCTCGACCGAGTAAAAATCGAGATGCTCGCGCATCTGGAACCGGTCCCGCAGCGGGGCAGAAATCAGGCCGGTCCGCGTCGTGGCCCCGATCAGTGTGAACGGTTTCAGTTGAATGTTCAGGGTCCGCGCGTTGACCCCCTCCCCGAGGGTCAGGTCGATACGAAAATCCTCCATGGCAGGGTAGAGAAACTCCTCAACCGCCTTCTGCATGCGGTGGATTTCGTCGATGAACAGAACCGAGTTCTCCTCGGCGTTGGTGAGGTAGGGCACCAGGTCCTTGGGCGCCTTGAGCGTGGCCCCTGAAGCAATCTGGACGCTCACCCCTAGATCGCGCGGAATGCAGGTGGCAAATGTGGTCTTTCCGAGTCCGGGCGGCCCGTCGAAGAGGATGTGCCCCAGCGACTCCTCCCGCTTGGTGGCGGCCTCGACCGCAATCTGAATCCGGGCGTAGACCTCGCGCTGGCCGACCATCTCGTGCATGTGCTGCGGACGAAGGGCACGGTCGTCCTCGGTGGCAGGAATCGGCGGCTTCAGGATCGGTTCGCGTGTCATAGGCCTTCCGGGCCCCGGCATCTGGTGAACGGGTGTTGACTATCCCAAGCAGTATAGCAGATCATGCCCTCATTAGGCAGACGGACCTTAACGTTGTTGTTCGCTCCGCGAACAAGCACCTTCTCGCCGAGCGAAAAGCGACTATTCTGCTCGCCGGATTCTTACGAGCCGGCAATGGCGCCAATGAGCATCAGCAGGAGCAGGGCGCCGAGGCAGACGGCGCCGGCTACGAGGAGAACCTTGCCCAGGGCGGTGGGAGCCTGGCCGGCCGACTTCCCCGTCTGACCGTTGACGAGGAACCGGTAGAGCTTGTCCTGGTAGCGGTACGCCATGATCCAGACCGGCAGCAGCACCGGTTCGCTCGACATCGACTCGACCCGCACATTGGCGTGGATGTTCCGCGACCTGCCCGGCACGTACCGCTGATCGACGTCCTGCTGGACCCGCTGTTCGAGGCTCTGGCGTGCGATGGGCCGGGCATACTTGCGTTGCAGCGAGAAGCGTTCGACCGTGACGTTGTCCAGGTCGACCTGTTCCGGCGGCACGCCCTGGCCAAGATCGAAGGGATGGATCGCGGCCGTCTCTCCAGCCGTGAGCGCCCCGCTCGCGCCGATCAGCAATCCGGAATACTCCTCGTGGTGTTCGCCCGAGAGCGGATACCAGTCACCCCGGGCGCCGGACGGCGTGTCGCTCGTATCGGCTGTCCAGTGAGTGTGTGTTTTCGCCCGGAAGACCCAGTAGGGGACGTAAACCGGCGTCATTTCGACCACGGCGGCCTCGGCGGCAAGCTTCCCCGGACGCCAGAAACCGCGCCCCAACCACTCGCGCATGGCCGATTCCGCCTGGTTGCGATCGATCTGAAAAGGAACGACCCGGCGAGGGGCCAACGATTTCTCGTCCTGCTTCTTCTCCAGGTCGCCCGAGCCGCAAAAGGGGCACCGCAACCCCTGCTCGCGAGCGTCGTAGCTCATCGACGCCCCGCAGCCCTGGCACTGGAAATTGCACGTGGTGAGCCGAGCGGTATCCTCGCGGGCGTCTTCACGATCCTCGCTCCTGGAAGCCTCCGTTCCGCAATTCGCGCAGAACAGATCCTCTTCGTCCACGAGGCTTCCGCAGACTTCGCATTTGGCAAGCAGATCGGACATGGGAGGGAGTTGTTAGGGTTCGGGGTTCAGGGTTCGGGGTTCACGGGTCGGATTCGAGGTCTCTGATCATAGGGCGGCAAGGATCGCAATCACGGCGATCGCTGCTACAACACCGAGAACAACTGCGCCGACCTTCGCCCAGGAAACGGGCTTCTTGCCGACGGGCTTGCCGGTCTGGCCGTTCAGCAGGAACTGGTAGAGCTTCCCGCAATGACGATAGTTGAGCAAGTAGACGGGCAGGAGGATCAAATCGGAATGAACGTTGGAAAACTGGGTCGAGACCTGGAGATTGCGATGGGTGTCGCCGGGCAGAAAGGCGGCCACGTTTTGCTTCTCCTGCCGCGTGAATTCGTCGCGGCAGAGGGTCTCCGCCTCTTCGCGGTCCACCGTATACTCCTCGTTGGTCCACCCGGCCAGGTACCGCGGCTCGTAGCGCTTGAGAGCGGCCAGATGAAAGGGTTTGATCTGGTTGGCCCAGGCCTGATTCAGGCTCTTGCTGCCGGAAACCAGGTAGAAGCTGTAGTATTGATGGTGCCGCCCCGCCAGGGGCCACCACTCCGTCTCCTGGACACGCCTCGTTTTGGTAACGGTCTTGCCGTTCTCGCGGGTCGTGTAGGTTTCAGTGCGATACCAGTGTTCGCCGACGCTGGCGTTCCAACAGCTCTCGGCGAACATCGAGAACGACCAGAAGGGGAGGTAGACGCCGGTCATCTTGCCTTCGATCTCGGCCGACTTCAGATTGCCGGGCCGGAACCAGTTGCCTTGCCCCAACCATTGGCGAAAACGTTCCATGGCGTCTTCGCGGGTGACGGCAAAACCGATCACGAACTCCGGTTTCTGCCGGCCCGTCTGATCCGGCGTCAACTCGACCACATAGTTGGAATCGCAGAAGGCGCAGGTGTAGCTGCGCTGGTCCGGATCGACCGCCACCTCGGCGCCGCAACTCTTGCAGCGGAAGTGCCGATGCAACGCCGGTGTCTCGGCAATTGCCACTTCCACAAGCTGCTCGCTGCCGCAGTGGACGCAGAACCGGTCGTTCTTTTCCACCGGCGCTCCACAGCAATTGCAGGGCGACGAATCGACGATTGGAGCCGCCTCTTCAAGGGCCGCCGAAGAATCGAGCACTTGCGCCATAGCCATCACTCCTCAATCACGCCAGCCGAAAGATCACCTTTGACTCTCACCCACCATTCCACCATTCCCTCATTCCATGCTTCCCCCCTCACCCCTTGTGGCTGTGTTGATAGATTGCTTCCAACAACGCCTGGGTGTCCTTGAACTTCTTCTTGGTGCTGAGGGCCGCATCCAGCAAGTGCCGAGCGTCGCTTTCCGAATGGCCGAGGGTCAGCAGGACCTCGTAGGTTTCGGAAATCACGTCGAGACCGACGTCGGCTTCCGGCCGCTCCTCCCGCGCTGCCATCAGGGCGAATTTCGGTACCTTGCGGCGCAGCTTGGCAATGATCCGATCGGCGGTCGCCGGCCCGATGCCGGGCATGGCGGAAAGGCTCTTGCCATCCTGATCCTCGATGGCGGCAGCCACTTCGCGGACCGGGCGGACCATCGCCCGCAGGGCTTTGCGGGCGCCCACCCCGTCGACCGAGCAAAATAGCTCAAAAAACTCGCGTTCCACCTCCGTCAGGAAGCCGATAAGCCGCGGCGTGAGCCGGCCGTGCATGGGGTTGCCCTCCAAGTACTCGATCGTGTGCAGGCTGATCTCCTTGTTCATGTTGCCCTGCAACTGCCGGCGGGAGAACTCGGGGATCAATACCTCGTACTCGAAGGCACCGACCTGCAACGTGAGTCGATCGTCTTGAAGGCCGACGAGTTTGCCGGTGATTTTGGTGATCAAGGGTCGGTCTTTCTGTGAAGAGCGTGGGGGTGTCGAGTTCTGAATTAAAGAATCGAAGGCGGATCTGAAACTCGGCTCTGGAGAGCCAAGCTACGAAGGGAGAGCCGAGCCAAAGTGTCATCTTGGCGCATTCTTAAGATAATGGTGGCAGATGGCGATGGCTAGGGCGTCGGCGACATCGGCCGGTTCGGGGAGGCCGGCCAAGCCGAGTTCCCGCTGAATCGCCCGCTGAACCTGCCCTTTCGAGGCTCGGCCCGAACCGGTGAGGATCCGCTTGACCTGGGTCGCCGAGTAATGGTGGACGGGAATGCCGGCCTGGGTGGCTGCCAGAATGATGACCCCCCGAGCATGGCCCATGAGGATCGCCGTCCGGGGCCGGGCGTAGTGGGAATAGAGTTCCTCGATCGCCAGCGCCTCCGGCGAGAAGGCCGCAATCACCTCGGCGATGCCGCGATGCAACTTTTCCAGACGCCGACCGATGTCACCCCGGTCTCCGCCGCGAACCACGCCCGCCTCACACAGGGAAACACGCCCGCTGCCGGTCTCCAGCACGCCGTAGCCCGTCGTGTTCAGGCCGGGATCGACGCCGAGAATCCGTGCTTGTGGGGTTGTCATTGATTCTATTCAAGGATGATTCAACGTGTTTCTTGAGTGGCACGTCCCAGAGCCTCCGGCGATGGGCGTGGTTTGCTGACCAGCCACGCCCTTCGCAAGCTCAGGGACGTGCCACCCAAGCTTCTCGAAAAGCTGCAAATGGACGCCTACGCACGAGTCCAGTCGGTGCCGCCGGGGCGATCTTCGAGGGTGATGCCCATCTCGGTGAGCGAGTTGCGAATCCGATCGGCCGTGGCAAAATCCTTGGCCTTGCGGGCTTCGGCCCGAAGGTCGATAAGCAACTGCATGAGTTGTCCGGTCAACTGGTCGTCGCCCCCCGCCTTCTCTTCCGGCGGTTTGCGGAAGATGCCCAGAATGCCGGCCAGTTCGCGCAGCGTCTTCGCCCCCAGCTTCAGGGAGGCCAGCTTGGCGGCATCGCGTTTCTTCGGATCTTCGAGCTTCTCGTCCTCGACGAACTTGTTGAGGCGGCGAACCAATTCGAAGAGAACGCCGGTCGCTCCGCCCGTGTTGAAATCGTCGTCCATCGATTCGAGGAAACGTTGGCGATGGTCGGCCACTTCCTTGAGCAGGGCGTCAGCACCGGGATCGAACTCGCCGGCCGCGCGAACCTGGGGTGCCTCGATCGCATAGAAGTTCTCGCCCGTCACGCGCTCGTAGCGTTTGAAGAACCGGTAGAACGTGTCCAGGCCGGTGCCGACGGAGCGGATGCGTTCCACGCTGAAATCGATCGGGCGCCGATAGTGGGTCGATAGGAGGAAGAACCGCACCGTTTCCGGCTGGAACTTCTCCTCCTCCAACAGCAATCGAAACGACTTGGCCCCGGCCGACCCGGCGATCTTGCCGGCCTCCTGCGAGGCCTGGTCTCCCTCGACCGCTCGCGTCTGGCGCCCGCCGAGCTTGCCGACCTCGCTGGACGCCTGCATCAGCCCGTTGTGCATCCAGACCTTTGCCATGGGTTTTCCGTGGCACGATTCGCTCTGGGCAACCTCGTTTTCGTGATGGGGGAACACGAGATCGAGCCCGCCGCCGTGAATGTCGAAGGTCTCGCCGAGGATGGCGGCACTCATCACGGAGCATTCGATGTGCCAGCCCGGGCGTCCTGGGCCCCAAGGGCTCTTCCAGGACGGTTCGCCCGGCTTGGCCTTCTTCCACAAGGCGAAGTCGGCCGAGTGCCGCTTCAATTCCGCCGTCCCTCCCCCGTCGCCCTGCATCGCCTCAAGGGTCCGATGACTGAGCTTGCCGTAGTCCTTGGCCTTGGCCACGTCGAAGTAAACGTCGCCTTCGGCGGCGTAGGCAAAACCCTTATCGATCAGGGATTCGGTGAACTTGATGATCGCCTCGATATGATCGGTCGCCTTGGGGAAATGATCGATTCCGTCGACACCGACCAGTTCCAGGCACGCCATGTAGTCGTCGGTCATGGTCCGGGCGAGTTCGGCGATCGGAACACCGCTTTCGTTGGAGCGGACGATCAGCTTGTCGTCGACGTCGGTGATGTTGACGACCCAGGTCACGTCGTAGCCGTTGTAGACGAGGTACCGCTTGATCGTATCGAAGATCACCGGCCCGACCATGTGGCCGATGTGGCTCGGCTTGTAGACGGTGGGGCCGCAGACGTAGATGCCGACCTTGCCCTTGCGAACCGGCTGGAACTCTTCCTTGGTCTTCGACAACGTATTGTAGACGCGAATCATGACTTGGCCTGTTGGAGGTACTGAAACGGTTTCGATGGGGAGCGTGAAACGGCGAGTTGGAGTCTCCCTCGCATGGCGAGCGGAAGGTTGGAATGCTGGGTATTGGTCGATTGTCAGTCTCGGGTTGAATGCAGCAACACGACTACTTGGGCCTGGATGGCTTCCTGGCGGCCGACTGCGTCGAGGCCTTCGCCCGTCTTCGCCTTGACGCCGATCTGGCCGGGTTCGAGCCCCAGCAGTTCAGCGATTCGGGCTTGAATCGTCTTCTTGTACGGCGACAGCTTGGGCCGTTCGGCGAACACGATGCAGTCGAGGTTGGCGATCTGCCAGCCGCTCTGTCTCACTTTTTGCCAAGCGAGGGTGAGCATCTCGGCCGAGTCGCGGCCGCGGTTGGCCGGGTCGGTGTTGGGAAACAGTTCCCCGATGTCGCCCAGGGCGGCCGCTCCGAGCAGGGCGTCGGTCACGGCATGGAGCAGCACGTCGGCATCGCTGTGGCCGACCATCTGCTGGTCGTGATCGATCGCAACTCCGCCGATCCGCAGGGGACCGCCCGGTTCGAGGCGGTGGGTATCGTGTCCCATTCCGACCCGAAGTCGTGGCCAGCCCGTCACTTGCGTATCCTCGGTATTCACGACTCGGCCCCAATCGGGTGTGCCACGGCGACATCCATCCGTAAGCGGCGGATTATATCCCAAACCCCCCGAGTGGACAATGTGAACCGAGTTTGCGGAGATTCTCCCCCCGCTGTGTGCGGGTTGCGCGACACCGCCTGCCTATCAGCAGTTCTCCAACCCCCGAATCATGTAGGCCTGCAGAATGCCCGACTCGTCGGAGTTGAAGAAGGCCATCGTGCCGTCGGGCGACAGGAACGGATGGAGGTGCGAGGCCGGCACGGACGCGTCGGTCGTGAGTTGGACGACCTCCAGGCCGGGCGGTGATTTCTCGTCCAACAGATCGGGGCGACTTCGCGCCTCGGATGCTGTCTTGTCCGCCCCTCGAGCCGTGCCGCGCGAGCCTTCGATCATGCATCCCGCTGCGGCCGCTGCAGACGTTCTGAGAAACGTTCGACGCGAAATCGAGGACGCGGGCCGATTGTGGTTCCACCTCTGCATGGCGTTTTGCTCCTTGTGAACCGTAGTTTTGGATGTTGCCCGTGCCTCTTGATCGGTAGCAAGTGCGTTCACTGGTCATTCTTGCCGAGACTCTCCAGCGCAGCGTTCTTGAAGACGCCTTGAGCCTTAGCGCCTTCGCCGGGGAAGCCGGCGTGCTGGACGAGCCAGACGAGGATCAGCCCGCGCTGAGTGTCGGCGGTCGTGTTGGTCGAATAGGCCCCGCCGTGCCCGAAGGTCGTTTCACTGACGGAGAAGCCGAATCCGTAGCTGGTGGGCAGTTCGGGCGGCGTCTGGCGGCTGGTCAGTTGCTCGACGGCAGTTTCGGACAGATACCGCTTGCCGTCCAGTTCTCCGCGGTTGAGCAGCATCTGGTAGAAACGGGCGACGTCGTGGGCCGTGGAGAACAATCCGCCGGCGGGCATGGGGAAACGTTGGGTACGATCGCTGAGCGGGTAGTACAACTGGCTGATCGTGGTCTCTTCCAGGCCCTGCTTGCCGGCCCCCGGCTTGTAGGACTTGGCGATTCGGGCCACCTGATCTTCGGTGGGCCAGAAGGTCGTGTCCTTCATTCCGAGGGGCTGGAACAGTCGTTCGTCGAGGAACTGTTCGAAGGGCATCCCCGAGACAACCTCGATGATGCGGCCGGCCGTGTTGATACCGGCGTTGCTGTACTGGTACTTGCTGTCGGGCTCGAACTCGAGGGGCGTCATGGCGTAGCTGCGAACCCGCAGACTCAACGGGAACAGGTCAAGCGTGGGCTCTTCAATCGCCGACTTGAAGGGGAGCCCGCTGGTATGGGAGAGGATGTTCTTGACGGTGATCGGATGCTTTGGACGGCGGAGTAGGATGTGCTCGTCGTCCTTCTCGGCGACGACCATCTGGCCCTTGAACTCGGGCAGGTACTTCTCGACCGGGTCGTCGACGCTGACCTTGCCTTCGTCGACCAGCATCATCAAGGCCGCCGCGGCGATGGGCTTGGACTGGGAGGCGATCCAGAACATCGAATCGTTCCGCATCGGCTTCTGGGCCGCGATATCGGCCCAGCCGACGGCCTGGGTCGTGAGGATCTTGTCCTTATCCGCAACGAGCATGACGGCCCCGGCGAGTTCTTGGCGGTCGACGAAGGGTTGGATGGTGGCGGAGAGATCTTGTGCGGATTGTGCGTCCGCACGAGCGATGGGCAGGAGAATCAGAACCAGAAGGAATGGGATTGTACGCGGCATGTTGTGTCCCCGTGCGGGATAGGAATGGTTGACGCCCCTGTGTTTGCAGAACACCGGTAATACGGGGGTCCCTGCCAGCTTAGCGGTGTTGCGGAGGTGCCACAATACTTGGGTCCAAAGGCTGGTCCAGGCTGAACAGCCGGACTTCGAGAGCTTCACGACCAGGCACCTTCGAAATCGCCGATTGTTGCGTCCCAATCGTCAAGTCGATCGTCGCACGCTTGATGACAGGCCGCGGCAGCCGAGGCCCAGTCCCGGCGGGTCTGCCGAGCCGAACGAATGACGACGGCGCCAGCGGAGACCTCGATCTCCAACTCGCTTGTGAGGCCCGCCTGCTCAATCACCGCCTTGGGCAAGCGAACAGCTTTGGAGTTCCCGATGTTGATCAGATTCGTTCGCATTGGCATGCCTCGTTTCGACGCGAAGGGACAGCGACTACGTTGTAGATCCACGGGGGCAAACGTCAATGGTCATTCTCGCAGCACGACCGGTGTTTCGTTCGGCCGAATCCAATTGCTGGTTCAAGAACGGCTACCAGAGAAGAGGCACCGGTACTTGGCAGCAGAGTACCGGTGCCTCTTCTCTGGTAGCCGTTCTTCGAACACAACATGCAACGGTGTAACAGCTTAACGCCATTGCAGCCCACCAACTCAGTAGTTCGACTGATTGAGTTCGCGGACAGCCACAACTCCAGGAACTGAAATAGGTTGCGTATGCTAGCATTTGTCGCCAAGCAGCAAGGACATTACTGGTTGCAGAAATACGGTGGTCCACTTCAGTCCGCATTTCCCGTTGGATCGCGGTACTTCGGCGGTTTCCGCGTTCCGCACCGGTCGCTACACGTCTTTCGATGCTAGCAAACCTAACTGTTGAATTGACAAGGCGTTCCAGCCATTCCCGAACTCAATCAGTCGAAGTAGGAGTTCAATGACCTTCGAGGCAAATAGTACAGGGCACTGGTTGTTGGCTCCGATGAGAATACGCCCACGATCACGGGAATGCTCATGTATTTCTATTGGAACCACGCTCGTGAAACAGAGAGCTGAGCCAATGGGACGAGTATCACTGCTCCGCCCACGCCGACTCAGATCGGCTGCTGCCCCACCTTGGCGATCCAGTCTCGGGCGAACTCGGCACTCGGCAGTCCCACGTCGAGCACGGCACTACCCAGGAAGGCTCGTCGTGAAGTGCGGGTAGGCTGACGGTCGCTCGGCATGACGATCTCCTTTCGAAAGGTGTTCAACGCCCCCGTTTCTTTGCAGGGCTTCGGCAGTACTATAGCCCCCGCCAGCTTAGCCATGTCCGAGACGTGCCGCAATCCACCGGTGCACGGTGGGCACCCAAAGATAACGTCACGTGCAATCCGAAGCCTGGATTCCCGCCTGCGCGGGAATGACGTGTGGGCCACACATGGAGTTCATGCACAATACGGGTTACAATGGGGCCTTTGCGAATCCCCTTCTGTCGCTCGGCCGCCGGCCGGTCTCGAGCGGAAACCCGCACGACGCCCCTAACCGATTCCTGCACTGCCATGACACACCGCATTGTCTGCTCCGCTCTGCTTGGCCTGCTCCTTTGCCAATCCGCTTTCGCCCAAACCCAGGCGACCGCTCCGGCACTGGGGATCTACGAGTACGAAGTCAAGCCGGACCACGAGGGCTTCAAGATCTTCAACCCGCGGAAAGCGCCCCAGCCAGGGTCGTTGCTGCTGCGTGAGGGGGACCGCCTGGCCATCTGCGGCGACTCGATCACCGAGCAGAAGATGTACTCCCGGATTATCGAGACCTACCTGACGGTCTGCGTGCCGCAGTTGAAGGTCACGGTTCGGCAATACGGTTGGAGCGGTGAGAAGACCGACGGGTTCCTGCGCCGCATGGATCAGGATTGCCTGCGGTTCAAGCCGACGGTTGCCACGTTGGCCTACGGTATGAACGACTCGCGTTACCGGCCTTTCGACGTAACGAACGGCCGCTGGTACGAAGACCACTACACGGCCATCGTTCGCCGGTTCAAAGAGAATGGTGTTCGCGTCGTGGTCGGGTCGCCGGGCTGCGCCGGCAAGATCGCCGAATGGGTCAAGAGCCGCACCGGTACGCTCGATCAGCATAACGTCCACCTGTGCGCCCTCCGCGACATCGCCATGGCGGTGGCCGAGCAGGAGGAAGTCCGCTTCGCCGACATCTTCTGGCCGATGCTGCAGGCCCAGGTGCTGGCCCCGGCCCAACACGGCGCCACGGCCGACGATCCCTACGAGGTAGCCGGCAAGGACGGCATCCATCCCGGCTGGGCCGGGCAGGTGATCATGGCCTGGGCTTTTCTGCGAGCCATGGGGCTCGACGGCGAGATCGGCACGATCACGGTCGATCTTCAAGCGGGCAAGGCAACCGCCACGGAAGGCCACACGATCAATTCGTTCTCCGACGGAACGCTGCAAGTGACCAGTTCCCGTTACCCGTTCTGTGCCCGAGGTGACCTGAACGATGAATACTCGCTCCGCTCCGGCATGACGCTGGTCCCGTTTGCCGAGGATCTCAACCGTTTCGTCCTCAAGGTGACGGGCGCCACGGCAGGCCGTTACCGGGTCCAGTGGGGAGAGGCGTCGCGCGATTACTCGGCCGACGAGCTTTCGGCGGGCGTGCTGCTGGCGATCGATTTCCCCGAGAATCCCTTCTGCGAGGCCTTCGACCGGGTGGACGGCGCCGTGGCGGCCAAGCAGGCCTTTGAGACCACGCAGGTGAAGAAGATCTTCCACGGTCCCGAAGGCCGAGCGGACTTTGAGAAGGCGGTAGCGGACACCGAAGCCGAACGGGCGCCGCTAGCCGAGGCGGTCGCGGCGGCGATGGCGCCGGTGAAGCATACGATCCAAATTGTGAAGATGGCTCAATGACATCCGGACGACGGACATACAATGACGAACAGCACTCGGTTTTGACCCACTTCCGCCGCCCGTGGTATACTGAGCCTGACCCCATACAGGAGCAGACATCATGCAAATCGATGTTCCCCCTGAACTCGAACCGTTTGTCGAGCAGGAATTCGCAACGGGACGATACGCGACGCGTGCAGAGGTGGTTGTCCAGGCACTTCGCTTTCTTCAAGAGGAACGACAGGAGGCGGTCCTGGGAATCCAACAGGGGCTCGACGATATCGCGGCGGGACGGACGCAGCCGCTCGCCGAGGCATTCGCCGATATCAGGAGAGAAACCGGGAGCCCTGAAGCGCAATGACGTACTCGGTTGTCGTCACGCAAAGGGCGAAGGATGACCTTCGGCACTACTATGCCGTTGCTGCAAAACACGCTCCTGAGACCGCCACTCGTTGGTTGGATCGCTTCGAAGATGCCCTGCAGACGCTTTCCGCCAACCCCACACGCTGTCCACTGGCCCCGGAGAACGACCTCGTTGTCCAGCCCATCTACCAGCTCTTCTTCGGAAAACGTGCGGGACGATACCGGGCCTTATTCACCATCGACGGAAATCAAGTGCTTGTTCTCCACATTCGGCGGGGTGCGATGGACAAAGCGGCCGAAGCCGATTTGTTCGGGTAGCGAGGCAAGGAGGCGGATGGTGGGATGGACTTGCGCCGCAAAGCGCCGCAGCCAACTTGTCTGACTTTGCCATATCCCTTGCCCATTTCGCCACTTCCGGCGATACTGAGGGCGGTGGCCTCGATCGGAACCAGAGAAGAAGCCCTCCGATCCATGGCCAGGTCAGGTGTGGCCGAGACGGCAAGCCGATTCTCGGCGGAGATGAAGTGACAGAGAATCCTGGAGGGGTGCCATGGCTCTGTTTTGGTGGGGAAAGTCCAGCCGCAAGGCGAAGGGCCGGGGGGTCCTGTCGCTTACGGACGCTCGCTTGGAGCGGGGCGAGGTCCTACTCAACGATCTGCATGAGTTGAAGACCACCATCGCCGAGGCTCGGTACGAAAACGACTTCAACAACGCCAAGGCGACCTTCCTGCGGCAGGAGTTCGAAGTGGTTGCCGCCCATCTCGAAGAGATCAAGGAAACCTATGCCGGGGCCCAGACGTGGACGCTCGGGCTGGATGCGAAGGCCAAGGGGCTTCCGCGGCAGGAGGCCCGCGACCTGGCCGCCAAGCAGGCGGCGATCCGCAGCGTGCTGAAGCGTTTCGATCAGGTGATCGGGGCCCTTCATCTGAGGGCCGCCAAGGAGGCCGGGCAGCAGTTCGGCCCGCGCAAAAAGCAGGGCGACGGGAGCGCCACCGGGCTACCGGAAGGTTTTGCGAAGGAATTCGAAGCGGCCGGAGATGTAGCTGCCAAGGAAGAGGTGATCGAGCGCCATTTCGTCGTTCTAGCGGTGAACACCACCGGCGACGTCAAGCCGGCTGCTTTGTATGCCTTTCGCAAGGACGACGCCGTCACCCCGTTGATGACGGCCGACCGGTTCCCCTGACCGTCACGGATTTTGGGGAGGGTGATGTTGGTATCCACCGAGAGAAGCGGAGACCAGGAGGTTTTGGAGCCAGTTTTCATGGTAACGGTGTTGGTTGAGGCGTTCGGCCGGGCTTTGCCAAC
>Ga0209612_1000615_pt1 | contig 34780 bp, 27 predicted proteins | sample BioC12SIPDNA_FD_185746 | JGI IMG/M metagenome (GOLD analysis project Ga0209612, IMG submission 185746) | Anaerobic biogas reactor microbial communites from Washington, USA - Biogas_R1_B C12 SIP DNA (SPAdes) (version 2) | ecosystem: Engineered > Bioreactor > Anaerobic > Unclassified | place...
CAAAGCAAAACTGGCTACCAGAAAAGCGTATGGCTTTAAGAGCTTCAAAACGCTGGAATTGGCCTTGTATCACAATCTTGGTGCATTACCGGAACCGGTTGAAACCCACAAATTTTTTTGAAGAGGCACAATATGAAAAAGACAAACACACAATTCGAAAAAAATATCGCTCGCCTGGTCAAACTTGCCGGCGATTCCCAAGCCCCGTCCGATCGTTTCACCGAAACCCTCGTTGATTCGGCTCTGGGAGAGCTTGGACAGGCACAAACCCGGCGGCAAAGGAGCTTCCGTATGAAATTCGTCACCAAAACCTTCATCAAAATCGCCGCCGTCGTCTTCATCGTCGTCGGCATCACAGCCATATTCACCATGACCGATGTGAAGAAATTCAGCCAACGTTCCTCTGTCGCCCCTAGACAGATAAACGGACGAGCTGAATATGAGCGGGGCACAAATCATAATGCCCTATATCCAGAAATTGCCTTGGTATCGCCCCCGCCTCCGACTCCGACTTCGACAGAAGCACCTCGCGTAATGGCCCCCTCCCCAATAGAGCCCCCACCTGATATATCATTCTTCCCCTTTAGGGGGGGGGGAAGAGGAAGAGCACAAATGGAGCTGCGGGAGGGGGAGGTGATAGACACTTTCACGCCGCCCCGCATGGCCCACGGCGGCACCACCCCGCCCAACGGTGAGCCGGTTGATGCGATGTTCTTCAAGAATTACGGCGTCAATCCCTTCATCGACACCGAAGACGACCACCTGTCCACCTTCGCCATCGACGTCGATACCGGCAGCTACACCCTTAGCCGAAACTACCTCCAGCAGGGCAATCTGCCCCCGCGTGACGCCGTCCGCGTCGAAGAATTCGTCAACTATTTCGACTACAACTACTCCGCCCCGCAGCGCGACACCTTCGCCGTTTTCTTTGAGGCCATGCCGTGGAGCTTCGGCCATGAGCGTCAAAATACCTACCTGATGCGGATTGGCCTCAAGGCCTACGAAGTCCCCGATGAATTGCGCAAGCCCGCCGTCCTGACCTTCGTCATCGACGTATCCGGCTCGATGAGTCGCGAAGATCGCCTCGAACTGGTCAAGAAAAGTCTGCGTCTGCTCATCGACAAACTCCGTCCCGAGGACAAAATCGGCATCGCCGTCTATGGCTCACGCGGCCATGCCGTCCTTGAGCACACAACCCTGGCCCGCAAAGACGCCATCCTCGAAGCCATCGACGCTCTCCGCTCCGAAGGCTCCACCTACGCCGAAGAAGGCATCCGCATCGGCTACGACATGGCCCAGGCCGCCTACACCCCCGGCCATATCAACCGCGTCATCCTCTGCTCCGACGGCGTGGCCAACGTCGGCCGCACCGGCGCCGACCAGATTCTCGACATCATCAAAGAAAAGGCCGACAATGGCATCACCCTCTCGGCCTTGGGCTTTGGCATGGGCAACTACAACGACGTCCTGATGGAACAGCTCGGCAACAAAGGCAACGGCTACTACGCCTACATCGACACCCTCAATCAGGCCCAGCGACTGTTCGGCAACCTGACCGGCGTCCTTCAGGTCGTCGCCCGCGATGTCAAAATCCAGGTGGACTTCAACCCCGACGTCGTCCGCAGCTACCGCCTCATCGGCTATGAAAACCGCGACGTCGCCGACGAGGACTTCCGAAACGACACTGTGGACGGCGGCGAGATCGGGGCCGGCCACGCGACCACCGCCCTCTATGAACTCAAACTCTGGCCTGAAAAAGAAGGGCACATCGCAACAACGCAAATCCGCTACAAAGACCCCGACACGTGGGAGGTCACGGAAATCGCCGCCGACTTCAACACCGTGCAGATTACCCATAGCACCGACGCCATCAGCAACGCCTTTGCCCTGGCCTCGGTCGTCACCGAGTTTGCCGAAATCCTCCGCGAAAGCTACTGGGCCAAAGGTGCCGACCTGGCTGACACACTGGCCCGTGTCGAGATGATTTACGAAAACAATTCCGATGACCCGGACATCGCCGAGCTGAAAGACCTCATCGCCCGCGCCACCCAACTGCTCAAAAACAAACAGCAGCAGACAACGTCGTCACCCACCCCCGACCCAGACCTGATCCCCACAGACATCGAGTATCGCCGGTAATCCTGTCTGCATCTCCATCCAACAATACGGGCAGGCCCTCACGCCTGCCCTTTTTCTATTCTAATGGTTTTTTCTGCCGCTCTTCTTTCGGGCGGTGTTTCCAGCGGCGGTGCAACCACCAGTACTGCGTCGGGTCCTGGCGGATGAAGTCCTCGATGGCCTTGGTATATTGCTGCGTGATCCACGCCAGCGGGTCGGGCTTGTCGGCCCATTCGTCAGGCGTAATCAGCCGTGTACATTCCAGCTCAAAGAAAAAACGATCCCCCACCCGCCGCGTGCAGCCAATGCCGATGGGCAGGTTGTACTGCATCGCCAGCAGGCCGATGCTCTTATACGTGCTGGCCTTGCGGCCGAAGAAATCCACGAACACCCCCTTGCGCCCGGCATCCTGATCGGCAATAAACCCCAGCGTTGCCCCCTCGTGCATGATCTGCATGATCTGCTCGGTCGCCCCCTTCTTGTCGATAATCTTCTGCCCCTTGCGCTCCCGGATGCCGTACAGATAACGGCTGATATAGGGATTATCCAGCGGCCGGGCGATGCTGTAGATGTTGAAGCCGAACAGCCCCAGCATATACCCGACGATCTCAAAATTCGCATAGTGCGCCGTCAGCAGAATCAGCCCCCGCTTTTCCTGCATCAGCCACTTGATGCGTTCGATGTTTCGCGGCGCACAATAGTCCCGCCAGTTGTCTTTGCGGACAATCCGCGGCGTATAAAAGATGTCGATCACCAGCATCGCCAACTGCTGGAACGACCGCCGCCCCACCTGCTCGCACCACGCCGTGTCTTTATCGGGGAAACTGGCCTGCAGGTTTTCCATCGCCCGCAGCCGCCCGCGTTTATAGACCCGCCACATCACGCTGCCCAACAAACACGCAAATTTCAGATTCGACCGCAGCGGAAACAGAAAAAGGATAAACAACCCCGCGCGCATCGCAGCATACCCCAGCCAGTCCAGCACGGCGTTACGCTGTTTTTTCTTCCTATTTTTTGGTTTTTCTGGAACATTCATTGGGTCTATAGCGTCCATTATTGAAATTACAGGTCGATAACTGTGCCATTATGCCGCACTCAAGATAAATGTCAAGCCCGGTGTTGACAGGGCTTTCGGGGTAGGGGTATAATTATCAGAAGACAGAACATAGGAACCCAAAATACAGAATTTAGAGACGAAAGCCGGAAGGGAACAAATTATGGAGTATGACCACCCCGCAATGCCGCCGGAGCCTGAAAAACAGATGTTCCAGCACGCCGCACCGCCTGCTGAACCCAGGAAAAAAATCGGCGTCTGGTCGGTTTTATCGACGATTATGTTGTTTTTTTCGATTTTGGTCAACGGCGTGCTGCTGGTGACGGTGATCGCTATGGGGGCAATAATGACCACGTCCGCCACAAGCCGAACCACCGAGACCATCCTTGAAAAGACACTGATCGACGGCAACCGAAACCAGAAAATCGCGGCCATCCGCATTGAGGGGGTGATCGACAGCCGGATGAGCGACTGGGTCGCAATGCAGCTTGACGCCGCTCGGTGCGACACGACGGTCAAAGGCGTCATCATCCGCATCAACAGCCCCGGCGGCGACGTGGCGGCCAGCGACCAAATCCACTACGCCATCAGCCGCTACAAAGAACGCACCGGCAAGCCCGTGCTGGCGTTTATGCAGTCGGTAGCCGCGTCCGGCGGGTACTATTCAGCGGTCGCCTGCGACCAGATCATGGCCGAGCCGACCACGATCACCGGCTCCATCGGCGTGATCATGAGCCATCTGGTCGTCAAGGATCTGCTCGAAGAAAAACTGGGCATCAATCCCGTCGTCATCAAAAGCGGCGAACGCAAGGACTGGCCGAGCCTGTACACCGAGACCACCGACGAGCAGCGGCAGTATCTCGACGAACGCATCATCCAGCCCGCCTACGAGCGGTTTGTGCAGTTGGTCGCCGAAGGACGAAAGGGGCGGCTCACCGAGGCCGAGGTGCGTGTCTTGGCCGACGGCGGTATCTTTACCGCGCCGGACGCCCTGACCAGCAAGCTGATCGACCAAATCGGCTATTTTGAGCAGGCGGTCGAGTCGCTGGCGCAAAAGGCAGGCCTGACCCGTCCGCTGGTGGTCGAATACAGTGAACGCTTTTCGGTGCTGTCGATCTTCGGCGCCGAGGCCAACCGCGGCCTGACGCTCGACGCCGACCTCCTCGAAAAACTGCTCATCCCGAAACTGATGTATCTATGGGACGGACGGCGATAGAGGCCAACTGGAAACAACGTTCGCAGTTCAAAGCTTCAGCGTGTTAAATTCGGTGTCCCCGGTGTATTCGGTGGTTTTACCCTGTTGGCACGAGGACGAAGTAAAAATCGTCTAAGGGGCAGCATTGTGTTTATGATTCGACTCTGATCTGATCCCACGGCGCACCGAAGACCTCTGCGCTGAATAGATACACCTCGACACCTTTTTTCTTCCATGCATCCCATGGCAGCCCCGCCTTGTGCGTGCAGCAATAGCCGAGAAACTCCTCGGTGTCCCAGCCGGTTTCATCGGCAACCTGCGGCAGAAAGCAGCCGCTCCGCACGCCGTCGGTGATATAGATGCCGTCGATGCCCAGGCGCAGGCTCATCGGGTCGTCGGTCTTCTGCATCGGCGTCAACGCGGAGATTTCAATAAACAGTTCGGGCAATTCCGCCGCCGTGATACGGTCGTGCGTAAATCGAGGGTCGTGCCGGGCCGACGAAACGGCCATCTGCGCGACCATCTGGCACAGCGGCTTTTCCGCCTCAAACTGCCCGATGCACCCCCGCAACTCGTCGCCGTTCTTGAGTGTCACAAAACACCCCCGCGGCTCATTCAGCACTGCATCGTCGCACCCCCCTTTCGGAACCGGCTTGCCCGCAATGACCGCCGCAACTGTCCGTTTGGCAATCGCAAGCAGCGTCATTTTATGGGTTTCATTCATCTTAATTGCCTAAATACAGATGCGCTGGGAATTTCCCATCGGTCTGCTGCACAGAACCGATGCCACCCAACCCGATTTATAATCATTAATTTTCAGCATACTTGGGCTGAAGCACTAAACTACTCAAACAAATGCCCAACCTTGCGCAGTACATAGACCAGCACGGCTAGTAAAATGATCGCGATGACGGTGGCGATGTTGAAGTATTTTTCAATCAGCGTACGGGCGCGTTGACCAAAGAGCCGAAACAGCACGCCTTCGCCGCCGAACCGCATCGCCCGAAAGATCAGGCTCACGCCGATGAACTTCCAGACCGACACCTCGGCCATCCCCCCGACCCAGCTAAACAGCATATACGGCACCGGCGTCAGGGCTGAGATGGCAATCGCCCAGAAGTCGTACCGCTGGTAATAATCCAGCGCCAACTGCGCCTTGTCGCCCAACTGAAGCGGCCCGACGCTGATCTGCTCAAAAAACGCCACAACACGCTCCGGCCCAATCGCAAGCCCCAGCAAAAACGCAATCGTCCCCCCCAGCACCGAAAACACCGAACACGTCAAGCCGTAATGAATCGCCTTCTGCGGCTTGCCCATACTCAACCCGATCACCAGCACATCGGCCGGAATCGGCACACAGATCGGCTCGACAATCGCCAGCACAATCAGCGCCGGCACGCCGAACCGCGTATCCGCCCACCCGATCACCCAATCATACAGCCGTCGATGCCAGTGCCACCATGCGGTCGACTTCGAAGAGGCAGTAGGGGCTATCTCCGTCGATGTCGTCTCTGTCGTCGGCGGCATATTCAGTCCCATTTCAGCACGGCGCCGCTGTCGGCACTGGTGGCCATCGCGGCGTATTTGGCCAGGCAGCCATAGGTGATACGCGGCGGACGCGGCTTCCAGGCGGCTTTGCGTTTAGCCAACTCGGCCTCCGACACCTCGACGTTGATCGTGCGGTTCGGGATGTCGATTGTAACGGTGTCGCCGGGATTGATCAGTGCAATCGGCCCGCCCATCGCCGCTTCGGGGCTGACGTGGCCGATGCAGGCGCCGCGCGTGCCGCCCGAAAAGCGGCCGTCAGTAATCAGCGCAACCGACTCGCCCAGCCCGGAGCCCATAATGTAGCTGGTGGGGCTGAGCATCTCCTGCATACCGGGGCCGCCCTTGGGGCCTTCGTAGCGGATGATCACCACATCGCCGGCCTTGACCTTGCCGCCAAGGATGCCATCGCAGGCCTCTTCCTGACTTTCAAAGATAACGGCCGGACCGGAATGTTTAAGCATCGACGGCGCAACACCGGCGGATTTGACGGCGCAGCCGTTGGGGGCGAGATTGCCCCGCAGAATGGCCAACCCGCCCTGTTTGGAGTAAGCTTTTCCAACCGTGTGGATGCAGTCGGGGTTCTTGATCGCCGCCTCGGCAATGTTCTGGCCGAGCGTCTTGCCAGTGACGGTCTTGCACTCCAGATTCAGCAAGCCCGGAATCGTGCTGATTTCCTTTAAAATCGCGCTGATGCCCCCGGCGGCATCGACATCCTCAATGTGCCAGTCGCTGGAAGGGGATACCTTACAGATATTGGGACACTTTTCGCTTATGGCGTTTATGCGATCCAGATTATACTGAATATCGGCCTCAGTGGCAACCGCCAGTGAATGAAGAACCGTGTTGGTCGAACCGCCCATCGCCATATCGAGGACAAAGGCATTATCAATCGACTTTTCCGTCAAAATGTCCAGCGGCTTAAGGTCTTCATTGACCATCTCGACAATACGACTGCCCGCCTTTTTGTACAATTCCTGACGCTTGGGATCCACTGCAAGCACCGTTCCGTTGCCGGGCAGCGCCAACCCGATGGCCTCACACAGGCAGTTCATACTGTTGGCCGTAAACATCCCCGAACAGCTTCCCTGCGTCGGACAGCCGGCGAATTCCAACTCGGTCAGACGCTCTTCAGTGATCTTGCCGGCGTTAAACCCGGCGACCGCCTCAGAAATGGTGATCAGGTCCGCGGGTTTGCCGTCTTTGGTCTTGCCGGCCTTCATCGGGCCCCCGGAGACAAAAATCGTCGGGATATTGACCCGCATCGAGGCCATAAGCATTCCCGGCACCACTTTGTCGCAATTCGGGATACAGATCATCCCGTCAAAGCAATGTGCCCGGCACATCGTCTCGACCGCGTCAGCGATGATTTCGCGCGAGGCCAGGGAGTATTTCATCCCGACGTGTCCCATCGCGATGCCGTCGCAGACAGCAATGGTATTGAATTCAAACGGCACCCCGCCGGCGTCGCGCACCGCCTGCTTGACCACCTTGGCCACCTCGTGCAGGTGCACATGCCCCGGCACAATGTCGCAGTAGCTGTTGGCAATCGCGATAAACGGCTTCTTGATGTCGTCCGACGTCAGCCCGCACGCCCGGAGCAGCCCCCGATGCGGCGCCCGCTGAAACCCCTGCTTGACACTATCACTTTTCATAAACTTAATCTCCACAATAACGAAAATCAGATTAATTTGGATTCGCGGCCTTCAATTTTCACGATATTATAGCTGTCAGCGACGATTTCTTAAACCGAAAAATCAAAAACAGTCGATTTAAACGTCGGTTGGAGGGAATTTTTTTCAGTAGTGTCATAGTAAGGAACTATTGAGGTATGTGAAATGTAGCCCGCATAGCGACATGAGGAAGCCACGCGTCTTAATAAACTTGTGGTGTATGGGAAACAGCAATCCCTCCGCCCCTTCACGCACGCGCAGCAGGCGGGAAGGAGCAGGGGGACAATCACTGCTTTACGGTACATGCCATGGCGGGCGAGGCTGCATTTACATCCCCCATTCCTCAGCCATGATGGCAAAATCTCGCAAATCTATCTTACAATCATTTTCAGCGATATCCGCTTCAAGCGGACAATCCGCTGGATTTCCACTCTGTAGCCATTCTTGAGCAAGTATCATAAGGTCAATCAGTGTGACATGACAATCTCCGGTCAAGTCTGACTTCAGTGTACAGGATATGCCCACGGAACCACCGCCGGATGCCGTTATTAGAATTCCGTCCCAATCGGCGGAATAAGCATAAATACCTCCCCATAGCAAGGCTTGAACAACATATTCAACAACTCCATTATCATCTGTAACTGCGAAGTATTCTTCCGCTGTTCCGTCACCGTCGCTGTCAAAAGTGAAGACCACCGTCTGGCCTGCGATGGCGTGGCCGGAACCGTTCTTCAGCGTCGCCCGCAGGGTACCTTCCGAAACGCCGCCATTAAGAATCAGCGTCACATCGTCCACCGTCAGTGTCGCGCCATCGATGACATCGCCGATGCCGTTGTGGTTGCTGTCGGCCTGGTCGGAATTATACACCGTCGGGGCGTTGTCAAATGCCATCGCCAGCGCATAATCGCCCATCGTCATCGGCTGGCCGTTAACTTTAACAAAGTCCAGCAGCGTCATCCACATCTCCCATCGATCGGGATCAACCATGTTGTTTTCACGGTTGATACCGTCCGGTGCCGATGGGCACGACGTCAGTCGATCCTGATCATTGCAATACCGCGTACTCCATTCCACTTCCTCGATCAGCCATGTATTGAGTTGCCCGTATTGGGTAATGGTATTCAGATATTGAGCGTAGTTGGCATGTCCCTTCAGTTCAGGATCCACTTGCCGATCGGCGCTGGCGTGGAATATCCCGAATTGGTCAAACTGTTCATGATGCGACCCTTCGGGGGTAAAGATCGAATTGCCTTCTTCCCACACACTGGCACTGAAGGCCGCAAATCCCAGTTGAGCCGTCGCTTCCCGGCTGAGAGTGTCCGAGGTATTGAAGGGCGGCGAATAACTGATCAGCGGATTGGCGGCGTTAGTCCAGTCGATCTTGTCAGACGTATCCGGGTCGGCCCCGCCATCCTGAAGCCACCAGTCCAGATAATCGCCCGCCAGCGTTCGCTGGCCGACGCGAAGATACTGGAACATCTCGGCGACCGTAAAGCCGCACGTCTCGCACGAATAGAAATTCCGGTCGGGCATCGTCGCCCAGTCGCCCAGCGGCGTATTGTTATTATGGTACGTCCCGTGCTGACCGATCTCAAGGTTGGGGTTGTCAAGCCGCGCATTAATCCACCGGATCGGATCGGGATCGCCGAATGCGTTCCACAGCTTTTTGGGAATGACCACCAGCGTAATCGGAACCTCTTTGCCGCCCGGCAGATCCGACGGAACCTGATAGCCGAGTGTTGCGGGATCATCGCCGATGCCGTTATAGCTGAAATTCTTGTTCAGTTCCCATTCTTCGGGGCTGAGAATCGCGCCGTCGGTCATCGTCTGCGTAAATTCATTCTGAAAGGCACGCCCCAGTGCGTCAATGCGAAGAATGAAATGCGTATCGCTCTGCGACCAGATCGCCTTGGCCTGCTGCGCCTTCTCGTACAGCACCGGACAAAGCGGCCCGTCGAAAATCCCGTCGTCGTCCGAATCGACGTTATACAGCGGATCGCAGGCGTCGCCGACCCCGTCGCCGTCGCTGTCCATCTGGTCAGGGTTGTACACAAACGAACAGTTGTCGAATTCATCGAGAATGCCGTCGTTGTCATCGTCTGGATCAGCCGGATCGCCGAAGCCGTCCTGGTCATTATCCAACTGATCGCGATAATTCAAGCCGCCGTCGTCATTGATGTCCAGCCGCGGGAAGTTCGGATGCAGCGGGGTATTATCATAGAGATCGATGATGTCGTCGCCATCGGTATCCTTTCGGTCGGTCAGCAGGCCCGTCAAAACCGCTTCATAGTTGCCGAACACCACATCCGTAAAATTATCCGTCAGGGGATTGATATCTCCGACCGCCAGACCTTTGGCATCAGTACCGTTTTGCCCGATAATGCCGGCATTCAGAAAACGCGGCCAGCCATTGCCATCATTTCCCGAATTGAGCCACAAATCAACGGCCCCTTCCCATGTGCTGCCGTCGCCCCCGGTGACAAAGTCCACCAGGCTGTCCCCATTGAAATCGCCGCAGGCGATTGTGATGGGGGCAAAGAGACTATGGAGCTGTGCATAAGCATAGGGGCGCGTTCCGGTACTGACATTATTGTATCGGATCGGTTTTCCGTTTATATCCCCAAACGAACCCGAGCCGTCATTCTGATAAACATAAAGATAGCCGGCCCTGTCGGTAACCAACAGGTCAAGGTCGCCGTCTCCATCCATATCTCCCAGGGCCAAACCATACGCATGAGGATAGGAGCCGGTTGTGGTCGGAGGATAATACGGCGGCGTTTCAGGATCCAGGATGTTTTCTGCCGAAACGATGATTTCGCCCGATGACCATGTCGGCTGACCGCTCGGGTTGTTGCCCGAATTGCGGAACAGAATAATGTCCGCACGTCCGTTGGCCGACGCCGTGATATCGCCGCCGATAATATCAACATCATTATCCCCGTCCACATCCCCGGAAGTAACCGCCGCACAATATTCACCGATATCGCCGACGATAACAATCCCGGCTTGAGGATTGGCTAAGGACCCGTTCGCCTGGAAGGTCCCGTCTCCGTTTCCTGGATAAAGGTGGATTTCTCCATTGTAGATGTCGTAGTCGGCCAAATCGACAGTCATCGACAGCACAAAATCCATCTGGTTATCGCCGTTGAAATCTGCAACGGATAGACCATAGGCATTGTTGTAGGCTTGATTGACCACTCGCCCGGCATGGGTAAAACCGCCGCTTCCGTTACCGATGAACAATACCACATACCCGTTTGTCTGCCCGCTGATGATGTCAGCAATGCCGTCTCCGGTAAAATCGGCAATGCCTATGCCGAAAGCCCGTGTAGCGTCAGCGATCGATACGAGGGTGACTTGATTAAAACCCGGCTGGAGGACATCGGCAAAGGACACCGCAGAGCCGAAGACAAGTGCAACAACCGCTATCCTGAACATGATGCTTGTTCTTTTCATGACCATTCCTCGCAATAAAGACTGTATATATTTGCGCACCCTCCCACCTTTGCCTGTAATTGGCTTACAGACCGTTTTCCTTTTGCGCCTTCGATAACTCGTATCAGGAGCGCTTACGCAGACCCAATGCACCCAGTCCCAGAAAGACCAGGGTCGCCGGCTCGGGAACCGCCACAAATTCCCACATCACCCCCGCCGAACGCATCGAAACATAGGAGTTTGAATGGGCAACCTGGGAAACGGTATATGTTTGACCTGCAGTCAAAAGAACTTGGTCGGCAATTTTGAGCCATACCCCGCTACCCCCGCGGATTAGTGAACCCGGCATATAATCCCATGTTTCGGCAATCCAGTTGGAGCCGTCACGATTCATGTCAACATTCGTCCAAACGGCATCTGCCCCGTCACTGGTGACAGTAATGTTACACAAGGAGGATACTCCCGTTGTGTCCAGCCAGGTAATATAGACATTGTAATAGCCAGTTTGACCTCCTGTCTCGTTGGTCGTGTACAGGCCGTTGCCAAAATACTGATAAGCCGGAACATCCCAATTATCAACATCCATTCCCGGAGTATAGGAATAAACATAGGTATCCTTGGCCGGGTCAACGGCACTACCACCGAAAACACTGTTTGTCGCGGTCAAGCCGGGGGCAGTTCCTGCGGTTGAGGGTGAAGGGGCTGTCGGTCCGTTGTGGTAAAAGTGATCGGATGCAAGCCCACTGGAATGGGGTTCGACAACAAACGCCGCAAAAACCGGCCCGGCAAATGTCATCAACACAAGCAAACCAACTGTAACAAAGATTCGGTTTTTCATCTTAGTACCCTCCGAAACAAAAGTTAAAAAATGGTTAAAAACGGATAGTGATCGACCTTGAAGATTTGACATGCCCAATAATACAATATTTTCCCTTCCATTTTAAACTCCCGTACCTCTGCTCAACTGCGACCATTATATCACACATTTAAATTAAAATGGGTATTGCACGCAAAAAAAAATAGCAATTCAAATTAACTACCAAATTGAATCTTTTTTAGTATCGCTAAGCCTTTTGATAAAAAAGCTTTATAGCTATTATGAAAAAGGGAGCACTACATGATTCAAAGTAAAAAATATGAACCAAAGATGATATTTTTCTTGCAGCAATAATCTGCGGACCCCATGCTGACGGAAAATATTGATATACTAACATCGGAAACCGGGAAAATTCAACAGCAATAGGTATCTTGGTATAATATATCGGCATAATAAACACTTAAAAATCCGAAAAATGGCTCAGGTCAATAGAATAACTGCCACCCTAAAAAATCCGTGGCATGGGCATCTTGCCCATGAAATTCGTGTCGTACGGCCATCTTTGCCATGCACTATTCAATTTTTTGAGGTTGCCTTACATATTCACACATCCACAACGCACTGGGCGACCCATTGGCGATCGTCGAGCTGGAAGACTTTCAGTTCCATATATGTCGCGGCCTTGACGCCGACCGAGATCGCGTGCCGCTGCGAGTCGAACGCCTCGCCCCACGCCCGGCCGCACAACCGCGTCCCGTCGATGGACACGGCAAACCGCCCGAAGAGCATCTTGCGCACCTCCATCTCATAGATCAGGGCGTTCAGCCAGTCGGCAAACAGCAAATCCAAATCATCGGCCGTGCAGACGACCTCGACGCATGTTTCGCTGCGCACCGCGTCCACATCATAAATCACCGCCGCCAGCGCCCGCGCCCCTTCGGCAAACGCCTCTTCGACCGTCGCCCCCACGCCGCGCACTCCCACATCGGCAATATGCTGAAAATGTTCCCACATCCTACACACTCCTTAACGCCGCACGCTTGTTCAGTTGGCGGCACAGGTCTTTGTAATACCCCACCGTCTCGTCGCCAAGCGAGAGGATAGGAAACGCGGTCTTGTTGTGGCACAGCGGCTCGTCCAGATCGACCAACCCCCGGCACAACTCGCCATCCGGTGTGCCGGGAATGGGTGAAAAATCGCTGAGCATCACACGAATCCCCAGCGATGAGGCAAACCGCATCGACTCCTCAAGCTGCTGGGCCGCAAACCGCGGGTGGCCGAGCATCTCGTAAGCCGTCACCTGGGACAAATCCACCCCGGCTCGTCGGAGATGCTCCACCGCCGCCGCAAGGTCGGCCGAGACCACCTTCGCTCCCCCGCCGTTGTGAAAATCCGCCGCCCGGCTCTCAAAGCCCAGATAAAACGTCTTGACCCCCGCTCGCACCATCAGCCGTGCCGCCTCGGCCGTCAAAAACCGGGCGTGTAAAGCATTCGGCGTATGAAAATTGATGTCCAAACCGCGACCGATAACCGCTTCGAGGAATGGGAACAGTACTTTTTCCGGCTGGAACAACAGGGCATCGTCATAAAAAGCGACATTTCTTGCCCCGCACCGTACCAGAAACGCCGCCTCCTCAACACACGCCTCCACCGACCGGGCGGCGAACGTGACCCCCGACTGGGGCACATAGCAATACGAACACGCAAACGGACAGCCCCGCGTCAGCTTGATGACCCCCGTTGCCAGAGATGGGTACAGTTCCCAAGCCGGGAGTACCGCCCCCGCCGGGCATGGGATGTTCAGCAGGCTAAACAGCGGCTCCAGATTATCTCCGGCGACCACAAGATCGGGGCCGAGCGAGCGGGCATGAGCGGTGCAGCAGGTGGCGTAAAACCCGCCCAAGACGACTTTTGCACGCGGATGCAACCGGCGGACATCCTCAATCACCTCGCGCACACCGGGGTACCAATAGGTCAGCGAAGTCTGGATGAGGACGGCATCCGGTGCGGTTTGCCCGCTCAAAAACGCCTGAAAATGCGCCCGCTCTGTCCCAAATCGATTGTAATAGCGCGGAATTTGCCTAAAAACCGTCGGCTTGGGCAGCCGCTGCTTGGGGTAGGGACCACAGCCCCAAGCGTTGGTTTTGGCGGCCTCGGCGGGCGAAAAATCAGGGTGCTGACGATCCACAAAATCATACAAACATAGCTCGGCGTATCCCCGCAGCAGCCCCCCTGTCCTCAGCAGGCCGTAGGGCTTGAGCCAAAAATCGTAGGCCGAAAAATCATAAATCGGCGGGTTTACCAGTATAATTCGCGGCTTCATCTGCCCTATCATAACGATTTTTTACCGATTTTCTGTAATTTTCCCCGAAAAACACTTGCAAAACCAAAATAATTTTCTATAGTTGTAAGGCTTTAGCGAATAGAACGATACAGGAACAAACGACCGCGGCCGGATAAGGCCGAACAGACAAAACGGGAGTCGATTATGGCACGAGAATGTTATTATTTGGGTAAAAAGACCAAAGCCGGCAAAAGCTACGCCACACGCGGCAAGGCCAAGTATCTCGGCGGTGTCGGTACAAAAACCACCGGTATCACCAAACGCAAGTTCAAAGCCAACATCCAGAAGGTGCGGGCGATTATCGACGGCAAGGTCTGCCGCATCCGCGTCTCGGCCAAGGCCCTGCGCATGGGACTGGTCACCAAGCCCCCCAAACGCGACCGCAGCGGCGTCCAGTCTGCGGCCGAATAGTCCCGCCGACAACTACGAATTTCCAAGGCAAGCCCCTTCACCGGCGCTTGCCTTTTTTATTGCGCGGTTGCCGCTACTTGAGGCCGGTGGCGCGGCGGAGGTAGGCCAGTTGGGTGGCGGAGAGTTTCTTGCACTGGCCGGACGGGATGCCCTTTAGCTCGATATCGCCGATGGCGGTGCGTTTGAGGCCTTTGACCTTATAGCCCACACGGGCGAACGAGCGGCGTAGCTGGCGGTTCAGCCCCTGGCGGATGATGATTTCAAGCGTCGTTTCCAGATTCGTGCGGCGGATCACGCGCAGCGCGGCGCGTTCGGTCTTGCCCTCGGCCAGCCAAACGCCTTTTTTGAGCTTCTCGATGTCGTCCCCTTCCATCCGCCCGCGAATGACAACCTCGTATGTCTTCGGCAGTTCATACCGGGGGTGCGTCAGGCGATTGGTCAGTTCCGCGTCGTTGGTCAGCAAAATCAGCCCGGTCGTCTCGGCATCCAGCCGTCCGACGCAAAACACCCGCTCTTTGCACGGCGCCAGATCGACCGCCATCGCCCGTCCCTGCGGATCATGGCTGGTGCAAATCACGTTTTTGGGCTTATTGAGCAGAAAATAGACCTTGCTTTCGGCCCGAATACGGCGGCCCTCAATGCGGATGTCATCCTTGTCGGGGTCGGCAAACGCCGGCAGCGTGTTGATCACCTCGCCGTTGACCGTCACCGCCCCGCCGAGAATCAACTGCTCGCACCGCCGCCGGGAGTCGATCCCCGACGCGGCCAGAATCTTCTGCAAACGGATTGGCTTGGTCTGGCCCGCCGCGGGGCTTTTTTCGGTTTTTTTCTTTTGGGTCGTCATCATCGACGATACCCTACCCTATCCACCCTCCAAAAACAACGAAAATCATCCTTTGCGCCGCCGCAGGCTGAAGGTTGTGATGATTTTGACGTTGACTTTTGGGATTCAGGGGGTACAATCTCCGCTTTAATTTGGGCAAAAAACGGGATGTCCATTAAAAAAGCGTAAAAATAGCTGGAAAAATGTACGTTATAGGCTAAAATTCCACGAATGAAATTTGTACTGATTGACAAAGTTTTAGCTCTTGAGCCGGGCACGTCGCTGACGGCGGTCAAGAGCGTTTCGCTGGCCGAGGAGTACCTGGCGGATCATTTTCCGATCTTTCCGGTCTTGCCGGGTGTGCTGCTGCTGGAAGGACTGGTCGAAAGCGCCTCGTGGTTAGTACGAAACAAGAGCCATTTTGCCCAGAGCATGGTGCTGCTTGAAAGCGCACGGAATGTGCGGTACAAAAGCTTTGCGGCGCCGGGGATGCAGATTCGCTATACGGTCTCGACCAAGGCGATTGAGGAAAACACCAGCAGTTTTTCCGGCGTCGGCGTCTGCGGCGATGAGGAAATCGTCGCGGCACAATTCACGCTGCGGCATTTTAACCTGGCGGACGAAAACCCGAAGATGGCCCACGTGGACGGGCAGATCATCAAGGCAATGAAGGCACGCTGGGGCCTGTTATATGGAATCGAGTAACTTGAAATTATAAAATCCGAAATTCGAATCTCGAAATACGAAACAATATCAAATGACCAAATGCAAATGTTCAAAACACGTTCGTAACGACTGAATGCTGTGTTTGTAACAATTGGATTTTCGGATTTTGAATTTGTTTCGAATTTCGGATTTCGTGCTTCGAATTTGCGTTTATAACTGAATATTCAAATTGGATTAATGGATTGTATCGGAGGCAACACACTATGGCAATGAGCCGTGACGAGATTTTTGAGCAGGTTAAAGAGGCGCTGGTCGATGCACTGGGGCTGGACGACGACGATGTGACGCCGGAGGCGACGCTGATGGGCGACCTAGGCGCCGAGAGCATCGATTTTCTGGATATCGTGTTCCGCCTGGAAAAGGCGTTTGAGATCAAGGTCCCGCGGGAAGAGCTGTTCCCGGCCGAGGCGGTGCTGAACCATCCGGAATTTGTCAGCGGCGGCAAGGTGACGGCGGCGGGACTGGCGGAACTGAAAGCCAAGATGCCCCACACCGACCTGAGCGGCTTTGAGGCCGACCCGGATGTCAATAAGATTGCCGACCTGTTTACGGTGGATGCAATCGTGAACTTTGTCGAAACAAAGGTCAACGGCTAAAACCTTAACCATGAAGTGCATGAAGCACATGAAGAAATACTATAAATAAAACTTCGTGGTCTTCCTGTTCTTCATGGTTTCATTCTTTTTCTGTTGGAATCGTGTCAGATGCGCTGGATTTGGATTGACAAGTTTCTGGAGTTTGAAAGCGGCAAGCGAGCGGTGGCCTTAAAGAACGTCACCCTGGCCGAGGAGCACCTGCACGACCATTTTCCGGGCTTTCCGATGATGCCGGAGTGCCTGATGATCGAGGCGATGGCGCAGACGGCGGGCATTCTCGTCGGCGAGGCACGGGGGTTTGCCGAAAAGGTCGTGCTGGCCAAGATCAAAAAGGCGGCGTTCCATCATTATGTCCGGCCGGGGGATACAATCACGCTGCACGCCGAGATGGAATCGATCGCGCCCGAGGCGGCCAGTACCATCGGCGAGATACGCCGCGGCGACGAACTGATCGCCCAGATCAGTCTGATGTTCAGCCATGTCGATAAAAACCTGGCGGGCAAGAAATTTCCCGAAGAGAATTTTGTGTTCACCGATATGTTTAATTCCCTGCTGACCGGCTTTGTCGAGACGCATCCGGATGCGGAGTTGTCGCGATGAACGGGCGGCGCGTCGTGATTACCGGGTTGGGGGTGGTTTCGCCTCTGGGGCTGACGGCGGACGAATTCTGGCAGGGGCTGCTGGATGGCCGCAGCGGGATTGCACCGATCAAAGCGTTCGATGCGGGGACGTTTCCGTGCTCGCTGGCCGGCGAAGTGCCGGAGTACAAGTTGCGGGATTACGTGCCCAAGTCCTACCGCAAGGCAACCAAGCTGATGAGCCGGGATATCGAGCTGTCAGTGATCGCCGCGGACGAGGCATTCAAGAGTGCCGGCGCGATCACGAAGGCAGCCGAAAGCGGGACGCCGACGTTTGAGCCGACGCGGCTGGCGATTTGTTTCGGGGCGGGGTTGATCAGTTGCGATCTGAACGAACTGGCCGAGTGCGTGGCCAAGGCTGTAACAGACGGCACGTTTGACCTGCGCAAGTGGGGCACAGCGGGGATGGAAAACCTGACGCCGCTGTGGCTGCTCAAGTATCTGCCGAATATGCTGCCGTGTCATGTGGGGATCATTCACGATATTCAGGCGCCGAGCAATACCATCACCTGCGGCGAGGTCAGTGCGTATATTGCGATTGCCGAGGCGGCGGAGGTGATTCTTCGCGGCGATGCGGATGCCGCCGTCGGGGGCGGGGCCGAGGCGAAGGTCAACCCGATTGTGATGATGCGGCAATGCCTGCTCAAGCGTTCGACGACCGAACATAACGACTCCCCTGCCGCCGCGTGTCGGCCGTTTGATGCCAAGGCCAGCGGCTCGGTCTTCGGCGAGGCGGGCGGGGCGATCTTGCTGGAGGAGTTAAAGGCCGCGCAACAGCGAAACGCGCCGATTTTGGCCGAGTTTGCCGGGTCGGCATCGGGCAACAGTCTCAATCCGCAGATTGCGCATCTTGAAGCGGACGGGCTGGGGCTGGCAATGACGATTGAGGCGGCGCTGGCCGAGGCGGGGATCCGGGTCGAAGATATCGATTTGATTATCCCGACGGGGACGGGAATTCTGCTGGACGACCGGGCGGAGGCGCTGGCACTGGAGCGGGTGTTCGGGACAAAACTGGACAATATTGATGTGTGGGCGATTAAGGGGATGGTCAGCCATACAGGCGCAGCGGCCGGGTCGCTGGATGTCGCGGCGGCGGTCAAGGCGATCCAAACGGGCAAAATCGGCCCAAGCGTGAATTTCCAAACGCCCGCGGCGGGCTGTCGGCTCAAACTGACGCGAGGGGTCGTTGAAAAACCAATACGAAATGTGCTGTGCTGCGGGTACTCGTTCGGGGGGCAGACCGCGGCAGTGATTGTCAAGAGGTTCGAGGCGTAAATGAAATATCGCGTGGTCATTACGGGAATGGGCGTTGTGTGTCCTTTGGGACACAGCACAGCCGAACTCTGGGACGGCCTGATGACGGGCAAATCCGGGGCCGACTACACGACGCTGTTTGACGCGACGACCTTTCCGACGCAGTTTGACGCCGAGGTCAAAGGTTTTGACTTGGGCCGGTTTGTCAAGAATACCGACCTGCACAGCTCCGGCAATCGTGGGACGCAGTTTGTGCTGGGCGCGTGCGTGCAGGCGTGTCAACAGGCGGGCATCGATGTCGAGACCAGCAGCCCGACCGACGGCATCGACCGGCGACGGATGGGTATCTATCTGGGAGCGGGCGAAGGGCCGGTGGACTTTGACGCCTTCTTTTCGGCGCTCGTCGAGGGATGGGACGACACGGCCAAAGGTGTGGATTGGCAAAAATGGGGACAGGTTGCTCTGTCGCGGCTCAGCGCGATCCGCGAACTGGAACAGGAGCCGAATATGCCGGTTTCGCATCTGGCGCTCCTGACTGGGGCGCGGGGCATCACGCGAAGCTGCCTGACGGCGTGTGCGGCCAGCACGCAGGCGGTCGGCGAGGCGGCGATGCTGGTGCGACACGGCAAGGCCGAGGTAATGGTCGCCGGCGGGGCGCATTCAATGATTCACCCGCTGGGCGTAACGGGCTTTAACCGGCTGACCGCCCTGTCGCGGCGGAATGACAGCCCCAAGACCGCCTCACGGCCGTTCTCGGCCACGCGGGATGGCTTCGTCATCGGCGAAGGCGGCGCGGTGGTGATCCTGGAAACGCTCGAATCAGCAAAAAAACGCGGGGCGACGATTCTCGCCGAGGTCATCGGCTTTGGCAGCAGCAACGACGCCTTTCGCGTGACGGATATGCACGAAGAAGCACGCGGGGCCTGTCAGGCGCTGCGGGCGGCCCTCAACGACGCGGGATTAACAGTCAACGATATTGACTACATCAGCACGCACGGAACGAGCACTTCGGAAAATGATTCCGTGGAGACGCTGGCCATCAAAACGGTCTTCGGCCGACAGGCCCCCAAGGTTCCGTGCAGCAGCCCCAAGAGCCAGATGGGGCATCTGATCGGGGCGACCGGATGTGCAGAGCTGATTACCTGCATCTTGGCGATACAGCAGCAGACGCTTCCGCCGACAATGAACCTCAACGACCCGGACCCGGCGCTGGATCTGGATTATGTGCCGAACACCCCGCGAAAGGCCAAAGTCGATATCGCCCTGAACGAATCGTTCGGCTTCGGCGGGCAAAATAACGTAGTCATCATCAAACGCTATACAGAGGACGGATATCGATGATTGACATAAAAGTGATTCGTGAAAATCCGCAGCGATTTAAGGACGGGACCAAGGCCAAGCGGTTTAATGTGGATATTGACCGGCTGCTGGAAGTCGATGCCGCGCTGCTGGAGGCGAAGAAGAAGCTGCAGGAGATTTCCACCGAAAAGAACCGCCTGGGCAAAGAAATTCCGAAGCTGTCGCCGGAACAGCGAAAGGCGGCACTGGAGACGCTCAGTACGCTTAAGGAACAGGAAGCAACGCTCAACGAGCAGACCAAAAGCCTTCAGCCGGAGTTTGACGATCTGATGGGGCAGGTCCCGACGCCGCCGGCGCCGGAAGTGCCCTACGGCGAGGATGACACGCAAAACGTCGAGCTTCGCAGATGGGGCACGATCCGGGCGTTTGACTTTGAGCCGGAAGACCATATCCAGCTTGGGCAGACGCTGGACATTATTGATATGGAACGCGGCGTCAAGCTGGCCGGGACGCGGAATTATTTTCTCAAGGGCGACGGGGCGCTGCTGCATTGGGCGGTACTGCGGTTTGCGCTGGATGTTATGGTCAGCAAGGGCTATACGCCAATGATGGTACCGCTCTTGATGCGGGACGAGGCGATGCGGGGAACGGGGTATTTCCCCGGCGCCGAAGAACAGACGTACCAGATGGAGCGAGACGGACTGAACCTGGCAGGGACGGCGGAGGTCCCGCTGACGGCGTATCATTCCGGCGAGATTCTGGCCGAAGCCCAACTGCCGATCAAGACGGTCGGCCTGAGCACCTGCTTTCGGCGTGAGGCGGGCGCAGCGGGCAAAGACACCTACGGCCTGTACCGCATCCACCAGTTCGACAAGGTCGAACAGGTCATCGTCTGCGAAAACGATGAGGAAAAGAGCAAAGAGTATCATCTGGAGATTCTGGCCAATTCCGAGGCGGTGCTGCAGGCCATGAATCTGCCCTACCGCGTGGTGAACGTCTGCACGGGCGATCTTGGCCGCGGACAGGTGCAAAAATACGACATCGAGACGTGGATGCCGTCGCGCAACAGCTTCGGCGAAACCCACTCGGCCAGCCGCTTCTATGACTTTCAGGCACGGCGGATGAACCTGCGGTACAAGACTGCCGGCGGCAAAAACGTGTTCTGCCATACGCTGAACAACACCGTGATCGCCTCGCCGCGCGTGCTGATACCGATTCTGGAGTTGTATCAAAACGCCGACGGCACAGTCACCATCCCCGACGTGTTGCGGCCATACATGGGCGGAAAGGAACGCATCGAACCAAAGTAAGTTACAGTGAAGGAGATTAATGCTTGAACGGAAGGGGTTTTGATCGGGATCGCCTGATCCGGCATAATCTGGAGCGGTTTTTGCCGGAGGCCGAACCGCTAAACCGTTGGGAGCGGCTGGCGGCGTCCACCCCCCTCCTGCTGCCTGCGATTGCCTTTATCACCGGAATTTTTGTGCAGGCCTTTTTTGATCTCCCGTTGTGGGTCGGAGTGGGGATTTCGATACTAACAGCCCTTGTATTTGTCTATTCGCTTTTCATTTCCAAGGCCTCCTTACGCCGTCTCATTATCTCTTGCGTCGCAGCTGTTGCCGCCTTTGCGGCCGCCGGAATGCTGCGTTATGCGGCGTTTGCCCTGCAGGAGCCGGAACATGTTGTCCGGCTGACCGGCACGGAGCGCCGGCTGGCAACCCTTGAGGGGGTCATTATCTCGCCGATTCATCACGACGAACGCACGACATGGACGTTTGCCGACTATTTTCCCACGCCGCCGCAGAGCAGTTTTTATCTCTCGGTGCGGGCACTGGAAACACCGGAAGGGCCGCGCGCAGCGTCCGGCCTGGTGCGTGTCCAAGTCGCCGAGATCGCCCGTCATCTGGCACAGGGCGACCGGGTGCGGCTGTACTGCTGGCTGAGCGGGTTCGACGGTCCGGCCAATCCCGGCCAGTTTGATATGCAGGCCTATATGCACCGGAACGGGGTGCTGCTGGGCGCGTCCGTTCCGGCCGCCGACGGAGTGGAGGTACTCGCGCACCGTCAATGCGGAGTCATCGCCGGCTTGCGTCAATTGTTCAAAGGCTATACCAGCGGTGCACTGTTTGAGGAAGCGGACTATCCGCACGAAACCGCATCACTGGCCGCGGCGCTGCTGCTGGGAGAACGCGGCGATCTGGACGCCAAGACTTATGCGGCGTTTCAGCGTACCGGGCTGGCACACTTTATCAGCCTGTCGGGGATGCACGTGGGGATTCTGGCCGGGTCGCTGTGGGGGCTGAGCCGATTTTTGGGCGTGCCCAAACCGATGCGGGCGGCGGTGTGTCTTGTGCTGCTGCTCAGCTACGGACTGGTCGTGCCGCCGCGTGCGCCGACGGTGCGGGCGATCTTTCTGGCGTGCTTTTTCTTTTCAGCCGTCATGATCAATCGCCGCACCCGCCCGCTCAATACCCTTGCACTGTCAGCACTGGTTCTGCTGGCGGTGCGGCCGGCGGATGTGTTCACCGCAAGCTGGCAGTTGTCCTTCACCACCGTGCTGGGGATTATCCTGCTGTACGACCCGATCTATCAGCGGTTGCTGTCGTGGACGGTGTTTAAGGCGGTGGAGCGGCTGCCCGAACGCCTAACGCAGCGCACGGCAGTACAATGGACGCTCAAAGGTGGCGATGCGTTTGTGCGGCTGCTGTCAGTGGGGTTTGCAGCGTGGCTGGGCGGAGCGGGATTTTTGCTGTATCATTTTCACAGCATCAATCCCCTGTCGGCACTGTGGACCGTACTGGCGACGCCGTTTGTGCTGGTGATTCTCTATGCGGGGTATCTGAAGATCGTCCTTGCGCCGCTGTTTCCGACGGCAGCGATGCTGTTTGCCCTGCTGTTGGATATTGCCTGCCGCGGGTTGTCATCGATTGTCTCGGCGTTTTCAACGGTCGGCTGGTCGGAACTGCTGATCGGCAAAACGTCCGTCTGGGCGATTACGGGCGGTTACGCCGTCCTGCTGATGATGCGGCTTGCACCACGGCGGATTGCGGTCAAAATCTGCCTGGTGCTGCCGGTGTTGTTCGGACCGCTGTCGTGGATGCAGTTCCAAAACGGACGCGACACGCTGACAATGACGTGTCTGTCGGTCGGGCACGGACAGGCGGTGTGCCTCTCCTTTCCGGACAAGATGCAGTGGCTGGTGGACGCCGGGTCGATCTCCGTCAAAGACCCCGGCGGGCGGGAGGTGCTGCCGTATTACCGCTACCGCGGGGTCAACCGGCTGGATGCAGCCATCCTCACACACGGCGATATGGATCATCTCAACGGCCTGCCGGAGGTGGTTTCGACCCTCCCGACCGCCGGTGTATATGCCAACGCCGGTGTCTTTGACAAAGCGAAAACCTCGTCGTCGGCGTCCTATTTGATCCAGCAGTTGAACACCCTCGGCGCGGAATTGCAACCGATTGAATCGCTGGATACGCTCCCGAAAAATGTAACCGTCACAATGCTCTGGCCGGACGAAGAAACCGCCGCCCATACGGCCTTGGACGACAACGACAGATCGCAGGTGATCTGGATCGAATACGCCGGACGCAGTCTTCTGCTGTGCGGCGACATTGAACTATACGCCCAGAACGCCATCCTTGAGCGATACCCGTCCCTGCGGGCGGATGTGATTGTCCTGCCGCATCACGGCTCAACGAACAATCTGAATACCGGTTTTGTCGCAGCGTTTGATCCGAAGATTGTGATTGCCTCCTGTGCCGCCGGCCGCGTCGAAAATGCCTTTCGATCGGACGCCGAAAGCGGCATCGCGACCTTTTATACCCCGATTGACGGAGCGGTAACAGTCAATATAAAAGCCGACGGCGCGCTGAGCGCCATCGGCTTTAAAAGTCAAACAACAGTGCACCTGCACTGAACCCTGTCGGCAAGAAGCCGGCGGGAAAGACAACTACCGCATATGCACCACGATCTCCACGCGGCGATTTTTGGCCTTGTTGGCGGCGGTGGTATTCGGTGCAACTGGACGGGCTTCGCCACTGCCGACCGCCCGAATATTCTCTGGCTGCATCCCGCGACCGACCAGATACCGCAGCACAGTCAACGCACGAGCCGCCGACAGATCCCAGTTGTCCTGCCACTTGTCTTTGGTTTTGCTAATCGGGTCAGTATCGGTATGGCCGACAATGTCAATCTTGCGGCCGCTGTAACGCTGGCGGATAACGCTGTAAATGTGATCCAGTTCCTGACTGGTGGTGCTCTTGAGCGCCGCCTGGCCGGAGGCAAAGAGAATCGTATTCGGCAGCGTTACCGTAATCGTCCCGGCCTGCTCATCGACAGCCACGTCGCCAACCTGAAAACCGGTCGCTTGGGCGGGGGTCGCCTGCCGCTGGTCGATCTGGCGTTTCATCTCTTCCAGTTGGCGCTGCGCCTGCGTCAACTGCTGGCTGAGCTGCGCCTTTTCGGACGCCGACATATCCAGCGTGCCGACACAATTCTCGTACAGCCCCTTGAGATTCTGGTGCTCAACATCCAGCTCGGTGTACCGCTGCTTCCAGTTCGTACAACCGGTCATCACCGCCATCACGGCCGCCAAGCCCGCCATCAAAACGATTTTGCGTCCAACCCTACTCATAACGACCTCGCTTTCATTTTTTATTGAAGGTTTGTCCCGTACAGATTCGAAATCAAAGTTTTAAGACTGTCGTAAAAGATGATAACCAGAAACACCGCCGCTGACAAGAACGGACCGTAAGGAATTTGGCGTATTTTTTTGAAAATCGCCTGATAGAGCGCCCAAGCAATCCCGAAAAACGGGGCGATGAAGAAGGCCAAAACGACCCAGAACGGACCGATGACCGCCCCGGCCGCTCCCATCAGGTGAACGTCGCCCAGTCCCATCGCCTCCCTGCCGAAGGCCAGCGTACCGATAATTCGCGTCGCCCAGACGACCGCACAACCCGAAAAATAGCCCGCCAGCGAGCCAAACCCGTACATGACAGCCGGGTATTCCACAAACGTTGTCCACTTGTCGGCCAACGCCGGGAGTTGGATCAGTTTCATCGCTCCCACTGCACAAAGAATTATCGGCAGAACGAAAATGATTTCTTTGACGATTTCTTTTCGGTCGTTGTATTCCGGTTCGGGGGTGTCGGGGTTGATCGCTTTGTCCGCCTCATAAGCCGCATCAAGCTCATAGCTGGGGCGAATCAGGCCGAACCGCATTGCCACAAGTGAAATTGCCGTGCCGACAGCCGCCCCCCCGGCCATCGCCGCAATCTTGGCAGACGCCCCGGGAAAAAGCGAACCCCGCAAAAGAACATCCGCATCAAGTACCCAGCCGGACGCAATCGAAGCGGCAATCCCGACGGCCGTCACAAACCAGCAAATCTGAATAGGGATAATCCATAGCTCAAGATCGATAGCAGACGCCGCCAGAAACGCCGCGATCAGTGTCATCACGGCCAGATAGAACAGCCAGCCCCCGCTGAAAAATTGCTCCATCGCCCCGCCTTCCAACCCGGTCTGCCGCCCCTCAAAATAGAAAACCCACAAATACACACCGGCAAAACACAGTGCCGTCAGCAGTTCGACCAGAAAATACCGAATCGAAATGCCCGCCCCGCACCGACGGCACTTGCCGCGAAGGAGCACCCAGGACAGCATCGGGATGTTGTCATAAAAGCGGATGGGCTTATCGCAGGCCGGACACGCCGAGCCAGGGCTGACGAGCGATTTTTCTCGCGGCAGCCGATAGATCACCACATTGAGAAAACTACCCACGCACGCGCCCATCGCGACGATAAACCCAAACCAAATCCATTCTGCAATCACAGGGCCATCCATTTTCTAACCATGAAGAGCATGAAGCACATGAAGGTAATTAAAAGCACTAAAGCTTAAGCACTAAATCATAAACAAGATCAAAAACTAAAATTTTAAAAATCCTGTTCTTCCTGCTTAAAAACAACTTCATGCTCTTCATGTGCTTCATGGTAAATTCGTTATTACTTTTCTGTTTGTCGCTGGACGAGGCCGGAGACCTTCATCGGCAGGCCGAACAGGCGGATAAAGCCCGTCGCGTCGGTCGAATTGTATTCTTCGCCCATCGTAAAGCTGGCCAGATGCGGGTTATAAAGGCTCTTGGGACTCTTAACGCCCGCCAGCGTCGCCTGCCCTTTGTACAGTTTGAGCCGCACCGTGCCCGTCACGGTTTCCTGCGTCACGTTGACAAACGCATCCAGCGCCTCGCGGAGCGTGCAGAACCACTGGCCGTAATAGACCAACTCGGCGTACTTGAGGGCGACCTGCTGCTTGTAGTGCAGCGTCTCGCGGTCGAGCGTCAGCATCTCCAACGCCCGGTGGGCGGTCGTCAGGATCGTGCCGCCGGGGGTCTCATACACGCCGCGAGACTTCATCCCGACCAGACGATTCTCGACCAGGTCGGCCACCCCGACGCCGTGCTTGCCGCCGATGGCGTTGAGCGTTTCGATGAGTTTGACCCCGCCGACCGCCTTGCCGTTGAGCTTGACGGGCACGCCCTGCTCAAAGCCGATCTCGACATACTCGGCCCGATTAGGCGTCTTGGCAATGGGACGGCACAACACCAGCATCTCATCCTTCGGCTCGTTCCAAGGGTTTTCCAGATCGGCCCCCTCGTGGCTGATGTGCCAGAGGTTGCGGTCGCGCGAGTAGATTTTCTTCTTGGTCTGGTCGATGGGGATGTTTCGCTTGCGGGCGTAGTCGATGGCCGCCTCCCGGCTGGTCAGCGTAAAATTGGGGTCTTTCCACGGGGCGACGATCTTCAGCGCCGGGTCCAGCGCCATAAACGTCAACTCGAACCGCACCTGATCGTTGCCCTTGCCGGTGGCGCCGTGCGAGACCGCCGTTGCCCCGGTGGCGTGGGCGACATCGACCTGATGCTTGGCGATCAGCGGCCGGGCGATGCTCGTGCCCAGCAGATAGCCGTTCTCATAGACCGCCCCGCTCTTGAGCATCGGCCAAATATAGTCCTCGACAAATTCCTTCCGCAGGTCCTTGACCACGCACTTGACCGCCCCGGTGGCCAGGGCCTTCTTCTGGATGCCCTTGAGCTCATCGCCCTGCCCCAGCTCGGCGGCAAACGCCACGACCTGATAGCCGTAGGTCTCCTTGAGCCACGGCAAAATCACACTCGTATCCAGCCCGCCGCTGTAGGCGAGCACCACTTTTTCCGCTTTCTTGGCCATACGCGTATCAACTCCTGTTCGTAAAAAAGAGACAAAATAACGCAGCACGGGCATCCTGCCCGTGAGTAAAACATAAATTCCGATACTTTTAAATCCTTTAATTTGGTGAAATTATAGACACTCGCCGAAATATTTCAAGCGTTTTTATCCCCTTTTCGCACGGGTGGCATCGGCTCGGGGCATTATAACAAACGCCCGGCGCAGCAGGTTCCGCACCTTTTACATTTGACCTTTGACCTTTGACATATCACCCGCCACCAAGCGGCCGCACCGCATACCGCTAAAGATATATGGCGAATATCGGCTTGAATTTACAGCTTAAACGTGCTATAAAGGCAAACGGAAGTTGAGATGGTTTGAGGAGGGAAGAAAACAGTCTTTTTCAGGAAACACAAGATAACGGAGACACAATGACAAGATCGCAGCTCAGTCTTTTTTGTTCGGCCTTTCTGCTTTTGCTATGGATCTGCTCTGGGTGCTCGACGGTACGCGTCAGCGATCCGGCCGCGACGGCCACACAGCAATATATGACCTCCGAGGCGGTCGCCAAGGCGATTGCCCAACTCACGTTCGATTCGCTGCGAGGGCGGCGGGTGTTTGTTGACAGCTCTTATCTCTCCGAAGCGGAAAGAGGGTTTGCCTCGGCGGAGTTTCGGGCGGCGGTGCTGCGGGCAGGCGCCTATCTGCAGGCCGATCGCGAAAAAGCGGAAATCATGATCGAGGTGCGCAGCAACGGCATCGGCATCGACCGGTATCAAAGCATGGTGGGTCTGCCGGCCATTTACGGCCCGCCGGTGGGGTCGGAGGCCGCGGGAGCCGGGGCCATCACCCAAACCGTCGTGACCCCCGAAATCGCCCTGACCAAGCATATCAAGCAATTTGGATTTGCCAGTCTTTCATACACGGCGTACTGGATCGACACGGGTGAAATCGTGGCCGAAAGCGGCCCGTTTGTGGGCAAGACATTTCGCGAAGACTGGTGGTACTTCGGCTTTGGACCGCGAACCATCGGAAATGTACCGGTGGTGGATCTTACCCAGCGGTAGCGTCTAACAAATTGTCATTCAGAGGCACACTATAAAGCTAAAAAAAGCCATCCGGTTTTTCGTCAAGCTGATCGTGGTAATCAGCATCCCGATCATCGTGCTGGTCGTGCTGTTTGAAACCGGCACGGCGGGTCGCTATCTGTTGACCGCCGCCGGCGGCAGAGTCGGGCTGGATCTGTCGGCCGAGAAGGTCAAAATCGGCTATGGCGGGACACTGCGGCTGCGCCGATTTTCTGCGGCGTTTTCGGACAAAGAATCGCCCTTCTTCACCGCCCACGCCATCGACATTTCGATGAACAGCCTGGCCGATATGCTGACGCGCCGCGACGTGAACGTCGCCGACATTCGGCTGGTCAACCCCGTGCTGACGCTGCGCACCGACGAGGCCGGACAGTTGAATATCCTCCAACTGGCGGAACTGCGACGCCCCAGCGCCAAACGCCCGGATTTGGAGGAGGCCGAACCGCTGAAGATTCCCGCCGTCACACTGATCAATGGAACGGTCCACTATGAGCCATTCGACGCTGAGCCGATTACCGTTTCGCGTATTCAGTTTGACAGCGCCGTGGCTGACGACGAGGCGATTGCGCTCCGGCTTTCTCTGCCGGGGCAGAACACCCTCAGCGGCACGCTGCATCCCGAAACACTGGCCCACACGCTGACGCTTCAGATCGAAAATGTCGCCGCCCTGCCCGACCCGGCCAAAACCGACCTGCCCGGCACGTTCAGGATCGTGGCGGACTGGCACAGCGAGGCGGTTATGCGGCAGCCATTCCGTTTGGCCGGGGATTTGCATATCCGGCGGATGACGCTGGACGGCGCCGAGGCGGCACTGCAAGCGACTGTCGAGATCGGGCCGGAAACCGCCGCCGCACAGCTTCGGCAGCTTCGGCTTGACCCGTGGCCGTTATGGGCACAACAGGACGAACCGCTCGATCCGCTGACAGCCGAACAGGGAACCATCACTCTGGAGTATGCCAATCGGTCTGTCGCCGTCAACGACCTGAACATCGCCCTGCTGAACGGGCAGACCGAGATCAACGCGACGCTGTACCCGCAGCAGTGGAACAATAGCCGCGGCCAGATACGCTTTGACGCGATAGACCCGGGGCCGTTGGTTGATCAGGACATCTTCAAAGACGCCATTTTGAGCGGTGCGGTGACGATTGAACCGGCGACGGATGCGCGGGCGATGGAGCCGATGGCCGTGGCGATGAAGCTGCACCTTGCCGGCCCGATACTTGAAACCGCCGGACTGGAGGAAATCCGCGCGAACGGCTATCTCGGCAGCACGCGGCTGGTAACTGACGACGCCGAGATTCCGATTTTCGGCGGACGAATTTTGCCATGGATCAGCCTGACCCGTCGAAACGGCGAGTTCTTCTTTCATCTGATCGCCGACGTCAAAGACATTGAAGTGCAGCGGGTCGCGCACACCTTCACCGGCCAGGACGAAATCATCCCCGGCAAACTGTCAGGCACACTGCGCGGCCGCAGTTCCGGCAGCCTGCAAACCCTCTCCGGCAGCGCCGATATTGCGCTGACCGAGTCGGACTTGATGAACACACCGATTATCGGAGCGGTCTATAGTGGATTGAATCTTTCATTCCGGGATCTGGACCCCAAGGGCAGCGGGGCCGTCAAGCTGTCCGCCCACGGCGAAAAGGTCGAGATCATGAGCTTTGAGTACTTCAATCGCGGCGTCGAAGTCCGCGGCGCCGGGGCCGTCGAAGCCGTCACACGGGGCAAAGAATCGCCGATAAGCGGCTTTGCCACCGGCTCAATGCGGCCGCTGCGCGACACCCCTATCCCCGGTATGCGCGAGCTGGATCAACTGCTCCGCGGCCTTCAGGTGGGACTGGCAAGCGTCAAAATCGAAGGCACGCTCGGCGACGCACAACCACGGCTGGTGCCGCTGCCGGAAGTCCAAAACGCCCTCCGCGCCCTGCTCTGGCAGCAGCGTGGCGATTAGCCGCCCGCTCTTGTGAAATGAGAAAACCCTCGCCCTTTAACGCACAGTTATGGTATAATCTGCCAATTCAGTTTAGGATAGCTGAATCCTTCGTCGATTGCCCAAATATTGACAAAATCCCAACCGACAAAGCTGGCCTGTTGCCGAATCTCAATATCGGTTAATGCTTCTCCATATCCATTGTCCGGCCCGACCGTATCCAGGAAATAACAGGATGCTATAACAAGTTTCGACTGGTATCCTATCAATGCGCCCACTCTATAGTTCCCGCTGACACTGCCGACTGAATAACTATTTGACACATTACATTCGTGTGTGTACCCTAACAGTCCGCCGATATCGCGGTTTCCGCTGACAGTACCGGTCGCATAACAATTGACCACGCTATCCCGCAGACACTCGCCAATCAGACCTCCTACCGCAGATCCCCCTTCAACATTTCCCGTTGCGTAACTTGTAGAAACTGTGCTGTCGACATTATTGTATCCTATCAAGCCGCCGATAAAATAACTGCTCCCGCAGACATTAGAGGCCGAATAACCGTTTAAGATGTTGGCGCCATTATTGTATCCTATCAAGCCGCCGACAGTGGAATCTCCATACACTTGACCGATGGAATAACACCCTGATACATTCCCTCTGACTGTTGCTCCCAAAAGACCGCCCACATTATGCATACCATAAATTTCAACCGCTGTGCTGCAGTTTGAGATATCACCGTATCCAAAAGAACCGGCTAATCCTCCGACGGAATGATCGCTATGGGCAGAAATTTGACCGCCGGCAAAACAACCGGCAACTGTACTCTTGGTGATAGTTCCTGCAAGAAGACCAACATTATAGCTTCTGTCACTGCCTGTCGTTATTGAAGCGTTTTCGATTATTAGATTTCGGATTTCCGCGTCATCAACATATCCAAACAGTCCAAGATATGCCTTGCTTTGACCTGCAGTATCGATCCGAAGTTGACGAATAGCGCATCCCTTGCCGTCCCATTGCCCCGTAAACGGGGTGCCTTGAAAACTGCCATCAACCATCGTGCCGGCGGCAATGACAGCGGTATTGAACGTGTGCTCCGACAGATCGATATGATTGACCAATTCAAACCGCTTATCCATCAGTGACTGCTCTGTGCCAATCGCCACCAGTTGTTCTGCTGTCGAAACATAATATCCACCCGCTCCGTCTCCCGGAAGCGCTATGACATTCAAATTGACTTGCACCTCTTGGAGGCTATCGAGAGCGTCTTCAGTGTAAATATCAAACGCGTAGGAATACTCGCCTTCCAAAAGTCCGGCGATATTAAACGAAAGTGTAACGGATTGGCTCTGGTTGCTTGCAAGGGTACCGCCGACCGGATTGATGGACAGCCACACTGGTAGCCCATCCTTGAAATCGATGCTCCAGTCTAATGGCTCGCCTCCGTCGTTCATTAACGTCAGAGTACGGGATTTGGGCGGCGAGATGCCTTCTAAAAGCGCCAATGAAAACGACTCCGGACTGCGGTTCAGGATGCCCGGCCCTCGCACGGTAAAGAAGCGGCGGTCTTTAATTGCGTAGCCGTCGTCAAAGAACAGCCGCACCTCATAATCTCCCGGCTCGCTGATGCCCGCAAACTCGACCGTGCCGTTTGTGATTCCGGCCGTTCCCATCTGCGTCCCGTCGGTATAAAACCACTGCTGCATAACGCCCGACCACGGATCAATGCCGGCGCCCTTTTGACAAATACCCAGCCAGTCGCCAGCATTTCCCGGCACATCGGCAAAATCTACGCTTATCCGTTCGTTCTCCCCGACGCTTCCGGCCACCGTAAGCGTCGGGTCGATATTCAGCGTCAGCCAATTGTCTGAAAAGGTAAGCAAGTCTTGCAGACCAACGCTGCCGTCTCTGTCAAAGTCGCTGCGAATGGGTTTCTTGAACGTCTGCCAGTGCTCGGCAAAAACCGAAAAATCCTCATAGTTGACCCAATCATCTCCGGTAGCCTCCGCCGGATTGCCCCGACTGACCACCGACAAACTGGCCTCGGCCGTATTCCCGTACGCCCCGGCGTTGATGCGCTTCCCGTGCGGCCAGGGTTCGTTGCCGTAATCGTCGTCCGGATGGCCAATATCAATCCCCGGACTGGTCACGTTATCTTTGACCCATTGTTCGCTAAACGCATCCCATCGACCCTGCTGTGACTTCAAATGGAAGTCCCCGGATTCAGCATCCGCAAAAAAAGGAAATTGACCATAATTGTACTGTCCAATTTCATTAAAGTTATATAAGTCTATATTACGATTAACTTTCCAGGGGATTTGTCCCCATGGAAAGGAATTGTCATGGAACGACGTTATGAGATTCGAAAACGTGAAATACTGCAAGACACTGAAATCAAGCCGCAAGTTACGGACGGGATGTTGAAACGCTTGGAACAATTTGCTGAGCCGTTTGTGGCCGCGTTTGTCCGGCGCGATTCCAAGGCCAATATTCAGATGTATCTGGGCGGCCTGTTGTCGGATGCGGAACGCAAGAATGTCGAGTCGATTGCCTACCGCTATGATCGACAGCGTGGAGGCTTGCAGTACTTTATCGGCCAGTCGTCTTGGTCGCATCATCCCTTGCAGCAGGAACTGGCGCGTCAAGTGGGCAAAGGATTGGGGCAAGACGACGGCGTGATCGGTTTTGACCCGTCGGGTTTTGAAAAATGCGGCACCGAATCGGTGGGCGTTCAGCGTCAATGGCTGGGGCGACTGGGCAAGGTGGACAATGGGCAAGTGGGCGTCTATATGGCCTATGCCTCGCGGAAAGAATACGCGCTGGTCGATGAGCGTTTGTATCTGCCGAAAAGCTGGGCCAATGACAAAAAACGACGTAAAAAATGCGGCGTGCCGAAAGAGATTCGCTATCAAACCCGGCATGAGTTGGCCTTGGATATGCTTGAAGGCAACCGTGAACTTCTGCCTCATCAGTGGATTACCGGCGATGACGAAATGGGGCGTTCCAGTGGTTTTAGACGCGATTTGCGGGGGTTGGGTGAACAGTATCTTTTGGCAGTACCCTCTGATACCGGTATCCGTGATCTGGAGATTACGCCGCCTGCTTACAGCGGTCGCGGCGCTCCGGCCAAACAGCCATTTATGCGTGTTGATTGCTGGTGTGCTGCGTTGGCGGAGAAAGACTGGACACGGGTGGATGTGCGGGATGGCGAAAAAGGACCGCTGGTTACAGAGCTGGTCAAACGCCGTGTTTTGGCACGAACGGAACGCGGCAAAGAAGGCGGCGCAGAAGAGCTGTTGGTTGTGACGCGCACTCGTGAATCCAACGGCACGATGAAGTACGATTATTATCTGTCCAATGCACCAGCCCAGATATCGCTGGATGAATTGGCGCGCGTGGTCAAGGCTGGCCATCGCATCGAAGACTGCTTTAAGCGGGCCAAGAGCGAGGCCGGGCTGGCCGATTATGAGGTGCGTACCTGGATGGGATGGCATCATCATCAAATACTCTCGCTTATTGCCCTGTGGTTTTTAATTCTGGAAACCCGGCGGGGGAAAAAAGTATACGCCAGCGTTGACGGTCCCACAGGTTCGCATGCTGTTGGACGACCTGTTGCGTCGCGCCTGCAATCGCACTGCTCCTGGATGGTTTCGACGTTTGATCGAACGCAAAAGCAAACGGCGAGAGACAGCACGGTTTTATCATTACAAGCGACATAAGTTATTGGCTCCGTTAAGAGTTAAAGAACGAAAATGAAATTGGACAGTACAAATAAGTACAATTATTAAAATACAAACGAACATCATCTTGCCAATAACTCTCTAAAACAGTGAACTCTACATGCATACCGGGATGGTAGCCGCTTTTACAGGTATGCCAACGATAGTCGATTTCCTTGGGCTGATTACTCCAGAAAATGCTATTACGCACGACAAACACGCCACCATTGTGAATATTATCGATCATTCCAACAATCCCGGAATCTTCGTGTGCCGTATTGCCGTAAAATGTACAATTGACAACCTTCGTTTCGGCACCAGGAGAACCGAAGAGACAGGCGGCATTTTCGGTGAAAATGCAGTTTCGAACAACACAACCTGTATCATAAAACTGAATAGCCGAACCTGCGTTTTCAACGCTGCACCGCTTGATGGTAAACCCTTCAATAACGGGCGATCCCCCTGTGATATTGAACAGGTAGACTTCATTCTCCACCTGACAATCGATGATGCAATGGGTGGGTCCATTTTCACTGCGGATGACTATCGTCCTTTCAACAAGATCAATATTTCTGTTTCCCGGTCCGGTGTAAATCCCGTCGGCAACGATAATTTCGTCACCGTCCTGGGCCGCATCAATCGCGGCCTGAATGGTGGGGTACTGTGAGGGTACATATCGGATTTGAGCATACGAAACAGTATAGAACAACACCGAAACCAACGCGGCCAAGAAGAACTGTCGTGATCCCATTTTTTTTCGCCTCCCTTATTATTCTTGGCTCTTCGGAATAATTTGTGGGTAAAAATAATGGGAATCGCCTTCGGCGATGCTGATTTATGCTTTTCAAACACCCCCCAACCGAAGCCAGATTTTTAAAAGGGATACGTTGCAATACAATGGAAC
>Ga0209612_1000623_pt1 | contig 34509 bp, 23 predicted proteins | sample BioC12SIPDNA_FD_185746 | JGI IMG/M metagenome (GOLD analysis project Ga0209612, IMG submission 185746) | Anaerobic biogas reactor microbial communites from Washington, USA - Biogas_R1_B C12 SIP DNA (SPAdes) (version 2) | ecosystem: Engineered > Bioreactor > Anaerobic > Unclassified | place...
CCCGACGGAGAGGATTCGGGGATGTCGTGGCTGGACTGGTTGACGGGCCTGGCGCCGCCGCCGGCCGGACGAGTTTTCTGGCAGGGCGTGGACTGGCGCGAGCGGGGACCGCGCGCGGCGGCGGCGGCTCGCTGAAGGGCGGCATGCCCGGATGGAAGTACGTCGCCAACCGTGCCCTGACGTTTACGGAGAACGTGCTGCTGGGCGCCAAGCTTTCCGAGTATCACACCGGCTACCGGGCCTTTTCCCGCGGCCTGCTGGAACGCCTGCCGCTGGAGAACAACTCCGACGATTTCGTCTTCGACAACGAGATGCTGGCCCAGATCCTGTGGGCCGGCGTGTTCATCGCCGAAGTCAGCTGTCCCACGCTGTATTTTCCGGAGGCCTCCTCCATCAACTTCCGTCGCAGCGTTCGCTACGGCTTCGGCTGCCTCCGCGTGGGCCTGACCTACCGCCTGGCGAAGATGGGTCTGGCCTCCGCCCGGCTGTTTACGAAGTCCGCGCCGACATCCGGCGCCCAGGCCTAGCATCGTGTCCGGGCATTCACCCGCCCGCCGCGATTTTGCTGCCATTCACGGGCGGCCCTCTACACACCGTGAAAAAACTGGTAAATTTTTTCCACGACATGGAAAAAATCGGTATCTAAATTGCGTAAAAAAGTTGGGGGCATCAAAAAATGGAGCGGTCCGACAGGCGGCAGGCCTGCATAAATCGGCAAAAACAGGCAGGTAAAACGTGTACGAACGGGGAACCGTGAAAAGGCAGAAAATGTGAAGATTTTGTTAAGATCGGCCTTGGAAAAAAGTGTATTTTTCCCTTTACAAGAAAGCGCGATGTGCGGTACAACTCGTCACAGCGTTGGAGAAGGGTTTTCTCCGAAGCGGATTTAAAAAATAAATGAACAACAAGGAGACGATGATGAAAAAATTATTGATCGCATTGGCCATTCTGGCGGTTGCCTCCGTGGCACAGGCCGAACTGTTGGCGACGTGGAGCACGGTGGGCGGCGCCGTGACGGATGGCGCCGACGGCGCCACAGTGAGCGACCTGTCGGTGTATGGCGGCGCGGCGACTACGGGCTCGTCCATCTGGGGCATGAACAGCATGACCACGGGCGGCGGATTCCAATTCACCGTTTCGTCCATTATGGCTGGGGCTGTGACAGGCGTGATCAATAACGCCGTCATCGCTGGTGGCTATACGGGCTCCGCAACGGGACCGAACGTGCTGAACTGGTACGTGGGCTCCACGCTGGTGGACACCGTTGATCGCGGGACGACCCCGGGCGGCAGCTTCGGCGCGGGCACAGGCGGCGACCTCGGCACCATCAACAGTGGCGACGTGGTTTCTCTGCGCGCGGACACGACGGGCGGCACGGTCCGTTCGGGCACGGCGGAAACGTTCAGCAACACCGGCGGCACGTTCTACATCAACAGCGCCATGACGCTGAATGGCGACATTGTTCCGGCGGTTCCGGAACCCGCGACGATGGGTCTGTTGGGCCTGGGCGCCTTGGCGATGGTCCTGCGTCGCAAGATCCGCAAGTAATCCTTTCAATAGGATGAAACGAAGAGCGGCCTTCGGGCCGCTCTTTTTTATGGCTCCGCAACCTTAAGCGCCCCGGCGCAAGGCCGGGGGATGCGAGCCGAAGAATGGCTTCACAACCTGAACCACCACGGATCAAGCCCGTGGGATGCGAGCTGGGAATCCCCCGGGCTTGCCCCGGGGATGGTTAGGTTGGTACCCTACAAGCATGTTCCTGCCGCCCGTCAACGCCCCCGACCTCAATCTCGCCTTCACCTACAAAGTCTATCTCCGCTGGCACACCCACCGCCTGCGCCTGCTATCCACCCTGGCGGAGCTTTCGCTCGCCGAGGCGCAGGAATTCGCCGAGCCCGTCGGGATCAAGATCCTGGAACTCCGCGCCGACGAACGGAACCTATTGATGCTGGTTTCGCTGTTGCCGACGGAATCCGTGTCGGTTTGTGCCAGCAAACTGAAAGGGCGGCTGAGCAAATGGCTGCGGATGCGCTCCGGACTGTCCGAGGCGGAGAGCCTGCTGGGACGGGGCTATTTCGCCTGCACTTCCGGCCACAACACGCGGGCGGATGTCGTCGGCTATCTGGACAAGCAACCGGCGCATCACGGATATGCCCGGCGCGTGCTGCCGCCGGTGTTCATAAAGGAATGGGCGCCCGCGCCGGCCGACGACGAGCGGCTGAACCCGGCGCATGCCATGGCCGCTTTGCAGTTTCACGTGGTGCTGGCGGTGGCGAACCGGCATGGGGTGTTCGGAGATGAATCGGGGCCGGTCATTGCCGAGGACTGGCGGATACTGGGGAATGAAGAGAAGTTCTCTTTGCTGAAGGTTTCCTTCGTGCCGGACCATATTCATGTGGCGGTGCGGACGCATCCGGCGGTGGTGCCGGTGAATCTGGTGGCGCGTCTGATGCAGTCGGCCCAGGAACGGATGCTGCGGGATTTTCCGGAGCATCTGATCCAGGCGGAGTTGTCGCGGCTGTGGCCCAACGGGGCGTATCTGGGGAGCTACGGGGATATCACGTCGAAACGGGTGCGGGGGTATATTCAGCGGTGGGAGGCGGGGCAAGGCCTGTAGTGGCATTCGCAGCCTGAGCCACCACGGGGCAAGCCCGTGGGATGCGAGCAGGGGAAAGCCCGGTGGATTTCGATCCGGGGCAAGGGCTGTAGCGGCGAAGCGCAACCTGAGCCACCACGGGGCAAGCCCGTGGGATGCGAGCAGGGGAAAGCCCGGTGGATTTCGATCCGGGGCAAGGGCTGTAGCGGCGAAGCGCAACCTGAGCCACCACGGGGCAAGCCCGTGGGATACGAACCAAGAACGGGGCAAACCCGTGGGATGCGAACCGGCCGGAAATCCCCCGGGCTTGTCCCGGGGATGCTTAGGGTGCGCGCCGGAAGGGAGAGGCTTGTCCCGGCGCCAGGCTTGAAATAGAGTACGTGAATGACGGCGCAAATGGACTGGAGCAAATGGAAAACCGCCGCGGCGGTTTTGATGCTGTGTGCGCTTTGCTTTCTGGCCTTTGGCGGGGCGTTGCGTTGCGGGTTCGTGCATTACGACGACGATCAATACGTGGTGAACAATCCGCAGGTGCTGGCCGGCCTTTCGTGGTCCGGCGCGCGGTGGGCTTTCACGACCGGCCACGCCGGTAATTGGCATCCGCTGACGTGGCTGTCGCTGATGGCGGATACGGAATGGTGCGGGGGTGAGGCGTGGGGATATCATGCCACGAGCGTGCTCCTGCATGCGCTGAACGGGGTTCTGCTGTTTTGGGTGCTGCGGAGATGGACCGGACGGTTTGCGTGGCCGCTGATCGCGGCGGCGTTGTGGATGGTGCATCCGTTGCGGACGGAAAGCGTGGCATGGATTTCGGAGCGCAAGGATGTGCTGGCGGCGTTTTTCGGATTGCTGGCGCTGGGGGCGTATGGCCGGCCGGCGGCGGAATCCACCGGAGTCAACGCCCCCGGCAACAGCAAATCCCGAATGGCGGTCGTCATGACTTTCTTCGCCTTGAGCCTGATGGCCAAACCGACGTGGGTGACGTTGCCGTTCGTGCTGTTGCTGGCGGATGCGTGGCCGCTGGGACGGATTTCGTTTTTTGTCGGACGATTCCGTCCGGCGATCAAGGCTGGCTCACCCGGAGGGTTCGCCCTACCCATTCGGAAGGTAGGGCGAGGCGTCCCTGCCGAGCCGGGCTGTTTCCGAAGCATGAACGGCGACAGAAATTCCGAAAATGATTTTGGGTGCGAGCCGGAGGCTTCGGCTTGGAAACTCGTCCTGGAAAAATGGCCGCTGTTCCTGATGGCGGTCGCCATCAGTGCGATCACCTATCAAGTCCAGCATGCGGGCGGTGCGGTGCGGACCGCGGCGGGATATTCGCCCGGTGTGCGAGTGGCAAATGGAATGGTGGCCTGTGGCGAATATGTGCGTACGTTGTTTTGGCCGGTGGAACTGGCGGTGTTTTATCCACACCCGGGAGCAGGAATTGCGCCGGGCACGGTGTGGGGTGCGGGGGCGTTGTTGATGGTTGTCACGGGGTTGGCTATCGCGGGGGGGCGGCGGCGACCGTGGTGGCTCATGGGCTGGTTGTGGTTCCTGGGGACGCTGGTGCCGATGATCGGACTGGTGCAGGTGGGCGGCGCGGCCTGGGCAGACCGGTATTCCTATTTGCCGCATATTGGCCTGACCGTGGCTCTGGTATGGGGCGTGGGAATGGGAATCGAACGGATTCCCTGGAGCCGTATGAAAACGTGCGCGGGAATCGCCGTTGGGGTTGCCATTTTGGCGTTGCTGCTGCTTTCGTGGCGGCAAACAGCAGTTTGGCGGAGCAGCGAGACGTTATTTACTCATGCCTTGAACGTGACCACGCAAAATGCGATGGCGCATGGCGCCCTTGGATTTGCCTGTGCGGTTGATGGGCGGAACGAGGAAGCCGTTGAACATCTGCAACAGGCGCTGGCCCTCCAGCCGGACAACCTGCGGGCGCTGAACAATCTGGCCTGGATTTGGGCGACGGACCCGGCGGCCACGCCCCGGCAGGTAGACCAAGCGCTCAGGCTGGCCCGGCGCGCTGCGGAACTGGTGCGGCATATTCGGGCGGGAGGCGGTGTCCTGGAGCCGGGGGTCGAGACGGCGGTAAAGGATACCATGGACAAGGCTGTTGTTCGACAACAGTCGATGGCCAGAGGGCAGCCGGAGCCGCCGGAAGAGTCCACCTGCGAAAACCACGAAGCCTTGAAAAGTGAAAGAGAGAGGAGCCGTTGACGTAAAAGACACAAGTGGCGCAATGGGACTGCAAGCGTAGGACCCGTTAGAATGGGGTATGGCCCGCCGGTTTTTCTGTAGGTGCGCACGTTGGGCGCGCCGGATCAGGGCGGACAAACAGCCGCCGCGCTCAGCGAGCGCAGCACCAGGGCGGAATACGAGTAGGAAACAACCGAGGAGCCCCACTGCGAATGACGTAAATTTAACGAATGGGGAGGGGTGGCGAGGTCGGTCGTTCGAGGCGGGGGACAAAGTTTTCCATGCTGTGGAAAGAAATTTTCCATAGTGTGGAAAAATCGTCAAAAAGTTTTCCATAGCGTGGAAAACTCCTCGGCCCCCTTGTTGCTTCTCTTTGCGAATCTCAGAGCGCTTGGGGGTTCAACCGGGATTCATGGTTGGAAGGCAACCACCTGCAGGGGCAGATGGAACTGGGCCCATGTCTGATTGGCTGGGATGTAGATATACCAGGCTTGTGAGGCGATGTCCGTGAGCCGCTGATCGGGACAGAGCCAGTCGGGGAGGCGTGCATCCGTCGGCTGGCTCAGTGCCCCGCCCAGGGTTTGCTGGAAGTCCGGGGCATCGGCCTTGCCGTATAACAAGTGGTAAAACATCCGGGTGTCGCGCTGGCTGGAATCCACCAGCAGGTGGGTGAGGCGGCGTTCCCGGACCACCTGACGGGCTCGCTGGCCGGGCAGCGGGTCGCCCAAAAATTCTGCGGTGGCCGCCAAGCCCTCTTCGTTTTCCCAATAGAGGGATGCCACGGCATCGCCCAAGCCGAAATAATGGGCGGCGGGTGCCATGGCCACGGGTAGAATGAGCCGCATGCGTTCGCCGCCGGATGCGGCCTTGAGTTGCAGGATGGCATTGCGCTGGAGCATGAATTGGAGCCAGCCGGCGTCCATGTGTTCGGCGCGGAACATCTGGACTAGCGGCCGCAGATCCCGGAAGGCGGCGTGTGCGGCCTGGGCACAGATCAGGCCGGCCAGTACGATGGGCAGCCAGGCTGCCGGGCGGCGGGAGGGGGGAGCGTCCTGTCGGGCTTGACTCATGGCGGACACGAGATAAATGGAGAAGATTGTGACCACAGGTGGCAGAAAAGCGAACCACCGGCATTGCCAATGATAGAGCAGACCCATCATCAGCGACACCGCACCGAGCACGATCAGGGGAGGGCGGCAGAAGAAGGGGATGCCCTGATGACGATCTGCATATCTGGCGAGCGCCAGAGTCAGTCCGCCCAGAAGCAGGATGGGGGCATGTTCCAGATAGACGGGGAGCGGGGCGACATGCCACGGCGGCAAGAAATCGATGATGTAGCGCGAGTGGAGTTGGAGCATGAGCGGCGAGCGTGGGATCACCCATGCGCCGGGTCCGAACAGCAGGAGGAGGGGAAGCAGGGCGGCGCCAGTTGTGCCCACCAGTGCCATCCCCAGGTCGCGCCGTTGAAAGGCCGCGTGATCGTGCTTCCAGAGGGCCAGGGCACGCAGGCATTCGGCCGTGCCCAAAAACCAGAGGGCATAGGCCGGATGGTTGACTTCCAGGCGCATGGAAAAGGGGCCGGGGGCATATTCCAGCAGATAGAATAAGAGCGCGCAGCCGGCTCCGGCCAGGCCCCATTGGCGATACAGGTTCGGGTAAAAGTGGAGGTCGACGCGGCACGTCGGCGGGGAGGGCGATGTCAGCAAGGCCAAGGCGGTTCCCGTCGCCAGAGCGAACAGGAAAAAGGTGAAGACCGTTGCGCCCAGCCAGAGGGCCATTCCGGAACAAATACCGGAAGCCAGTAAATATCGCCGGGCGGAGGGGTAGGTTGGCGGCTGATTGCGGAGTGGGGCTTTCTGATTGCGTCGGGACGTGGTCCAGCCCATGCCACTGGTCATGAACAAGAGCAGGGCTGCGACAGCGAAGGCGGTTTGGAAGCCGTGATGATCCGGCCGCAAGGGGTGGAAATCGTAGAGGCTGGAAATCGCGATGGCCACGGTCGCCAGGCCGGCGAGCCATGGATGGAGCCTGCGTGCCAGAATCAGGAAGAGCGCGACGCCGTACAGGAATCCAATCAGGGGCATCAGAGCGCGACCGGCCCATTCCAGGGCGACCGGAGAGGACAAGTCCACCAGGTGTTCGAAGGTTTGGGCAAGAGCGGCCAGCGTCCAGATGGGGAGGTGAGCCCAATGCACCTCGCGGCCAAAAGGGGTGTTGTCGGCTGCGGTCTGACGCATGCGCAGGCCACCGGATGCCCGAAGGTCACGCGCCAAGGAAAGCCACTGATAGGCATCCGGGTCGCCAAAAAAGCGCATGGCGTGCCAGGGTTTGGCTTCGCTGGAGACTACAGGGCGTGAGAACACCTGCTCTTCCACGTTGCGGATGCCCCGATCAGTGAGCCAAAGGCTGCCACCGTGCCAAACGGTCAATAAGACGATGACGCCAAGGAGATACAACCAGCGGAATTCTTTACGCCATCGACGCATGTGAGTAGCATAGCAAAATGGCACAGACGGGGTATAGCCGATTCAACATCCGATATCCAGGAATTGTTGGAAAAGGGGAGGGGGAGAACGAGGTTGGAGGTCCGATGTCCGGAGTCTGGAGGAACAGGGGACAGAGGGAAAGCTACGGATTTAACAGATTATTCGGATAGGGTAAGGGAGGGGGGGCGCGGGTGGGGGCAATGTGTAGCAAGAAACATTCAATTTCCAACACGAGTGTTTATTGTAGGTGCGCCCGCTGGGCGCGCCGGACCGGGGCGGGACAAACAGCCGCCGCGCTCAGCGAGCACCGCACCATGGCGCGGTCTTGGCGCGAAAAGGGCCCCGGGGATGGTTAGGTTGCGGAGGGACGGGCGGGGTGATATATAACCCCCATGAACTTTCGCGCCTCTTGCCTATTTGCCCCGCTTTTTGCGGCCCTGTTGACGGTGGCGCAGACCCGCGCCGCGATCTATGCGGACTTCACGGTGCCCCAAGGCTCTTTCACCGTGGAATTGGACGCTTTGCGGGCGCCGCGGGCCGTGGCGAATTTTCTTGGCTTGGTGGATGGAACGCAAACTTGGAGAGATCCGGTCACAGGGGCGGTGCAAGGCGGCCCGTCCGGGGTGGCCTATTACGACGGATTCCAATTTTACGCCACGGAAGGGACCCTGGCGCTGTTGGGCGGATTGCGCCCGTATTCAGGGGCCGGTGGCGTCGAATACTGGGAGGGGCCGGGATATACCATCTTGGATGAAACGACCAACGGGGTGGACCTGGTCCGCGGAATTCTGGCCATGGCGGAATTCGATGGACCGCACAGCGGCGGCGGGGAATTGGCGCTGATGTTGACCAATGCCCCGTTTCTAGGAAGCGGCTGGACGGGGTTCGGAGCGGTCACCGGCGCGGGGATGGCGGTGGTGGAAACCATCTTGAACGAGGTGACCAACGGGAGCGGCCGGGTGGCCGCGCAAATCGCGATCCGGGACGAGGCGATGACGCCGGATGAGTCGGCCGCCTTGACCACGGCCCGCAGCGAATTGCCCAGCATCGAGGAAATGCCGCTGGGATTCAGCCGGGTGAGCAATGCAACGACCCGCCTGTCGTTCGAGACAAGCCCTAAAAGCCGGGCCTGCCTTTCCAGCATCTCCAACCTGGCGGCCGGATCTTGGTCGGTCCTGGCGGGGGACTGGAACACGGACACCAACGAAATTTGGAGGGACATCGCGCTGGATTCCATTCCGGGGATGGGCAGCCAGATGGGATTTTTGGTCGGTTCGCAGGCCGTGTATCCGAAGATGACGGCGAGCCTGTTTCCCGGGAAAATCCGGATCGGCGCGGCCCACACCGACATGGACATGCAATACTGGCTGGATTTCACGGGCGGAACCGGGATGTGGGCGAGGGTGTCCAACAGCGTCCCGGTGGAGAGCGGAGCGATCACCTGGGTCGGACAGGAATTGGGAACGGCCAACAGCCTGCACGTGGTTCTGTTCATTGGCTTGACGGCGTATCACTATTGGTTGGGATTCGATGATGCGGGAGCGACCCAAGGACGATTCTACTGCGAACTGTGGCCCTATAACGCATGGCTGGAGGGAACGGACAGCGGCACATATGAAGTTGCAGACGGATGGGGGAGCAAGAAGGCGTTGCCAAAAACATGGAAAACCACGCGGGTCCCCGCGCCGAAAACCGTCACGCAGGGACGGCCGTTCGGAGTGGATCGCAAGACCGCCCCGCCGCCTTTCCCGCAGGATTCTATAATGGGCGGCGAAATGGATCGGAAAGAGGATTGACCCGGCGGGAGAAAATGGGGGGGCGGCGTCTGATGCTCACGGGGCGTATAGAAGCCGGGTCGTGGAAAATTCGCGGTAGGGCTTGTTTTTCCGATACAGCGCGATGCGTTTTTGGACGCCGCGCAACATGTTGGGGGCATCGGAAGCTTTCGACGTCTTCAGGAAATCTTCCACCTGAAGCGCTGTCTGGAGCGCGGACTCGAAATCGCCGGCATTGGCCAAGGCGACCGACAAGGTGTCGAGGATGACCGGATGGTTGGGGGCGTTGGCCAGCGCTTGCCGGACCATTTGAATGACCTCGGCCGGATCCGCCGGGGACCCCGCCGTGGTGGCCAGCAGCCAAGCCGCGTTGTTCTGAACATCGGGGCGGTCGGCGCAGGTTCGGACGAGGTCCTGGAAGAACGGCAAGGTCTGGGCATACAATCCCGCCGCCCAAAGCGTGGTGTAGGAAATGAAAAAATCCTCGGGAGCGAGCCGGGTTTTGTGCTTGAGCGCGGGGATCCGGGCCGCATGAGCGAGCGCGGCGGATTCGTTGCCTTGCCGGTGGGCGAGAAGCATGGCCAGCGCATCGAGCTGTTCTTGCGATTTGGGTTCAAACACGCTTCGGCGAAAGGTCTCCTGCATGTAGTGGTTGGCCACGTCATATTGGCCGGCGAAAAAGGCGAGATCGGTCAGGTAACCTTCGTAGACGCCCGGATTGCCGAGATTGTCGCTGGGAGGATAATGCGCCTTGGCGAATTCAAGGGCCGCTTCGGTGGATTGCAACTGCGAAAGACAAAGGATCTTGAGAACCAAACCGAACGAAACGGTTGGCTTGAGCTGCAAGAGTTGATCGGCCATGCGGTCGGCCGCGGCGAAATCTCCTTTGGCGAAGAACGTCTCCCGGGCCTGATGGTGGATGGCGGCGTAGTGGCCGGGAGAATGCCGGGCCACGTTGGCATAGAGCGCGTCGTTGTTTTTCCAGGTGGGCAGATGACGCGAGGTGAGAACGGCCAGGATCAGAAGGATGGAGAGGGCACCGCCGGCGCGCGCCACGTGGAACAAACGCCGCGGAAGGGCCGGCCAGCTGCCGGAAGGCAGCAGGAAGAGGAAGGCGATGGAGAGGCCGATGGCCGGCAAGTAGGAATAACGGTCGGCCACGGGATAAATGCCGATGACGACGATGCCAATGACGGGGAACAAAAGACCCAGAAACGCCAGCCAACCGACGAGTTCGTGGGGCTGGTTTCGCCGGCGCATCCACACCCAGGCCGTGGCGGCGGCAAGAATGCCGGCCGCCCCCAGAAAGGAGGCCAGGGCCACCGGAGCGCGGGGTACCATGGCGAAAAGACGGATGGGCCAGAAAAATTTATGGAGATAGAAAACGTAGTTTGCGGGGATGAAATAGAGCCGTGCCCAAAGCGGGATCGTGGAAATGGCCTTGGTCTGGGTGAGATAGACGGCGAAGGCGGCGGCGCCGGCACAGAGGAAGAAGGGCAGTTTGTTCAATAGCAGCCGGGGGCCGGCGTCCCGGATGGAACGCAGCGAAAACTCGACGCGGCGCAAGGGCCACACATCCAGCAGCAAAAGCAGGAAGGGAATGGTGACCAACATGGGCTTGACCAGAAGCCCGAGGGCGAAGAACAGGAACGAGGCCAGATGAAGCCGGAGGGCGGGGCGAGCGGCCGCGTCGGTCTTTTGATTCCAGGCCCAGACGTAGGAGCCGATGCACAACAAAGCCAGCAGGGTGGACAACACGTCCTTGCGCGACGTGACCCAGGCAACGGATTCGACGCGCAGGGGGTGGAGGGCCCAGAGGGCGGCGAAGAAAAACGCGCGCCAGGGTTTCTTGCAGAAGGCGAAGAGCAACAGATACAGCGTCACGGCGTTGAGCGCGTGGAGGAACACGTTGGTGAAGTGGAATCCCCAAGGATCGGCGGCCGATCCAAAAAACCTGAGGTCGAGCAGATAGGAAACCCACAGCAGGGGCACGTACATGCATTCGTCGCCGTGAAGCCGGGTGAATGCGCTCCCCAGTGCACTCCAGGAAAATCCGTTGAAGATGATGGGATTGTGGATGATGAACACCGGGTCGTCGAAGTTGACGAGCGAGAAGGAAGTTGCCGGAAAAAACAGCGCGAACGTGGCGGCGAAAAGCAGCAGGGAAAGCAGCAGGATTTGGAGAGTAGTGGTTTTCATGGCGCGGGGTTCTCGTTGGTGACGGGCAGGCCTTTGCCGAATTGCAGGGCCATCAGGCGCGAGAAGGCCTTTTCCCGATAGGGCTGATTCTGCCGATAGAGGTTTTGGCGGGCAAGCAGGCGTTCGCGGAACGCGGACGTTCGAGAATCGGATCCGTCGGGCAGCAGGTCCAGCGCTTCTTGGACGGTTTGAATGGCGGCGGAATGATCCCCAGCGTTGGCCTGGGCGGAGGCCAAAGTATCCAGCGCGCCGGGGGTGGGCATGGGAAGCGTCGCACAGACCTGCTGGGCCAGAGACAGGACCTCGGCCGAAGAGGCGGGGGACCAATCGGCCGTTGCGAGCCCCCAGGCGATATTGTTGAGCAGCCCGGTTTGATCCGGATGGGTTTGAATGAGGCGTTGAAAATAGGCATAGGCGTCGGCGCGATGAAAGACGCTCCATTGGTGGAGATAGTAGGGGAGAAGGTCGGCAAGTTCGAGCGAGGATTTGTCGGCATAGGCCGGGAATCGCCGGGCGTGGGCCAGGGCCAGGGAGAGGTCCTCTTTTTCAAAGGCGGCGGCCATGACGAGAAGGTGGAGATAGGCGGGCGCGGCTTGGATTTCAGAGGGAAGTTGCAGGGCGTGCTGCGCCACGCGGATGGCATCGTCGTATTGGCGGAGCATCAAGGAATAGCGGGCGATGTCCCAAAGCAGGGCGTTTTGGGCATAGGGATTGTCGGAGGCGGGAGCTTGGAGAAGAAAGGCTTTTGCCGCCGCGGGACCTTGAAGCATTGACAAGCATTGGGCTTTGCCGACCAGCACGTGGTGGTTGTAGGCGCCAGCCTGAAGGATGCGGTCATATCCCTCATCGGCTTGGGTGAAGTTCCCGGCCGTTCGGATCAAATAGGAAGAACGCATTTCGAGGGCCAGGGGGTTGTTGGGGAAAATCGCAAGGATATGCGCATGGAATGAAGAGGGGGAACGCCATGCCGGCAACAAGCGAACCGTGGCGGTTGCCAAGCCGCCCAGAACGGCCAATGAAATGCACAGGCGGAAGAAGTGCACGCCTGTCCGCCGCGGATTCGACGACGGCCACAGGTAAAGCAAGGCGATGGACAGTCCGATGGCCGGGAAATAGGTGAAACGGTCGGCGATGGATTGGGCTCCGAATCGGACTATACCGATGGCCGGTGCGAGGAAACCAAGGAACAAAAGCCAGCCCGCCAGTCGTTCGGGGCGGGGCTGGCGGGCGCGCCAGACCCATGCCGTGAGGGCAAGCAGAAGGAGGCTGGATAGAACCACGGCGAGAAGATGTGTGTCCAGATCGGGATACAGGGGCGACAAATGGCGAGGGAACACGGTCTTCGCCAAGTAAAAAACGTAGTGGATGGGAATGGCGGATAGCCGCACGGGCAACGGCACGTCCGGTAGCCCGGACATCGCCTGATGAGCGGCCGATGCGCCGAACGACGCCAGGGCCGCCAGAAGGAAAAAGGGGATTTTTTCGGCCAGCAAGCGCGGAGCGCGCGCGCGGACAGATCGGAACGTCGGGTCCAGGCGTCGTAATGGCCAGAAATCCAACAGGAGGAGCGCCCCCGGAATCGGGACCAGCGAAGGCTTCACGAGAAGTCCAAGTGCACAGAAGAGCAGGGGAATGCCTGTCCGCAAGAAGACGCCCCGCGCGGAAGCAGAAGTTCCGGTCTTTTGCGGCCATGCCCGGACATACGTCCAAAGGCAAAGCAACCCGAAGAAACCGGACAGAACGTCCTTGCGTTCGGCGATCCACGCGACGGATTCGACGCGCAGGGGGTGGAAGGCCCACAATGCGGCGAAGAAAAACGCGCGCCAAGGTTTCTTGCCGCAGGCGAAGAGCAGAAGGAACAGCAGGACGGAATTCAGCGCGTGGAGAAGCACGTTGGTGAAGTGGAAGCCCCCGGGGGCCGTCGGCGCGGCTTCCAGCAAGGCGGCATCCAGTCCATAGGAAATCCACAACAACGGTGCATAGGTGCCTTGCTGGAAAGAGATGAACGCCGAACGCACATGGGGAAGAGAAAACCCTTCCATGACAAGGGGCGTGCTCGCGACGTAGATGTGATCATCGAAATCAACCAACCCGTACCGGAGAGAAGGGGAAAACAGCGCCAAAACCATGCCGAAAAGCAGAAGACCGAGAAGACAACGATGGTGGGGCCGCAAAGCGGTCATTTGGATTTCGAATCGTTCAGCGGAGTCAACGGGCCGAACTGGGTTGCGTACATCCGGATAAATGCGTTTTCCCGATAGGGGAGACGTTGTTCATAGAGCGTCAGGCGGGAGGCGAGGCGCTCCTTGAACGGAAGCAGTTCGGCATTGGTATCGGCGGGGAACATGGACAAAGCTTCCTGCATGGTGTGGATGGCGGCATCGTAGTCGCCGGCATTGGCTTGGGCCGCGGCCAGCGTATCCAGAATGCCCGGATGAGGGGCCGGGAGCATGGCCACAAGTTGCCGGGCCACCTCCAAGACTTCGCGCGGGTCGGCCGGGGACCAGTCGGCGGTAGCCAGACCCCAAACGACATTGTTGAGAAGATCCGGGCGGTTGGGATAGGTTTGGGCCAGCCGTTGGAAGAACGCATAGGCATCGCGGCGATAGCCGGCGATCCATTGGAAGATGAAGTGGGGAAGGAGATCGGCCAGTTCCAAGGAGGTTTTTGTTGCGTAGGGGGGGTACCGCTGGGCATAGGAAAGGGCGAGGGGCATGTTGCCGCTTTCATAGGCGGCGGCAATGGCCAGGAAAAGAATGGGGGTTTGGGTGAGGTCGTGGGGGGGTAACAGCGACAGGGCTTGATCGGCGTGTTGGATGGCGTCGCCGGTTTGGCCAAGCATGAGCGCATAGCGGGCGAGATCCCGTCGCCAATCGGAAAGGGTAAATCGGGAAGTCGGCGGAGCCATCTGTTGGAGCAACCGCTGGGCCGCGGCGGGGCTTTCCAGCACTGAGAGGCATTGGGCTTTGGCAATCAGGGCCTTCCAGTGGTTGGGGTTGGCCTGCAGAGCCCTGGAGACCAGTTCGTCGGCTTGCCGGAAATCGCCGGTGGTTCGCATCAGGTTTCCGGCCTGGATTTCCAGCGCGGAGGCGTGGGCGGGAAAGACGTCCAGAATCCGGCCAAACAGAGTGGACGTGTTTCTCCAGACGGGCAATTGGCGCAACGTCATTAGCGCAAGAGCCAGCAAGAGGGCAGGGGCCACGACGGGGCGAAGCCGACGCCAGGCGGAATGAGTGGGTGGGCGGCGGGACGGAACGAGAAAGAGAAGGGCGACCACAAGGCCGATCGCGGGGAAATAGCTGAAGCGATCGGCGACGTCGTTGGCCGGAATGGGGACGATGCCGCAAACCGGCAGAAGCATGGCGAGATACCAGCCCCAGCCGACGGTTTGGTGGGGGGATCGATTGCGCGCCGCCCCAATCTGGCAAGTGAGCGCAGCCAGCAGGCCAAACGCAAGCAAGGCCAGCGCGGCCAGCGGCCAAGGCGCGGCCCAAGAGGTCAAGGGGGGATACAGAACCGTCAACTGGAAGGGAAAAACGGTCTTGTACAGATAGAATCCGTACGTCAGAGGAACGGCTTGGATCCGCAGCAGAAGCGGCATCGGGATTTCCCCGCTGACGGCGTGGTGGCCCAAAACCGTTACGCAGGCGGCCAGCCCCGCCAACAGAAAGAAGGGTGTTTTTTCGAGCAAGAGCCGCGCTGCGGTCCGGCGCCCGGAGGGGCCGGCCCATTCAAAACGGCGCAAGGGCCAAAAGTCGAGGAGCAGGAGGACGAAGGGGATGGGGGCCAACGACGGTTTGACCAATAATCCGAGGGCGAAAAACAGCAGGGAAAGAAGTCGAAAAAGAATGGAGAGGCGGAAGGGCGATGGCGACCGGTCTGCACTCGGGCTTTTTCCCCGGCCGGCCCACAAGTAGGCCCCAATGCACAGCAGGCCGAAGAATCCGGACAACACATCTTTCCGCTCGGTGACCCAGGCGACGGATTCGACGCGCAGGGGATGAACGGCCCACAGCGCCGCGAAGAAAAACGCGCGCCACGGATTCCCGCAAAATACAAAGAGGAGGTAAAACAGAAGAGCCGCATTGAGGGCGTGGAGGAGGATGTTGGTGAAATGGAAGCCCCGGGGATGGTCGGGCGTTGCTCCCAGCCATTCGATGTCGGCCATATAGGAGATCCACAGCAGCGGTATGTACATCGTGGCCGTCGGATTGTCGAACGCGAAGGCCCTGCGGATCGCCGAAGCCGACAGCCCTTCGTGCACGACGGTGTTGTTCGAGACGTACGTGATGTCGTCCAATCCGACCAGTTTGTAGCCCAACGATGGAGAAAACAGGGCGAAGACGAAGGAAAAAAGCAACAGCGCCAACAGAATCGGCATGAGTCCGGCGGGAGAAATTCGTGCCGGGGCGGGATTCTCAGGCGGTTTCATAGCCGCAAATATACCGACGAAGGGAGACGGGATTCAAGATGGATCGGACAGGGAAAGGGGGAAGGGAAAAAGCCGGTCAATAGAGAGGGCACGAGAATTCCGGCCTGTCGGGGCCCATCCGTCTTAGGTCAGAAAAGTCTCTTTCCGGTCACGCGAAAGCAGATAGTCGCGAGCGCGACTGACAAGGCCTCGGAGATGTCGCAGCGACTTGATCTCCAAAACCAGTTTCAGGAGAATGCGGGGACGCAGGTAGAACCGCAGGAAGGCCTTTCGCTGGAGTTTTTTCAGTTCGGACGGGGTCATGCCCTTGGGGGCGTAGGGTACGTCGTAGTAGGCCAGCGCATCCCAATTGCCGGGCTGCACTTCTCCCCGTTCGTACAGTTCCCGCGTGGATTCGGTGCCGGGAAGGGGAAGATAATTGCTGAAGTGAGCTCGGACAAGAGGCAGGCTTCTGGAGAATCGCAAGGTGGCCTCCATGTCCCCCCGGGTTTCGCCTGGAAAGCCCAGGATGAAAAATCCGCTTGGTTCAAGTCCGCACTCGGCGATCAACGTCACCTGTCGGCGGATGAAATCGGTCGTCAGGCCCTTTTTCATTGCCTGAAGAATAGGATCCGAGCCGCTCTCGATGCCCACGGTGAACGCATAGACACCGGTTTCCTTCATGCGCAGCAGCATTTCCCGGTCCAGCGAGTTCAGGCGCAGGCCGTTGGGGAAGGTATAGCTGATTTGAAGCTGGCGTTCGACGAGCCCATCGCAAAACGCGATCACCCGCTCCTTCTGAAGCGAGAACATGTCATCGATGATATGGATTTCGCGAACCCCGTATTGGCGGCAGAGCAATTCCACTTCATCCAGCACGTGGGCAATCGGACGCGTGCGATAGTGGCGCGTCATATTGACCGGCGATCCGCAGAACGTGCAATCGTATGGACATCCGCGGCTGGTCAGGACCGGGGCTGTCGGAAAATTCCGGTAGATCGCCCCTTGGGGCGAGTCGGGGTAGGTGTTTGGCGGCATCAAATCCCATGCCGGGAATCCGAGCGACGCCAAGTCCTGGACAATCGCGCGCGGATTGGTGCGGATGACATTGCCGTCCCGGTAGATCAAGCCGGGGATTCCGGCCAATGTTTCCATCGACCTTCCGGCGCCCGGTTTCAGCAGCAGGGGCAGGCCGGGTTCCGCTTCCCCGCAGAACCCGTAATCCGCTTCCGGCAAATCCAGCAAGGCTCGTTCCGCCGTGGCCGTCACGTGGGGACCCCCCACGACGACCACGGTGTTGGGCAGCGTCTGCCGGACCAATTGCGCCGCCCGGCGCGCCGTGGTGAATCCCGAACTAAACACTTGAATGCCGACGAAATCGGGTTGCTCGCGCAGAAGAATTTCCACAAAGGTTTTGCGCGTCAACCGAAGCTTTTGCCCATCCAGAATCGCAATGTCCGAAAACCCCTGTTGCCGCAGACTGGTTGCCAGATAGCCCAACCCAACCGGGGGAACCACGTAGTGCGCCGGGGCGGGCGGCAGGACAAGCATGATCCTAGGCATGGGCGTTTCCCGTGCGGCGGTCCGCATCGATCATAGCGGCCACCTTCAACCCAAGCTGAATCGCGCCGCTCACGGAACGGTCCTCGGGATACAATTGGCTCGAATCCGAAAGATAAAGCCCCCCCAAAGGGCCGCGCGGGTCCGGACGCTTCGGGCCGAAGCCAATTCCGCAAATGGCCTGAGCATAGGTGGACCTTGAAATCACGCAATCCATGACCCAGTCCGGCTTGAAAGCGGGTTGTACGATGCGCAGGGCGGAGACGCAATCCCGGAGGATGGATTTATCATCTGCGCAAAAGCGATTATCCTCGTGAGGCACATAGAACGGAATATAGACCAAATGCAATCCGTCCGGATCGGCGAGGGGATTGAGATGGGTATACGAAATCAGTCCGTTCACCGGCAGTCCCGGGATGTTGACGTTGGTCCAGAAGCCGTCGGCGACCGGATGTGCGAGACGCAGCAGCGCGCACACGACGCCGATGTAGGGCGTGGCCCTCATGGCGGTCAATTCTCCCTGTTTATCGGGGGCAACGGCATCGGAAATCCAGTCCACAAGAAAAGGGGGCGGAATGGAGGAATAGAGCTGCCGACAAGGCCGCATGCCGGACTGCCCGGCGATGCGCACGCCTCGCACGTGCCCCGCCTCCGCGACAATTCCATCCACCCGGGAATCCAGCAGGATGTGTCCGCCAAGCCTTTCGATTTCCGCCGCCAACCGGCTGGTCAGGGTATCCATTCCCCCCTCCAAGTACCCGAGCATTTCCTTTTCCCACAACCGATTCCGCGATCTGGCCACGCGATGGATCCGATGCCACATCCAGGCGGCCGAGACGGTGTCGTGATGGGTCCCGAACTTAAGCCGGAGAAGCGGATCCCATATGCTTTCGTACGCCTGCTTTCCGATTCGTTCAATCATCCATTCTCGGGCGCTGATGCCGTCCAGCTTCTGCCAGTTTTTGCGGTATCGGCAATGAACCACATTCCATCCGAACCGGATGCGCTGTCCAAAGGGGATGGGATCGAACAGAAGGAGATCCACGGGGGTAGTAAAACCATAGAGACGCCCTTGCTGAAAGTAGCTTGTCCGGGAAGGGCGCCAATGTAATTTCGCTTCGAGTCCGAGGCTTTTGACGAGGTCGATCAACTCGGTGTCCGGCCGGCATATGAAATGGTAGAAGGCATCGAAAGACTTCCCGGAAAAGGAAACGGAGCGAGCCAGCCCGCCCAGGCGGGATTCCTTTTCCAGCACGACCACCGGCACCCCCCGTTTGAGCAGCGAAAGCGCTGCCGTGAGGCCGGCCGGACCGCCGCCGATGACGCAAACCTCCTCGACTTCCGCACTTGTTTTTTGCATGGTTCCCGCGGGCCGTTCGTTTTGTGCCTGCACTGCAGTTGGGGGTTTAAAATATCGTGGGGCGAGGAGGAACGCAAGGGGAAAGGGACAGGGGAAAGACCCTTGATGGGGGGAGAATGGTTCGCTATGGTCTGACAAGGATGACGGACGGTAACGGCGAAACAAGGGGATCCAAGAGGGGTACGCTCGCGGCGGCCAGATGGGCTGGCGCGACGGAATGGATTCTGGCCATTTGGGAGTCCACGGCATTCCGCCTGTCGCTGATCTTGGGCATGGGCTTGGCTTTTCTCCTGCCCCGCAACATCGATTACATCCAAAGCGGGTTGGATTCCTCTTGGGTTTACGTGATCAATCTGGCGGCCTCGCTCGGATGGAAATTTGGGGACGACATCCTGTTTTCCTGCGGTCCGCTCGGCTTCCTGTCCTACACCTGCGGCGTGGGCCGCAATATCGAGATCACGCTGTTCGTCACCGGCATCCTGGTTTTCGGGCATGTCTGGCTGTTGTGGCGATTCGTCTCCCGATCCCGGAGACCGATCGGCACGGGACGGATGCTGGCGGCTTGTCTGCTGTTGTGGGTGATGCCCCTCCCGCCCTTTGACGGCTATCTGCTCTATCTGGTGCTGCTTCTGTTGTCGATCGCCTGGTTCAGTCCGAATAAACGGGGTTATTTTCTGGGGGCCTGTGCGCTGACAACGCTGCAATTATTCATCATGTTTGCCGGGGCGTTGTCTTGTTGCGCGGCGATCGGCATGTTCTGGCTTTTCTGGGCCATCAAGGATCGGAGCACATGGCGAACCTTTTGCTGGATTCCCTTGTGGATACCGGGCGCATTCGTCGCGGGATATCTCCTGTACCACCCGTCGTGGGCGGGATTGTGGGGATATGTGAAGGGCGCCGTGATTTTGATGGGCAGCTACAGCTCGGCTATGAGCTTCGTAAATGAACCGTTGTACACATGGATGACGTTGGCTTGTGGAGGAATCTATGCGGTTGTTCTGCTCCAGCTGGCGGTGGGCAACCGTTCGGCCGCCCAGTATGTTTTTCTGTTTGCCGGTTGCGTTGCGCTCGCCATGAAGCATGGTCTCGTACGGGCGGACATGTGGCATTTTGACGTGGTGCTCTATACATCGCTGTCGTTTTTCAGCCTGATAATCTTGTTCGCGCCGCCCTCGCCGGGTTCACGGAACAGAGCAACAAAGGTGCTGGCCATGGCCGGGGGTGCCGCATTGCTCCTGTTGCTTCCCATGCTGGATCTCCCGGATGCTGTCCGCAAAGGCCGGGAGTATTATCGCGTGGTTTATGCGCCGACCTGGAACCGGGGTTCCTCCATATTGGGCGTGGCGGATAAGATCGCGAACCCCCTGAAGGGCGCGGATCCGCTGCCGGCAGACATCCTGCGATCGATTGGAACGAATTCCGTTGCCTTTTATCCGCTGGAACTCTCCTTGGCGGCCTATAACCCTGTTCGCCTCGCGGTGATGCCGGTCCTTCAGGCGTATACCGCGCATGCCCCCTTTTTGGATGGCCGCAACGCCCGGTTTTTTGCGGACAATGTGAAGGCCCCAGACTATATTGTTTTCAGCTTGCGCGTGCTGGATGGCCGCTGGCCGCTGATCGAGTCGCCTTTGGCCTGGACAACGATCTATGAACATTATGACGTTCATGCGGTGTCCGCGCCTTTCTTGCTGCTCAAACGGCGCGCCATCGCCCGGAACGTTCGATACACCGTGCTGGCCTCGGCGGAGTCGGCAACAGAACGGACCATTGTCTTGCCGGCAACGGAGGGGATGGTTCTGATCGGCGCGGAAATGCAATTGAATCTTTGGGGGCGTATGGCCAAGATGCTTTTCCGCATTCCTCCGGTGACCATGCGGGCGGCGTTCGCGAACGGCTTGGTCGTGGAAGGACGATGTATCCCGGAGAATCTAGCCTCAAAAACGTTGGTATCGTTTCTGCCTCTACCGTTCGAATTGCGGCAGACGGCCGACTTCATCCAAACCGGACATGTGACAAATCGCGCAGAGCGCATTGCCTTCGGTGGCCCGGGATTGCCCTATTATCGCAAGACCATGCGGGTGACGCTGTATGAAGGCCAGATGGTGAATGCGGATGGAACCGCGGACGAACCGGCTGGACGGGAACTCGAAAAATGAGAAAACCAACGGATTGGATTCGGCCGGAGATCGTTTTTCTGGCTATTGCGCCCCTGCTGGGGCTGGCGTGTCTCACGTTGACGCCGCCCTTCCATGTGGCCGACGAGCCCGAGCACTTTTTCCGCATCGTCCAGATTGCGGAAGGGCACTTGCTGGGGGAACGCCGGGGAACGGAGTCCGGGGGGCACGTGCCGGCCGCTTTGTCCGAACTTGCGGACTATTACGTCGATGGCAATCCCGTCAGCGGCGAGGTTCGATGGGACCGGAGAAAATGGGCGGCCATCTATCCCCACTTGACGCAACGGGCAGAGGGGGGGGGGCGGGTGTTTCGGGATTTCCGAGGCATGAATCTCTATGCCCCAGCCGTATATGTGCCGCAAGTGGTCGGGGTGGGGGTCGTCCGGGCACTGAATCTGCCGCCGCTGTGGCTGGTCTATGCCGGCCGTTTCTGCGCCCTCGCGGCATTCGTCGGCCTTGTGTTTTGGGCGATTCGGTTGACGCCGGTTTGTCCCTGGGGGTTTGCCGTGCTGGCGCTGTTGCCCGCGACCATCTCCCAGGCGGCATCGTTGTCGGCGGATTCGCTGACGAATGCCCTTCTGTTTTTCTTTGCCGCCTGGGTGTTTCGATGCGTTTATGCAAAGGACCGCATCGCGAGAAAAGACCTGGTGGGGATGCTGATGCTTGGGGTCGGCATCGGGCTCTGCAAATCCGCCTATATCCTTTCGCTGGGCTTGATCTTTCTGATTCCGCCCGCGAAATTCGGAGGGCGGAAGCGATATTGGATCGCTTCCGGCGGCGTGGCGGGAACGGCGTTGCTGGTCGCCGCGCTGTGGTCGGCCGCCGCCAGCGCCACCTACGTTCCGTTGTTTGACGACGTGGACGCATGGGCGCAGGCAGTCTATATCCTGAGCCATCCTCTCCATTTCGCCGGCATGGTGCTGGTCCGGCTTCTCCATGCCGTCCGATTCTTGTTTCTGGGCGAACGAATCGGGTTGCTGCAGGAATTCGTGGGAGCGTTGGGCTGGAATACCGTTTACGTGAACATCGGGCAAACCAGCCTGGCGGTCCTCTTCTGGTGTGCCATCGCGGAGAAAAACGAGAAGGTCGGGATTTGCGAATGGCATCGGTGGGGGGTGGCCGCGATTTTGGCGGGCACCATTCTGATGATTGCCGCGGCGAACTACATGGTTTGGTGTCCGCCGGGAGCCCCGGCGCTGGCCCTGTTTGGGCGCTATTTCCATCCGATCGCGCCGATGGCCTTGCTCTTGCTCCACAACCGGAGCTTCGTCGTCCGATGTGCGGAAAAATGGAGAGTCTTGATTCCCGCCTATTTCGTGGGCGTTGCCGTTGCGACCGTGTACGTGATCGGTCACGCCTACTGACCCATGTGCGGTCTTTTCTCCTGCGGTGGCGCTTGAGGAAGGCGGGCCATGGGGGTATTGGGATGCAGGTCCGAGCATAGCGGCCAAAGAGCTCCGAAGGTGCTGATGGCTTTCGATCCGGGACGAAGGCGGGCGGGCCCGGGAAGGGAGGCGGAAGGGGTTGCCCAATGCCCGGCGCGAATGCTAATCTGCGCCCTCAATGCTTGAACGTACCATCATCCTGGGCGGTGGAATTTCCGGACTGGGCTTGGCGTGGAGGCTGTCGGCAAGAGGAGTTCCGACAACGGTGCTGGAAGCCGATACCATCGTCGGAGGGTTGGCGCGGACCGTTTGCCGCAACGGATGCGCCATGGACGTGGGGCCGCATTCGTTTTTTTCCGGGGACGCCGAAATCGTCCAAACCGTGCTCGGCCTGTTTCCTGGCGGGCTGGCGGCCGCTCCGCGCCAAGTCAAGTTCTACTACGAAGGGAAGTATCTCGATTATCCGCTGTCGGCCGGAAGCGTCCTGTTTCAGATGGGGTATCTCAACGGGATCCAATCCGCTTGCAGCTTCTTGAAAAGCCGTTTGGCTCCGCGCCGACCCCTGCCGCCGGCCGGCGAAGACGAGACGGTGGAGGATTGGGCGATCGACAGCTTCGGCGCGCACCTGTACCGCACTTTTTTCAAGCCCTATACCGAGCAGTTTTGGAAGATCCCGTGCGCCGAGCTTTCTTCGCGATCCATTCCCACGCATACCCGCATGAGTTTCTTCAACACGCTGAAACTGCTGTTTTTCAAGCGCCTCATGAAGCGCGGGTCCTCGCTGGTCGAGCGGGAGATGCTGCCCACGTACTATCCCCCGACCGGATTCGGCGAGATCGCCGGGCGGGTGGCCGATGCCGCGCGCAATGCCGGTGCGGAGATCCAGACCGGGTGCCGTGCAACGGCTATCCGGCGGCGAGGCAACGGGGCGGTAGAAGTGGATTACGAGCGCGCCGGGCGGACGGAAACGGCAGAAGGCGCCCGAATTGTTTCCACGTTGCCGCTGCACAGGTTTATTCGCATGTTGGGGGGGGCTGCCCCCGACGCCGTGAAAACGGCGGCGGAAAAGCTGGATTACCGGGCTCTGGTTGCGCTCGGCATGGTCACGTCGAAACAGAACATCCTCCATGCCGGGTACGTCTATTTGCTCAACCACCCCTACAACCGGATTTCCGAGATGAACGAATTCAGTTCCCAAACCAGCCCGCCCGGCAAGAACATCCTGATGGTGGAAATGCCCGTTCTGCGCGAGAGCATTGCGTGGAAAGCGTCGAAAGCGGAATTGTTCGATCTCTGCACGGACAGCTTGTCGGAAGGCGGGTTCCTGCAGCCGGGCGATGTGGAAGATCTCATTTTGATCAAGGAGCCGTATGCCTATCCCGTCTATCGAAAAGATTATGCGCTCCATCTGAAAACCGTGCTCGACTTCCTCGGCCGTCAACCCGACCTCTTCACCTTGGGCCGTTTGGGCGAATTCATGTATATGGATATCGACGAATGCCTGCGCCGGGCTTTCAGCCGGGCGGAAACACTTCTGGCCGCGGAGATGAATCCATGATGGGCAATGGGTGGATGGAATACTGGAATCGCGACGATTTCTGGGGTCGATTGAATCTCTGGGAACTGAACGCCCGGGTGTTCCTCCGGCGAGCGGAGCGCGTCCTGGAGTTGAAGAACGACGACCTGGTGCTGGATATCGGCTCCGGCCCGGGGGAATTGGCCCTTTCCCTTGCCGGGAAAGTGAAATCGATTTTAGCCGTGGATGCCGCGCCGCAGTTCGTGGAAGCGGCTCGTGCGCGCTGCCGGAACGTCCCGAACGTCGAGGCGACGACGCCGGGAGCCGATTACACCGATCTCACGGTGTTCGGACGTCGTTTTTCCCTTTTTCTCTGCATCAGCGTGGTGCAGTACTACAACGACGTCGGCGAGGTGGAAGCCCTGATTCGTTCGGCGCAGAAGGTTTCGCTGCCGGGCGGACGGATGCTGATCGCGGACTTGAACTTGAAAAGGGGCGGGCCGGGCTTTTTCCATGATGCCGCCTGCTCTCTGCTGACGGGCATGCGCGAGGGCTATGCGCCGGCCCTGTTGCGCATGGCGGGAAAACGATGGGGGACCTCTTCCGCCTACCGCCACGCGGGAGCGGCGAACCGCCTGCTCGAATTCGATTTCAACGAGATCGAGTCGCTGGTGAGTCGCATGGGCTTGAACGCGAAAATTATTCGCCGCAGCGTTTCGATTTATGCGAATCGGCCAAGCCTGTTGATTCGTTTTTAGGAAGAGAATATGACGTCCTGCCTGATATGCAAAGCGAAGACGCACCCGGTCATTGATTTCGGCCGCATGCCGATCGCCAACGGTTTCCTTTCGCCCGGGGAATTTGCCGCCGAGTATTTTTATGACCTGCGGGTCGGATTCTGTCCGGCCTGCCACATGGTCCAATTGGAGGAGCTGGTGGACCGCGACAAGATGTTCCACGACCACTATGCCTTTTTTTCCTCCACCTCCCGCCGCATGGGAACGCATTTCGCGCAATTCGCCGCAGAAGCGCGGCAAGCCCTGGCCGGGAAGCCCGACCCGTTCGTGGTGGAAATCGGCAGCAACGACGGCATTCTGCTCCGGCATTTTGCGGAGGCCGGCATTCGTCATCTGGGCATCGAGCCCTCCGCCAACGTCGCCGCCGTCGCCCGCGAGCGCGGCATCGACACCGTCAGCCGGTTTTTCGACGTGGATTTCGCGCGGGAAATCGTCAACCGGCGCGGGGCGGCGGATCTGTTTCTCGGCGCCAACGTGATGTGCCACATTCCGGACCTCCATTCCGTGGCCGAAGGGGTGCGGATTCTGCTCAAGCCGGATGGCCTGTTGATGTTCGAGGATCCCTATCTCGGCGATATCGTCGAGAAAACCGCGTACGACCAGATCTACGACGAGCATGCTTTCTATTTTTCCCTTCTGTCCGTGCAGCCGCTCTTCGCGGCGCACGGGCTGGAAGTCGTAGACGTCCGGCCGCAGAACGTGCACGGCGGCTCGATGCGCTACGTCATTGGGCACCGAGGCGCGCATCCGGTTTCGCCCGCGGTGTCCGCGCGGCGGGACGCGGAGCGGGGGCTGGGGCTGGACCGTCCGGAAACCTTCGCGGCGTTCCGCAGGAAGGTTGAGCGTTCCCGGGACGATCTGATGGCGCGGCTGCGCCGGCTGCATCAAGCGGGGCGGCGGGTGGCTGGCTACGCCGCGACCTCCAAGAGCACGACCGTCACGAACTACTGCGGCATCACGCCGGACCTGGTCGAGTTCATCAGCGATACGACCCCGATCAAGCAGGGCAAATTCAGCCCGGGCGTCCACATTCCCGTTCGCCCATACCAGGATTTCAAATCGAATTACCCGGACATTGCCCTTCTTTTCGGGTGGAACCACGCCGCGGAAATCCTGGCCAACGAACAGGCTTTTCGGGACAACGGCGGGCGTTGGCTGGTTTACGTGCCGAAGGTGGAAATCCTCCCATGATTTTTTGCGGGAATCCCGGCATGGCCTATCGTGCGCACCGCGCTGAAATCGACGAAGCGGTGCGGCGGGTGCTCGCCAGCGGTCGCTATGTTCTCGGGCCGGAAGTGTCCGAGTTTGAAAAATCTTTCGCCGCGTACCTCGGCACGGAACACGCAGTAGGGGTTGGAAGCGGAACGGACGCCCTCTTTTTGGCCTTGCGGGCTTGCGGAATCGGCCGGGGCGACGAGGTGATCACGGTCGCCCACACCGCTTCAGCCACGGTGGCCGCCATTGTCATGTCCGGCGCGACCCCGGTTTTTGCGGACATCGAACCGGATGGGTTCACGCTGGATGCCAGGGGGCTGCCGGCTCTTCTCACCGACAGGACCAAGGCCGTCGTTCCGGTCCATCTGTATGGGCAGCCTGCCGACATGGCGCCGATCCTGGCTTTTGCGAAGGAACACGGCCTGCGCGTGATCGAGGATTGCGCCCAGTCCGCCGGCGCGGACTATGCGGGACGCAAAGCCGGCACGTGGGGCGATATCGGGTGCTTCAGTTTTTATCCCACCAAGAATCTGGGCGCGTATGGCGACGGCGGTCTGGCGGCAACCCGCGATCCGGTGTTGGCCGAACGCCTGCGCCGTCTTCGCCAATACGGATGGGACGAATCGCGCGTCAGCCGTGAAGCCGGTGTCAACTCCCGGCTGGACGAACTGCAGGCGGCCATCTTGCGCGTCAAGCTGCGGTTCCTCGACGTGGACAACGCCATGCGGATTGCCCATGCCGACTGCTATGAACAGACATTGGCGGGGGCCGGCTTGGCTCTTCCCGCCCGCCGGGCGGGGCGGACGCACGTGTTCCACCTCTATGTCGTCCGGAGCCGCCAGCAACAGGCGCTGCTGGCCCATCTGCAAGCGCACGGCATCCAGGCGTTGGCGCATTATCCCGTGCCTGCGCATCTCCAGCCGGCCTGTCGGCTTTACGCCCCCGGGGCCGGGACGCTGGCGCAAACCGAGCGGGCGGCGAAGGAAGTGGTTTCGCTGCCGATCTATCCCGAACTGGAAGCGGCGCAGCAACGGCAGGTGGTCGACGCCGTGCGGTCATTCAAGGCCGGGCATGATTGACGGCGTCCAGATCAAACCGCTGGCGACCCACGCCGACGACCGCGGTTTTTTCCGCGAATTGATCCGCGCAACCGATCCTTTCTTTTCGGCGGGTTTCGGCCAGCTTAGCCATTCGCTGGTCCGGTGCGGCGTGGTCAAGGCCTGGCATTACCACCATGTCCAGACCCAATGGAATTATCCGGCGGCCGGATTGCTCCGGGTCGTGTTGCACGATGCCCGGCCGGGTTCCCCCACGCACGGGGAACGGATGGAATTTCTCTGCGGCGACGGACAGGCCGGGCAGGTTTATTGTTTTCCTCCGGGGGTCCTGCATGGCTATAAGGTGCTGCGGGGTCCGGTGCATATGATGTACGTGACATCCGGCGTCTACGACTTGCACGAGGAAGGGCGGTTGCCGCCGGACGACCCGTCCGTTGGAATCGACTGGACGTCATGAGCGATTTCTGGGCAGACAAGCGGGTGCTGATCACCGGCGGCGCGGGTTATCTGGCATATAGCTTGCTGAACCTTCTGAAAGATCGGGCGGCGTCAATCGTCCGCCTGGATCGTCCCGGGGCCGTGTTTTTTCCGGTTCATGGCTCTGCTTGCGTCACCGACGCGCAGCTGGACGTTCGCGATGAGGGGGTGTGGGAAAACCGGGTTGAACATGCCGACGTTGTCTTCCACTTGGCGGCGCAAACCAGCGCGGCCAAGGCCGATGCCGATCCGGAAGCGGATTGGGCCATCAACGTCGCCCCTGTTTCCGCATTGATTGAAACCTGTCGCCGGGTGCGGGCGATTCCCACCGTTCTGTTTGCGGGAACGGCGACGGAATGCGGGCTGACCGATAGGCTTCCGGCCGACGAAACGGTGCCGGATCGCCCCGTCACGACATACGACCGGCACAAATTGATGGCGGAACGGGAACTGGAACAGGCGGACCGCGCGGGCATTATTCGGGCGGCCACCTTGCGCCTGTGTAATCTCTATGGCCCCGGCCCGCGCAGCAGCAACGCGGATCGCGGCATCCTGAACCGGATGATCCGCCGGGCGCTCTCCGGAGAACCGCTGACGATTTACGGGACGGGGCAGTACATGCGCGATTATCTGTTCGTTGAGGATGCCGCGCGTGCATTTCTCGCGGCAGCGGAGAATGCCGAACAGGTCCGTGGTGCACACTTCGTAATTGGATCCGGGACTGGGTATGCCATTCAGCAAGCGCTTGAACTGATTGCCCGACATGTCGCCGATCGATGCGCGACGTTGCCGGTGCCCGTGGTGCACGTCGATCCGCCGGCTCCTTTGGCACCGATCGAGAAACGGAATTTCGTCGCGGCGCCGGCCCTGTTCCGGCGGCGGACCGGTTGGCGCGTTCAAACTGATTTTGCGACTGGGATTCTCCGCACAATCGATTATTATGTCCATGCTGCAAACGATCGAGGACCCTGCGGAGGGGGCCCCGGAGGCAGGAGTTCGGCATGAATCTTCCGGCGGCAAACAGGCGTTCGAACCCTGGGTCAGACGGTTCGTCATGCAGCGGAATCCGCCTGCGGCGGCCCGGCATTCCGCCCGTTTGCCGCCGGGAATCGAACGCGGCCTGTGGGAATCGCGCTCGACAGGAGAATGGCAGGCGCTGAAAATGCAATATCCCTTCAACAACGTTTTGGTTTCTGCGGAATGGACACTTCAGTTGCCGGTTGTACGGCCGGCCCGTACGCCGATGGGGCCGGCTACTCTTTACCGCATACCGGACGGAATCGAAGCGAGCAGCAGAGCGGGAATCAGCGCGGAATGAAAGCCTTGGTCATTGGCGGTGCGGGTTTCCTGGGAAGCAATCTGGTCCGGGCCTGCCGGGCGGATGCCGGCATGGACGTGACGGTGCTGGATTCCCTGGATCCACGCTTTCTTTCCAGCCGCGAATCGCTGCGCGATCTGGATGCTTCGATCCGGTTCATCCAAGGGGACCTGCTCGACGAGTCCCTGCTGTCCGATCTGGTCCGGGGGCAAGACGTCATTTTCAACTGCGCGGCGCAGACCTCGCATCCGCTCTCGATCCGGGAACCGTTGCTGGACGTGCGGATCAATTGCGTCGGGAACCTTGTGCTCTTGGAGGCGGTGCGGCGTGTGAATCCCGAGGCAACGGTCGTTTACCCGTCGAGCAGCACGGTGATCGGCAAGGCGCTTATGGAAACCGTGGACGAAGACCACTGGGAACGCCCTCTGGAAATTTACTCCGCCGACAAAGGCGCGGCGGAAAAATACTACCACATCTACCATACCGCGCACGGCTTGCGCACCGTCGTGATCCGTTTCGCCAATCTGTTTGGCCCCGGCGGGAAGAACTCGCCGGATTTCGGGTTCATCAACTATTTTATTGCGCAGGCCGCCGCCCGGCAAACGATCCGCGTGTTCGGCGATGGTCGCCAGCGGCGCAACGTGATGTATGTGGCCGATGCCGTTTCGGCGCTGCAAACCGCCGCATGCCTGTGCGATGCGCTTTCCGGCCGATCATGGTTTGCAACCGGCAACGAGCACCCGTGCGTACTGGAGATCGCCCAAGCCGTCGCGGCGGAATTTTCCGCGCCCTCCGTCGAATGCATCCCATGGCCGGCGGAGCGCAAAGCGATCGAAATCGAAGACGTTCGTTTCTCGTCGGAGCGCTTCCGGACGCTGGCCGGGTGGCGGCCCCGGGTGTCCTTCGCGGAGGGCTTGAAGCGAACACACGCGGCAATCGAAACGAGGTTCGCATGAAACTGGCCATCACGGGCGCATTGGGCCATATTGGATCCGGCTTGATTCACGACATCCGCTCCGGTGAATTCGACGAGGTGCTCCTGGTGGACAACCTCGCGACGCAGAGATACTGCTCGCTTTTCCGTTTGCCCCGGGGCGTTTCGTTTCGCTTCGTCGAAGCCGACATCCTCACCGCCGATCTCTCCGCGATGTTTCGCGGCATGGATGCGGTGATCCATCTGGCCGCGCTCACCGATGCGGCCAACAGTTTCGAGCGCCGCAAAGAGGTCATGGAAATCAATCTCGAGGGGACCCGCCGGGTTGCCCAGGCGAGCCTCGAGAATGGCTGTCGGCTGTTCTTTCCGTCGACGACCAGCGTCTATGGCGTCCAGACCGGACGGGTGGACGAGACCTGTCTCGATTTGGCGCCGCAAAGCCCTTATGCAGCGAGCAAGTTGGCCGCCGAGCGATGCCTCCTGGACATGCGCGGAGAGGGATTGCGGGTGGCGGTTTGCCGTCTCGGAACCATCTTTGGACCCTCCATCGGCATGCGTTTCCATACCGCGGTCAACAAATTCATCTGGCAGGCTGCGATGGGGCAGCCTTTGACCGTCTGGACCGCCGCCATGGATCAGAAACGACCCTATCTGGATTTGCAGGATGCCGTCCGCGCGATCCGCTTCATTCTGGCCCCCTCGGAGTTGGACGGACCGCTCTACAATATCGTGACCCTCAACGGTTCGGTTCGCAACATTTTGGATTCCATACGGAAGCAAATCCCTGCGTTCACGGTTCAGCAGACGGACTCTCCCATCATGAATCAACTGTCGTATGAAGTATCCGCCGATCGATTTGCCGCCTTGGGATTTGAGTTCCGCGGCGATCTGGATCGGGGCGTCGCCGCTACCGTGGAGCAGTTGAAGGGGCGCTGAACGGATCGGCCGGATTCCGGGGGGGCGCGGCCATGGCCTCCGACAACGGCTCCGGCAACGGATTGGCCATATTGGACTGGATGAATTCCTCGATGGCATCTGCGGCCAAGGCGTGAGCATATTCGTTGGGGTGGGCGTCGAACCGGTTCACGACCACTTGTCGGGAGGGGTGGCGCAAAAGGGTGTCCGCCAGATCAAGATGAGGTACGCCCAGCAAGGACCACAGTTCGCCCATTTGGGCGTGAATTCTCCGGAAGGGGTAGGCGTCTCCCGTTGATTGCAGGAAGGGAAAGGTAATCACCAGCAAGCGGCCGCCGCGTCGGGTGACGACCTCATGGAGCTTGCGGAGGCGCTCTTCCTGGATGGTCCAAAGAGGTCCGTGATACCAATCCTCCACGTAGCGGAAATAATCTCTCAGATCGGGATCCGCGGCCATGCGCAAGCGATAATACCATGTGTTCAGGAAATAGCTTTTATCCAGGAACGGGCCCATCTGCCAGCGCTGGGTCACGCGCCGCACGGCGTTCCGATAGTATTCGATCGACAAATCGGAAATGTCGTTCAGCACATACACCAGAACGACGGTATCCAACTCGTAGTCGGCGCGGAGTTCCGACTCCATCAGGGTCAATTCATCGCCGGTTTCCCAGCCGTTTTGCGCAAGAACATGCACTTCCCAGCCGGGTTGGCGATGCCGGAGGAGATTGGCAAATCGGTTCTCCACATCCTTGACGCCATGTCCGACCGTGAACGAATCGCCGAGGAACGTGATCCGACGCTTGCCGGGCTGGATCTTCCATACGTATTCGGTGGAATCGCGCACTTCGCTGCGGTTGATCTGGTAGTGGCGACGCAGCCAGCGCCTGGAGATTTTCGTCAGCATGTACGCATCCGTATCGTCCTGGAAGAACCGGTAATACACCTCGCCGGCCGCCAGGACCAGGGCGGCCAGGAAGAGAATGATGAGGGCATTGCCCGCGGTCCATCGCCGCCAGGTCAGGGGGGGGGGCGTTCGGTCACCGCGGGGCTTGAAAAACAGGAACAAAAGGTATCCGCAGGCAATGGCCGCGCAGACAAAGCCGGTTAAAATGATGTTTTCAAGGGTCATGGCATTTGTTCGGAAGGTGCCGGTCTCCAAGCCGGCAGTATGTCACGAGTGAACGAGAGGTTCAATCTCCAAGCAAGAAGAACCCGGGGGGTGATATCTCCGGGGCAGCGTATTCCGCTGTCCACGAGGTCGTGCTTCCCCCTGGCTAAGTCGCTGATTTTCGCCTGGCCCTCCAGCAGGTAGCGCTGCATGTTGGGCGCTTCGCGAAGGGGGGGGGTATTTCGCGTATCCCGCAACGATCAAGATCGTTGCGGCCAGCAGGCCGCCCAAGGCGATGGGGGCGTGGGGCATGCCATCCGGGCGGGTCCGGACGGCCCGCGAAGACGGGTTGTGGAGGTGTGATCGTACAGCCCTGGCCATTCCGGAAGTCTAGCCAAGATGCCGGCCGGGGAGAAAGGGAAAAGACGCGACAGGGAAAAGACGCGCTGGAGACGCTTTGCAGAACCAGCGCGCGCAGAACCTGGCTCCTGTTGGCGCCGCCCCGGCGAAAAGGCCGGGCGGGGCGGTTGCCGCCGTTCCGGTTTCCATGCGCCGGGTAATCCTCGTGGGGACGTTGTCGTCAGTCGTCCGCCAGACCGGCGCGCCCCGGCATGTGGTTGACCGCCTGGCCTTGCGGGATCCTGGAGTGCGGCGGTATGACGTCGCTCTGGATCGGGAGTTTTCCACGGTGTGGTCCGGCGGCTGCCGGATTCCATGGCGTGGAAAAACTGCGGCAAAATTTTCCATGGCGTGGAAAATCCGGAAAAACGGGGGGAGGGCGCGGCCGCGATTGGGCAACGGCCTATCTTTGTGGCACGCGGCTCTGTCGCGTGCGGATCCTGGGAACTGCGCGGGACGGGAGCCCCGCGCTACGGGGGCGGGGGGCAATAATTGGGCATGAAGAATTCCGGGGGGCGTCAGACGGTTGGCTCCAATTCTTTTCAGCAAGGCGGAAGGCAGATGCCGGATTCATTCATCCTGGTCGAGGGCGCGCGCGAGTTGTCCTCGCGGTATTGCCTTGCGGGCGGGGGCGGGTGTGGCAGAATGCGCGGGCATGAAATGGGTGTCTTCCAGCCGGGATGAATGGGTGGCGGCGGCGTGTGCCGCGGCGGCGGGGCTGCTGTGGGCGGCGGTGTTTCCGCCGCTGGAATGGACGTGGGCGGCATGGGCGGCGCTGGCGCCGCTGTGGATCATGGCGCGGCGGGCGGCGAGCGACCGCCAGGCGCTCCGGCTGGGCTGGGCGGCGGGGTTTCTGCACTGGCTGCTGGCGATCCGCTGGCTGACGCATGTGACGGTGGGCGGGTGGATCATGCTGGCGGCCTGGTGCGCGCTGTTTGTGTTGCCGCCGGTCTGGCTGGCCCGGCGCTGGCGGGGCGGGGGGGTGGGGTTTGCCGCCGCGCTGGCCGTGGTCTGGTGCGGATGCGAATTTGTCCGCGGCCGGTTCGGCTGGGGTGGATTTCCCTGGAATCCGCTGGGGGCCGGACTGACGCCCTGGCTGCCGGCGATCCAGCTGGCGGAGTTCGGCGGGGTCTGGCTGGTGTCGGGGCTGGCGGTCTTTGTCAGCGGCCTGCTGGCGTGGGCGGTGGCGGAGCGGCGGGGGTGGCGGGGGCTGGCCGCGGGGGCGCTGGCGGCGGCGGCGGTGCTGGGCTGGGGCGCGTGGCGGGCGGCCGCGCTGGATGATGCCGACCGCGTGGCGCGGGGGGGCTCCGGGCGCGTGATCCGCGTGGCGCTGGTGCAGACGGCGATCCCGCAGGATGAGAAGTGGGTGCAGTCCAAGATCGAGATGATTTATTCCCGCCTGACGGAGCTGACGCGGCAGGCGCAGGCGGATGCCCGGACGGAACTGGTGATCTGGCCGGAGACGGCGCTGCCGGACGACGTCCGCAACAGCGTACCGAGCTATGCGCTGGTCTGGGGCCTGGTGACGAACGGGCCGCCGATCCTGGCGGGCTCGCTGGATGCCGCCGAGGGCGACGACGGGCTGCCGCTGTATTACAACAGCGCGTTTCTGTTCGACGAGCAGGGGCGCCTTGCGGGCGAGTACGCCAAGCGGCATCTGGTGGCGTTCGGGGAGTTCATCCCGTTCGAGCGGTGGATTCCGTCCCGGTGGGCGCGGGCGCTGGGCCTGCCGCTGAGCATCACGCCGGGGCAAACCGGGGCGGTGTTCCGCGCCGGGCGGGCCCGGGTGCCGCTGGCGCCGCTGATCTGCTTCGAGGACATCCTGCCGGATCTGGCGCGGGCGGACGTGCGGGCCGGGGCGCGGATGCTGGTGAACGTGACGAACGACGCGTGGTTCGACGAAATCACGGCTCCGAACCAGCACATGCGCAACGCGGTGCTGCGGGCGGTGGAGAACCGCGTGCCGCTGGTGCGCGCCGCCAATACGGGAATCTCCTGCGTCGTGGCGCCGTCGGGGCGCGTGGATCCGCAGCTGGACGACGGGGCCGGGCGCACCTGGAAGCCCGGGGTGCTGTGGGCGGATGTCGCCGTGCCGCCGGACGGGATGCCCTTGACCTTTTACAGCCGATATGGAGATATGTACGGCATCGCCTGCGCCGCGGCCACGGCTCTGTGGCTGGCGCGGACAGGGTGGAACCGGCGAAAACGGCCGGGAATCCTGTAGCAGGAACACAGGAAAAGCAGGTACACAGAAACCGGAACAGGCCGGATTTTTCAGACAGGGTGAACAGACTAGGCGGGAGCAGGACCAGGAATGGTGGCCATTCCGACTTCCGGATCCTGGCGACTGACGGGTTACAAGAGTATGATAGACGAGCTTTCATCGCGACTCGCGACGCTGAAAGAGGACCTCGCAGGAATGAGAGGCTATCTTTGACGTCGCAGGCAAACAACGGATCATCGAAGAACTGACGCAGCAGATGTCGGTCCCGGGGTTCTGGGACGACGCCGGCGCGGCGCGGAAGCGAACAGATCAGGCCGTCCGCATCAAGGTTCCCAGGAAAAAGAGAAAGGCCAGCAGGGCCACGATGCCCGTGATAATGAGGACGACATACCACGTGCCCCGCCGTTCGCGGGGGGGG
>Ga0209612_1000650_pt1 | contig 33496 bp, 25 predicted proteins | sample BioC12SIPDNA_FD_185746 | JGI IMG/M metagenome (GOLD analysis project Ga0209612, IMG submission 185746) | Anaerobic biogas reactor microbial communites from Washington, USA - Biogas_R1_B C12 SIP DNA (SPAdes) (version 2) | ecosystem: Engineered > Bioreactor > Anaerobic > Unclassified | place...
GTACCATCATCACAAAACGGGCAAAGAGGAATTGTTGACGTTTCTCAAACGGCACGGGATCAATTGTGATCCCAGACACATCTGGGACCCAATGCGGATTCTGTCGTCCCTACGGGACTCGATCTGGGCGCGACGTTAATCCCCGGGTTGAAACCCGGGGCTATTTTCTTTCGTCCCTTCGGGACTCAATTCGCACACGGCGCGACAACGTGTCCCCGTTCGGATGACCGGCGGGGCGCCGGTTTATCGCCAGGGGACGCGGTCTTCTTCTTCCTCGATGAGTCTGAGTACGGTCTGGCTGTCGGGGGCGTTTTTGAGGGCCTGCCGGAGGTTGGCGTTGCTCATGAGGTGCGCGATGCCGCCGAGGGTGCGCACGTGGGCCTGAAACTTGTTTTTGGGCAGGACGAGCAGGATGACGATGTGGGCGGGCTGGCCATCGAGGCTTTCGAAGGGGAGTCCGCGGCGCGAGATGCCCAGGGCGCCGATGATGTCGTCGACGGCGTCGGTGGCGCCGTGCGGGAGCGCGATGCCGTGTTCCATGCCGGTGCTGAGGGATTTTTCGCGTTCGACGACGACCTCGACGATGTGGTCGCGCAGAGTGACGGGGATCTCATGGCTTTCGACGAGGAGGTCGACCAGTTCGTCGATGGCTTCGTATTTGTTCTCGGCTTCGAGCGTGGTTTTCACGACTTCGGGGTGAAGGATCTCGCCTAACAGCATGGTTCATGCATCTCCAGCGGCGTGGCGTCGTGCCGCGGCTTTCTTCTGTTTGATTCGTTTCAAGCGAAAGACGTCTTCGCGTTCGCGTTCCTCGAGCGCGCGGCTGATCTGGCGCACATCGTCGCGCAACCGGGGCAGGAGGTAGTCGTCGAGGGCGTTGATACGCCGGCTGACTTTGCGCACTTCGTCGCCGAGCACCTGGATGTTGCGTTCGATGGGCGCGCACTCGACCAGTTGTTCGAGCATGGCCTCGGCGGTTTCGGCGGCATCCAGGACGTGTGACGGCGTTGCCAGCACGCCGATGGCCCGTTCGCGGGGGCTTCGCACGATGGGTTCGTGTTCGGTATCGGCGAGTTCGAGGCCCCAGACTTTCTCCGTGGTGACGGAGAGGGGGACCTGGCGGTGTCCGGCGGCGGCGGTGGACCGGACTTCGGGGGTGCCGGCGGCGGCGCGCGCGATGGCGAGCGAGGCGACGGCGGCACGGCCGCGCCGGTGCAGTTCGTTGCGCAACCCGCGGAGTTTCCGGGCCCGCGCCAGCAGCTCCTTGAGCAGGGCTTCGCGTTTTCCTTTGAGCAGAACGATCCCGTCGGAGGCGAGCCGAATCTGGGCCCGTCTCGCCAGGAGGTTCATCCGTGTTGGGGCTGTCTGTTCCGCGCTCATGGGCTAGATGTAGGGCGAGGGAACGCCGTTCTCCATGATTTCCGAATAGTACCGGTCGATCAGATCCTTATTGATGCGGGTCAACTCCTCTTTCGGGATGATGCTCAGGAGTTGCCATCCCAGGTCGAGCGTTTCGCCGATGGCCCTGCGGGTGTGGCCCTGGCCGACCATCTGGGCTTCGAAGGATTCCGCGAACCGGAGGTATTTCTGGTCGAGCGCGGTGAGGGCATCCTCGCCGACGATCGACATGAGTTTGCGAATGTCGCGGCCATGAGCATAGCAAGCGTAGAGCTGGTTGGCAAGTTCACGATGGTCTTTCCGGGTCAGTCCCTCGCCGATGCCGTTGTTCATCAGGCGGGACAGGCTGGGAAGGACGTCGACGGGGGGGAACACGCCGCGGCGGTGCAAGCCGCGGCTCATGACGATCTGGCCCTCGGTGATGTAGCCGGTCAGGTCGGGGATGGGGTGGGTGATGTCGTCGTCGGGCATGGAGAGCATGGGGATCTGGGTAACGGAGCCTGTCTTGCCGCGGATCCGGCCGGCCCGCTCGTAGATCGAGGCGAGGTCGGTATACATGTATCCGGGATAGCCTCGGCGCCCGGGGATTTCTTCGCGGGCGCTGGCGATCTGGCGCAGGGCTTCGCAGTAATTCGTCATGTCGGAGAGGACGACCAGGACCTGGCAGTCGTGCTGGAACGCGAGGTATTCGGCGATGGTCAGTGCGCAGCGGGGCGTGAACAGGCGCTCGATGGCGGGGTCGCTGGCCTTGTTGATGAACGCGACGACGCGCGACCCGCGTCCGCCCTCTTCGAACGAGCGGAGAAAGAACGCCGCTTCGCGCTCGGTAATGCCCATGGCGCCGAACACCACGACGAATTCCTCGGCGTCGCTCTGGGTGGCGGCCTGCCGGACGATCAGGCTGGCCAGTTCGTTTGCGGGCAGGCCGGCCCCGAAGAAGATGGGCAGCTTCTGTCCCCGGACGAGTGTGTTGAATCCGTCGATGGTGGAGATGCCGGTTTCGATGAAATCGCTGGGCTTGTCGCGGGACACGGGATTGATGGCGGCGCCGCCAATGTCGATTTCGATGTCGGCCACGAGGGGCGGAAGCCCGTCGATGGGGTCGCCGACGCCGTTGAAGCGGCGGCCGATGACATCTTTTGACGCGGCGATGCGGGCGGCGTCCTGGCGCAGGGAGACGGCGGTGCGTTTGACGTCGATGCCGTGCGTGCCCTGGAGGACCTGCACGACGGCGCGGCTGCGGCTGGCCTCGAGGACCTGGCCCTGGCGGCGTTCGCCGGAGTCGAGCACCAGGTCGAGCATGGCGCCGGTGGGGAAGCGTTCTCCGTTGCCCAGGAACACGAGCGGCCCGGTGACATAGGTGAGATCCCAGTATTCGCGGTGGACGAGGTCGTTGCGCGCGGGCCGGGGGTGATCTTCGTGCGTCTGCATGGACGTCATCCTTTCGGGGTCAATTCCGCGAGGGCGGTTTTCATGGCCTCGATGACCTGGCGTGTGCGTTCGGCGAACGCCTCGTTGGGCACGTCGCGCAAGCGGGCGAGGTCTTCGCGGATGGGCAGGTCGAGGATGCGGGACAGGCTGACCTCGCGGTCGAGTTGTTCGCGGCATGCGTCGTGGAACGCGAGCAGGGCTTCGAGGAGTCCCGCGCTTTTCTCGAGCGAGGAGAAGGCGTCGTTGTCGGAGAAGGCATTCTGCTGGAGAAAGACTTCCCGGATCATCTTCGAGATCTCGAGAATCAGGCGCTCGTTGTCCTGGAGCGCATCGGGCCCGACGAGTTGCACGACCTCCTGGAGTTCGGCGTCGCGCTGCATGAGTTGCATGGCGGTCTGGCGCTGGCGGATCCAGCCGGCCGGCGCATGTTCATCGAACCAGGCGTCGAGCTCGGCAAAATAGAGCGAATAGCTGCGGTTCCAGTTGATGGCGGGATAGTGGCGCCGGTAGGCCAGCGCGGAATCGAGCGCCCAGAGCCCGCCCGTCACCCGCAGGGAGGTCTGTGTGACCGGTTCGGAGAAGTCGCCGCCGGGGGGCGATACCGCGCCGACCAGGGTCAGCGAGCCCACGCGTTCGCCGCCGGCGCCGCCGGCGCATACGACGCGGCCGCTCCGCTCGTAGAATTCGGCGACTCGCGCGGACAAGTAGGTGGGATAGCCTTCTTCGCCGGGCATTTCTTCGAGGCGGGAGGAGATTTCGCGCAGGGCCTCGGCCCACCGGGAGGTGCTGTCGGCCATCACCGCGACATCATAGCCCTGGTCGCGGTAGTACTCGGCGATGGTGATGCCCGTATACACGGAGGCGTCGCGCGCCGCCACGGGCATGTTGGAGGTATTGACCACGAGCACGGTACGGTTCATGAGGGACTCGCCGGTGCGGGGGTCGTTCAGCGCGGGGAATTCCGAGAGCACGTCGGCCATCTCGTTTCCCCGTTCGCCGCATCCGACATAGACGATCACGTCGGCATTGCAGAACTTGGCCAGGGTCTGTTCGACGACCGTTTTCCCGGTGCCAAACCCGCCCGGAACGATGGCCGCGCCGCCCAGGGCGATGGGAAAGAGGCAGTCGAGCACCCGCTGCCCGGTCAGAAAGGGCCGGTCGGGGGGGAGTTTGCGCGCCACGGGACGGGCCTGTTTCACCGGCCACCGGTGCATCAGGGTCAGCGCGGCGCCGCCGTCCAGTTCGACGATGGTGTCGGTGACGGTGTACTCGCCCTCAGGCACGACCCGTTTTACGCGGCCGGCTGCCCGCGGCGGGGCGAGGATGCGGTGTTCGATGCCGGCCGTTTCCCGGACGGTTCCGAGGACCGTGCCGCCCGTCAGTTCGTCGCCGGGCGCCACGCGCGGCACAAGATGCCATTTCGTGCGGCGGTCGAGGGCGTGCGAGGTCAAACCGCGCCCGATGAAATCGCCCGACGCCTGCCGCAGGGATTCGAGGGGCCGCTGAATGCCGTCGAACGTGCCGCCGAGAAGTCCCGGGCCCAGCTCGACCGAGAGGGCGTCGCCCATCGCTTCGACGGGCTCGCCGACGTAGAGGCCGCCGGTATCCTCGAAGACCTGGGCGTACGCCGTGGCGCCGTCGATGCGGATCACCTCGCCCATGAGCCGCGCGTTGCCGACACGGACGATCTCGCCCATGGTCACGCCGAGCATGCCGCCGGCGGCCACCATGGGCCCGGATATCAGCGTGAGATTACCTACAATGGGATGTTCGGAATGGGCCATATGCTTCTACTCCAGACGAATCTCATACCCGACCGCCGGCCGGATGACCGACGCGAGGTAGGCGTCGACGTCCGCGTCTTCCTTATCGAACGCGGGGCAATACACCACGAGCGGCAGGCCGCGGTGCGCCAGCAGGCGGTCGTTGAACCACGGCGAGAAGGCTTCGCGAAAACTCTCCTGCACGATGACGAACTGCGCATCGCTGTCGAGGAGGCGGTCGAGGATGTCCTGGGCGGCGGCGGGATCGCGAACCTCTTCGACGTGCATTCCGGTAAGGGCGAGCAGGATGGCGAGATGCTCATCGGCGATACCCACAACCTCAGGCATAGGTCATCTCCTCGCGGATGCGCCCCCGGGCCAGTTGCCGGATTTCCCCGCGCGCAATGAGACGGAGGTTGATGACCTCGTTGTATTTCAGCCAGGCGTAGTGCATGAGCGGGGCGAGCGTCATGACGCGGACGCGCGCCAGGCTCCGCAGCTCTCTCACGAGGAGTTGCTCGAACATGCGCTGCATGGGGGAGTAGCGGCCTGTCTGGAGAAAGACGTAGAGGCCTTCGAGCAGGTCGCGGTAGACGGTCGATTCCAGAAGCGCCACGGCTTCCTCGACGCTTCCGGCGGCCATCATCTCGGCGGCCACGCGCTTCGACATGGCGCCTTCAGGCAGAAGCCAGTCCTGGTGGGCGTCCTGGTGGGCCTTGTCGTGCAGCAGGATGTGCAGATTGATGCCGTCGATGCTCATGCGCAGGATCGAGCAGAGGATGCGGGCGTTTTCGTCGGGGTCCTGCGCGAGACGCCGGACATTGTCCACGAAATAGGCCCGGTCCAGGGCATCTTCCATCGCGCGCAGGGCCGGTTGAGCCCCCGCGTCGCGGTACACGCCCCAGAGGCACGCGCAGAGCTCGCGGTTCCACGCCACGAGGCCGTGTATCAGGGCGTCGAGGGTTTCCAGACCGGCCAGATGTTTCACGAGCGCGACGCCCAGGGAGGGGCCGGGGACCGGAAACCCGGTGGCGGGGATGCCGCGGTCGCGGGCCAGGCGCTGGCGGAGGAGCTGTTTGACGGTCTTGAGGTCCCACCGGGCCAGAAACAGGGCGGTGTACGGCCGGTACCAGTTGCCGGAGACGGTCAGAAGCTGCTGGAACGTCAGCAGGAGATGCCGCGAGACGGCCTCTTCGATGGCCTCCGCGTCGCTGGAGGTGGCGAGTGCCCGGGCCATTTCCTCTTTGTAATCGGACGTCAGGAGCACCTCAATGAGCGCGTCGACATCTTTCTGATCGAGCAGATCTTCGAGGTCGTCGCGCGACAGGAGGCGGCTTTTCATGCCGCGCACGCGGGTGGCGATATAGACGATGTGCTCGCGCACGTTTTCCCCGCGATGCCTCACGGCTGTTCTCCAAACAGCCGTTGGAGGGCGGCTTTGCGGGCGTCGGCGCGGCACTTTTCGAAGCGGCTGGTGAGGGTATTGGTCAGGCGGAACGAACGGGCGACATCGGTGACGGCGACTCCATCCCAGAGCCGGTCTTCGGGTTCGACGGGCACGTCGGCCTTACCGTGCGCGTCAAGCCATTGGCGGCAGGCGCCGGTGTGGGCCGGGGGCGCGAGCACGACGGTTTCGCCGGGCGCTTCCTCCATGACCTCCGCCAGAAGACGGCACACGATCTCCGGGAAGCGGGGTCCGTGCGCGATGGCGCGCAGTTCCTCGTGCACCTCGTCGAGAATGCGGTCCACGACCCGCTCGCGCATGGTCATGGTGGCGCGCCCGGCCTCGGACTGGGCGCGCTGGCGGATGTTCTCGCGGTATGCGTTGGCGCTGCGGCGTCCTTCGTCGAGTGCCTGCTGGCGCTTCTCTTGGGCGGTCTGCCGGGCTGCGGCGACAATGCGCTGCGCTTCGTCGCGGGCCTTTTCGCGGACGAGTTCGCACCGCACGCGGGCCTCGTGTTTCATGGTGTCGTAGAGCGACGCGGCGGGTTCACTATGTCGGGCCGGGGCGTTCACTATCCGATCAACTGCCACAGGAGGATGGCGATCACGAAGCCAAACACCATGAGGGTCTCCGGGATGGCGATCAGCACGAGGATGGTCACGAAGAGGTCGGGTTTCTCGACCAGCGCGCCGGTGCCGCCGGCGCCGACGGCGGCCTGTACGCGCGCCGTGGCGAGGGCCGCTCCCGCGACCGCGATTGCCGAACCCAGCGCCAGCCCCACCGTGCGCACGGCCACCGGCATGGTGATTTCCTGTTCCGCTTCGCCGCCGCCGGCCTCCGCGGCAAAGGCCGCCGGAGCGGCCACGGCCCACAGGGCCGTGAGAACTCCCGTGAGCGCGAGCGCTTTCCAGACGCGTCGGGTTACCATAGTGTCTCCTTCCTAAACGGTTTGTAACTTCTGCCCTCGGGCGAATAAAACTTGGGCAGGAACTCCACGTAATTCAGGCGCAGCGAATGCAATGTCGGGCTGAACAGGCTGAGCGCGATGTTGAAGAGGTGGATGAGCACAAACAGGGGGATGGCCACCCAGAGGGCCTCCGCGCCCCGCGACAGGCTGTTGGCGACGTCGGCAATGGCCACCGACGCGATGCCGAGCGCCATGAGGCGGCTGTACGACATCACGTTGCTCGTGAGCGAGATGATCTCGAGGATGTGAACCGGCGCCAGGGCGCCCGCGACCTTAATGAACAGGAACAGCGCCACGCCCAGCAGCAGGCCGGTCAGTCCCAGGGTCGCCTCGACACCGATGGGCAGTTTCCCGGACAGGCCGGCCACGGCCACGCCCACCGCGAACAGGCCCAGCAGCATGCCGGTCTTTTCGAGCGCGTGCTTGTGGTCGCCCAGGTACCAGTGGCTGTAGATCGCCAACACGAGACTCAGCACGACATGGACGACGCCGAACGCCACGGCGGTCAGCAGCAGGCGCAGGGTGTCGTGGTGGCGCATGAACCACACGGGCTGCAGCCACGGCGCCAGGCGCACGCCGAAATCGCCGCAGTATTCGCCGAACAGCACGCCGAAGACGATCGTGGAGAGGGCTGCGTAGACGTAGACCGTGGTGACGTTCCGGATGACCGGGTTGCGGCCGAACCAGCGGCGAATCCCCAGCGCCAGGGCCAGGATCAACGCGCCGTAGACCACATCGCCCACGATATACCCGTAAAAGAGCACGAAAAAGATGCCGACGAGGGCGCTGGGATCCATGGTGCCGTACGAGGGCGGTTTCATCAGGCCCATGAGCACCTCGAACGGCTGGAGCAGCGGGTGGTTGCGGAGAAGCACCGGAATGCGTTTGCGCTCGACGCGTTCGACCGGCAGCCTGCCGACGCAGACCTCGCCGGGGAATCGGTCCGTGAGCGCCTGTTCGAGGGCGCCGGCGTCGCTGTCCGGCACCCAGCCCTGAATAACGGCCACAAACTCGCTCTGGGCGAAGTTGCCGGTAACGCGCAGCTGTTCCATCTTGTTGGCCACCAGGAGCCGGAGGGCGGCCAGGTCCGGCCCGGTGCCGGCGCTGAACGCGTCCAGTTCCTTCTGGATGTCTTTCAATTCGGCGGCCTGTTCCGCGATGGAGTCCTCGGTTTTTCGCACCACGTCCTGGACGGATTTCCCGCGCAGGCGTTTGTCGGGCATCTCGATCATCTCGATGCCTTCATCGCGCAGAATGCGGCTCACCGTGTCGTTGCGGTCTTCGGGATAGAGGACGAGGCCCAGGACCACGTTCCGGTCCATGGTTTTGTCCATGAACTGGCTTTGCAGCCCCAGCTCGCGCTGCAAGCGGCGCCGGAGCCGCCGGCGCATCAGGTTGGTGTCGCCCTTGAGGATGAAGGCGCGGCCGTTCTTGCCCAGGGTGACCTGATTTCCGCCGAGCATGCTTTCAATGAGGCGGAGGGTGTCGCGATAGTGTTTGAAGACCGCGATGTTGTCTTCCATGTTGACGCGGCGGCGGGTGAGCGAGCGAAGTTCCCGGCTCCACTTTCGGGCCAGGCGGGTCCAGACGGGCAGGCCGGCCTGGTTCAAGGCGCTCGCGGCTTTTTCGACGCTGGCGTCATCGACGCGCCGGGCAAGGAGGGGGGAAATCTCTTTGAGGGTCCGGTTGATCTCTTCGAGGTTTTCCAGCTCGGCTTTCTGCTGGTCATCCAGATGCACGCGATGCAGGAACCCGGGGGCATTCTCCACGGCCAGGGGCACCTCTTCGAGATGCATGAGGCCCTTGTCCTGGAGAAAGGCCACCATGTCGGCCAGCCGCCGCCGCATGAACACGATCTCGAGGCGCGCCATCCGGGCTATCATGGGGCCTCCGCCCGGCCGTCCGGAAGAATCTGGTGCAGCACGTCTTCAACGACGTGGCGCGCGTGCGCCTGGGCTTGCGCCTGGGCCCGGGCCAGTTTCGCCTCGGCCGTGTCGTGGATGGTTTTGCGGTCGAGCGCCGCGTCGCGTTCGGCGGCCCGGCGCAATTCGGCGAGTTCGCGGGCCAGCGCCGCGTCGCTGTCTTCAAGGATTTTCCGGGCCTCCGCCTGGGCCGTCTCGATGGTGTTCTGGGCTTCGGAACGGGCGCTGGCAACCTCCGCCAGCAGCGTCCGCTCTTCCTGAGCCACGCGCTCCAGCACGGATATGTCCGTTCTCAGTACCTTGCTCACCGTACTCCCACTGCACCGCCACCGCTCCCGCAACGATCGTCTTCGGGGGAACGTCAACGCCCGGCTATCGCGGCAACCTATCGTACTCAAAGGGATGGGCGCGAATATAGTAGCATGCGGACGGGCCGTCGCGAAGCGGCGGCTTCGCGTACGCTAACATCCGGGAACGGCGGGATATTGCCGTAGCCGGCGGCCTGCCCGTCTGCCGCACACTACCACCGGCATCAGCGGGGTTCAAGCGCGGGCGCGGCCACATGCTCGAGCGTAGGCACCGTGACCTCCCTCGCCTGGAGCGGGGTTTCCATGGGCGTTAACAGGGCCCGGTCCTCCAGCAGAGGCAGGTTGGCGCCCAAAACCCGGTTGAGCGTGTGCCGCAGCGTGTTGACGAGGCTGACGCTATTCGAGGAGGGCGTCCCGGCGCCGGGCGCCTCGTCAGGATACCGCGTGCTGAGCAGCACGCCGAAATGCTCGGCCAGCGATTCCGGCTCGGTAACATTCTCGGTGGTGTGTATGCGGGGGCCCTGCGCGGACATGAGCAGGATGACCGCGGGCCGCGTGGCGCGCTCCGTGATCTGCTGGATCGTGTCCGCCACCCGGGTGCTCGTATAGTGCAGCTGGCCGAGATAGCGTTCCTGGAGGGTCCTTCGAATGCGCGGATCCGCCGGTTCGCCCTTGCGCTCGAAGATGAACGGGGGATCCGGAACCGTGACGTGCGCAAACACGAGGCGCGGCCGCTCGTGGCTCTCTTCGGCGATGCGGCCCATGGTGTCGAACACGTAGTTGACGCGCGCCCGGCGAAACCCCAGTTGCCACGAACGGGTGTCGCGGCCCCGCGCGTAGCTGAGCAGTTCCAGGGCCCGCTTGCACGCGGTGCCCTGCAGGAGGACCACCTCGAATTCGGAGGCCGTGCGGGGCGGCGTCAGGCAGCGATCCACGAGCGGCCCGGGTTCGATGGCCTGGACTCCCGGCGAATAGGCCAGGATCTCGTAGCCCGCGTCGTGCAGCGTCTGGAAAAACCGGTTGTGGTGATAGAGTCCGTGGAACCGCGCTATGTCGAGGTCGTCGGGGGAGTCCGGCGGCACGAGCCGGTCCAGGTAGTCCATGTTGAGCAATGAGATGGCCGACTGAAGTTCCCAGGGATAATTGGCAAACGCCGTGCCGTCCACCGCCATGTTCAGATCCTGGAGCGCCTCGAGCGCGGGGAGGTCGTTGTGCCCATACAGCTTGAGCAAGACATCGCACCGGGCATAGCCCTCGAGCAGGATGAAGTAGATGTCGGGAGAATCGCTGGCGGCCTGCGCGGTCTGAACGGGCGATTCCGGCGGGGGCGGCGGGAGTTTCCCGGAACGCGGAACGCTATAGATGATCAGGGCCACGTACAGTGCGATGAGGATCAGACCAAACCAGTTCGCGGTGCGGGTCCATGGCCTGAAATCGCGCCGCCACACGGCCAGATAGACAAGACCGGCGGCCACGACGCCCAGGTAGGCCAGGATGAGCGTCGACGCGACGGTGCCGAAGATGCGGTCGAGGAGGAGGGCGACCAGCAGCGCGCCAATGACCACAATCAGCAAAAAGAGGCCGGCCATCAGGAGGGCGCGGCGTTTGTCCGCACGGTTCCGCACATACACCCCGAGCGCCAGGAGGAGCACCAGGAGGCCGAGCGCGCCGTAGACCACCCGCGGTTCCAGCGTTTGGAGGTTGCGGGACGCCATCACGATGCCCGTCTCCAAAAGACTCCATCCCCACATCAGGGCGAGCAGGAGGACCGAGGCCAGGATGCCGGCCTTGTGCTTGTCTCTCAGACAAATCCAGAGCAGCATCTGCAGCAGCTGGGCGCACACGATGGCCACCAGTACGGGCCGGATCAGGGCTGTCCACGGCACGTGTCCCACGTTGTACGCATACAGGCCCAGAATGGGGCAGATGGCGAGCATCAGCGGATGGAAGACCGGGGTGTCTTCCAGGGCCGCCGTGGGTCTTCGTTCGGTCATGATTTCTGCGTGCTCCGCCTTCTCCAGTTCACCCTAATGATCGTTTGTGTGTAAGCCATTGTCAAGCTTGTATCTACCCCGGGCTGATTTCACGTGCCTTGACAAATCGGGCAATCCTTGGGACACTTCCCCTGCAGAACGGAAATACTTTATATGGGGTAATTGTTCTGCAAAGTGCACCACATATAGCGACGTGGGAGCATCCCGGGTGCCGGCGACGTTGGGATCGGCGCCCGGCCGCTGGCGAATGCGCCCAGGGGGTGTTTGGGGAGTACTGCTGCCAGAATCACAGGGGTTTTCTGTGGAGACGAATTGTGTTTTGCGGGACGGCCTGTGTTCGCGGAGTCCGTCCCGGCCCCGGGGGGAGGAAGGCCTCGCGCGCCGCGTGTGGATCGATGCCGGGACGGCAAACAGCGGTCAACGGAGCGCCATGGACATTGCCGTCGTGCCCTCCTATAATGCAAGGCTGCGGGAAGGGGAGTGCGGACATCGCGGGGGCGGGCCCCACCGCGCGGATGGGTTCATTTAAGTTATTTATTTTCAATTAGTTGCATTTGTTGGTGAAATCCGGAAAGAGGCAGTAATTCTATGGAATTGGTGGAACCCAGGGTGTTTCTCGTTGGAGAAACGCGGCTCGTGGAGGAGGGGTTGCGGGCGTATCTCGAGCATGCGGGCGCGCCGGCGTGGTCTACCGATGCTCCGAGCGATGCCGAGCACTTGTGCGAGGTGTATGGCCGCCTGTGTTACCGGTCTTTCGAGCCGGGCCTGAATCCCAATGTCACGCGGGTGCGGAAGGGTAACGACACCTACCTTGGCCACATTCTCGAGGTCGGTCACGGCAGCGTGCTCGAACATGCGGTGCTGAATTTCGTGTTCGCGGACGTCAGCCGGGTGTTCACGCACGAGCTGGTGCGGCATCGCGCGGGCACGGCGATTTCCCAGGAATCGTTGCGCTACGTTCGGCTGGGCCGCTTGTCGGCGTATGTGCCCACACAGATTCGCGAGGACGAACGGGGCCTCGAGATTTTCTGCCGCACGATGGAACAACTGGAGCAGGTGCAGCGCGAACTGGCCGACGCGTTCGCCATCGATCAGGAAGAGAAATTCGCGGTCAAGAAACAGCTCACCTCGGCCTTCCGGCGAATTGCGCCTCTGGGCCTGGCGACGACGGTCGGGTGGTCGTGCAACTTCCGCACCTTGCGCCACGTGATCGAAATCCGCACCGCGCCGGACGCGGAAGAGGAGCTGCGCCTGGTGTTCGGAAAGGTGTATGACGCAGTCAAAGGACGGTATCCGAACGTGTTCGGGGATTACACGGTCGAAATGGTGGAGGGCCTTCCCTGGGTCAAGACGTCCCATCGGAAGGTGTAGCGCAAAGAGGAATCAGGGGACATGTTATTCGAGGTAAAGGAACGGTTTGAACTCGACCCGCAGTTTCTGGCGCAGTACACGGGACGGCAGCCGGACTGGGGGCCGCTCGGTTACGTGACCTACAAACGCACGTATGCCCGTCCTGTGCCCGGTGAGCCGGAACGCACGGAAGAGTACTGGGAAACGTGCCGGCGGGTCGTCGAAGGGTGCTACACCATCCAGTTGACGCATTGCCGGAATCTCAAATTGCCCTGGGACAAACAGAAGGCCCAGCGGTCGGCCCAGGAGATGTTCCGGCTGATGTGGGACTTCAAATTCCTGCCGCCCGGGCGCGGCCTCTGGATGATGGGCACGGACTACATCTACCAGCGCGGGTCGGCGGCGCTGAACAACTGCGCGTTTGTGTCGACGGAAGAGATCGATTTCGAGTTTTCGGAACCGTTCTGTTTTCTGATGGACATGTCGATGCTGGGGACGGGCGTGGCCTTCGACACCAAGGGCGCGGGCAAACTGGTCGTGCAGCAGCCCGAGGTGGATCCGGACTGCGTCCATGTGGTCGAGGACAGCAAGGAAGGGTGGGTGGAACTGGTCCGCGTCATCCTCAATTCGTATGCGGGCAAATGCAAGCGCCCCGTGCGGATCGACTATTCCCGGGTGCGTCCGCAGGGGTCTCCGATCCGCACGTTCGGCGGCATTGCGCCGGGCCCCGGGCCGCTCATGGACGGCGTGTCGAACGCGGACAAGGTGCTGGCGCGGCGGATCGGCGAGCGCATTACGTCGACCGATATCACCGATCTGATGAACGTGATCGGGAAATGCGTTGTTTCGGGCGGGGTGCGGCGCACGGCCGAGCTGGCGCTGGGCGATCCCTGCGACGAAGCCTACCTCAAGCTGAAGGATCCGGAGCTGTTTCCCGAGGAACTGCGGAACTGGCGGTGGGCCTCGAACAACAGTATTTCGGCGCAACTGGGGATGGACTACGAAGGGCTGGGCACACAGACCGCGAAGAACGGCGAGCCCGGGTACTTCTGGCTTCACAACGCGCAAGCGTATGGCCGGCTCAAGGACGGCGAGACGTGGCGCGACGCCAAGGTGGCGGGCACGAATCCCTGCGCCGAGCAGAGTCTTGAATCGTACGAGATCTGCAATCTGGTGGAGACGTTCCCGTCGCGCCACGAAACGCTGGAAGACTACAAGCGCACGCTGAAATTCGCCTACCTGTACGCCAAGACGGTGACGCTGGTGCCGACGCACAACGAACGCACCAACGCGATCATGTTGCGCAACCGCCGCATCGGCCTGTCGCAGTCCGGCATCATCGAATCGTTCGAGCGCCACGGGCGCCGCACGCATTTCAACTGGTGCGACGAGGGGTACAAATACGTCTGCAACCTGGACCGCATTTACGCACAGTGGTTGTGCGTGCCGGAGAGCATCAAGAAGACCAGCATCAAACCCAGCGGCACGGTGTCGCTGTTGCCGGGCGTGACGCCGGGCATCCATTACGCGCATTCCGAGTACTATCTTCGCGCGATGCGCATCGACAAGACGAGCAAGCTGGTCGAGCCGCTGCGTAACGCCGGGTATCACATCGAGGAATCGGTCTACGGCGACAATACGTGGGTGGTGTATTTCCCGGTGAGGACGGAGAACTTCGACCGGTCGAAGAACGACGTCTCGGTCTGGGAACAGGTCGAAAACGTGGCCCAGATGCAGTATTACTGGGCGGACAACCAGGTCAGCGCCACGATCACCTTCCGGAAAGAAGAGGCGCGGGACATCCCCAAGATTCTCGAGCTCTACGAGACGCGGCTGAAATCCATCAGTTTCCTGCCGCTGGTCGATCATCAGTATGCCCAGGCGCCGTACCAGGAGATCTCGAAGGAGATGTACGAACACGCGGTGTCGCGCCTGAAACCACTTGATTTCTCGAATATGTACACCGACGAGGCCCAGGACCTCTTCTGCGACGGCGACAAGTGCGAACTCATCGTTCCCGAAAAGGTGCCCCAGACCGCCGAACTCGAATTCGACGAGGCGGAGCCGGACGCGAGCGAAGAGCATCAGGAGGTCGTGGCGCCAAAATAACCGAAACGGCTTCGCGAACCGAGCGCGCGCTGCCCCTGGACGGGCGGCGCGCGTTTTCGTTGGCACCGCCCTGTGTTTCGCGGGCGGACGCGCCATGCATTTCCGGCCGGCACCGCAGGTGTCGAATGCGAGTGGCCTCGGGTTTAAGCCCGGGGATTTGCCGCGCACGCCGGTGGAGTCCCGTAGAGACCAAGGAGGATAACCTCGGGTCTAAGCCCGGGATCAACATTGCGCCCGAATTCAGTCCCGTCAGGGACGAAAGAAAATGGGATTCGCGCCGCGCCCGAATTCAGTCCCGTCAGGGACGAAAGAAAATGGGATTCGCGCCGCGTACGAATTGCGTCCCGTCAGGGACGGCAGATAATAGCCCACCACTTCAGTGGTGGGAACCCCTGTATCCCTCAAACCACGAGTCCCGTAGGGACGGCAGACAATAGGGCCACCACCATTCAAAATCGCAGGGCGCGTTGTGTCCCCCGCTGGCGGGGGTGGCCACGCGGACCCGCGTGGCCGAAGGGGGATGCCAACCCCGCAATTCTGGGCGAGGGATCCAGGGCTTGTTCAACCACCCCCTTCGGGGGCTGGATCGTTGTGGTGCGCATGATCCCCGGGCTACGCCCGGGGCGACTCACAGTGGACCCCGTTCCGGCGTCCACACCGCGCGGTCAGGGCATGCGCTCGCCTTCGAGGCTGATGACCACTTCCTCGACGGGCACGTCGCTGGTGGCCATTTCCCGGGCCTGTTTGACCAGGAAGGTGAGCCCGTGGCAGCAGGGCACCACCATGCGGGCCACGGTCACGCTGCGGGGTTGGGCGTCCAGGAACAGCGCGGTGAGCTTGTCGAGGTAGCCGTCGAGTTTGTCCAGCTTGGGACAGGCGATGATCAGGGACCGACCTTCGAGGAGTTCGGGGTGGAACTGGCCGCAGGCGAAGGCGGTGCACGACGCCGCGATCAGGATGTCCGCGTTCCGGAAGGCGGGGGCGTCGGGCATGATCAGGTGCAGTTGGATGGGCCAGTGGGTCAATGCGGACGCCAGGCCGGCGCCGCTTTGAGCCGGTGATTGCCGGGGCGCGAACGTGCGCTGGGCCGAGCCGGGGCAGGCGCCCGCCGGGCTCGGGATAGCGCGGGCCGGAAGCGGGTGGTTGCGCGCCGCTTCGGCCGCGGCGGCCTCGTCGAACTCGGCGGCGTCGCGTCGCTCGATCGTCAGCGCGCCTCGGGGACACTCGCCGATGCACGCGCCCAGCCCGTCGCAGAAGCTCTCCTTGACAAGACGCGCCTTGCCGTTCACGAGGGCGAGGGCGCCTTCCGCGCATCCGGTGATGCATTTGCCGCAACCGTCGCACAGGTCTTCATTAATCTGGATGATGTTTCTCAGGGGCATGGCCGTTCCTTGGGTTGGTACCTGGAGCATAACAGCATCGGGCGACGGAATATTCGGCGGCCGGGGAAAAAGGCTGCCCGGCCCGGACCGGGAGCCGCCCTAGTCATTCCACCGGATCCGGGCGGCATACACGCTGTTATCGGAACCGTACTTCTCGCATCCGGCGGGCTGCATCCATTCGGCGACCGTAACCCAGGTTTCGGATTCGTTGACGTCGACGACGCCGAAGTTGCCCAGCCGCGCGCCGCGTTCGGGCACGAGGACGCGTTCGGTGTCGCGAAGCACGCACAACCGGCGGGGGTCGACCTGCGCCATCACGAGGGGCGCGCGGTGGCGGAACACATGGTCGTTGTTGAGGCCGCGGCGCGTGTAGACGAGGAAGAGGGCGTTGTTACGCACGACCCAATGCTGCTGGGTATTGTAATTGCCGAGTTCCTGGCCGTCGTCGAAACACCAGGGGATGGGTTCGTCGAAATGGAGCCCGTCGCTGCCGCTGGTGACGTATCCGGCCTCGTCATTGCGCAGGGTGAGGAAATAGCGCCCGTTGCAAAAGGCCAGGGACGGCTCCACGAACCCCCGCTGCACCGGGATGGTCAGTTCGTCGCCGTGCTCGACGTACGACAGCGTCTGGCCGTTAAACCGGCACCGGACGACCGTCACGGCATTCTGCTTTTCTTCCCGGGCCTTGAAATAGATGGGCAAAAGAACGTCGCCATCGGGCAGATCGACGCGCTGGGTGCTGCCGGCGCCGGCATTGAAAAACCGGGGCACGTCGGGCATTTCCAGGCACTGCCAGGGGGTCCATGCGCGGTTCGCGGGGTCATAGACCGCATAGGCGGTCCACCGTCTGCGAACGCTCACGAGCTTGTTGTCGCGGTACTGCGCGGAATGGCCGGTGCCGAGGAGTTTTCCGGTTTTAGCGTGCCATTTTGGCGTGAAATCGCACACGACCTCCACGGCGCCGTCCTCGATGTTCCGGCGCCCGAGCGTTTCGTGCTCGACGGGGCCGGTCCACGTGCGGCCGAGGTCATCGGTGCGCATCTCGTTGAGGGCGAAAAAGATGTCGGAACCGCTCAGGAGCAGCCTCTGCATGGTGAGCACGACGATGGGCGGGTCGGCGGGAATGGCGCCCGCGCGGGAATGGACCCAGCAGGTCTCCTTGTCGTACCCGGACCGCAGGGTATCGAGCTGCAGGCCGTACGAGACGCGGGGCACGTCCCCGGGCGGGGTCTCAGCGGCATACGCGCCGGTGCAGAGGGCCGCAAGCGAGGCCATGACGAGCGTTCGGGCGGCCACATGATTCATGGGGCGGTCTCCTGAGGCGGGGCGTCTTGCGCGAGCAGGGTTTTCAGCCAGCAGTAGATGCTGTCGCCGATCTGGCGGTAGCCGGTCTCGGCGGGATGAACGCTGTCGTAATGGCGCACGACGGCCGCGCTGTTCCGCGCGTTGACGGGCTGCGCCGCCGCCGGAAAATTGTGCGCGCAATCGAGGCTGATGTAGGCGGGCACGAGCCACACGTGGGGCATCGCCGCGTAATGCTCTTCCATGCGCTCGACAACGCGGTGCTGGTTGCGGCGATACTGCCACCGGGTCTGCCCGGAGGCATAATTCGCGCCGAAGGCGTCCTGTGACACGGTGGGCGGCACCGGCTGGATCAATCCGATGGGCAGCGTGGGGGAGACCGCGCGGATCATGGCGATGAGCGCGTCCATGTGGGCGAACATGTCGTCGATCTGGCTCTCGATGGTGTCGTCGGTGGCGCCGAAGGTGTCGTTGCACCCCAGGAAGATGGTGACGAAATCGGGGAGTTGCCCGCCATTAACGTCATTGCAGTACCGCTGGAAATCGAGTTCGCGGCGGCCGTCGCCGGTCTCGTACAGAAAGGGGCTGCCGCGTTGGGCGAGGTCGCCGGTGCGGGCGATGCCGGTCCAATGCGTCGCGAACCGTTTCGCGGTCCATCCGCCGTAGCCTTCATGACGGTTGGGACCGAGCGGTTCGCCGGGCCCGTGGGAGCCGACGAGGGTCAGGGTCGGATTGCCCTCGGCCGCGCACACATCGAGCAGATGCTGCGAATACACCGAGGCGTTGGTGAGGCTGTCGCCGATGAGCAGCAGGGAGACGTTCCTGCCCGCACCGGCGCTTGCCGGGGCGACCCGGACGATCGTCTCGCCCTGGGCCACCACCGCGTTGTCGGCGTTGCGCACGGTGAGCGTGAGGCCGTACTCCCCCGCGTCGTCCGCCGCCGGCACGAATCGCCAGCACTCGGCGAACTGGACGCCTTTCCCGCAATGGGCGTCGAAGGCAAAATCGTCCGCATCGAGAACGAGGACCGCGTTGTCGAAATAGAGATTACACTCGATCCCCGGCACGGCATAGAGCGTTTTGGGCAGCATGGGCCGGATATTCTGCTGGGCGGATGCGAGCGGCGCCGCGAGGGCCAGCGCCAAGAGGGCCATGGTAACGGGTCGGTAGTTCATGATAGATTCTCCTGACGTTGGGGTCGTGGCGAGGATAGCGTTTCGGCTTCCACAAGCACAAGCCTGCCGTGCCGTTCCGGCGGGAGGCAGGGTTGCGCGCGCGAGGGTCCGGGGCTATCGTCTTCGCGAAGGGGACATCGGCTTGGGGGGGATGCGCCATGCCTGCGCTTGCGGAAGGTTTCGGAACCTGGTACTACGGCAAAGAGAACGTGCATCTCGAATGGGGGGCCTGCGAATACTGCCACAACATAACCACGCTTCTCTCGTACGACACCCAGCGATATCTTGTCGCGCTCTATGTCCCGCTGATTCCCATCGGCCGTTACCGTGTGTTGCGGGAATGCCCGGCCTGCACCAAGCACAAGGCGGCGAAGCTGGCGGCCTGGGAGTCCGCCAAGGCGGCCGCCCGCGAAAGAGCGCTGCAGACGCTGAGAACCCCGTCCGATTCGCGGCAGGCGGTTGACGAAGCCGTCGGAGGCGTCCTGGCGTTTCACGATGCGGGCACGTTCGACGAGATCGTGCCGATGCTGGTCGAGCGGTACCCGAACGATCCCGATATGGCGGGGTTGATCGGCAGCGGCTGCCACTTTTTCAATCGCCTGGAAGAGGCGTGCAATGCCCTGCGGGTCTCGCTCGCCGGGAAAGAGGATCCCGCGGTCCGGCGCGAGCTCGGCCTTGTGCTGATCCGGATGCGGCGGGCCGGGGAGGCCCACGAGGTGCTGCAACCGCTGCTGGTGGAGGGGCATCCCGAGAACCTCCAGTATTGGTTCCTCCTGGCCGCCGCCTGCCAGGCCGACGGAGACCATCGGGCCGCGCTCGACCTGATCAGCGATGCCAACCGGCTGTACCCCGAAACGGCGTCCGACAAGGCCTCGAAATCACTCAAAGCGGTCTCCGAGAAACACCTGGCCTCGGGCAAGCCCGTGGTCCCCAAGATCCTGAAGACCGATACCCGGCGGATACGGGAGACCTCCGCGCCCATTGCACGGTTTGCCGGGCCGGTGGTCGTGCTGGCGCTTGCCATTGCATTTGCGTGGTGGTCGTACCACGCGGGCCAGCATCATCAGGTCTTCCTGGTAAACGGCCTGGACCGCGCGTATGAGGTCCAGTGGGATAACGCGACCCTCCCGCTGGCCCGAAACGGCGTCGTCCCTCTGGATACGGCCGAGGGCGAGCACAGCGTGGCGGCCCCCGGGATCGGTCTCGATGCCCACACGATCGTGATCGAGGCCAATCCGTTTGTGCGGCCGTTTGCGAGCCCGGTATTTGTGGTCAACCCGGACCAGGTCGCGCCCGTCATCCGGGAGCTGGTGGAATATGTGGACGAGTCGGACGCCGGCGCCGACAGCGATTACGAGTGCCGCTTGTATATGGGACTTTTCCACACACTCAAGCACGTCAACTACCTGTTTCAGCCGTTCCCGGAGAGCGTCATGGGAGAGGAAGGCGCGCGAACGGCCCGGACGCGCGTCGCCCTGGCGCAGGACTGGTCGCAGACGACCGTGTACCTGACGCTGACCGGCGAGGGGCGGATGGACGAGGCGCGGCAATACCTGCTCCGCCGGTTTGAACTCCAACCGGACAACCTGGACACGTTGGGCCTGCTCAAGCTGGTTCTGTCGGAAGAGGAATATCTGGATGCGTTGCGGGAAAAGCTCGCCGCGCGGCCGGTCCATGTGGATGTGCATCGCGTGTATCAGGACGCCATGCGACGGAGCCAGCCCGGCCACGATGTGGCCGCGGAATATGCGCGATATGTCGCCGCGGAACCCGAAGACGCCTCGCTGAAATACCTGCTCGCCCGTTCGCGCCCCCGGCCGGACGACGAAACACGGGCGTTGTACCGGCAGGCGTGCGATGCGGAGCCGCCGTGTCCGCACGCCTATCATGCGCTTGCGATGCTGCATCTTTCCGAGGGGCGCGCCGAAGAAGCGCTGGCCCTGGCGAATCGCGCCTGCGAACTGGCGCCGGACCGCGCGGACTTCCGGGCCAACCGCCGCTCGGCGCTGACGGCCGCCCGGTCTTGGGAGGCGCTTCTAAACGACATCGAAAGGAACACGAGCGGCACGGCGGCCACCATGACCGAACTGGCGGCCGAAACGATTGCACTCGCCGCGATGGGAAAACCCGCAAGCGAAATCGAACAGCAGTGCAACCGGGCGTACGCGGTCTGGCAGCGGGATGGACTCGAGACCGAGGCAATCGGCGCCCTGTCCGGGATCCTGAAAGCGGAAGTGGCATACGTGCAGGGCGATCTGGAGAGCTACCGCAAACACGCCGCCGGGGGCTGGCACAGCTTTGCCGCCGCCGTGACGGGGGGAAACCTGGACGAGGCGATCGCCGCGGTGGAGGCGTCCCAGGAAGCCTCGGCCCCGCAGTACCTTCTCGTGTATCTGCTGGCCGAGATGAACCGCGACACCGCGCGCGCCGGTGAATACCTGGAGAAGGCAATCCCGCTCCTGCGGAACGGTTCGTTGCTCCAGCAGCATGTCGCCGCGTGCCTTGCCGGGGAGGCGCCCTGCGTGCCTGAAGACCTGGTGGTGTTCGGTGAGGATTCCGGCGATGCGGCGATCGAGCTCACAGCGCTGGGGCAGCGGTTTCCCGAATGCCGCGACGCGGTGTTTGCCCGGGCCCGGATACTGAATTTCAGCCCCCAGTTTCCCAGCCGGTTTCTCCATGCCGTGTTGGATTCCGGGTCCCTGCCGGCGGCCCGGGAGGCGCTTGCGCCCGAAACGTCGACAGTCCGCGAACCTCAATGAATGCGGGAAGAACTGCCGGTTCCGCCGCGGCGAAGACGGCCCGGTCCCACGCGACAAAACCGTGTTCGTTTTTTGCGCCATGTGTGATACTCTTCCGGTGGATTTGAGGGGCACGTTGGGGATCTGTGCGGTTCACACGAGGGGATCGGCGAATCAGGGAAGGGGATCTGCGATGAAGGCAGCGGCATGGACGGTGTGTCTGGCGGCGGCGATGACGGTCTCTCTGTCGGCATCGGGGGCGATATGGCTGGTCGATGCGGACAACGTGTCGGGCGTGGAGGACGGAACCACCTGGGCCACGGCGTTCACGAACATCCAGAGCGCGGTGGACGCGGCGGATGGCGCGGCGGCGGCCAGGTGTGGGTGGCCGCGGGTACCTACACCAGTGCGGCCAGTCCGGTGGTGGGCATGGCCGATAACGTGGCGATCTACGGCGGGTTTGCGGGCAACGAGAGTGCGGACCAGTTTGATCTGCGTGACCCGCAGGCCAATGTGACCCTCATTGACGGCGAGAGTGCGCGCCGCGGGGTCACGGGCGCGAATAATGCCATCATCGATGGTTTTACGATTACGCGCTGCGTGCCCACGACGACCTCGTGGGGCGCTGGGATGCAATGCCAAGACACCAGCCCTACCATCTCAAACTGCACCTTTCAGGCGAATGCGGCCAGCAGTGGCGGAGGACTTGGCCTTTCCGGTTCGGCCGCGGTGATAACCGATTGCCGGTTTCTCGCTAATGATTCCGATGGTTCCGGCGCGGCCGGCATGTATGCCAGCATCAGCACCGCCACGATTGTGCGGTGTCTCTTCGCGGGGAATTACTCAGATGGCAACGGCGGCGGCGTGACTGCCTGGGGCTCCTTGAAGCTCCCGACCAACCTGACGTTCAGTGACTGCACCTTCGCCAGCAACGAGGCGTGGCAGGATGGCGCGGGGGTGTATATGGCGGGCGATTCGGCGGCGACGTTTTCCGGCTGCCGGTTTGTGGGCAACGAGATCAGCGGCGAGGGCGGAGGGATTTCCAGCGAAGACGGACACTTGACGATCCTGAATTGCGTGTTTACCGGCAATACTTCGCTCTACGGCGGGGCGATCGCCAAATGGTCCGACGGCGAGTTGAAGATGACGAACTGCACGCTCCGCCGAAACTGGTGTCATGCCGGTTCTTCGTTTTCTGGCGGCAATATCTACGGCGAATGCGACAGTGCAACAATCACCAATTGCATCCTCTGGGAAGGCCAGAAAGACGACGGCACGCCCAATGAGATGGATTTCTATGCCACGATACGGTCGTACAGTTACAACAACGTAGCGGGCGGTCTGGCCGGCACCGCGAACATCGACGCGGATCCCTTGTTCCAGCCGGGATATTTGGGGACGATCAGCGCGCTGGCCTACGATGCCGCCGCGTGCCAGTCCACGGTGACCATCGAGTCGGGCGCGTTCCTGCCCGGCACGTTGACGGGCCAACTGCTGCAGGTCGCGCCGGTCAATCCATATGATCCGCCCTGCGGGTACCTGATCGTGGCCAACGACGCCACTACCATTACGGTCTGGGCGGACGTGACCCGGGGCGGGTCGGTCACCGCGCCGCGCGCGTGCGAAGTGTTGAACTGGCGCCTGCAGGATGCATCGCCGTGCCTGGACACGGGCCGCGACGCCAGTGAGAGCACTTACGGCGCCATCACGACGGACATCGACGGCGACGCCCGGGGATACGACGGTCTCAATGACGGTCCGACGGGGCCGCCCGAGCCGGGCGACGGCTCGGATTACGACATGGGCGCCGACGAACTCATCCGGCTGCCCGATCTCGCGGTCAGCGCCGTGACGCTGCTTCCCGCGGCGCCTCTGCCGGACGAGGAATTCACGATCCAGGTAACCGTCCTGAACGTTGGTCTTGGGAATGCGGGGCCCTCCGTGCTTTCCATCGAACTGACGGGCGACGCCACGCCGCTGACGTATCCCGTGCCCGCCCTGGACGCGGGTGCAAGCTATGTGGTGCCGCGACTGGCAACGCTTGCCGAAGGCGAAGACTATTCGGTGACGGCCGTCGCCGACGCCGAGGGCGATGTCCCGACCGACCCGAACCCGGCCAACAACGCCTTGACCCGCGTGTTCGACGTGAGCGTGCCGGCATTTCACACGTGCGACATTGACCGCGACGGCGACGTGGATGCCGTCGACGTGCAACTGGTGATCAACGCCGCGCTGAGCCTGGACATCGGCGGCTTCGACGCCGACGTGGATGACCTGAATGGTGTGAGTGCCGTGGACGTTCAGATGGTGATCAACGCCGCCCTCGGTATCCTGTGACCTGAATCCGGATCTGCGCCGCCTCCTCACTCCGGTGGGGAGGCGGTTTCATTTTGCGGTCCAGCCGGCGCCTCGCGGTAAAACTCCGCTTCACGACCGGATAAGTCGCCCCGCTCAATCATTTCGCGGACGCGCTCGAGGTCGAGGTCGCGCGAACGGCCGGTTGCGCCGGGCGCCGCGGGGACGGCCGGGGGCGCGGCGGCCGTTTCGGTATGCGACAGGGCCGCGGCCACAAACAGCGCCGCCACCGCGGTCACGCAGACCAGAAACAGGACGTCAGCGGCTTTCATGGCGGCACCTGTCGCAGCAAATGCAGTCGAATTCGGTTCCGGTGCGCACGCCGAGGGGGCATTTCGCGGGCTGGACGGGAGGACGAAGCCGCCGGAACACGCGGACGCCGTTGCACAGCGCCAGGAACGCCCCGGCGGGACAGAGGTTCCGGCACCAGAACCGGCGAAACGTCAGAGAAAGAAGCAGCGCCCCGAGGCCCAGAAAAAGGACGAACCGGCCGGGCATGCCGCTGAACATGGTGATCAGCGGGTCGGCCTGCAGCACGGCGGCGTCGCGATGTGCGGCATAGAGCAGGGCGAGCAGGAAGAGCAGGAGGTATTTGACGGCGCGGGCGTAGCGCCATACCTCTTTGGACGGGTCGACGGCCAGGGCCCCGCGGGTTACCTCCTCCATGGCCTCTTGCGCCGCCCCGAAGGGGCAGAGGTAGCCGCAATAGAAATTCCCGAACAGGAACGTGAGCAGGGGCAGCGCGAGGACCAAAAACACCGGCGCGGACAGGGTCCAGGGGGGCAGGGCGCCGGTGGCCAGGCTGGCGGCCTGCTGGGTGGAATACTGGACGTTGAAGTGCCAGCCGCAGATGATCAGCGATGCCGCGAGGATGGCCCGGCGCACCCAGGGATTGGGCCGGCGGCGCGCGAGAATGGCGGCCAGCGCCAATCCGGCGAGCCAGGCCAGGCCGGTCCATTCGCCGGCGGGCCGCCTGCCGGGGCTTACCGGGGCGACCGATTTGCCGAGCACGTCAAGCGCAAACCGGTGGCCGGCCTGTTCGAGGGCGGCCATCAGCGCGTTGCAGGTCAGCGTGGCGCCGCTGAGCGCGTCGACCTGCACGAAGGGTTGCGCTTCGAAGATGTTCTTCCCGACGAGTTCCTGCCGCCAGGATCGCACAAAATCGAGATACACCGGAGTTTCCAGGGATTGCAGGATGCGGTAATCGCGCACGATGCCTGCCGGATCGACGGAAACGGCCAGCACCAGCGGGCCGCCGTAGCCGTAGACGCCGCCCGCGAGCACGCGCGTGTCGAACAGATACCCGGCCGTCTCGCCCCCGGGCCCGGTTTCCGTGAAGTACGTGATCGCGGCGCCATCCGGAAGCGTGGTGGATACGGACTCGAGCGGGGCGTCCGGTCCGGCCAGCAAACGGACCTCGTCAAGCAGTTGGGCCGATTCCCGTGCCGCGCCGGACGCCGCGAGTATGTTGGATGCCGCCAGCGCCAGGGCCGCGAGGGTCGCGAGGGTGTACGCGGCCGGCCGGACCAGCCGGTCAAACCCGTCCCCCGGCGCAGGACGCACCTGGTTTGCGCGCCGGCCCAGCAGAAGCGGGGGAATGTTCAGCGCGAGACAGCCCGCGAGCAGGGCCAGCGTGCGGGGTGCGCCAAAAAACGGCAGAAAGACCAGCCCGGTGAACGCGGCCCCCGCCGCGCCGCCGAGGTGGTCAAACGCTTCGAGCCGCGCGCCGGCAGCGTCGGGCGGCTGGCCCGCATTCGCCAGGCGCAGCGCCCCCACCGGGAAATAGGCTCCCGTGAGCAGGCCGCACAGGAAAAACGCGGCGAGAAAGAGGGCCACGGAGCTGTCCGGCCCCATCCACAAGAGTCCGCCGAGCGCGAGGAGATGGATTGCGAGCAGTCCGGGCAGGGCCAGGCGGGGTTCGGCGCCGCGGCGCGCCAGGAGCCGGCCCATGGCGAGGCTTCCGAGCCAGGCGCCGAGCATCACCAGCGCGGCGATGAGACCGATCAGCAGGAACAACGCCCCGTGCCGCGTCTGGTAGAAAAACAGGAGCACGGTGGACAGGGCCATGCTGGTCAGGCCGGTCGTGGCGATGAGCAGGTGCGTGTCAAAGACGGCGGGGACGCCCGAGCCGCCGTGTTTGACGAGAAACACGATTCGGCCCGCGGCGAGCACGAGCAGTCCGGCGGCCACAAGATAGACGCCGCCCCAGAGGAGCGGCGGCACGGTCTCCGCCGGGCGCAATCCGGCGCGCCGGAGTTCGAGCAGGATGCCGAAAAGCAGCGCGCGGGGGCTGCGGTCGAGGTTGAGCAGCACGTCGGACGGCACCGCGGCGCGGGCGGCCTGGTACGCGTCGAGTTGCCGCATGACGCGGCCTCTCCGGTAGAAATCGCGCACACCTTCGGCGGGATACCAGGCTTCCGCGCCTTCGATGCGCATCCAGCGGCGGGCCACGGGCATCGGCGCATTCATCAGGGTGTCGCCGTCGGACGCGAAAAACCAGGAGGATTCGCCGGGTTTGAGCGCGGTGTTCCGGAACGCGGTTTCGAGGGTGGTCATCATCGACAGCCCGAGAACGGCGGATTCGCTGGCGAGGTAGTTGGCGCCGCCGGGCACGCGCGTGGCCATCACGCCGCCGGGCGCCAGGGCGCGTTTGGCTTCGGCGAAGAATTCGGCGGTGGAGTAGCGGTTGAGCACGAGCGTCGTGGTATCGGGGAGGCTCAGGATCACCAGATCGTATTGATCAGCGGCGTGCTGGAGCCAGGTGCGCGCATCGCTGCCGCAGGGCAGGAGCTTTTCGGGCACGGTGTGCCCGTGTTCGCGCAGCAGTTGCGCCAGCCGGGGCGGATACGCGGGATCGGGATGGAACCAGGCGACCCGCTCGATCTGCGGCAGGCTGCACAGCACGGTGCACAGCGGATAGGCGCCCGCGCCCAGCACAAGCACGCGGCGGGCATGCGGGCATTGCGGCAGAATGGCGGCGGCATCCTCAGCGCCCTGCGAGAGCGTAAACGGCGTCTCGCACACGCTGCCCCAGGCCATGACGGTAAACTGCCCGTCGTGTTCGCCGTAGAGGTATTCGGCCTGGGCGGTGCTGACGCGGCCTTCGTAACCCGCGGGAATCAGACGGCGCCATTGCCGCTGGTTGCTGTGCGCGGACCAGAGGTCTCCCGCGCCGAAGGCGACCGCCAACGCCAGCGCGGCTACCCCGGCGGCACGCGCCAGGCCGCCGAGGTTTGGCTGAAGCCCCGCGGCAGCCACGACGATGGCCGACAACAGGAACACGGTCTCGACCGGCACGCCGCGCGCAAGCCACAGCGTAGCCCAGACCCCGCCCGCAGCGGCCCCCAGCGCTTCCAGCATGTACACCCGGGCGGGGGTCAGGGCGGCGTCCGGCGAGCCGTCCCCGGCGCCGGCGGCCCAGCGGCAGGCCCAGGTGAACAGCGCGCCGGTAAGCAGGCTGACCGGGCTGTTCGCGGCCACACACACGCCAATCATGGCCAGCAGCGGGAACTGCTCGTAGGGCGCCACCCCGGCGAGTTCCCGCGCCTGGCCGACCAGCATGTATTGAACCACGAACGCGGGGAGATAGAGGAGCGCGATGCCCCGGAACCGGCCGCTCAACGCAGCGGCGAGGGGGTGCACGGCGCGGGCCAGCCACGCGCCCACGGTGACCCAGAGCAGCCACGAACAGAAAAACACCCCGATGGCGAGTTCATTGCCCTCGAATGCGGTCAAAAACTGGCGAAACAGCAGCGATTGCGCCGCGATGGCAAAGAACCCCAGCGAGAATATGACCGCGGCGCGGGCCAATCTCATCCTTGTTCCTCGCCAAACACGACGGCCTCAAACACCGTGAAGGCGGCGCCCTGCCGCCACGCGTCCGGAGGCAACCCCGCCTTCATGCAGAGATGGTTGAGGGTGGTATCGCGGTCCCAGCCCTGTTCGGGGGCGACCTGGGGCAGAAACACGGCGCGGCGGCCGCCTTTCTCGACGGTCATGCCGTGGCGGCCGATAACGATACGTTCGGGACCGTCGACGGGTTGCGGGGGCGTCAGGGCGGAGATCTGGAAGTCCAGCTCGGGAAGTTCATCCGCGGTGACGCTCGGGAAACGGTAGTCCTTGAGTCCGGCATTGATGGCGTTGGCCATGACGGCCTGATACAGGGGCCGGCGGGGCTCGATCTCGCCAATGCATCCGCGGAGCCGGCCGTGGGCGTGCAGGGTGACGAACGCGCCCATGGTCTGCTGCATGGCGGGGGTGATCTCCACGCCCAGCTCTTCGGGGGTGGGCGTTCTTCCCTCGGCGACGCAGGTGCGCAGGGTTTCCCGGGCAAGCCGGAGCAGGCGTTCCTTGTCCTCCTGCGACAGGGGCAGCGCGGCGGCGGTGTCGGACATGAGGCCTCCTTCCCTCCAGGCGCCGGTGAAGGCGATGCAGAGATAACTGACGGAGTTTTCGTAATCGCCTGTAATGGCGCCCGACGTGTCGTACTTGAGCAACTGGGGCCGGGCGTCTTCGGGGAGCATCGAGAGCAGGACGAGGATGGGACAGGTCCCGCAGACGGTGGCGCCGCTGTCCTTGACCCAGGTTTCAAAGACCCCGGGCTCTTTGGCCTCGATGGCGTTCCACGCAGCCATATCGAGGCGTTCGAGGTTCGCGGGCACGTCCTCTTCAAACGGGACATACCCGTAGTTGGGGCCGTAATGGGTGAAGTCGCTGCTCACAATTACTAGGGTGTCGGCATCAAGCAGGCCGCGAAGGACCCGCGCCATCTCGCGGGCTTCATCCAGCGTGAGATGCCCCACCACGACAGGCACGAGAGGCGTTGCGCCCAGCGCATGCTGGATCAGCGGCACCTCGATCTGAACGCTGTGTTCGAGGTCCTCGACCTGCGCGACCCGTCGAAACATGCCGTGTTCGAGCAGCGCCTCGATGAACGTCACATCCAGCGGGATTTCGCCCAGGGGCGTGCGGTAATGCGTGGCTTCGGGTACGCTGGCGCAACCCCGCAGGGGCACGCGGTGCGACGGACCGAGGATCACAATGCGGGCATAGCGCCGGTTCCGCACGGCCTTCAACCCGTACGCCGCCGCCGGACCGCTGTACTGGTAGCCCGCGTGGGGCAGAATGAGCGCGCAGACGCCGTCCACCGGCGTCTGTTCCGCGGCCGCGAGCTGCTGATCCAGCATCTCCGTGAGCACGGGCGGGCTGGCCGGATACCATCTTCCCGCCAGGGGCGAATCAAACACGGACTTCGGACGTGCGGGCTGTTCACGCATCTCGGCCTCCTGTGCCTGCTGCGGGGGTTCGCGCGGCGCGTCCTCGACTCCCGCACGGCGCGTCATCCAGACGGCGATTGCCGCCGCCGCCACGGCCAGGATGAGTCCTGCCCCGGCCAGATACCGACGTTTTGCCATACGTCATCTCCCCAACCGCGGTATTCCGGGCACGGCCTACCCGATCCAGGCGCCGGGGCGCGCGGTTTCCTCCGGCGCCAACGGCGCGGGGACGCCCCGGCATTCGCCGCGATGCGGCCGTTCCGCGTACCGGACGCGACGCACCGCGGGCCGCGCCCGGCGCAACACGGGGCACAGCACGGCGGCCGCGGCCGCCAGGACCATATGCGTGAATGTGCGCCGCGCTATGTCCATATCCCGTGCACTTTCATGCCGCACGAAGGGCACGCCCCGTCGCGCAGCCTGTTTTCCCGGATCGTGTACCGCTGGCGTTCGATTAAGAGGGCGCCGCATCCGGAGCAGTATGTGTTTTCCGCGTCCTCGCGCGTCACGTTTCCAATATACACATAATACAACCCTTCCGCCCGGGCGATCTCCCGCGCGCGGTCCAGGGTATCCGCCGGGGTCGGCGGCAGGTTTTTCATGCGGTACGCGGGATGGAACCGCGAAAAGTGGAGCGGGGTCTCGCGCCCCAGGTTGGCCGCGACCCACTGGCAGAGTTTCCGCAGCTCCGCCTCCGAATCGTTCAGGGTGGGGATGACCAGGTTGGTCACCTCGACCCAGATGCCCGCCGCTTTCGCGGTCTCGAGGGTGCTCAGGACCGGCGCGAGGCTTCCCTCGCAGATGTCGCGGTAGAACGCGCCGGACATGGACTTGAGATCGATGTTGGCCGCATCGACGTACGGCGCCAGGCGTTCGAAGGGCTCACGGTTGATGTAGCCTGCCGTGACCAGCGCGGTTCTGAGCCCCGCGTCATGCGCCTGCCTGCACCCGTCCAGGGTGTATTCATAGAAGACGACGGGCTCGGTGTACGTATACGCGACGGACTGGCACGCGTATTGCCGGGCCAGGCCGGGAATGTCGCCGGGGGGCAGTTCCTTCGCGGGCAGGTTCTCGGGGTCTTCCTGCGAAATCTCCCAGTTCTGGCAGTTCTTGCAGTGGAGATTGCAGCCCACGGTGGCCAGCGAAAGGATGGTGCTTCCCGGCAGCACGTGAAACAGGGGCTTCTTCTCGATGGGGTCCACATGCACCGCGCAGGGCCGCCCGTAGGTGACCGCGACCAGCCGGCCGTCGATGTTCACGCGAATCCGGCATTCGCCGCTTTGCCCCGGCGCAATGAGGCAGTTCTTGGGACACAATTCGCATTGAAGCGTCATGGCATCGCACCCGCACACCGTTCGGCTCTATTGTGCGCCCGCGGGGATGGGGGGTCAAGGCACGCCGGGCATGGGGGGAGTTACGTTACGACGCCCATCTGGTGTTCGCGGGCATGGACCAGGCGGGTCAGGAGCGTGTTGGCCGGACACGGCACGCCCCGGGCCTCGGCGTAGCGGCAGATCGCGCCGTTCAGGGCGTCGATCTCGGTGCGGCGTTTCAACCGGAAATCCTCGCGCATGCTGGCGTAGTGTTTTGCGGTCGGGGGAATGAGTTCCTCGAACAGCAGGGTGACGTAGGCCTCCGGCGAACCGGGTTCCAGGCGCACGCCCATGGCCTGTCCCGCGGCATACAGTTCGTGGACGACGTCGCGCATGATGGCGCGGGTGTGTCCGGTGTCGAGCAATGCCCCGTACGGCACGTCGAGCAGGGCGGACAGCGGGTTGAGGGCGCAGTTGTAGGCCACTTTGCCCCACAGCACGGTCGCGATCGTGTCCGTGTAGACGGTGGGCACGCCGGCGTCATTCATGGCCTGCGCAATGGCGCGGACCCGCCCGGCCGGGGCGTCGGGGGAATACACGCCCAGCGCGGTGGGATTCGCGATGACCGTGACCTCGGCCGTGCCGGGTTCGGGCAGCCACACCCCGTAGATGGCCCGCGCCCCGACCGTCCTGTGCCACCCGACGGTTTCGGCGACGATCTCGGCGTTGCCCAGGCCGTTCTGATACGAGCAGACGAGGGTGTTGGCGTCAACGAGCGGCGCGATGGCCGCCGCCGCCGACCGCGTGTCGTACGATTTGACGGTGATGAGGATCAGATCGAAGTCGCCGGGCTGGAAGGCTTCGACTCCCGTCGCGACGGTCAGGTTGCGGACGCAATGGTCGCCCCAGATGCCGGTGATGCGCAGTCCCTGCCGCGCGATGGCCTCCATGTGCGCCGGGCGTCCGGCGAGCGCGACCGTGTGCCCGGCTTTGGCTAGAAACCCGCCTATGGCGGAACCGAGCGCGCCGGCTCCCATCACCAGTACCCGCATCCTATGCTCCTACGAATGGTCCTTGATGAAATCGCGAATGTATTCGGCCTGTTCGAGATGCCCGTCGATCAGCACGGTCGCGAGAATGTCGTATCCGTCGACCAGCCCGCCGGCCAGGGCTTTGGCCAGAACGCGCCACTGGTGGCGCACCGATTCCATGGGCATCGGCGACACGCTTGGGTAGTCTCGCAGGTAGCAGCCCATGAGGATGGGCCGGCTGCCGAAAAGGTCCCGGCACCGCTTGAGATCGTCCTCGAGGGTCGTGAGCCGTTCGTAACCCCAGACCCAGAACGTCACCACGTCCATGAAAGGCAGGAGTTCCTGCCAGAACCCGGGCGGGTCGAGTTCGTGGCTGTAGACGACCGTGTGCAGGCGGAGCCTGGGATTTCGGCTGCGCAGCGCGTCGTGTATGCGGGCGCATTCCGCGGCGCCGTGGCCGAATTTGGTCATGAGCCCTTTCATGTCGTCGTAGTAGCCGCCGGTCACGTTGGGAAATTCGAGCGAGAACTGGCTGGCCTTTTCGGCTTCGGCGCGGACGGTCTCGGGGCGCCCGTCGCAATAGCATTCGGAACCGCCGTTCTCCGAGTCGCGAAACCGCCATTTGGAGATGTCGGGCACGACCTCGTCGAGATGGGCCAGCCGCCGGAGCGCCAGGGGCGTGGTGTCGTGAAAGAGGAAATGCACCCTGCGGACGCCGAAGAACTCCGCGCCGTCTCCGACGCCGAAGATGGAGGGGTGCACGCCCGGGTCGAGCCCCTGACCCTCCCATACCCAGCCGGCATCCGCCATGTTCATTGCGGGGCTCCCGCGGCCGCGGCCGGTTGTGGCGAAAGATGCGCTTCAAAAAACCGGTACATGAACCAGCGGCAGCGTTCGTTGACCGGCTGGGCCAGATCCATGGTGTGAGGCCATCCCTCGAACCGTTCGAACACGCAGGGGATGCCCAGCTCGCCGAGGCGCGCCGCGAGCCGTTCGGACTGTTCGACCGGCACCACCTCGTCGATGGTCCCGTGGAAAATCAGGGTGGGCGGATCGCCCGCGTTCAGGTAGTGCATGGGCGACGCCTTCAGATGCAGATCGGGGTTCTCGTCCCAGGTCGCGCCGAGGAAGCCCTGCACATCGTCCGATTTCTGCGCGATCTCGGCGGTGAGGTCATAGGGCCCGTAGAAATTGACGACGGCCTGGACCGCGCTGCTGACGCCCGGATTGCCGCCCTCGCCCTCGAACTCCGGCACATCGGGGGTGTACCCCACCATCATGGCGAGGTGACCGCCCGCGGAGCCGCCGATCAACGCGATGTTGCCGGGATCAATGTTGTACGTGGCGGCGTTCGCGCGCATCCACCGGACCGCGCATTTCACGTCCTGCACGGCCGCGGGAAACTTGGCCTGGCCGGAAAGCCGGTACGAGATCGTGGCGGCCGCGTAGCCCTGCTGAGCAAAATGGTAGGTGTAGAGATGGTAGATCTCGCGTTCGCCGCTGACCCAGGCGCCTCCGTGAATGAAGATCAGGCCGGGGAACGGTCCTTCGCCCTCGGCCGGCAGCGCCAGGTCGAGTTTGAGGGATGTCCCGTCGATGTTGCAGTACTCGAGCCCGGCGATTTCTTTGACGCCTTCCGGCACCGGCGGGTTTTCGTCGAGCAGCGCGATATCGCCGTTTCCGATGGCCACCATGACCTCAGCGCTCGAACCGTACCCTTTCGGCATGGCCGGGGGCTCGGTCATTGCCGCGACCGGGTCGCCGGCCGCGGCGGGCGCCGGTGCGGCTGCTTCGGGCTGGGGCGCGGATTCGGCCGGAGGCGCGGGGGCTGCCGCACCGGCCGGCTCGGCGGGTGGCGCCTCCCTGGGCGCGCATCCCGGGAACAGCGCGATCGAAACCGCGACGGCAAGCACAAGCAGGAGACGGTGTTTCACGGCAGCCATGGAGAGACCTCCTCCGGTAGATCGACCCTCAGAAACGGTTCATGGAAATTGGCTGCCAGAATACCACGAAACGCGCGCGAATTCCCGAGGGAGTTTGCCCACCGCAGACGCAGGGCAATCGTACTTAATGCGCCCCGCACAAAGGGTCTTCGTGAGACGGGTCGTTTGTGACCCCGGTCCTCGTCTCCCCTGCAAGAGCAGGGGTCCAGAGTCCTACTGGATTCCTGCTTACGCAGGAAAGACGTTAAAAAATGCCGTTGCCTCGTGCGCCGACAGGCCTGCAGGATTCCTGTGT
>Ga0209612_1000653_pt1 | contig 33432 bp, 29 predicted proteins | sample BioC12SIPDNA_FD_185746 | JGI IMG/M metagenome (GOLD analysis project Ga0209612, IMG submission 185746) | Anaerobic biogas reactor microbial communites from Washington, USA - Biogas_R1_B C12 SIP DNA (SPAdes) (version 2) | ecosystem: Engineered > Bioreactor > Anaerobic > Unclassified | place...
CTTGGCACAACCGAATCGATCCGTAGAACATACTGCTGGAATATTAGCATCCACAGCATCTGCGGGTGCCGTTGTGGTTACTTCAGCTGGAGCGCAAGCTGACAGTAAGAGAACGGCAACAACAACTATCAATCCTTTGAAATTCTTCATTTTTCTTCTCCTATCACAATGATCTTTGATTTTTTTTATGGCAATTAATTCAAATTAGAAGAGTACTGCAGAAAATCCAAATTTTTATCTGAGGAACAGATGATAGCTTGATAAATACGATCAAAAAGTTAAAGGGACATTCTTTGTCATTGATCCGAACGAATGAACAAGGGGATTAATAAAATATTATACTATAAATTATTGTATTTAAAACAGATTTTGTCAATTTTAAAGTGGCACAAGATTACGTATCAGTTTGACTTTTAATTAGTTGCGGACCCTTTCGATTATTGGTAGTCTATTTAATCTCCATATTCAAATAGATCCTGCCATATTCCCGACCCTCATTAGACTCCATCAACACTGCCTGGACAAGCCGCAGGCAAGCTTCCTCGTTGGGGAAGATTAGTACTAATCTGGTTCGGCGTTTGATCTGCTAACTGAGCCGCTCAATTCTATTGGAGGTTCGCAATCTTTTCTGATGTGAACGTGAAAAGACAAATAAAGAAAATCCTTCCGGAAGGGCAACATTTTATAAGTAAGGCATCTCGATCCTCCCTATAAGCTTGCATTAATAATCGATTTATTTGCCTTGTGGTGAACGTGGTTGATTTTTCTTATAAACTCATGTATCAACAGAGCCTGGGAATTCCTATTTCTTAGTAGTTCCCTGGCTCTCTGTTTTGATCGGGTTGATTTATCTGTTCAGTTGGTTGAAAGGATTGACCAGATTGACTGAGTGAGCTTTGTAGAAATCTTCACTCTTTGCGATGCTGATTCTTTTGTCAAACTCGTCCAAATTCGTGTCGTCAAGCTTCTGAACTTTTGATACGCTGGGGGCATTGGTCTTACGAGCAGCGAGTGGGTTTCTGAAGCAGAAGCAGATATTGATTTTATTGGTAAGTAACATTTCAAACTCCTTGTTGATCTAAAAGCATTGCAGGATTTCGCTCCATGACAGAAAGGATCACCAAGCCCAGGTCATTGATCTTTGCCAGGATGCCGAGTAAAGCGGCCTGATCGATCACCTGCCCTGCCAAAAGGGTCTTGCCATCTTGCTGGGTGAGGGTGAACCCGTCAAACCAGTCAGACCAGCTTTCATCGAGAGTCCCTTTGACCTCAATTTGGTAGAAGGATGGTGATTCATAAACTTGTCTGCTTGTCATGGCTTTTCTCCTTTTTGATCTATGCATAGTATCCGTGTTGAGTTGATGATTTGTCATCCTCAAAGTTGATGATTTGGTATTCTCAGATTTGATGATTTGGCCTGCAAACTGACAAAAAATCCCCGCCAAGTGGCGAGGAAAGATTTATTGCAAGGTTTGGTTCTCAGAGCAAGCCAAGATCCCGGGCTTTTTGGAGGGCTTCAAGCCTCCCATGCACATTCAGTTTTTGATAGATGTTGCGGGTATGGGTGCGAAGCGTGGATGGCGCGATCAGCATCTGGTTGGCGATTTCTGGAACAGACAGGTGTGAGTTCAGAAGCCTTATTACTTCCATTTCTCGTTCGCTCAATGGCTCGACCAGGGTAGCACCACCTGTTCTTGTGGGATTTAGAGCCTCTTCCGGAAGATTCAAAGACGCCAGAAGTTTGGTGGTGTACTCGATGTTCAATCCCCTTTCCCTGGCGCTCTTCAGCAGCGCTGCCATTGGAGCACCTCTTTCTACAAACATGCGGATAAATCCTTCCGGTTCGGCCGCTGCCAGGCATTGTCCCAGAACCTCCAAGGCATCCTCTGCCTGACCCAGAGCCTGTAAGGAAAGGGCATAGATGGGCTGCAATCTTATCCAGAGCAGGCTCCAGCCTTTTTGATGGAGTTCATCAAGTTTACTTTCGATGATCTGGATCACATCCCGATAACGCTTCTGTTGATAGAACAGCGTAACTTCCATAAACAACTGTCTGTTGCTTCTGTCCGCCTCCAAGGCAGGAAAATTCTCTTCGAATTTTTTTGCAGCCTCAAGCACCTCTCCTTTTGCCAGGAGAAGCATGATTTCATTCTCTGCTGAAATTTGAGCATACCAGGTAGAAATCGAACCTGTTGCTTGCATCGCCCGCTGATTGACTGCAAAAGCCTCTTCGAACTCTCCGGCAGCGCCCAGGGCTTCGGAAAGGGAGGTCAGGGCAAAGTGCAGCGCATCGGCTTGCCTCCACAGCTCTGCCAGAGCAACCGCTTGCCTTGCAGAGCTCACAGCTGATTCCAGTTCGTTCCACTCGAGCAGAATGGTACTCCGGGCGGCATAGGCGTGGGCTAGAACAGGGAACCTCTGTGAAGACTGACCGCTTTCTTCAAGCTTGCTCACCGCGGTCTGGCAAAGAGAGAAGGCTTGGTGCAGTTGGCTTTGTAGGAGGTGGACATAAGCCAGATTGGCGCTTGTGTAGAGGATTTCGTGGATTCTGCCAACCTTTTGCCCGGCAGCCAGCGCTGCTTCAAACGATTGAGTGGCTTCAAGAAAGTCACCTCGATATTGCAGAGCCAGGCCCTTGATATTCAGCAAATGGGAGCGGGCTGCCCAATCCTGCTCCGGTAAAGTCTCCATCGCTTGCTGTGCAAAATCTAAAGCCAGCTCTGCCTTTCCTTGCATCCAGGCAAGATAAGCCTTTATCGCTTCAAGGTGGCTGGTCAGGTGTCTCTTTTCGGAAGGTTTATCCACACTTACTACGACTTGTTCAGCCTGCTGCAAAAGTTCTTCCATGCCTGCTGACGGGTCAGCATAGGCTTTTGACCAGGCATAGGCCATGCAAAGCCAGGGATTGGATGAAACCTGATCACATGGAAGTTCTGTGAATCGCCTGAGCACATCAAACAGTTCCGCATTTTCAACCATTGCCAGGGCATTTCCAGCAACGGCTTCATGAACGCGGTCGATGTCTCCGGCAGCCAGGGCGTGGTGAATCGCTTCAGAGGGCATGTTATTCCCGGCATACCAGGAGCTGGCACGTTTGTGCAGTTGGGGGACGCGCTCAGGCCAGAGTTGCTTTGTTTGCTTACGTAAAAACTCTGCAAAAAGAAAGTGATAGCGATACCAGCGCTGTTCCTCATCCAACGGGATTAAAAACAGATTGGCGCGTTCCAATTGGTCCAGAAAGACCTGACTGCCCGGCTTGTCGATAACAGCATCGCACAGCGGAGCGCTTAACTGATCCAGGATGGAGGTTTCATACATAAACTTGCGAACCTCCTCGGATTGCTGGCTGATAACTTCATCCAACAGGTAATCCAGGATGAAGCGATTCGAACCCGAAAAGGTTTTGATGAACGAAGTTACACCTTCCGGTCCTTGCGCTTTTAATCTGGCTTGCATCGAGATGGCAGCCAATTGCAAACTTGCAATCCACCCCTCGGTTCGGACTTGAAGCGCTACGATTTCTTGTGGTGATAATTTGAACTCCAAAGTCTCCTGTAAAAACTTCCCGGTATCATCGTATCCAAAGCGCAAATCCATCGCCCTCAGCTCGTTCAACTCGCCGCGTACCCTCCATCGCGCTAATGGCCAGGGAGGATCTGTTCTGCTGGTTATCAGCAAGTGCAGGCTGTGCGAATCATTCGGTAGATGATCAATCAGGAAAATTAAATCCTGGTGGATCTGTTTGTCTGTAAGGTTGTGCAGGTCATCCAGAACCAGGCATACCCGTTCTTCGAGGGCAGACAACTGATTGAGCAGTTCCGTAATCTGAACATCCATTGATCCGGGTTGAAGAGATCGTGAGGCCTGGAGGATGGCGCTGCCAATGTTGGCTTGCTGAAGCTGTGGAAGGGTATTCAAAGCCGCAACAAAGTAAGGCCAAAAGCGTGCTGGTGTGTTGTCGCCTTTCTCCAGGGAAAGCCAGGCAACCGGAATGTCCGCCTGGGCTTGCCACTCGCTGAGCAAGGTGCTTTTTCCATACCCGGCTGGGGCAGAAATGAGAGTCAGGCGACAGCCTCGGACTATCCCATCACTTAGCCGGGAGACTAAATTGTCTCGGTTGACCAGGTTGCCATGAAGGGGAGGAACATGAACTTTGGTTGCAAGCAAGTAATCTGGCACGTTCTTTCTCCTTGAACGCTAGATTCCCTCTCATTATACAATTTTAACAAATTAAACCTAAAGCCTGTATAGATTAATGACAAAAACAGCTTCTTTGTGATTAGCCAACACGGTCAAAGATTATCTCCACATATATGCATCCCCTTGGCAACCCGGATCAGAACACTTGCGGTTATAATTTCAACCATCCTGAACCGGAAAAATTGTCGCGGATTTGCTTATTACAATTTGGAAAAGCAGATGTAAAGCACATCGCTTGAGTTCAAAAACGAATACGTTTTATCCCGCGTAGTGATTTCTGCCAGACGAAAAAACAGAAATCCAAAAAAATGAATTAGGAGAATCTGAAATGCAAATTCGCGCCATTCTCAACCCCAGCACCTATCATGGCACTGATCAGAAGCCGCCTTTTTTTGAAGGCTGGTACTTCAAAATGGTCAGCGCTGATGAAAAACATAAAATCGCGATCATCCCGGGAGTGATTCTGGGCAAAGATCAGCACGCATTTGTACAGGTCATCGATGGCTCAGACGGCAAAACATAATACTTCACCTTCCCGTTCGAACAGTTTCAGGCGGATTTTCCCGAATTCCGCTTGGCAATTGGGGAAAATCAATTTGATTCATCCCACCTGGCAGTGAATATCAATCAAGCTGAGGGGCAATTATCCGGCGAGGTTAGCTTTGGCAAGTTAAACCCCTGGCCGGTGACCTTCTTTTATCCAGGCGTGATGGGCTGGTTTGCCTGGGTGCCAAAAATGGAATGCTACCACGGCGTGTTGAGTTTTGACCATTCCCTGCAGGGCAAGCTTTCCCTCAATGGAAAGGAGATGGATTTTAGCGGCGGTCGCGGATACATTGAAAAAGATTGGGGAAAAAGCTTCCCTGCGGCCTGGGTTTGGTTTCAAAGTAATCATTTCAAGGGCGTTTCCGCCTGCATCACGGGTTCAGTTGCGATCATTCCCTGGCTTGGCAACAGCTTCAAAGGTTTCATTGTCGGTTTTTGGCTGGAGGGCAAACTTTACCGATTTACCACCTATCTGAACAGTAAAATCGAATCGCTCGAAATTTTTGATGACCATGTTGCCTGGGTCTTACGCAACCGCAGGCACCGCCTGAGTCTGAAAGCCTGGCGTGCTCAAGGTGGACTGCTGCTCGGCCCCACCCCTGAGGATATGGGCACGCGGGTGATGGAAACGCTGAGCGCTTCCATCGATGTCAGGCTTGAAACTCTGCAAGGCGATCTGATTTTTGAGGGCACAGGTGAACACGCCGGCCTGGAAGTAGTCGGTGACTTGGAGCGATTGTTAGCAGAAAAGGCTTAAGGGCACGGGATGCCGAGTCTTATGGCAATCATTGCCCATAATTTTCTACAGCTTCGGGCATTCAGCTGGGCAAAAGGATCGTTGACAGAACAGCGCTCACGGCTGGAAAAATATTCCCGGGTCTTTAAGATTGCCAAAGATGTCAGCCTTAGTGACCTGAGCGTCAATGGAGTTAGAGCGGCATTATTTGACGTGGCGCATTCAAAGCCTGGCATAATCCTTTACCTGCATGGGGGAGCTTATGCGCTAGGTTCCGTAAACGTCCACCGCGAGTTTCTCGCCAGACTGGCAATTGCCTGTCAAATGAAGGTATTGGCAATTGATTACCACCTTGCTCCCGAACACCCCTTTCCGGCGGCACTGCAAGACGCTTTAGCTGCTTATCAATGCTTAATTTCCCAGGGTTACGACCCATCCAGTATTGTGATTGCTGGAGATTCTGCCGGGGGTGGTCTGGCGATTGCGATGCTGATTTCACTCCGGTATGACGGCTTGCCACTGCCCGCCTGCGCAGTGTGCCTCTCTCCCTGGCTAAACCTGTCTCATACCGGGGAGAAAAGTAATAATAACAAAGATCCTTTTCTGAACCCCGCCTTGCTAAGCCTTTATGCACGCTATTATGTTGGAGAGGGCGATGCCACCAATCCGCTTGTTTCGCCCAGTTTCGCCGATCTTCGGGGTCTGCCGCCACTGTTAATTCAGGTAGGCACCAATGAAATTTTACTGGAAGAGATTCAGCAATTTTGCGAAAAAGCCCGCCAGGCAAATGTAGAGGTCTCACTTGATTGCTGGCAGGGAATGTTTCACGTCTTTCAAATCATCCCGATCCTTCCGGAAACAAAACTCAGTTTGGAGAAAATTGCGACTTTCATCAGCAACAAAATCAGCCCCTATTCCTGAGCTTGTGTAAGTGACTTCACAGCTCTTTACTTCCAGTTATAATTTCCCCAGTTTCATTTCATTACTAAAAGGATACCTATGTGCGGCATATTTGGCATTGTTACAGAAAACGAACAGGTTCTTGGACCCATTCTGATTGAAGCGGCAAGAAGGCTTACCTATCGCGGCTACGATTCCGTCGGCGTGGCCACCATCAGCGGCGCAAAGATCGACCTGCGCAAAGACACCGGGCGGGTGGATGAAGTGGCGGCTAAATACAATCTGGCTGAAATGAGCGGCACACGCGGGATCACCCAGCTGCGCTGGGCTACCTTTGGCGCGCCTTCGCAGGCGAACTCGCAGCCCCATCTCGATTCGGACGGAGACCTGGTTGGAGCTCACAATGGCAATGTGGTCAACAACGTGGAACTGCGTCGGATGTTCATGGAAGAAGGCCTGGTGGTGCGTTCAGAGAATGATGGCGAATCTTGTGTCCATGCAGTTGAACGTTACATTCACCGCGGCCTGGATTTTATTGAGGCTATCCGCCGTGCTAACGACGATCTGCAAGGTGATTATGCTTACGTCATTGGCCAGATCAACGATGACAAACTCTACGCTATCAAAAAGGGATCTGGCCTGGTAGTGGGAATCGGTGAAGGCTTTACCTGCGTTTCATCGGACTTGCCATCCATTCTGCCGCTGACACGTACCATCATCCGCATTCAGGATGGTGAGATCATCACCCTCTGGGCAGATCACGTGGAGTTGCGCTCCGTAGTGGATGGCAGCCTGATCGAACGCGCCCCTGAACAGATCACTGAAACAATGAGTTCTGTTCAAAAGGATGGTTATGACCATTTTATGCTCAAAGAGATTCACGAGCAGCCGCAAGTGGCACGCGAGGTGCTGCACATGCTGGCTGGCAGTGCAGATGTGCAGCTTGTCCTGGACAAAATGAAGGAGGCCCGTAATTTATACTTCATTGGCTGCGGCACCAGTTACCACGCTTGCCTGGCCGGGGCGGTGTACTTTGCCCGTTTGGCTGGTCGTGCGGTAATCCCTGTGCTGGCGCCGCAATTCATCCCGCAATATCTGACGACTGTTGGCCCGGAAGACGTAGGACTTTTTGTTAGCCAGTCTGGTGAAACCAAGGATGTGTTGAACGCGCTTTATGCTGCCGAAAAGCAGGGTATGCAGTGTTTTGGTCTGGCAAACGTGATTGGTTCCACCCTGACCAAAGCTTCGGTCTGCTCGCTGCCGCTCTGCTGCGGCTATGAAATCAGCGTGCCGGCTACCAAGACCTTTACCAACCAGGTGGTTACTTTCCTCTACCTGGCCTATCGCCTGGCTGGGCGTGACACAAGTGAACTGGACCTTATCCCGGAGCTGATGGAGCAGACCATCGCCCTGACTACTCCCCAGGTGAAAGCCCTGACCCCGGAAGTGAATGCCTGGGAGGATAGCTACAGTTTGGGCTACGGCAGCACCTATTCCATGGCCTTGGAAGGCGCGCTCAAACTCAAGGAGATCACCTACAGCCACTGCGAGGGCATGCTCTCGACCGAATTCAAACACGGACCCCTCTCAGCTATTATTGAAGGCTTCCCGGTTTTATTTACTGTGGATCCGCAAGATGTGCCTGTGATCGTCAGCGGTATCAACGAGGTCACCTGCCGCGGGGGGAGGGCGATAGCCATTGGGCAGGAAGATGCCAGTCTGCGAGCTAATGCCAGCGATCTGATCGTCTTGCCAACGGCAACCCCAGAGGTCAGCTCACTTTTGAGTGTTCTACCGCTGCAGCTGCTCTCTTACTACATGGCAGTGGCACGGGGTTATGATCCTGACTTTCCACGCAACCTGAGCAAAACCCTTACGGTGGATTAGCCTATAACGTCCTGGTGAGTTTCACTCCCCAGACTTGCCGGCCTGATCCAGAAAAGCGGAGACCCATACCAGCGGCGCGTTCCAGTTGATGGCGACCTCGTTGGTTGTGTAGGATTGAACGTCATCCACATAACGCTTGGAAGGCGGTTGGCTCATCAGGTCAGCCGCGTCCGAGGGCGGATCGGCTGGGTTGAAGTTGGGTCCACCTGATAGCGCGCCAGGAGGGGGCGGGGGGAAACCGCGTGACGGGTCATTAGCCCAGAAGCGGTGATGGGGATGCAGCATCGGATAAGTGCCGTAACCCGCGACAAAGCTCTTGTTCAAAGCGTTTCTACCCAGAATGTAATCCATGCTCAGGCGGACACTATCAAGATAACGCTGTTCGCCGCTGAGATTGTAGGCCATGCTCACCAGCATCATGTTGTTCATGATGAGAGCGTTCGAGCCCCAGGGATAATCCTCGTCAATCAGTACCCGATAACCATCTTTTTCCTGCGCCTTGATTAGCTCATCAGCGTAAGCAATGATGGCCTGCTGCAGGGCGGATTTTTGTTCAGTCGAAAGCGAGGTTTGGTGTGTCAGCAGGGAGATGGTACCCAGCGGGGCGACATGCCCCCAATCAAAGGCATCCACATCAGCGAAATCTTTTGAGTTGAGCAAATATTCCTTGTATTCCTCTTTACCGGTAGTGATGAAAAGCTCTGCTGCCGCCCAATAAAACTCATCACTGACGTTTTTATCATCATAATTTCCACCTCCCGCGCCAGGGGTGTTGCTGGCATAGATGCCGGGGTTCTCCAGCGCGGCTTGCCAGGCAGTTTCAGCTGCGTTCAGACAGCGCTCTGCAAAGGGCTTGTCAAGATCAGTCCAGATGCGCGCGCATTGCGCGGCGGTGGCGGCCAGGTTGAGAGTGGCTGTTGTACTTGGCGGGAAGAGGTAGCGACCCACCCCTGCTTTTTCGTGGGCGTTATCATTATCAACTTCGGTGGGCGGCACCATGGGCAAACCAGCCCAGGATTCATCGTGGAGTTTGTGATGCACCATACCGGCTTTGGGCTGCCCCTCCGGCACCTGCATTGACAGCAGAAATTCCATTTCCCAACGGGCTTCGTCTAACAGGTCGGAAATGCCGTTATCCTGTTCAGGGATCATTTGTGAACCGTCAGGGAAACCTTCCCAGCCCTGCTCGTAAAGATTTAGCAAGGTCCAGACGGTAATGCCACCATTGACCACATACTTGCCAAAATCGCCGGCGTCGTACCAGCCGCCAGCGGCATTCAGCGTATAGTCACAGCCCAGCCAATCGTTGCCGTCAGCATCTTTGCCCTTATAACAGGTTACATTGGCATCGGTAACGTGTCCTGCCGGACGTGCCCACTCCTTGCCGGCGTATTTTTCCTCGATTTCAATGCCGGTGCGGTTCAGGTAGAAATAGGTCAGGGCATCGTGTTTCAGTTGAGTGTAAATTTCATCAGAAATCTTGAAAGGTACGCTATTAATTCCTGCAGCTTCCAGGGTGTACCCCTCGCCAGGATCCGTATAGAAGGAAAAATCGATCTCGTGCAGGCTGTCGCCAGAGATTGCATCTTCTCCTTTGAAAGTCGTCAGACCGCTTAGCACTTCTTCTCCCGCGGGATTTTTCAAGGCCCAGGTTATGGGTTCGGTGGACTCGGATGCAACCAAAGCGATCTTTTTGCCATCCACGAAATAACCGACCTGGTTGACGCTTACCAGCGGCGGAATCACTTCCGGCCCCGGGGTTGGTGACGGTTCAGGTAATTCGGCTACTGCGCTTGGTTGTGGGATATCCGACCGGCCAAGTTCGTAGAAGAGCGCGCGGCCAAACAGACTGGGGTTTTCCCAGGAGAGATCAGAGGTGTCAGCCTTTGACCAGACCAGCTTGATGTCCCGGTCTTGCTTGGAGGCGCCGTTGATCTGTGCCTGGAAGCCAAACTCTTTGCCGTGGCTTACTTCAAGCAAATCTTTGAGTGACAGGGCGGCTTCAAAGCCCCAGCCATCGGCGGTTTTGAAGACAAAACCCTTCACTTTGGCATCAGAGCTGAAAACGCCCGTAATGGTCAACGCGTTCGGATCGGTATTGCCGATATCGGAGGCATTGATGTTGACTTGCATCATTTTTAAGCCGTAGGATGTGGCGTTGAGGTCGCCGGAAGCGTTGACATAAAATTCCATTGAGTCCTCATTCCAAAACTCCATACCGTGCTTGCCTGTGATGAGGGTCTTATCCGGCATTTGCATGGTGATGTAGAGATTATCCAGATCCGCGGCAACTGCAAACGTGAAAGAACCGTTTTCTGCGGGATCCGCTGAAGGCGTCGGGCCGCGATCAACAAAAATCACAGGGATGCCCGCCCAATCGGACAGGTCACCATCCACAGATATTTTTACCGGAAAGGGTACATATAGCACTTCTCCGCTGATTTCAGCGGGGATGGAAGGGATTGGTTCAGGAGCAGAAGTATTTGTCACTTGATCCTCCGGTTGTGTTTGGGTAGTTGGGGTCACGCTGCAAGCTGACAAGGCCAGTGTAAAAGCAATAAAAACCATGAGAAATACGTTGAAAGAAATTTTCATCACACTTCCTCCTGACTGTCCGCTCTGATGCAGGCTAGTCTGATATTGATTATATACGATTGAAGGCGTCATTTGTGTTCAACGGGGATAGAAGGCTATCCTTCTGCAGTTAGCTGTAAATTTTTCAAATATTGTATAATCAGACTTGTACAAGTGAAAAAATGACTGCGATAAACGACTTGCCAGATGAGCCAAAATACCCGGTAAAAAGAGTCAGCGACCTGACCGGAATTCTTCCTGTGACCTTGCGCGCCTGGGAAAGGCGCTACGGCATTCTAAAGCCAGGTCGGGATGATAACCAATATCGACTTTACTCTGATAGGGATCTGGCTATTTTGAGGTGGCTGATAAATAAAAAGAATAGCGGTGTTTCAATCAGCACCGCTGCTGCGAACTTGCAAGATATGATAGCCCAAAACAATTGGCCGGAAATTATTCCGTTTGGGATCGCTCAAACTAAAACCAGCAGCTCAGTGCCGCCACAGCGCTACGCCGATGAACTTTTTGCATTATTAAAAAAGCACAATGAAGTCGACGCAGCCAGACTTTTTGAGGACGTAATCTCCAAATTTGACCTTGAAACGCTAATCGAAAAAATCATCACACCCACCTTGATCTCTGTGGGTGAAGCCTGGTTTAGAGGGGAGCTGATGATCAGTACGGAGCACTTTGCGACGGCTTTCGTGCTAAGCAGGTTGAACAATCTCTACATCTCCCTGCCGATTGTCAGCAAAGGGCCTGCTATTCTGATTGGTGGCGCCCCTACTGAAGAACATGAGATGGGCGCATTGATGATGGCTGTACTGATGAGAAACCGAGGTTTCAAGGTGGAGTTCTTGGGGGCTGACCTGCATTTGGATGATCTGGTGGACTATGCCCGGGAGACCCTGCCAGCACTGGTGGTACTCACGGCCAGCACAAACCGGGTTGCCATGGAACTGTCGAGGGCGCAAGCAAAGCTCAACACTATTTCCCCTGCTCCAATTTTTTGCTATGCCGGTTTTGCCTTTGATTTTGACCCTGATCTAGTTGGTAAAATCCCAGGCATCTATCTTGGAAATTCGATGGTCAAAGCCCTGGACCAAATAAAGCAGCTATTGAGCGATAAATAATAAAGGTTTATTCTCAGGCAACAGCCCAGCCACCAATACTTACGGTGGCTTTTCGTTTAACCTGTCTGGTGCGCTTAACCGCCACAAGGCTTAAATAAGAAAGAGTTGGCAATTATTTGCCAACTCTTTTTGGATATCAATCGCTATGTTTACTGTGGAGGCAGAAGCACAGAGTCGATCACGTGGATGACGCCATTGGAGGCTTCAACATCAGTGATGATAACTTCGACAGTATCGTTCAGATAGACCTTGCCATCTTCAACTTTGATGGATACAGCTTCGCCTGAAACGGTGTCAGCACTAGTCAGGGTAACTACATCGGAGGCCATGACTTTACCGGAAACAACGTGATAGAGCAGGATGGATTTGAGCTGTTCGAGGTTCTCGGGCAGCAGCAAAGATTCTACGGTACCTTCGGGCAATTTCGCGAAAGCGTCATCGGTTGGGGCAAAGACTGTGAAGGGACCTTCGCCTTTGAGGGTATCGACCAAATCGGCGGCGCCCAAGGCAGCGGCAAGTGTTGTGAAGCGGCCATCGGCTACAGCGGTGTCAACAATGTCAGACAACTTGGCAGGAGGCAGCAGGACGGAATCGATCACGTGGATGACGCCATTGGAGGCTTCAACATCGGTGATGATAACTTCGACAGTGTCGTTCAAATAGACCTTGCCATCTTCAACTTTGATGGATACAGCTTCGCCTGAAACGGTGTCAGCACTGGTCAGGGTGACTACATCGGAGGCCATGACTTTACCAGAGACAACATGGTAGAGCAGGATGGATTTGAGCTGTTCGAGATTCTCGGGCAGCAGCAAGGATTCTACGGTACCTTCGGGTAATTTCGCGAAAGCGTCATCGGTTGGGGCAAAGACCGTGAAGGGACCTTCGCCCTTGAGGGTGTCGACCAGGTCGGCGGCGCCCAGGGCAGCGGCAAGGGTTGTGAAGCGGCCATCAGCCACGGCAGTATCGACGATGTCAGACAGCTTGGCAGAGGGCAGCAGGACGGAATCGATCACGTGGATCACGCCATTTGAAGCTTCAACATCAGCGATGATGACTTCGACGGTATCGTTCAGATAGACCTTGCCATCTTCAACTTTGATGGAGACAGCTTCGCCTGATACGGCATCGGCATTGGTCAGAGTGACTACATCTGCGGCCATAACTTTACCGGAAACAACATGGTAGAGCAGGATGGATTTGAGCTGTTCGAGGTTCTCGGGCAGCAGCAAGGATTCTACGGTACCTTCGGGCAGTTTCGCGAAAGCGTCATCGGTTGGGGCAAAGACTGTGAAGGGACCTTCGCCTTTGAGCGTGTCGACCAGGTCGGCGGCGCCCAGGGCAGCGGCAAGGGTTGTGAAGCGGCCATCGGCCACAGCGGTGTCGACGATGTCAGACAACTCAGGTTCAGGGATGGCGGTAGGTTCGGGCAGAACAGTAGGTTCAACGGTTGGAATCGGCGTGGGCTGGGGGGCACAAGCTGCAAGAGCGATAATCGCTACGAGTAAGACAGAAAGTAAGCTAAAGGGTTTCATTTTTCTCCTATGTTTTTGTAAAATGGTTTGTATAACTTATGGGCCAATAATAGCAGTGTATTTTTCAATGTACAAAATACTGTACAACGTTATTTGACAAATGAAAAAATGTTATTTTCTCAATTAAAAAGACGGGTAAAGTGGGCGGTCTGCAATTTATAGAATTAAAAAGAAGCTTAAATCAGGGAAACCACTATAGATTTGTTTAAAAACCAGGCTGGAAGACGGAATATACAGACTGCAAATTGGGCGATTCAGGCCCAAGCAGCCAATCAAATTGTTGATGGTTTTAAAAAATTATAGTAGTTTGTATAACGTGATCAGCTGTCCAGTCGGGTTTGCCCCAAAAGGCAGCGGGTTTTCGAATAATAAGCAGGCTAAATTTGCGCGAAGTTTTTTTATGCATCTGTGCGGATGAGCAACAGCTGTATAATCGAAACAAGAGAAATAAAGCAAACAGAGGTGGAGGAAGAAATGGCAAACAAGCAGTATTCGCGTTTTCAAATATTTATACAAAAACTGGTCGCCACGCCAGCGGTATCGAAAGCATTTTCAGGTTTTTGGCATCATCTTGACCGGGCTTGTCTTAGACTAAGCAAAGGCCGAACTTCCCTTACCGAAATTTTTGCGGGTATGCCCATGATCCTGTTGACTACAACGGGTGCCCGCAGCGGGTTGGCGCGCACTTTACCGGTGCTGTTTTATCGTGATGAGGAAGAGCCTGAAATCATCGCGGTGGCAGCAGCCAATTGGGGCAGAGAAAAGATGCCCTCCTGGTACTACAACCTGAGAGCAACACCGCGCGCAAGCGTGTTACTGGATGGCAAGCAGAAGGTTTACAGTGTGCGTGAAGCACAGGCTGAGGAATATGAGCACTACTGGAAACTGGCCGAAGCAACTTACCTCGGCATGACTAAATACAGGGAGCGCGTGGGTGACCGGAGCATCCCGATCATGATCTTGAGCGAAGAGCGCGAATAGTTCAAAGAGATTGTTTAAATTTCGTATTAAGTACACACGAGCATAATTAAAGAAAGAGTTTCAGGTCCTCCCAGAATTATCACCAAATTAAAAGCGCTTTGTTCGCAGTAATTGGGCATTGACGGCCACAATGATTGTGCTTAGCGACATCAGAATAGCGCCTACTGCCGGAGAGAGTAAGATGCCCCATGGTGCCAGGATGCCTGCCGCCAGGGGAATGGCGATCACATTGTAGCCAGCTGCCCAAATCAGATTTTGGCGCATTTTTTTGTAGCTGGCCTGGCTCAGTTCGATTACTTTGACTACGTCCAGCGGGTTGGACTTTACCAGGATGATGCCGGCGCTCTGTACCGCCACATCCGTGCCACTGCCAATGGCAATGCCTACATCCGCGCGGGTCAAAGCCGGAGCGTCGTTGACTCCATCACCAACCATCGCCACCAGTTGCCCCTGCTCATGCAATTGGACAACCTTCTGGTCTTTGTTCTCCGGTAATACTTCAGCAAAAAACGTATCGATGCCAAGTTCTTCTGCCACAACCTGGGCGACTTCTTTGCTATCCCCCGTCAGCATAGCCACCTTCAGGCCCATCTCATGCAGTCGCTGGATGGCTTCGTGGCTCTCCGGCCGGATCACGTCTGCCAGGGCAAAAGAAGCCATTGCTTTGTCATCTTTAATCAGATGCACCACGCTTTGACCTTTGGCACTGGATTCCTGATCAAAGCTTGAGAGGGGCTCCGGCAGGGTGATTGTTAACATTTCCAGCAGACGAGGTCCGCCAACGTAAATGTCACGGCCATCCATGCTGGCACGAATTCCGCGTCCTTTGATGGCTTCAAAATCCTGAATTTCGGGTAAACTCAAAGCTTTCTCCTGGGCGGAACGTCGGATTCCCTGCGCGATGCTGTGTTCAGAATCACCTTCCACCGCGGCGGTCAAGGCCAGTGCCTCATCCGGGTCGTATCCCTCTATGGTTTTGAGCCCTACTACCCCAAATTTACCCTCAGTCAATGTGCCGGTCTTATCAAAGATGACCGTATCGATCTCCCGGGCTTTTTCCAATGCGAGACGGTCACGCACCAGAATGCCGTTATCAGCGCCAATGGCTGTTGTAATAGCCACAACCAGGGGGATGGCCAGGCCCAGGGCATGTGGGCAGGCGATCACCAATACTGTTGCCACGCGCTCAATTACCTCAACATTGAATCCAATCGCGATGGTCCAGGCGATGACGGTAATTCCAGCGGCAATTAAGGCAATGTAAAATAGCCAGCCGGCAGCGCGGTCAGCCAGAAGCTGGGTCCGGCTCTTGGATAGCTGAGCCTGCTGGACCATGCGCATGATTCCCGCAAGGGCGGTTTGGTCGCCTGTGGCTGTCACGCGCACACGCAGACTACCATCGCCGTTGATTGAACCCCCCACAACTTTATCACCTGGATCTTTGTCACCCGGTTTTGACTCACCGGTGATCATAGCCTCATTGACTGCCGATTCACCCTCCTCCACTTCACCATCTGCCGGAATGCTCGATCCTGGGCGGATTAGAAGCAGGTCTCCGGTGTTTAGTTCAGTCACTGCCACTTCCTTTGTCTGACCATCTGCACCAATGCGCTCAGCCGTGTCGGGCATCAACTTGGCCAGAGCGTTTAATGCGCCTGAAGCCTGCCGGATCGAACGCATCTCGATCCAGTGTCCCAGGAGCATGATGTCGATCAGTGTTGCCAGTTCCCAGAAAAAATCCATCTGGTCCGGCAGGAAGAGGCTGACCAAACTGTAAACAAAGGAAACAATGATGGCCAGGGAAATTAAGGTCATCATGCCCGGTTTGCGTTCGCGAAGCTCCGGGATAGCTAACTGGATAAAAGGCAAGCCGCCGTAAAGAAAGACGATCACGGCAAAGATGGGCGCAATCCATTGCGAACCAGGAAAGCTTGGCATTGAAAATCCCAACAAAGACTGAAAACCCTGGCTGAAAAGCAGCACCGGTATAGAAAGGAGCAGGGATACCCAAAACTTGCGGCGGAAGATTTCTTCGTGTCCGGAATGATCTGTGTGCCCGCCATGACCTTCATGCCCGCTGTGATCCGTGGATTCGCTTTGCCCGCTATGTTCTTCTGTAACAACGGTTTCAGGTTTCAAATGTTCATTGCCATGGGCGTCATGCTCAGCTGACATGTGATCATGCTCGTGTTCTGCAGGATCCATCCCGTGCGTATGCTGTTCATCATTGTCTTTTTCGCTGGAATGCTGCAGGGAGGAATTATGCTCATGATGAGCCTTGTGAGCCTTTTTTTCAGTTTCTTGGTTCATGTTTCACCTCAGGTAACCTTGGAAAAACTTCTTTCTGGAATAGCTGGTCAGTAAAACTTTCTGGTAAATTAAAATTTCATTCAATTTTTTTGCAACTATAGCCTTGACCTCTGGGATTGTCATCTACTTTGATGAAAATCGATGAATAAATTCGTCAATGCAAGCCTCAAAGGTCAAAAACATTGAGCTTCTTGACTTCTATTATATAAAAAAAATGGGCAACTTTTTCTGCTACCTTATATATAGCTTATACAGGTAGATTTGATTTTGAACTTTAGCAGGGTCTTTTCTGGAGGAAAAACTGACTAATGATCAAAGGTATACCCTTTCTACCTTGAGCCTGTGCGGATGTGTTCACTTTGCTCTGGAGCGTTTTAAATTGTTATTTCCGATTGCAGCAAATCTGTCATCAACTATTTTTTGTTTGGTATCATTGGTTGGGCTAAAATTTTTTCTCAATACAAAAGAACAATTCTCATTGCTGACATTATCTGAGCAAAGGTTAGAAACCACTCCACACCAATAACGGAGATTGAAATGGAAATAGCTCAACCCTCACAACATAAGCTTGGCCAAACGATTGCCTATCACCTGTTGCCCGGTTTGTTTATATTGGCTGCTTACCTGTTACTTACTCCTTTCTTGCGCAAGCTGGGGCTGCCATCTTCCATGTCGCTTTGGATAATTTGTCTGCTGGTGCTTGCGCCACTTGAGCTGGGCATTCTTTATTGGCAGGGCAAAAAGAGGAACGGCAAATTTTCCCTGGAAGGGGTCGTTCTCAATCGCAAAAAAACACCGCCGAAGGAGTTCGCCCTGTGGAGTTTGGTGGTCTTGGCTGCTTCAGTGATCTGCTTTGCTTTGTTCAGCTCTGTGGATGGGTTTCTCCAAAAGCTTTTCACCTGGCTGCCGGAGTGGTTTTTCTTTTCAAATGAGGATTTGAGCGCTTACAGCAAGACCATCCAGTTTGTAAATTGGCTGGGAATTTTTTTGGTGTCGGGCTTCATTGGTCCTTATATCGAGGAATTATATTTCCGCGGTTTTCTGCTTCCACGGATGGCCTGGATGAAAAAGAGCGCTCCGTTAGTAGAAGCCTTCTTGTTCGCTTTATACCATTTCTGGTCCCCCTGGCAAGTGATTTCCAGATTTTTGGCTGTGCTTCCGCTGGTTTATGTTGTGAACTGGAAAAAGGATTTGCGCATCGGTGTGGTAGCCCACTGGCTCTTAAATATTGCGGGAAGTTTGGGATTGCTCTTCGCTATTTTTAAAGTGTAAGGTGTTCCCATAAGAAATCTGAGCGCAATGGCTTACAGACCCTGAGCTTTAATCCATCCAACCGAAAAACCATAGCTGATCACAATACTGGATATAGGCAGCCACAGGAAGATATCCTGAGGAAAAAGGACCTTTATTGACCTGATGACCTAGTTGTGATTTCACTTGAAAAATAATTTACCCTCCCAACTTTATGCAAAGCTTCTATGTTTTGCTCATCTTTACTATAAAATAAGACCTTACAGCCTGCACCTTAAGGGCCGTAAATTGTAGAGGATATGATGAAGAAGAATAAAATAATCGCGATTTTAGTGCTTGTTGCCCTGGTGGCAGCTGCTTGTACTGTCGCTTCTGATCCAGACCAAAGCAACCCAACCCAGGCAGTGGAGCCCCAAACGGAGGCTAATGAAACGATGACAGGAACTGCCATAGATAATACCTACACTAAAAAAGAAGGCGTGGAAGTGATCTACTTTGCCGGGGGCTGTTTTTGGGGGACCGAAAAGCTGATGCAGTCGATTGATGGCGTTGTGGATGTGACCAGCGGTTACGCCAACGGTCAATCCGAGATTGTCCCGACTTATGAACAGGTTCTCACCGGGAAAACTGGCTATCGTGAGACCGTACGGGTTGAATACAGACCGGATCAGGTCAGCCTGGACGCCCTGGTTTTTGCTTATTACCACGTGATTGACCCTACTGTGGAAAACGCTCAGGGCAACGACATTGGCACCCAGTATCAAACCGGTATCTATTACGCAGATGATGCCGCCAAAGAAACTGTTGAACGCATTACCGCCATTGTAAAAGAAAGGTATGAGAATTTCGTGGTCGAAATCGAAGCGCTGGAAAGCTTCTATGACGCGGAAGAATACCATCAAAACTATTTAGACAAGAACCCTTTGGGTTATTGCCACATTTCAAGGAGTGAAATGACTACTGTAACCAACATCATTGTTGACCCTGGTAATTATCAACGCCCAAGCGCTGACGAGATCAGGGCTAAGCTGACCGACCTTCAATATAATGTAACTCAAAACGCAGGCACTGAACCGGCCTTTGATAATGAGTATTACTACAATAAGGCGCGGGGGATCTACGTGGACATTGTCACCGGTGAACCTTTGTTTTCATCCAGTGACAAATACGAGAGTGGGACCGGCTGGCCGAGTTTCACCAAGGGTATTGACGAAAACACCTTCGTCCTCATCGAAGATAATTCTTTCGGAATGACACGGACTGAGGTTCGCAGCCGAGCCGGCAACTCACATTTGGGACACGTTTTCTATAACGAAAGCAATTCACCCACCGGCACACGCTTTTGCATGAACAGTGCTGCCCTGAGGTTTATACCCTACGAAGAAATGGAAGCCGAAGGATACGGCTACCTGATGGACTATGTCGACTGAAGCTGATTTGTCTTAGGTTTTTGAAAAATTGAATAAGAAAAGGTTCCGGAAAAGACAGAATGGTCTCTTCTGGAACCTTTTGTAGATCTTAAAGTTATCCCTTAAATTGACGCAGGTAATAGTTTTCATTCCGATAGAATACAGAGGTGATCTTGTTGGCACTTAACAGATTTTCAACGGTCTCCCAGGTATTGTCTGTTCGGTCAAGCATCTCACGTAAAGCTTTCTCACGCAGCGGATGCACAGCGGTGATGCTGAGGATATCTTCTTCAATATTGCCAGTGGAAATAAAATCCCCCACTTCAGTCTCAAAGAGAAAATCAATGAATGAAACCCTCTCCGAGCAAACACTGATAATTTCCTTAAGTGCTTCAATGCCTGGTGAAGTGACTCTCGCTTCAGCTGGCGGTCTGATGGGTATGGATAGATAGGACACATCGGGTTGCAACCTGAGCAGAAAATCGATCAGCGCGTTGGTCGTCTCTCTATTATCGTTCAGACCGCCTACCAGCATGGTTTCTGTTGCGAGCTCCCCATAAAATTTATTTCTAAAGTCAAGCATTCCAGCCTGAATTTTTTCCAAGGACAACTGGCGGTGAGGTCTGTTGATCTTCTTCCAAAGACCTTCTTCCACGGAGTCCACTTTCAGGGAGACCCAATTTGCCCCCATCAGCTCTTCCTGTACGTCAGGACGATCGATCAAAGAAGCATTTGAGATGACTGCTATGGGAATATCGAATTGTTTTAGCTCCGAAATTAGTTTTCCCAGGTTAATATCCAGGGTAGGCTCACCATCCGGCACAATGGTTAAGTAGTCGATTTTTTTATCAAGTTTCACACAATCGGTCACTTTGGTCTCGACATCAGAGAGAATTTGATCCACCGGATAGAATTCCTGCCGTTCAATTGTGAGCTGTGTGGTGCGCCCTACCTGGCAGTAGATGCAGGAATAAGAACAATACTTTGCAGGGATATTATTGATCCCCAGACTGTACCCCAATCGGCGGGAGGGCACTGGGCCATAAGCAATCATAAGATACCTTCTTAGTTGTATGCCAAACGGATTTCTTCGTTTGCAATTGTGGGGGCGAGGAGCGGCTCCCATTTAGGATCATCCCAGGTGTGAAGTTGTCTGTGCATATCCAAATATTTTTGTGGGATTGGGTGAGTGCCCAGCACAACTTTCACGCCGTATTTAATTTCCAATAGATTCTTAAAGGTGTCGATGTAAGGGCAAGGCGGATATCCAACCAGGAAACCAGTGGCAAGGTGGATCACCTTGACGCCATTTTTGACCATTTCTTGACCCGTATATTCGATGTTGCCACCCGGGCATCCGTTGCAGGTCGTATATCCGACCAGTTCAACCGGCACGTCCTTATAAATTGAAAAGGCACCTTCCCGATTTCGAAGCGACCTGAAACATTTACCCCCGGCACAAGTGCGATAACGATCACATATGATGATCCCGATCTTGACTGAATTGTCCATCTTTTCTCCTTTTGTTCACAACCCTGCTTCTAAAAAAACTGAGTCAATCAAAATTTGATTAGCTGTACCTGTAATATTACTGCGAAACTCGTCAAAAAATCAAAACAGTTCGATTTGCGCTATTCTTCCAAAAAATTGTTCAAAATTTCACTCAATTGTTCTGCGCCGGCGTAGTCCATCACAGTGATGGTTTGCTTGCTTATGCCTTCAACTTCGCTGATGGCTTTCATAATATTTAAAGCAAGCGGCACTGCGATAGGGCACAATGGGGAGGAAGGACGGAATGTGTAAGAAGCTTTTCCGTTCTCATCAATTTCGAGGTCCAATACCAATCTCATGCGCATGACATCGACGTTGGTTTCCGGGTCGATCACGCTTTCAAGCTTTTTGACAACCGCTTCTTTTAGCTCAGTCGTATTCATGCCAGATCCTCCTGGACATCAAGCGATCGGAGCACTTTTTGCCACAGCTCCCGGACAGCCAGGGCGGCAGGCGAATCTGGAAATGAAACAGTGATTGGATCGCCGTTGATCATCGACTTGGGAAGATTTTCGTCATAAGGGATTTCGCCAAGCAGTTCGATGTTTTCAGCCTTTGCAAATTCGCGGATGGCTCTTGCTCCCTCCGGGTAAATATCGGCTTTGTTGATGCAGACAACCGAAGGAATATGAAAATGGCGCAATGTGCCCAGAACGCGCTTTAAATCATGCAGACCTGCCAGGCTTGGTTCAGTGATGATCAGCCCAAAATCAGTTCCCGCGCAAGCCGAAATGACCGGGCAGCCAATTCCTGGCGGACCGTCGATGATGATCAGGTTTGCTCTTGTGTCTTCAGCAAATAGGCGGGCTTGTTGTCTGATCAGGGTCACTAATTTACCTGAGTTTTCTTTACCTGGAAACAATTCTGCATGGAACAGGGGTCCAAAAGCGGTTTTGGAGTGGAACCAATTGCCCTCTTGTTGTTTGACCATGCTGATCGCGTTTACGGGGCAAGCATAGACACAGGCCGCGCAGCCGTCACAAGCGATTGGGTCGATCCACTGTACATCCGCAATTTGAGGGTCAGGAAAAATCGCATCATAGCGGCAAACTGCAGAGCAAGCCAGGCAATTGATACACAGATCGGGATTGATAACGGCCAAAGAGCTTCCCCAAAAATCATTCGCCGGACCAAGCTCGGGTTTAAGCACCAGCCCCAAATTGGCCGCGTCCACATCCGCGTCAACAATGACAGTTTGGACAGGTCGCTGATCGGTGGCGCTCAAGTGGGCAAAAGCGGCGCTGATGCTAGTCTTGCCCGTTCCGCCTTTTCCGCTGAGGATGATCAGTTGTTTTGCTTTAGGAACTTGAGTCTTCATTTGTCTGAACCCCCAACGATTTCACGGATTTCCTGGTAAAGCTTGACCAATACCTCCCGATATTCAGGCATCACATCCACTAAGGATTGCCCGGCAGCCAGCTTCTCTGCCAAAAGCCTGTTGAAGGGAACTCGCAAAAGGATAGGGAGTTTCTCCTCTTGGATCAGCTCTTCCAAAGAGTCATCCCCAATGCCGTCCCGGTTGATCACCAATCCGGCGGGAATGTTCATGTCACGAACTATCCCGATCATTTGCTTTAAATCGTGCAGTCCAAAGGGGGTTGGCTCCGTGACCAGTAGGGCAAAATCGACTCCCTGTAATGTCTCAACAACTGAACAGGAAGCTCCGGGCGGGGCATCAAAAATGTCAACAAATTCCTCTGAAGGCTGTTCCATTTTCTTCAACTGCCGGATGATGGGTGTGGCCATGGGTTCACTGATGGTCAACTGCCCCCGCAAGAAAGCGATATTTTCTCGAGCCATGCCCCGTTCAAGCGTACCAATCGGGTTTGGGACTTCGATGATGGCGTTTTCAGGGCAGTTCCAGGTGCAACTTCCGCATCCATGGCAAAGCTGCGGGAAAACCAGAATAGTCTTTCCGACCTTCGCCAGGGCGTGAAACTGACAAACCTCAACACAGTGACCGCAGGCAGTGCATTTTTCTGGTTGAATTTGCGGGATCAGAATAACGGCAGGGCTGATCTGGTCAAAGACTGGCTTGAGGAAAATATGACCGTTTGGCGCTTCGACATCGCAATCAAAGTAACGCACCTTGGCCAGCTTAGCCAGGCTGAGCGCCAGGCTCGTGGCAATGGTTGTCTTCCCCGTTCCACCCTTTCCACTAGCTACTGCAATTTGCACTTCAGATCCTTTGCTTGATCAGCTAAATTTGAGCAGCTTGTTGCTGTTGTAAAGATCAACAGCTTCTTCAACAGTCAGAGCCTGCTTTAGGAAAAGCCGCATTTCAATCTTTGCCGATTGGAAAGCTCTGGCCGCATTCGGACCAAAATCTCCGCTGATCACGACCTCCGCGTTTTGGTCAACAACAAATTGGGCAGCGGCAACACCAGCCCCGCCTGACTGACTTACGCCAGGATTCTGGAAGGCCTTCCATTGCTTGGTATCAGCATCCACCAGGATAAGCCATTGAGATCGCCCAAAGCGGGTATCGACAGGGCTTTCGATTGTGGGGTTTTGAGCGCTTATTATTAAGTTCATCTTTACTCCTTGTTGCAGGTCAATTTGACTGGAAAGACCAAATTGTGCTTTCTCGTTCCGGGAGGAATGTCATAGCTTCTTGTTTCCTGCCTTTGGAACGATAAGGCCGATAAGTCAATTAGTGCAGCAATTCTGTGTGATCGATTATTTCGCCATCAATGAAGGCTTTTACGGCTTCCTCGATATCGAACAAATCAGTCACAACAGGTTGGATGTTCAATTGCCGCATGCTTTCATAGGCTCCCATGCCCATCCCGCCGCAAAGCAGAACCTTGCAGTCCGCAATAGCATTGGCCATGCTGATATGTTTATTGTGGGATTGAGCGTCCATTCCGTGACCTGCAGTGTGGGTTTCTTCGGAATGTTCCTGGTTGTGAAAATGAGTGTGCCCCATTTTTTCACGCAATTCCCTGTTAACGATTTCTCCTCCTTCAACTGTCAGGACCATGTAGTAAGGGGCGCGGCCAAAATGCCGGCTGATGGTTTTACCATCGTCTGTAATTGTTGCGATTTTCATTGAAATCTCCTTCTTAATAACGTTGATTGAAAAGTGCCTCCCCCCAGGCTCTTCATTTTCATCCAGATTGGATAAAACTAATAAAAGTTGAGCGCTTTCTTGCGTTAGATTCTTCCAGGAATGCGGCAAATGCGCTTGAAAGACCAGGCTGTCACCCGTCTTGAGTATAAATTCCCTGTCCTCCACCTGATAATGAGCAGTTCCCTGCAAGCAGTAAACAAATTCGTAGCCTGTATGAACGATGTTTTCTTCGCCACTTCCAGCACCGGGCTCCAGGGTCACAACAAAGGGTTGCACGTAATTTCCCGCGAAGTCTTTGCCGAGATTTTCCATTTGGGTCCGCCCAAAAGCAACCCCTGGACGCTGGTCTGAGGGTGTAAAGACGACTTGCCTGGTAATTGGTTCTGATTCAAAAAACGCGGCGATAGGTACATCAAGCGCGGATGATAATTGTTGCAGAGTGCTGACTGAGGCTGAAGACTTGCCATTCTCAACCAGGCTGAGCGTATTTACATTTAAACCGCTGATTTCTGCCAGGGCGCGTAAAGAAAATCCTCTTTTGGTACGCAGGTCACGCAGCCTCTGCCCAACTACGATTTCGGCTGGAGTAGGGGACTCGAATTGCTTTGGGTCAAATCGAAATGAAGGCATACTCCCAGCTCCTGGCAAGACTAATCCCATAGAAATTGTTGGATAACATACCAGTATTATAGTACATATTATAGAATAATCAAGTAAATGTACCAAAAGAATAATACAAAATATCCAAAAGTATTTGATCTTTGGACTCAATTTTAGTTATTGTGTTGGTAAGGCTTCAAAATTTTTGACTAAGACATCCGCTAATAACAGCAATAATTCGGGTGGATTCCCCACCGGAGACTTTACGTAGAGAGCTTTGAGAATATTCTATTAATAACTATTGACATTAATAGAATAGAGTGTTATTTTAATAGCAGAGAAAATTTTTGGAGGCAAAAAAATGCCAAGACATGGTAGAGGTTGGGGAATTGGAGGAGGCGAAGGGCGAAGGAGAAATTATTCTCCGTTGAACACTTCCTTATTGGAACCAGCGCTTCTTATTTTAATCAATACAGAGCCAAGCCACGGGTATTCGCTTTTGGCTGATTTGGAAGCTTTTGGATTGAGCACGGTTCATCCCAGCGTTGTCTATCGGACATTGCGTGAAATGGAAGATTTGGAGTGGATCCAGTCAGATTGGGATACTGATCAGAGCCAAGGTCCTCCCCGGAGGACTTACCATCTGATTGCCAAAGGAGAAGAAGCCCTGGAGTATTGGAAGAGAGAGTTGGCCAATGCCAACCAGACAATCGAGCAATTGCTTGAGAAGAGTTTAAGTAGAAAGATCTAAGGAGGTAACTATGCCTGCAAGAGATGGAACCGGACCTGCTGGTCAGGGAGCTCATACGGGTCGGGCTATGGGGAATTGCGAATCAGCTGGTGACAACAACAGACAGATTCCAAATACACCCAACACACTCAACCGGCCATATCGACAGAACAGAGGGCTCTGGGAGTCAACTGTCGGCCGTTTATTTGGACGTCGGCATGTGAATAGAAGCGGTCGACGGTGAAACAATTTGAAAGGAGTAACTATGCCTGCATTTGATGGATCTGGACCAACGGGAACAGGACCAATCGGAAGAGGAATGGGTCCTTGCGGTAATGGCACTGCCTGGAGAGGAAGAGGGCGGGGATTTGCCCGCTTTGGGGGCGGCTTTGGAATGAGGCGCTCAGACGCGCCGCTGCCTGACCAAAAGGACCTCTTACAGCAGCAGCAAAACTGGTTGCAAACCCAACTCAACGCGGTCAACCAACGCCTGCACGATATCGAACCAAAATAGCAAATCATCCTGGCAGCTACCTATAGTTGCCAGGATAACCTTTTTAAATTTCACGCCCAACCCCTTTTACGTAAAACTCAATAGAATTGCTTTTGACAATTTGTAAACAGAAGTTACAAACAACTTTGACGAAATGTAGTCTTGAAAACCGTTCATAATTTATTTTTTTGATCTATCGCTTTTACTGTACTAATTAAGTCTGTTTCCATCAGTGGAATCCATTAAAACCCTCTCAACTTACTTGTAAAATGGCCTGGAAGTTGCATACTTAAATCAATCATGACTCGCTGGTGGAGGTTTGGGTTTGGCAGGCGCTTTGGGAGGGGGATGGCTGCGTGCTGTGGCTTGCTGTGGCTCCTCTTGCTTCTGACTGCCGCGCAAACACAGCCTCCCACAACGGCCTCAGCAGTTGAAGCGGAGGGGTTGTGGCAGGCTTATCAAAACCGCTATCAGGCGGATTTGACCATCAATTCCAATGATCCTTTGGCCACCCTGTTTGAACCAGTTTTGGACCACGCCTTCATCAGTCCAGATGGCAAAACAGGGGTGCTCTGGCTGGCGCTCAAAGACCACACCGGACGAATTCTGGCGACTGAACCGGGGCTTGTTTTAGCAGTGCGCGAGAACGAGAACTGGCGAATCGTTTATTCCGGGGAAAGCGAATGGCAGCAAATCAAAGCCAGTCTGCCTGCAAACTTTCTCCCGGCTTCTCTTCAGTCTGCACCGGAAAATCAGCTTGACCAAACTATCAACGCTCCCATTACTGGCTATTATTTGCCTTATGTAGCCGGCACCAAGCACCGACTGGAAGGCTCTGTGCTGCATTTCAATGATTATCCAGCTCTGGGCTATCCCAGTTGTAGTTATGAGTATTGTCAATACGCCTACGATTTCACCGACAGCGGGCATTTTCCCTTGGTTGCCTCCAAGGCAGGGGTGGTGGTTTCCTCAAGGGATAGTTGTTATGATGGAAATACTGGTTGTACCAATTACATTGTCTTACAGGATGTGGTTGGAGGGGCATACCAGATCTACCTGCACCTGGCTCACAATACCATCCCTGACCATTTAACTAATGGGACCTACATCGGAAGGGGTAACTACATCGGCGATACTGATGATACCGGTTACAGTACCTCAGAGCACGTGCATTTCATGGTCACAACAAGTTTCTGGTACGGTGGTGATGGCTACCCCTGGGGTTATTCCGTGGATATGCGTTTTGCAGATGTGACCATCAACGGCGGCATCCCCCGTACTTGTTACGAGGTGACCCATCTGCCAATTTATGATAACGCCACCCAATGCATAGGGTCTAAAACTGATCCCCTTAACCCGCAAAATGACTGGTTTGTGTCTGGTAACCCGGGAGCTTCTCCCCCAACCGGTTCGCTGACCCGGCCTACCGCTGGAGCTGTGGTCGCGGGTGGTTCAAATCCCTTAATGGATGTGACCGCTGAAACCAGTGATGACGTCCGGGTGGTGAGGGCCGTTTTGCAGGCAAAAATCAACGGCACCTGGACGGAGATTAGCCCTGAGGTTACCAACCCATCCTCAACTGGAGTGTTTGACTGGGATGTGAATTTGTGCCAGGCAGGCCCTTTGAACGGACCGCTGGAAGTTGCCCTAAAACTATGGGACCACGAAGGCAACGTGGTTGGATTGCTTTCCAAGAGGACCATCACCGTCGACCATGCCTGTCCACCGCCTGTCAGCCAGATGACCGCGCCAACCACCTATGACGGGACAGCCTTGAAACTGAATTGGACAAGCTCTGAATCCGGAGTGCCTATCAGCTTTTATCAATTGCAGTGGCGGTCAGGGCTTACAACCTGGTCCGCGGACCGATTGATCACTATACCATCCAGCAGTTTGACCACTTGGTTTGTAGGTTCAGCCGGAGTAAATTATAAGTTCAGGATGAGAGCCGTGGACGCGAATTCACAGGTTGAAGCCTGGCCAGCAGATGACGCGGCTGAAGTGACCCTGACCTTCCCGGCAACTTGTACGGGAGATGCTTTTGAGCAGGATGACAGCGCGGTCACGGCCAAAACGATCAACCTGGCGGATGAAAACAGGAGAAATATCTGTGCGACGGGGGATGGGGACTGGTTCAAAGTCACTCCCGGTGGTTACGACACACTGAAACTAAAAGTCACTTCCCTGGGAGGGGGAGCGGCAGTCAAAGTCTCGGTATACGCGCCTGATGGTCAGACGCTTTTAGGCTCTGCCAGCTCTCCGCAAGTGGCTTCGGGCGTCAGCTTGTGGGTTCATGTGGGCGACCTGGCTTATGTGCAGGTTAAAGCGGAAGCCGCTTTCCCCAATCTATCAGGCACAGCTGTAACTTATGCTTTGACAGCAATAGGCGGCTACACTAATTTTGTACCAATGATCTTTTCAGATTAAATCAGGCTTTTTGAAAAACCAGAACCACCCAATCCTGATCGGTCAGCGTGTCGATCAGAGTGAGCCCGGCTGTTTGCGCGGCCTGGATGACATCATCCGCTTGTGTGTTCAGGATGCCTCCCAAAATCAGGATGCCAGAATTTGAAACTGTTTCAGCCAGTCCGGTTGCAAGCATCATGATTAAAATGTGGGCCAGGATGTTGGCTAAAACCACCGGTGCTTGCTTCAGCTCGTCATCGCGCTCGAGGATGTCCGTATGCGTTCCATCCTCAAAGAGAATGCGGCCTTCCATGGCGTTCAAACCAGCGTTACGCTGGCAGGATGGGATGGCGATGGGATCATAATCCACTCCCAAGACCATGTCCGCTCCCAGCCGGACGGCGGCAATGGAGAGAATCCCGCTCCCGCAGCCGATATCGAGCACGTTTTTGCCCTGGCAGCCGTGTTTTTCCAAAGCGATCAAGCAAAGTTGGGTGGAGGGGTGGGTGCCCGTTCCAAAAGCCATATCCGGAGAAATGATAATGGGAAGTCTGTCCCCGGCTAATTCCTGGTCAACCCAGGCTGGTAAAACGATCAGGTTTTGACCAAGTTTGAGTGGTTGGTAGCGCACTTTCCAGGCTTCCATCCAATCCTGGTCGGCGATGATCTGGTATTGAATCGGCGAAAGTGCTGCAATTTGACCCAAATGCCAGACTGCTTCGTCCAGTTGGCGGCGGTTCTGTTCAATCTTTTCATCCACAGGCAGGTAGGCCACAACTTGCATCTCACCCGTGGGAGATTCTTCGTAATTTTCAGTGTCAAAGCTGGTGACGCTGTGGAGCAAAACGCCGTTGGGAGCATAGCGGGAAAAAACTTCGGCAACGGCCTCTGCCAGTTCCCCAGAGCAAGTGAGCGAAGCCTCCAACCAGGTTTCGGGATTATCCACTGAAAGCGTCCTTGAGCTTATCAAAGAAACTGCGTTCCTGGATCTTGATCTCGGTGCCCATGGTTTTGCCCAGGGCTGTCAGCAGTTCTTCCTGTTGCTTGTTCAGACCGGTGGGGATCTGGACGTTTACCGTGACCAATTGGTTGCCCCTTTCGGTCCTGTTGAGGATCGGCACGCCTTTATCCTTGAGCCTGAAAACGCGTCCGGGTTGGGTACCGGGTGGAATGCGAAGTTTGACATCGCCATCGATGCTGGGGATGGTGATCTCGTCTCCCAAGGCGGCTTGCGCCATGTTGATGTCCAGGTCCAGGAGGATATCGTTGCCATTCCTGCGGAAAAAGCGATGGGGGGCGACGTCAAGTTCGATGTAAAAATTACCGTTTGGTCCGCCATTGGCTCCGGGTTGACCTTCGCCAACCATGCGGATCTGGTTGCCATCGTCCACACCGGCTGGAATGGTGACCTTCTTTGTGCTTGTTTTCTGTTCAAGCCCGGTTCCACGGCAATTTCGGCAGGGATCTTCGACGATTTTGCCTCTACCACCGCAGGTCGGGCAGGTTACAACCTGCACCATCGAACCCAGGAAGGTCTGATGAACCTGGCGGATCTCACCCTGACCTTTACAAGTCTGGCAGGTCACCGGCTGGGTGCCAGGGGCTGCGCCGCTACCCTCACAAACTGAACAGCGTTCTTTGCGAGTGATCTCAACTTCTTTTTCGGTCCCAAAAACAGCTTCTTCGAAGGTCAGTTTTAATTGAGTGCTGATGTCAGCCCCTCTGCGGGGAGCGTTTTGACGACGGCGGGCGCTGCCTGTGCCAGTAAAACCACCCATGCCCCCAAAGCCGAATAAGGATTCAAACAGGTCGGAAAGATCCATGTTGGAGTAATCCGGCATGCCTTGAGTGTTGACACCAGAAAAGCCAAAGCGATCATAGGCGGCACGTTTATCCGTATCGCTCAATACGCCGTAGGCTTCGTTGATCTCTTTAAACTTCTCTTCGGCGTCATGCGACTTATTTACATCGGGATGAAATTGCCGGGCTAATTCTCTGAAAGCCTTTTTGATATCATCCTGGCTGGCGCTGTGGGGGAGGCCCAGCACCTCGTAGTAGTCTCTTTTTTCTGCCATAGCGCTTCTTTTCGTCTTACTTGTGGTTACACCTGGCGCATCAGAAAGTGCGCCAGGTGTGTAATTCTACCGGTTTATTTCGGGCTTATTCAGCTTGTGTAAATTCACCATCAACAATGTCAGGGTCCTCAGCCGTCGTGGTTTCTTCTTCCGCACCAGACTCAGTTTCTTGAGGCTGTTCGGGGGTCTGGCTATAAGCTGCCTGACCAACTTCCTGCAATACTTTCATCAATTCTTCCACAGAGGCATTGATGGCTGCTGTGTCATCCTGATCTTTGACAGAACGGACTTTGGCTACAGCGTCTTCCACCTTGCTTTTAATGTCAGCAGGAACTTTTTCACCTAAATCCTTCAGCGTTTTCTCGGCGCTGTAGACGGCGTTATCAGCCGTGTTGCGGGCTTCAATCAAATCCCGGTGTTTCTGATCTTCTTCAGCATGCGCTTCGGCATCCCGACGCATTTTTTCAACTTCTTCATCACTTAAACCCGAAGAGGCGGTGATGGTGATGTTTTGCTGGCGGTTGGTGGCTTTATCCTTGGCCGTCACTTCCAGAATGCCGTTGGCATTAATGTCAAAAATCACTTCGATCTGGGGGACACCGCGGGGGGCTGGCGGGATCCCGTCCAGGGAGAATTTGCCCAGAGATTTGTTATCCATGGCCATGGTGCGTTCGCCCTGCAAGACATGGATTTCAACCTGGGTTTGACTGTCTGAAGCAGTCGAAAAGACCTGGCTTTCGCGGGTTGGGATGGTTGTGTTGCGTTTGATCAGGGGTGTGGCAATTCCGCCCAAAGTCTCAATGGAAAGTGTGAGCGGGGTCACATCCAGCAGCAGAATGTCCTTGACATCGCCGCCCAATACGCCTGCCTGGATGGCAGCGCCGATGGCAACCACCTCATCCGGGTTGACACCTTTGTGCAGTTCTTTGTTGAAGAACTGGCGCACGGCATCTTGGACAGCCGGCATACGGGTCATTCCACCAACCATGACAACTTCATCAATGTCGCCTGTTTTCAAGCCGGCATCGTCCAAGGCCTGTTGAACAGGTTTTAAAGAGCGCTGGATCAAATCACCAGTCAATTGTTCCAATTTGGAACGGGTCAGGGTGGTGACCAAATGTTTGGGACCGGAAGCGTCGGCTGTGATATAAGGCAGGTTGACTTCAGCTTGCATGGTGCTGGAAAGCTCGATTTTCACTTTTTCAGCGGCTTCTTTCAGACGCTGCAGTGCCTGACGGTCTTCCCGAAGGTTGATGCCGTTTTCCTTTTTGAATTCATCTGCCAGCCAGTTAATGATGCGCAGGTCAAAATCATCACCGCCCAGGAAAGTATCCCCGGAGGTGGATTTGACTTGGAAAACGCCGTCGCCAACTTCCAGAACAGAAATATCGAAGGTGCCGCCGCCAAGGTCGTAAACAGCGATGACTTCGTTCTTTTCTTTTTTGTCCAGCCCATAGGCCAGGGAGGAAGCGGTTGGTTCATTGATGATGCGCAAAACTTCCAGGCCGGCAATTTTGCCAGCATCCTTGGTGGCATTGCGCTGCGCGTCATTGAAATAAGCCGGAACAGTGATGACGGCCTGGGTGACAGGTTCGCCCAAATAGGCTTCGGCATCCCGTTTGATTTTGCCCAGGATCATGGCTGAAACTTCAGGCGCGGTGTAATCTTTGCCGTCCATGACAACACGGACATCGCCATTGGGGGCGTTGTTGATCCGGTAAGGCACCATGCCTTTGGCCCGTTGCACTTCAGGGTCTTCAGCTTTGCGGCCCATGAAGCGCTTGATCGAGAAAATCGTGTTTTCGGGGTTGATAATAGCCTGGTTGCGGGCAACCCGCCCTACCAAACGTTCGCCGTTTTTATTTACAGCGACTACAGAAGGCACCAGGCGTTCGCCTTCGGCTGAAGGGATGACGACAGGTTCGCCGCCCATCATTACCGCGGCGGCTGAGTTTGTTGTTCCTAAATCGATTCCAATAATTTTTCCCATAATTACTCTCCTATTTTGCTACCCTGACAAGGGCTGGTCTAATGATTCGGTCTTTAAGTTGATAACCAGTTTGGACGACTTCAATAATCTGACCGTCGCTGAACTGGTCATTTTCTTCGTGTGAAACAGCTTCCTGGTAGTTGGGATCAAACAGATCACCAGGATTAAGTTCAATTACGCTGATATTTTGACTTTCAAGCGATTTTAATAACTTTTTTCGAATGAGGTCAATGCCGGCAATCCAATTTGCGCAATCCGGGTCGGCCGGGGGATGGTTGAGGGCGCGTTGCAGATCGTCCACAACCGGCAGGAACAGTTTTACAGAATCCCCTAACAAGCGGTCTGCCAAAGCCGCGTTTTCCTGATCGATGCGGCGTTTGTAGTTGGCAAAGTTGGCACGCTCCCGCTGTAAGCTGTCCAAATACTCTTCAGCTTTTGCCTGTAAGCTTTCCAACTCGCTTTCCTGCCTGTCCTCTGGTTGCATAATTTCTTCTTGTTCCCCGTTTTCGTTGTTCAATAAGTCATTTTCTGTCATATTTTTCCTCGTAAAAGCATTACGCTTGTATTTTCTAATCAATTAAATTTTCTGACACCAAGCCTGACATCAACTCAGCCACGTAGCGGACAGTACTGATCGTTTGTCCATAAGGCATCCGCATGGGTCCCAAAATGCCTAGTGTGCCGGAAAGTTGATTGGGCACACCGTAGCGGGTCAACACGACCGAACAATTTTGCAGTTCGTGCCAGGTGTTTTCTCCACCAATCAAAACCTGCACGCCGCCGATTTCTTCTGTCAGCACTGTTTTTGAAATCAAATCGTCCAACATCGGGCGTTCTTCAAGCAGTCTTAGTGGTGAATCCGCGGGTCGATATTCAGAAAATTCCGGTTCGGACAGGACGTAACTCAACCCATCCAGGTAAAGCTCGCCGGTAACCAGTTTGTTTGCCAGGCTTAGCTGCTCTTTCACACCGTCCATGATCTGGTTGACCAAGGGATCAACGGATAAGGGCAGTTTTTCAATTTGCTCCAGGGTGCGGTTCTCGCAGAGATG
>Ga0209612_1000657_pt1 | contig 33194 bp, 33 predicted proteins | sample BioC12SIPDNA_FD_185746 | JGI IMG/M metagenome (GOLD analysis project Ga0209612, IMG submission 185746) | Anaerobic biogas reactor microbial communites from Washington, USA - Biogas_R1_B C12 SIP DNA (SPAdes) (version 2) | ecosystem: Engineered > Bioreactor > Anaerobic > Unclassified | place...
AATGGATCCTTGTCGCCGCAATTCTCCTGACCGTTACGGGAGGTTATTTTCTCTTCCGTCCGTCCGTCAATTCCTGGGAAATAGTGAATAATCCGCCCCGGGCTGAGGGCCCGGTGGTGGCCTTCGGGGACAGCCTGACGGCTGGCTTCGGCTCGGGAGGTCCGGGCAGGGACTACCCTTCCGTTCTTTCCGCCCTTATCGGGCGCGAGGTGATCAACCTGGGCGTCAACGGCGACACCGTTTCCAGGGCCTTCGGGAGGATTGAAAAGCTCGAGGCCCTCTCCCCCTCCGTGGTGCTCCTGCTGCTGGGCGGGAACGACCTGCTCCGCAGGGCGAACCTTGACGAGAGCTTCGCTCTGCTGGGGGAGATGATCCGCCGGATCCAGTCCGGAGGATCGCTGGTGGTTCTTCTGGGAATCGACGGGCTTCCCCTGGCGGCACCTATGGGGAACAGGTACCTGGAGACCGCGAGGGCGACGGGAGCCGTCCTGGTTCCGAACATCCTGAAGGACATCCTGGGGAAGGGATCCCTCATGGCGGACGGCATCCACCCCAACGGGGAGGGATACCGGATCATGGCGGAGCGGATGGCGAAGGCGCTGAAACCATACCTCCGCTGAAGGGCTCAGCGGGGTTCGCTGTCCTGGCGGCCGAAGAAGACCATGCTGCTCTTTTTGAGCTCTTCCCTGCTGAAGAGGATGTCGTACTTCTCCACGCCGTTTTCGGCGGCGAAGACCGACACGAACGCCGCAATTTCCTCCTCGGTCCTGCCGTGGATCATGGCGTAGAGGGTGTAAATCCACTCCCCGCAGGGGATGCGCTCGTAGCAGTGGCTCACCATGGGACTGGCGGCAAGTCTGGCGCCCAGTTCATCCGTTTTTCCCGGGGGCGGGAGGAAGACCGCCATGGCATTGGCGGCAAAGCCTGAATTCTGGTGCCTCAGGACGGCCCCCACCCTCTTGAGTTTTCCCGATGCCTTCAGCCCCTTCAGCCGGTCCACCACCTCATCCTCGCTGATTCCCAGCTTCACGGCGAGGGCCTGCCAGGGGTTCTCGCCGGGGGGGAGGTTTTCCTGAAGTTCCCGGACAAGCCGTCCGTCAAGATCGTCCACGGCGGTCACTCATTCTCCATGTCGAAAAAGACCCTGAGCTTGAAATGCTTCACCTTCGGGAAGGGGTACACGGAAGTAAGGCCGAACCTCTCCCTGAATGTCTCCAGCATACCGTCAATTTCCCCGGGGTCTCCGGAGGCGAAGGTGAACCACATGTTCAGCGCTCCGGAGCGGCGGTAGTTGTGGGTCACCCCCCCGAAAGAGTTCACGAAGGCCGCGGCGTCGCGGAATACCTCCGCGGGAACGGACGCTCCCACGAGAAGGCTCGTATATCCCATGGCTGCGGAATCGAAGACGCCGCCGATCCGCCGGATGACGCCCCCTTCGACGAGGGCCCCGATCCGCTCCGTCACCTCGCCCCGGGAGATGCCCAGCTCCCGGGCGATGATCCCGTAGGGGTCCTTCTCCAGGGGAAGGCCCTCCTGGAGAAGGTTGACGAGCTTCCGGCCCACGGGGTCCAGGGTCATCTCCGGAAGCACCATGGCTCCTCCGCAAGGTAGTTTCCGGTGTAATACCAGGCCCTGGCTCTGCACCCGCCGCAGATATCCCAGTGCCCGCACTCTCCGCAGCTGCCCCCGTAGGCGGACCGGTCCCGCAGCTTCAGGAACACCTCGCTGTCCCTCCAGATGTCCTCGAACGGCCTCTCCCTCACGCTGCCGGCCCTGACGGGCAGGTAGGGGCAGACGTGGACGTCCCCGTCGGGGAGGACGCAGCAGTAGGCTGTTCCGGCCAGGCATCCCCGGGTGAACCTCTGGGGGATGCCCATCTCCTTCGCCATGGGCATGAACTGGGGGGCGCAGGTGGGCTTGATTTCCAGCGAGGCGGAGCCCTGTTTTTCCAGGACCGTGCGGATCATGGAAAAGTAGGCTTCCGAGGTGAGTTCCTCCTCGGCCATGGAGAGGGCCCTTCCCGTGGGAACGAGGAAGAAGGGATGGACCGCGTGGACGCCCATTGTTTCATAGTAGTCAACCATGGTTTCGAACTGGTCCAGGTTCCTGTCGGTGAGGGTGATGTTGATCTGAACCCGGAGCCCTGCTTCAAGGGCGTTCCGGATCCCCTGCTGGGCTCTGTCGAAGGCCCCGGGGGTTCCCCGGAAAGCGTCGTGGTATTCCCGGTCCAGGCTGTCCACGCTCACGGCCACCCCCCGGAGGCCGCTCTCCGCCAGCCGGGCGGCCGTCTCCCCGGTGAGGAGGGTGCCGTTGGTTCCCATGGCGGGCATGAGCCCGGTGTCCCGGGCGGCGGCGACGAGGTCGAAGATGTCCTCCCGGAGGAGGGGCTCTCCCCCGCTGAAGATGAGGAGGCGGAATCCCGCCCTCCGGATGGAGGCGATGAGTTCCCTGCCTTCGGCGGTGGTCATTTCCCCGGCCCGGTCGTTTTCAGGACCGGACTCACGGTAGCAGTGGCGGCAGAAAAGGTTGCAGCGGCTTGTGGTGTTCCATGAAATGAGCATTCCGCCCCTCCTACAGTCCGATTTCACCGTCGGTGAGAAAACAGGCCGGATCCGGCCCCCAGAAGTCCCCCGCAGCCAGGGCCCTGGCCCTGAGGTTTCCGTTGCACTGCGCCTGCCGGCGGCAGGCGCCGCACCGTCCCCTGAGGTGGGGCTTCCTGTCCCGCACCATGGCGAGGAAGGAATCTCCCTCCCCTCTCCAGATGTTCTCAAATCCCTTCTCCCGGATGTTTCCGAGGACGATGGACCGGGTAAACTGGTCGATAGTCACGCTGCCCTCCCAGTCCACGGCCCCGATGGCCATGCCGGAACGGTTGCCCCCGCTCCGGCCGAGAAGGCCGAAAATCCGCTCAGCCCGTTCGGGGTCCCTCTCCTTCATCTTCAGGAAGACGTAGAGGCCGTCGCAGTGGTTGTCCACGGTGAGGATTTCCGTGTCCACTCCCCGGCTGCCGAAATCGAGGGTCTTTTCGATGAGGAAGTCCAGGGCGTTCCGGGTCTCTTCCGGGGTGAGGTCCTCCCCCTGGAGATCCCCTCCCCTTCCTGCGGACACAAGGTGATAGAGGCAGACCCGGGAGATTCCCTCCTCTTCCACGAGACGGAAGATGGCGGGAAGCTCCCGCATTGTGGTCCGGGTGAGGGAGAGCCGAAGACCCGCCTTCTGACCGGCGCCCCGGCAGTGCCGGAAGGCCGCCAGGGTTTTTTTGAAGGCGCCTTTCGTTCCCCGAAAGGCGTCGTTCACTTCTTCCAGGCCGTCGAGACTGATGCCGGCGTAGCTCACGCCCACTGAACGCAGCCTCTGTGCCGTGCCGCTGCCGATGAGGGTGCCGTTGGTGGAGAGGACCATCCTGAGCCCCAGGGAAGCGCCGTACTCCAGGAGCTGGAAGACATCCTCCCTCAGAAGGGGCTCCCCGCCGGAAAGGAGGACGGCTGGGACCCTGAACGCCGCCAGGGATTCCAGGAATGCCCTGCCTTCTTCCGTGGAAAGCTCGTTTTCCGCCCCTCCGGGCCTCGCCGAGGCATAGCAGTGGCGGCACGCCAGATTGCACGCCCTGGTGCAGTTCCACACCACTACCGGTCCCATGCCGGGAGCGGCGCCCGCTGGAGCCGGGGCACCTCCGTGGTACCTGAGCCTGTCTCCGAAATGCTCCCGGTCCAGCAGCAGCTTTGTCAGGCTGATCAAAGAAATACCTCCTCCGGGCAAGGGCAATAGTCAGTGAATATGCGGGGCCGCACCCGAAGAGCAAGCGCGGCCCCGGCTGAACGGAATACGGCTTTCTATTTCACTTCGTCGGGGAAAATCCCGAGGGCCGCCTGCCGTATGTGTTTGTTCGCTCTACGAACGCCCTGCGCGCTCTTCCCGCAGAAGCGAGAATATCCACTGGTCCTGGTGGCTCCCGCGCGCCAGTTCATACTGACGCAGCGTCCCTTCAAGGGTGAAACCGGTTTTCTCCAGAAAACCGCGCGAACGCTCGTTGCCGACCGTCACCAGGGCCTCGATCCGGTTCAGCGCCATCGTGCTGAAGGCGTACTCCAGCGCGGCCGAGACGGCCTCGCTCATGTACCCCTGCCGCCACATCCGTGAATCGAGTTCGTACCCAAGCTCGGCACGCCCATGCTCCTTCTTCCAGTTATGAAAACCGCACGTGCCGACCGGCGTTCCGTCGGTGAGCAGCGTGATCGCCCAGCGGATGCCTTCGCCGGAGGTGTGGAGCCCCTGCAGAAGGGAGATCATCGCCTCTGTCTGGCGAATTTCGGTAAAGGGGTCCAGAACGAGATGTTCCACCACAAGCGGATCGGTCCAGACCGCATGCAGCCGCTCAGCATCGGACGGTTCGATTTCGCGAAGCATCAGCCTGGAAGTGCGGAGTGCCGGAAATGGTATATGCTGCTCTTTCATTTATTTTTTTCCTCCGGATATGCTTTGGCTCGATTCTATCATTTTCGTGTAGCCGCAGCAGGCACTGCACTGCTTCTCTGCTCCTGAACCCCTTTCATTCCGCGAAAAAAACGCCGGATACAACCCCGGGGCCGGTGGTTTGGCGCCGCTGGGGGGAGAAATGCCTTCCCCGGAACGTACTGCCGGGAGGAAAGTTGAACAACGGTACCGCGCCGGCGGGGTTGAACGCGGACTGTTCCACGTCCGGGAAGCAGTTGTCCAGGGTGGCAGTCTTTTTTATACCGCACTTTCGCCGGAGCACAGCGGACAGGGAAACAGAACAACGATTCCTGCCCTGAAGCGAAGAGAAACCGATACATTATTTCTGCTCATATTGTTTCCCTCTGTCAACGCCTCCCCCTTGTATTACAATAGAGATCTCAGCGTCATCATTTTCCGGAGAAAAGAGGGAACGGTCCATGAAAGAACTTCTGGAAACCGTGGTGAAAGACTGCGGATATGCATGGCGGCAGGGGCAGGTAGCGACCTACATTCCGGAGCTTGCCAAGGCCAGGGCGGATGCGACGGGCATCGCCGTGTACGATCTTTCATCGGGGCTTTCCGGTGCGGGGGACACGGACTTCACCTTCACCATGCAGTCCGTGTCCAAGGTGGTCTCCCTGGCCCTCGCCCTTTCCGAATGCGGAGAAGAGAAGGTGTTCTCCTCCGTGGGTATGGACCCTCTCGCTGATCCCTTCAACTCCATCATGCGCCTGGAGATGGACGCCCCACACCGACCCCACAACCCCCTCATCAATTCCGGGGCCATCGTGGTTCTCTCGCTTCTCCCCTGGAAGAAAAGCAGCGAAAGGATCGCCGCCGTGAGTCATATGGCCGCACGGATGACGGGCAGGAAAGCTGTGGCTGTGGCCGTGAACGAAGCCGTCTACCTTTCGGAGAAGGGAACGAGCGACCGGAACAGGGCCCTGGCGTGGTTCCTGAAAAGCGTGGGCAACCTGGAAGGCGACATCGAGGACATCCTTGACGCCTACTTCCGCCAGTGCAGCCTGGAGGTCACCTGCGAAGACCTCGCCGTGCTCGGGGGCACTCTTGCGGCGGACGGGAGGAATCCCGTGACGGGCGAACGGGTGGTAAGCCCGAGGGTGGCGCAGGTGGTGCGGACCATCATGGCCACCTGCGGCATGTACGACGGGTCCGGGGAGTTCGCCGTCTCGGTGGGCATCCCGGCCAAGAGCGGTGTGGGCGGAGGAATCACCGCGGCGGTCCCGGGGAGGATGGGCATAGGCACCTGCGGCCCCGCCCTGGACAGAAAAGGAAACTCCGTGGCGGGGCTGGCCATGCTCAGGAGGCTGAGCGAAGAGCTGAAGCTGAGGATCTACTGAGCGGGGAGCCTGTCACGGGCTCAATTTGAAGGAAAGGCTGATGGACATGACGATAGTGACGAAAATCGATGGTTTCACCCTCCGGCAGGCTGTGAAAGAGGACGTGCCCGCTCTTCTCTCGCTGATACGGGAGCTTGCGGTGTATGAAAAGCTCGAGGACCAGGTGACGGCCACGGAGGAGAGCCTGGAAGTGAGCCTGTTCGGCATCCGGCCGGGGGCAACGGCCCTTCTGGGAGAGTGGCATGGGGAGCCGGTAGCTTACGCCGTCTTCTTCCACAACTTCTCCACTTTTGCAGGACGGCTCGGGCTCTACCTCGAAGACGTGTACGTAAAGCCTGAAATGCGGGGGAGGGGGATGGGCAGAGCCATCCTCTCATACCTGGCGTGCCTGGCGAAAGAGCGGGGATGCGCCCGGTTCGAATGGTCGGTCCTGGACTGGAACACACCGTCCATCGAGTTTTACCGGTCTCTCGGCGCCGTGCCCCTGGACGGGTGGACCGTGTTCCGCCTGACCGGCGAAGCCCTGGACAGGCTCGCAAGGACCTAACTCAACGGGGGCCGAAGTTTCGGCCCCCGTTTTTGTTTCTTATCCAGGCAAACCTTCACTGAAAAAATCTGCCGGCTTCATACGCTCGCTCTGGTAGATACTGTGGCTTATGGAAAGCTCTCCGGCGATACCCTGCTCCACGAGAGGCGCAAAGAAATTCGCTCCTCCGTAAACCAGCATGTACCCCTTGTTCCTGTCCTTGTAGGACATCCTGTAGGCCTGCGGGATCTGGGCTTTTAATTCGATTGTGCCTGAAAAAATTTTTTTGTCCAGGCATTCAAAGATTTTCTTCACCTCGTCGAAGAAAATCGACGGGAATGTTTTTATGGCCGCGGTGACAAGCCCGTTTCCCGTCCTCACCACTTCCGAAACCGAGGTGTATTTTCCCCTGATAAGGAGTTCACCCGGACTCAACGTCGTTCCCGAGTGGGAGATTATGTCCGCTATGCCCTTCGGTTTATGGTCTTCGACCCTGTACAGGAATGTTGCGCTTGTTTCGGTGGGAATACGGGCCTGCTGAAGAATAATATCGTAATTCCTGCTGGACACCCCGATGAGGGCGTTCTTTCCCTGCGGAACTTCACGGTTCCACATTCTCTGGCCGGGGCCCAGAATCCCGAGCAGGGAGGAGAGGATCACACCGCTCCCTGCGGTCTCCTTCAAAATTTCAATTGCCCTTGCTGTATTCGCCTCTTCCACCAGGAGTGTATTGACCATGATGGTCCCCCGGTTCGCCGCAAGAGAATAATCGCAGTCAAGAGACAGACGCTCCGTTTCCATAGCCAGTCCCCCGACGCGATCGAAAACGAGGAGCATTTTCGCTTCCCCGATTCCCCTTTCGGTAAGCACAACTCCCTTATTCCCGAAACGGCGCACAAGGCCGCTCTTTTCCAGGTTCGTCAGGTGATATCGTATCGTTCTGGTCTCTACCGCTATCCCCCTTTTTTCGAGGGAGTTCCGTAGATCTGCGGAGGCCTGAAGCTTCCCTGAAAAGTACAGCGTCCTCATAATCTCTAGAACCGTTTCGGGGTATTCTTCAATTTCCGGCATCTTGACCTCCCAAAAAGAAGTTTTTGTTTTATCTGCCTTTTGCAAATACGGAAATGTAATTCCGTTTGTATCTAATGATCATGAAGAAAAAAACCTTTCCCTCCATATAAAAAAAGAGGCATAATCATTGATTTTTCATGGTTTGCTTATATCATCTTTTTCCAAACTTGACAACCGGCCTTCAATATGCGTATCATTGCCCTGCATTGTTTCGGCAATCTATTTCCGTAGACTGATTTTTCCGACGTTTAGAATAACGACAACGGAAGGAGACATATCCATGAGAAAAGTTTCTCTGCTGGTTTCGACGGGCAACCTCGGAGACAACATCATCGAGAAGGGAACCTTCTACGAAGGTGTCAAGAGGGACATCGACTGCTTTGGGGCCGACGCGGGAACTGCCGATGCCGGCCCCACGTTTTTGGGGGCGGACATGCCCCACAACCCCATCGAGTGGGAGCGGCACGACCTCGAGATCACCCTCGTGGAGGCCAGAAAGAAGAAGGTCCCCATGATCGTGGGCTCCTGCAGCACCACCGGCACGGACAGGGGGGTCAACCTCTACGCCGACATCATCCGCACCGTGGCGAAGGAACGGAAGATGGAACCCTTCACCATGGCCCTCATCTACTCCCAGATACCCATGGAGACCCTCCGGGAGCGGGTGAGGAAAGGCGCAACCGAACCTCTGGGAGCCTCTTTTCCCCTGACGGACGACGTCCTGGACAACACCACCAACGTCACGGCCAGCATGGGCGTGGAGCAGATCATGCACGCCCTGGAAAGGGGGGCGGACGTCATCATCGCGGGGCGGGCCTGCGACGACGCCGTGCTTGCAGCCTACCCCATCTTCAAAGGCTTCGACAGGGGCGTGAGCCTCCACATGGGGAAGGCCGCCGAATGCGCCTCCCTCGTCTGCTGGCCCCAGAAGGTGAAGGAATCCATCATCGGGACCGTGTACGACGACTGTTTCACCATCGAGCCCATCCACCCCGACCAGCAGGCCACCCCCCACAGCGTGGCGGCCCACTCCATGTACGAGCGGACCAATCCCTTCGTCCAGGCCCTCCCCGGCGGCATCCTCGACATGCACGCCAGCAGGTACGAGGCCCAGACGGACCGGATCTGCAAAGTGACGGGGAGCCTCTTCGTCCCCTCTCCCGACGGCAGCTACAAGGTCAAGCTCGAGGGGGCCGGCGAGGCCGGTCATAGAGTATATCACCTCGTGGGCATCCGGGACACGCGGGCCATCGCCCACCTCGACCAGATCCTCGCCGACACCCGGAAGAAGGTCTCCGACATCATCGGGCCGGCACGGGACGACCAGTACGAACTCTTCTTCCACCCCTACGGGAAGAACGCCGTCATGAAGGAGAACGAACCAGTGGAGATCACCCGGTCCCACGAGGTCGCCATCGTCATCGAGGTCATCTCGAAAGATCTCGAGCTGGCCACATCCGTCGCCAAGTGCGCCAAGTTCCGGTTCTTCTACATGAGCTACCCCGGCCAGATGAACTCCTCGGGAGGCTCGGTGGCCCTCATAACGGATGAACCCCTCTTCCCGAAGAACAAGTGCTACCAGTGGACGGTGGATCACCTGCTCACCCTGAAGGATCCACTGGATCCCGGCATCTTCCGGTATACCTTCGAGACCGTGTCGGGAGCGTAGGCCATGGAAGCACAGGGGACAAAGACGCTGCTCACGGAACTGGCGGACTTCTACGCCTCCCTCCGTCCCGGGAACATACCCGGGAACGTCCTGGAGAAGGCGCGGAGGGTGCTCATGGATTTCCTCTGCGAGACCGCCGCCGGGTTTCACGAAGGGGAGCTGGCGTCCATCGCCATAGAGTACGCCAGGGAGACCGGCGGCCGGGAGGAAGCCACCATCCTTTGCGACGGAAGCAAAGTCCCTGCGCCGTGGGCCGCCCTGGCCATGGGGATCATGGCCCACTCCATCGAGCTCGACGACGGGCACCGGTGGGGCACGTCCCACCCGGCCGTGGCGGTCATCCCCGCAGTGCTGGCCATGGGGGAGAAGATGAAATCCTCCTTCCCCGACATCCTGAAGGGGATCGCCGTCGGGTACGATGCCATGCTCAGGGCGGCCCGGTCCATCAACCCGTCTCACCTGAAGCGGGGCTTCCACTCCACGGGAACCTGCGGCTCCATCGGGGCCGCCGCCGGGTGCGCCTCCATCCTTGGACTGGCGGGCAAACAGTTCGCCTACGCCATGTCCATGGGAGGGCTCCAGAGCGCCGGGCTCCAGGAAATGCTCCACGACCACCCGGGGATCAAGCCCCTGCAGCCCGGAAAATCCGCCCTGGCGGGAGTGCTGTCGGCGGAGTTCGCCCTCAGGGGAGCCAGGTCACCCCGCACGCTTTTCGAGGGAGAGCACGGATGGTTCAAGGCCATGTGCGCGGGTGAATACTCGGAGGAAGCCCTCACCGGGGACCTCGGGAAGCGATGGGAGATCCTGCTGACCTACACGAAGCTCTACCCCACCTGCAGGCACTGCCACGCCGCCATCGACCTGGTTCGGGAAGCGAAAAAAGCCCTGGAGTGCACGGAGCGGGACGTGGAATCCATCCGCGTGAAGACCTACAGGCTCGGCATCGTGGAAGTGGGTCAGATCTTCCTTCCCTCCACCTTCGAGGAGGCCATGTTCAGCATGCCCTTCTCCCTCGCCGTGGCTCTCAGGAAGGGGAACGTCACCCTCCAGGACTATACACCCGAACTTCTTGCCGACGAAGAACTGAGACGGGTCGCCTCCGCAGTGACGATCGAGGAGGACGAGCACATGAACGCCGTCTACCCCGAGGAGCGGGGCGCGTGGATGCGGCTCGTCCTGAAGGACGGAAGAAGCTTTGAAAAAGGCATCCCGGTGGCAAAGGGCGAACCTGAGAACCCCGTCACGGACGGGGACCTTCGGGAAAAACTGACGGCAATGCTGGCTCCCTACTACCCTGAAGATTTCGTGCCGGGGCTCTGGGAGATATGCGTAGGATCCGGAACCGGCGACGCCGGGTACCGGAAAATACTCGACCATTTCGGGAGGTTTCGCACACCATGAAGACCATGAACATCTGCAGCCTGGCCAGAACAATCAGGAGCAAGAACGCGGGCAGCTTCATGATCACCCTGGAGATCATCTTCGCCGACCGGCAGGTCTACGAAAGGGTGAAACAGTCGGGAGCCGTAACGCAGAAGGCCATAGCCGACGTCTACGGGCTTCCTGAAGACAAGATCCTTGATTTCATGTTCTTCGACCCGGGCATGGGGATCAAGGCAAACATAAAAAGGAATATCCCAAGCGGCGGCCCCGGGGAGACGGACGTGTACGGATGCCAGCAGTACGCTCCTCTCTTCTCCCTCGAAGTCCCCTGGGAGGACTGAGTCAGTCCATGGCCAGCCTCACCGAAAAACTTGCCGCCTTTTCCGCCTCCCTTGCCTATGACCGCCTGCCCGGGGAAGTCGCCTCCCAGGCACGGAGATGCCTTGTTGACACCGTAGGCGCGCTCCTCGCCGGGAGCCGCCTGTCGCAGAGCGGACAGTCGGGGAGAAGGTTCGCCGAACGGCTCGGGGAAGAGCCCCAGTCCGTCGTGGCGGGAAGCCATCTTCGAAAATCGCCCATGACCGCGGCGTTCGTCAACGGAATGGCCGCTCACGCCCTCGAGCTGGACGATGGTTCAAAATACGCCACCTATCACCCCGGTGCTTCCATCATCCCGGCGTGCCTCGCCCTCGGGGAGGCGGAGGGGATTTCCGGGAAACAGCTTCTGGAGGCCATAACCGCGGGCTACGAAGTGTCGCTCCGCATAGGGACCGCCATCAACCCGGGCCATTACCTCAGGGGATTCCACCCCACGGGGACCATCGCCTCCTTCGGCACGACGGCAGCTGCGGCGAAAATCCTCGGTCTCTCCCCGGACCTGACGGTCCAGGCCATGGGAATCGCCGGGAGCCTGGCGTCGGGGATCAACCAGTACGAGATCGACGGGTCCATATCAAAGCATGTTCATCCAGGCAATGCAGCCAGGAACGGTATACTCGCGGCTATGCTCGCCCGGGACGGCATGACGGGTCCCGCGGAAATTCTCGAGGGGAAGCTCGGCTTCTTCCACTGCTTCGCCGACAGCGCAGACACGGCCCTCGTGGACAGGGCTCTCGGGGAGGACTGGCATTTCCTGCGGATCTACTTCAAGCCCTACTGCTCCTGCAGGTATGTGCACTACGCCATCGAGGCAACCCTGAAAGACCTGGAGCGGCATCCCTTCCCCCCTGAGGAGATCGGATCCATCCTGGTGCGAACCCACAGGAACGCGAAACAGGGCTCGGACATTCCGGACTACCGCTCGCCCCTCCACGCCCGGCTCAGCATCCAGTACGGCATCGCATCCATCCTGGTCCGGGGAAAGGCCGGAATACGGGAGTACGAGGAGGAGGCGATCGCAGACCCGGAAGTGAGAAGGGTCTCTGACCTGGTCCGGATCGAGGTGGACGAGGAGATCCAGAAACTCTATCCCAATCCCCGTTCCATGATCGTGGAGATTCGGGACAAAAAGGGAAATACGGCCTCCACGAGGATCGACCATGCCAAGGGAGACGCCGAAAATCCCATGTCCGACGGGGAACTTTTCGAAAAATTCCGGGACGTCACGGGAGGGGTTCTCTCCCCTGAAAAGGCCGAGGAGATCATGGCGGCGGCCATGACTATCCATACCCGGAAGGAAATCGCTTCCTTCACGGAGATGCTGCACATTTGAGAAGGGGGAACGGACCATGATGGATACCATTAACGAACGGCTTTCCAGATTTTCATCAGAGCTGAGGTACGAGGACATACCGGCCGAGGTGCTCGATCACCTGAAAAGGGTGATGCTCGACTGCTACGGATGCGGCCTTTTCGGCTCCACCACGCCGTGGATGCGGATTTACCGCGACGTCCTCGAGAACATGAGCGACAGGAAAGAGGCGTCCATATGGGGGACGAACCGGAAGACGTCCGTCATCAACGCCATGATGCTCAACGGGTCGGCCATAAACTCCTTCGAGCTGGATGACACCCACACCGACGGGATCATCCATGTCTCCACCGGGGTTTTGGGCTGTATCACCGCCTTCGCGGAGATGCTCGGGAACATGAGCGGCAAAGATTTCCTCACCGCTGCGGCCCTGGCCTACGAGATCTCCTGCCGGGTGGCAGCCCCGGTAGGCATGGAAATCGCCCACCAGGGCTGGAACAACACGGGGACCTGCTGCCCCTTCGGGTCCACGGCCGGAGTGGGGAACATGCTCAGCCTGACTCCGGAGCAGATGGGGCACGCCATGGGCATCGCGGGGAACTGGTCAGGCGGCCTCCAGGCAGTCCAGTTCGCTTCCATGGCCAAGAGGATCGTTCCGTCCAAGTCCTCCGAAGGGGCCATCATCGGGGCGCTCCTCGCGCAGAAAGGCTTCACGGGAATCGAGGACGTCTTCGAGAACAAGTTCGGGGGATTCTACAACTGCTTCACCGATGACGTGTACGATGTGGAGCGCACCAGCGGCGAACTCGGGACCAGGTGGGAGCTTATGGGGATCGGGCTCAAGTTCTACTCCACCTGCCGCAGCAAGCACACCACCATCGGCGCGCTCCGGAAATTCCGGGAGGACCACCCCGACATTCAGCCTGACGATATCGCGAAGGTCGTGGCCCACACCACGTCCATCACCCACAAGTACTCCGTCGACGCCGACGCCATAACCAGCGTGGTGGCGGCCCAGCTCAGCCACCCCTACGTATGCGCCGTCACCCTCCTGGAGGGGAACGCCTTCATCGACCAGTTCACCGAGGAGAAGATCCGGAATCCGAGGATCCTCGAGTTCGCGAAAAAAGTGGAAGTGGTTCACGACGAAGAGATCGAAAAACTGCCCCGGCACCTCCGCTATACGGTGAAGGTCGACGTCCACCTGAACGACGGACGGGTTTTCAACCTCCAGGAGACCTTCCCCAAGGGGCATCCGAAGAATCCCTTCTCTTCCGAGGAACTGCTCTGGAAGTTCCGCACGCTTGCCGGGAAAGCCATCGAGGATGAGAACCGTCTCGGCAGGATCATCGACGCCGTACTCCACATGGAAGACCTGGCAAGCTTCAACGAACTGACAGGACTCCTGTCAGCCGCAAACTGAGGAAAAGGAAAGGAGGACGATGGTTTGGGAAAGACCGCGGCTGAAAAGATCGTATCGGCCCATGCCGGGAAAGACGCGCGGGCGGGAGACTTCGTCATCGCCGATGTGGACCTGGCCATGATCCATGACACCACCGGCCCCATCGCCATAAAGGCATTTGAAGAATATGGAAAAGAGCGGGTCTGGGACCCTTCGAAAATGGTCGTCGTCCTCGACCATGCCACGCCCAGTCCCAACGAGCGGATCAGCAACCTTCACGCACTTCTCAGGAACTTCGCATCGGCCCAGGGAATAACCCTCTTTGAAGTGGGCGACGGCGTCTGCCACCAGCTCGTGGTCGAGAAGGGCCTCGTGTCGCCCGGGGGGCTTGCTGTTGGCGCCGACTCCCATACATGCACGTACGGCGCCCTCAACGTGTTTGCCTTCGGCATAGGGTCCACCGACATGAGCGGGGTCATGCTGACGGGAAAGCTCTGGCTCCGCGTCCCAGGAACAATGAAGGTCCATATTCGGGGATCGATGGCTGAGGGGACATGCGCCAAGGATCTTATGCTCCATCTCATCGGGAAAATAGGCTCCGACGGCGCCGACTATCTCGCCCTCTCCTTCTGCGGGGAAACGGTACGGGGAATGTCCCTTTCTGAACGGATGACCCTGAGCAACATGGCCATCGAGTGCGGTGCCAAGGCCGGCCTGATGGAGGCGGACGAAAAGACGGCGGCCCATATCAGGGCGCTGGGGAAAGGCGAAGGCATCCCCGCATTCGACGACGATGACGCCCGGTTCGACTCGAAGATGGAAATTTTCGCGCCCGACGTCCCCCCGCAGGTGAGCCTCCCCCACTCGGTGGACGCGGCAGTTCCCGTTACGGAGGCTGCGGGGACGGAAATCAGCCAGGTCTATATCGGCACCTGCACCAACGGAAGGCTTGACGACCTCAGGATTGCCGCACGGATCCTTGCAGGGAAACATGTTTCCCCGAACTGCCGGCTGCTTGTCTGCCCTCCATCGAGAAAGGTCCTGGCCGACGCACTGTCGGAAGGCATTATCCTTCAGCTTGTGGAGGCCGGAGCCGCCGTTCTTCCTCCCGGATGCGGCCCCTGTCCCGGCACGCACCTCGGCGTCCCCGGAGACGGCGAAAACGTCCTCTCCACCGCCAACCGCAATTTCAAGGGCAGAATGGGGAACAACAAGTCCGGAATCTACCTGGCCTCCCCGGCCACGTGCGCCGCCAGCGCCCTCGAGGGACGGATCGCCGACCCCCGGCCCCACCTCAAAGGCCGGCAGTGAGGAGGACAGAGATGGAAAACATTCTGACCGGAAAAGCCCATACCTTTGGGGACAACATCAACACCGACTACATCATCGCGGGGAAATACACGAAAACCCTCGATTTCACCACCCTGGCGGAACATGTCTTCGAGGACATCGCTCCCGGGTTCTCCCAAAGGGTCCGCCCGGGAGACATCGTGGCCGCCGGGCGCAACTTCGGTTGCGGATCGTCTCGGGAACAGGCCCCCATCGCCATCAAGTTCGCAGGGATCTCGGCCATCCTCGCAAAATCCTATTCCCGCATATTCTTCCGCAACGCAATCAACCAGGGAATTCCATGCTTCCTCTGCGACACGGAGGGCATCGCCCAGGACGATACGATCACCGTCAATATCGGGCAGAATTTCGTCGAACTGGCGGAAAAGGGAAAAAGAATCCCCCTCGAGCCCCTGTCTCCCGTGATGCTCGACATATTGAGGGAAGGCGGGCTTGTTGAGTACCTGAAAAAGAACGGAAAATTCATCCTTCACCGGTGACCCCGGAGGAAAAGCGAAAGGAGTGTGGTTCAGGAAGCAAATGTGCGTACCCCTGCGGAGATCTTTTCTCAAAGGCGAAAAAGAGAAGAACGGACAGGAGGGATATGAAAATGAAATTCGGGAAGGGTATTTTTTCAGGATTGAGCATTGCGGTCCTTGCGGCAGTCCTTCTATTTGCCGGTACTGCTCAGGCGGACATCCATCTGAACATGGGGAGCACCTCATCCACTTCGGGCGTGTATGCCTGGTGCGTGGCCGCCGCCAACGTCATCAACAAGGCCGATAACGGCATCCAGGTCACCGTCGTCGAAAGCGGGGCCGGGATGGACAATCTGCGGAAGATAAGCGCCGGAGTGTTCGATTTCGCCATGGCCATCGACCTTCCCGGTTCCCTGCAGCTCTACAAGGGGATCGAAGGCTTCGAAGGCAAGCAGTTCAAGGATGTCCGGTGGCTCTTCCTGAGAAACATCTTCGCCGACCGGCTGTACGTCCGCAAAGACTCGGGGGTAACGTCCTTCGCCGACCTCAGGGGAAAGCGGTTCTGCCCGGGCATCCCCGGTTCGGCATCCGCGGCATACATCATGCAGTACGACAAGATCCTCGGGCACAACATCCAGCTCGTTCCCTCCGCCCTTGGAGATGCCATAACCGCGCTGAAGGAAAACAGGATCGCCGGCCTCCAGAAATCGAGCGGGCTCAACAGCATCGATGCCTCACTCATAGAGGTGAACCTCACGACGCCGCTCACCGTCGTGGGATACTCCGAGGAAGACGTGAAGAAAATCCAGGAAAAGATCCCCTACATGACCTTCCTCAAGCGTGAAAAAGGAAGCATCAAGGAATTCCCGGACGTGGGCCCCATATGGGAGGAATGTCCCATCGCCGGGGCTGTCGCCACAGCATCCATGCCGGAAGAGGTGGGATACCAGATCGTAAAGGCCTACGTGGAAGGCTTTGACGAGATCGCTGCGGCCTACGGGCCCGTAAAGGGTTTCGACCCGGTGGGAGACTACTTCAGGAACGCCGGTGACGACGTTGTGCCGGCCCATGCCGGGCTCATCCGCTACGCGAAGGAAAAGGGAATCGAAGTACCGGAGCGGTTCATTCCTCCGGAGTACAAGAAATAGCGCCATCTGCCCCTTATCTCGGCCGGGCTGCGCGTCCTTCGCGCAGCCCGGCCCCCTGCGGGAGGGATGAACTGTGAGCTTTTCTTCAATTGGCCGGATAAAGACAAAAGTCATCTTCACCCTCGGCTTTTTTCTTGCCGTCTTTCAGCTCCTGGCTCCGATTTACTTGACGAATCTCCTCGACATCCAGTTCAGGGCGATCCACGTCGCATTTGGCCTTTCCATAGGTTTTCTCTACTTCCCGTTCCGGGCCCGGAGAGAGGAAGAGCCCCCGGATGAGGGTATTTCCCTTTTTGACCTGATCCTGATAGCGGTTCTTCTGGCAGCGAACCTGAACGCATTCGTCAAGGCACTGGACATCTATGTGGGATCCGCCGGGGCCTCATCCTTCGACCTGATCCTCGGAGGGGCCCTCATGCTCCTCGTCCTGGAAGCCGCCAGAAGATCCGTGGGGATTGCCATACCGCTTATGGTCGTCCTCCTGCTGGGCTATATCTTCATGGGAGAATCCTTTCCCGGCATGTGGAAACTGAAGGGGATCAATCTCGAGTTTGTGCTCGGCTCCCTCTATTACTCCCCTCTCGGAATATACGGCAGCGTCACGGGCATGTCGGCAACGTTCATCTCCATGTTCATCATTTTCGGCTCCCTGCTCTCGGCCACCGGGGGAGGAAAAACATTCATCGACATCGCCCTCGCCATAACAGGCAAATATACAGGAGGCCCCGCAAAGGCCGCAGTAGTCTCGAGCGCCCTTTTCGGGAGCATCTCGGGAAGCTCGGTGGCAAATGTCATGGTCACGGGGAGCTACACCATCCCGCTGATGAAGAGGCTGGGATACAGGCCCGAGTTCGCCGCTGCGGTGGAAGCGATCGCCTCCTCGGGCGGCGGTATCACCCCCCCGATCATGAGCATCACGGCTTTCATGATGGCCGAGTTTCTCAACATATCCTACTTCCATATTATCGGATACGCTCTTCTGCCCTGCTTTCTCTTCTACACCGGGGTGTTTTCCGGCGTTCATTTCCGGACGGTGCGCATGGGTATCGACAAGCTTCCACCGGAGGAGATACCCACATGGAAGGAAATACTCACCCTTGAAAGGCTGGCAGGTCTCATTATTCCCACCGGAGTGCTTTTGTACCTCATAGCCGTGGGGCAGCCCCTCCAGCTGGCGGGTTTCTACGCATGCCTTTCGGCGCTGGCAGTTTTCCTCCTGATCGGCATTATGAAGCGAAAGATGAAGGATACAGTGAAACTCATCATAGCCGCCCTCTCCGAAGGAGGAAGGGATGTTGCCCAGATCGTACCCATCCTCGTGTCGGTGAGCATGCTCGTGAACCTGATCGGGCTCACCGGGATAGCTCCCAAGATCAGCGGCGTCATTCTCGACATCGGAGGTACGAATATCTACTTTTCACTGCTCATCGCCACCATAGTGCCGTTCCTTCTGGGAACGTCCCTGCCCACAGTCCCCACATACGTCCTTTCAGTGTCGATCCTTGTGCCGCCCCTTCTCAAGCTTGGCATCGACCCCGTGGCGGCACATCTTTTCTTCATCTACTGGGCTATACTCGGAGGAGTGACGCCCCCCACATGCACCGCGGCTGTCGCAGCGGCGGGAATCGCAAAGGCAAACTGGGTCAAGACAGGTTTCTTCTCGGTACGGCTCGGGATCGTTGCATTCATCCTCCCCTATTTCTTCGCCCTCAATCCCGCCCTCGTGGGCAGGGCACCTTGGACCAGCATTCTCAGCCACGGTATAACAGGATTCATAGGGGCGATCTCCATAGCCTACGGGATGTTCAGCCACAGGAGATGTTTGATCAATCCCCTGATCTGTGGTTCTTTCATCGTCGGAGGTTTACTGCTCCTTTTCCCAGGAACGCTTCCATCGCTCATCGGCCTTGTCGTGGTGGCAGTTGCTTTCCTTGTCGACAAGAAGATCCTTTCCCGTGCGGCTGAAGAGAAAGCCCTGAATAACTGATGTTTCTTCAGGAAGGAGACTGTGCCGTGAAAAAAACAACCCTGCTCAGGAACATGATTCTCGAAAGGAAAGCACTCGTGTGCCCCGGAGCCCATGACGCCATTTCGGCAAAACTCATAGAGCGGGCCGGATTCAAGGCCCTCCAGGTGAGCGGCTTCGGCCTTTCAGCCACCTACCTCGGACTTCCGGACATGGCGTTCATAGGCTTCAGCGACGTGGTCCACTTCACGAAGAATATCGTGGAGGCGGTTCAGGTTCCCGTGATGGCCGACGCCGATACAGGGTACGGCAACAGCATCAACGCCATGTACGTCACCAGGGAATTTATCAGGGCAGGGGCTGCGGGAATGAACATCGAAGACCAGGTATTCCCGAAGCGCTGCGGCCACCTCGAGGGGAAGCAGATCATTCCCATAGAGGAAATGGTGATGAAAATCAAGGCCTGCAAAGCCGTAAAGGACGAGATCGAGCCCGATTTCGTCCTCAACGCCCGTACTGATGCGATCGCTGTCGGGGGGATCGAAGAAGCCATACGCAGGGCCAATGCCTATGCCGAGGCCGGGGCGGACCTGATTTTCGTCGAGGCGCCCCGTTCAGTGGAGCAGATCGAGCAGGCGGTGCGGGAGATCAGGGCCCCCGTGAGCATCAACCTCATGGACGCCGTTTCAGGAGGAAAAACGCCCCTGGTCTCAATTGACAGGCTCAGGGAGATCGGTGTGGGAAGGGTCAGCATTCCCGTAGGCCCCCTGTTCGCCGCTGTAAAGGGAATGACGGACTACCTCGATGCCATACGGGGCGACAGGATCGCGGAGGGAAGGACTGAACTCGTCGCCCCGTTCGCAGATTTCAAGAATCTTGTGGGTTTTGAAATGTTCAGGGAGCTTGAGAAAGAGTACCTTCCCAGGTTCGTGGAATAGAAAGCAGCGTCACCCCTGGCTTTCAAAATGGTACGGATTCAATTCAGTAAAGGAGGAATGGAAATGAAGCGTTTGCTCGCGTGGGGAATAGTTGCTCTGTTGCTGATCAGTTTGGCAGGCGTTACCCCCTCTTCTGCCGGTGAGGTTCTCGTTCTGGAGGGAAGCGCGGCGGAAGTGGGCAGGCTCTGGGGAGAGACAAACAAAGAATCCGTCATAAAGGCTTTCAACGCATTTCTTTCCCGGGCCGGGGGCAAGGAAGACCAATTGAGGAGCTTCGCGAAACTTTCCATCGATCTCTCGAAAAAGATCGGATGCTCCTACTGGATCGATGAGCTGAACGCCATAGCAGATACCGCAGGCATCGACCGGGAGCTTTACATCGCCTTCACCTTCGGCAGGTACAGGGACCTTGCCCTCCTGTACAAGGGCGTGGGATGCACGACCTTTGCGGTCACGCCTCCTGCGACGAAGAACGGACAGATCATTTTTCACAAGACCCGCGAGACGGCCCCTGACCTCCAGTCGGGGTATCTCAAAAGGATCACCGGCGTCCAGGGGACGGACAGTCAGCCCTACAAATTTTTCGGCGAGATGGGTACCGCGGATACCGGCATTTCCTTCTTCGTCAACGAAAAGGGCCTCGCCGGCGGCGCCGACGTCCCGTCCCAGTGGCAGAACAGGGAGTGCTACGTCGGTTCCTACAAGGGGAACCTTCCCTTCGTCACCCCGCCGAAATACGACGGATTCATGAACCACTATGTTCCCCGCTACATCGCCGAACACTGCAAGGACGTTGACGAAGCAAGGGATGCCCTTCACTCCTTCGCCGAAAAGGGATACCTCGCCAGCGGGAAATGGGGCACGAACTACCTGTTCGTGGATGCGAGGGGAAAAATCCTCCAGATAGCCGACGACTGCTACAAGATCATAGAGGAGCAGATGGATCCTGCCCTGGAAAAGGACGGCAAATCGTGGAAAGGGATCTACTTCACCGTCCACAGGGAGAACGACTACGGTACCCCCGAGGACGCGCTCATATCGGCTTACGGCAAAATAACCGCCGAGCTCGTCAACTCCCCCGGGGCGGCGAAACATCCGGCCATGTGGAATTTCCCCAGGGCGCAGTCCAGCGCCACCATCGTCATCGACCCCGAGTTCCCCGAAACGCTGACCACCATCTTCGTGACCCTTCCGGCCTACAGCTACTCCATCCCCTTCTTCATGGGGGCGAATGCCACGCCGAAAGCCCTTGCCGACGGGACGGTATACTCGGTCCAAAAGGACAGCTACAGGTACAGCGAATTCTACGAGGCGGGGATAAACGACCTGTGGAGGGCCTTCGCATACGACATCAGGGAGAGGGTCAAGAAGGGAGAAGATGTGACCAAGGACCTGAACGGTTTCTTCGTCCAGATGGTGGACCAGGTCCTCACAATGAACAAATAGCCCTGACAGGCGCGAAGCGGCTCCCCCTTCCTCAGGGAGAGCCGCTTCGCGGGCTTCCTTGCCCTTCTATTTCACGGTGAACTCGATGCCTCCCAGGGCCCCGGCGTCATAGACGTAGGATCCGGGCTTTCCGGGAAGCATGTTCCCAAGGGCTCCCGTCAGGAGCACATCCCCCTTCTCCATGGTCCAGCCCTGCTCCAGCATTTTGTTCACCAGCCAGATAGCGGTTTCCCACTGGTTCCCCAGCGCGTCCGAGCCCTTGCCCCGGTTCACTTCCGCCCCGTCCAGGGACAGGACGGGAACGAGTTCGTTGATGTCGGGTGCGCCGCCGAGGGGAACCGGTTTTCCCATGATGAAGCCCTTGGAGGAGATGGCGGACGCATTGATGTCCGCGGCCTTCAGCTGCTTCATGTCGGTGAACGCGAGGTCGGGGAGCTCTATGGCTGCAGCCAGGAACTCGACCTTCCCCTTGAGGGCGTCCACGTCCTTCAGGGGCTCCTTAACCGGTGCCCCGAGAATGAAGCCTATCTCGCACTCCAGCATGAGATTGCCGAAGCCGGCCCGGTTCACTTCCACCGGACCGGCCGATCCGTCCATTCCTCCTCCGGGGAAGAGCACCGCAGCGAAGGGTGTGTCTGAGCCGAATTTCTTCATGGTGGCCTCGGTGGTCAGGCCGGCCTTGAATCCCACGGGCCGTTCCCCTCCGAGCCGTTTTTTGGAATACGCCGTCTGGACCGCGTAGGACTCGTCCACCGTCATGCCGGGATACTCCGCCGTCAGCACGGGAAAAGGCTTTCCCTCCATAGCGGCGGTAAAAACCTTCTCCGCCATGGCCTGGATGTCCGCTCCCCAGCTTGCCGCCGCGAGGAGCAGCACAGCCAGAAACGCCGCACCGGTACGTTTTGCTGCCTTCATCGCCCATTCCACCTCCGAAAGAAATTTTTTGCTTTTCAGATATTGTACTCTTTTTCCCGGCGGAAAGAATCCTCCCCGTAATTTTTGCAGAGTGTGATTTTGTGTCCCGTAGAGTACAATGGAACCGTCAGGGAGCTTTCGAATGGAGGAGAGCATCGTGATTGAAGAAAAAATCATGAAAACCATCCGGAGTGTCATTACGGGACTTCCCGGCGATTTCAATTCCGATGACGGGCTTCATTCGCTCACGTCCGTCATTGCGGAAAGAAAAGGTTTTTTTTCCCGGAGGAAGCTTACTTTCACCGCACGGTTCAGGGTGAACGAGGAAACGCGGGAAGTGATTTACAACGAGACCCTCGTGGAAAAAAAGAGCGGTCTCGGGGCCGGAACCGGGGAAGGAATATCCGGATTCGGCTTCAGGAAATGGAAAACAGCTTCGGGACCGGGCGGCCTCGAGGGAGTGCTGGAGGAGCAGTCGGAAATGTTCCGCAGAAAGTACGGCTTTACCTTCAGGTTCCAGCAGATTCGGGACGCGGTCCGCAAACTGGTTGAAGACGAGGGATACACCTTCAAGCACCAGATCTGGGGTAAACTGTAGAGGGCGGAAAAAAATCTGATATAATGAATTGATTCAATTTACCGGTCTTCTTTTACAAGGAGGCACCCATGTCAGGCATAGGCGCGGTCACCCCTGTCAACAGCATACAGATCGCCGCCCCCGTCGCCAACCAAACGAGACGGGAAGGTCTCCGGCGTGCCGAGCAGGAGGTCCTTCGCCAGGAAATGGCCCTGCGGAACTCTGGCGATGTGACGTCGACGGTCTATCATTTTTCCGTGGGACCGGATGGGAAAGCCTACATTTCGGGCGCGACGGTGACGATCCGAACCACCGGAGAAGAGCAGGCAGGCGGCAAAACCCCGGCTTCCGGAAGAGGACAGAGGCGGTCCGGGCTGAAGGAACGCGGAGAAAGCGCCTCCGGAGAAGAGGCAGCGGCGGAAACGCGACTGAAAGCCATCGAGCAGGACGTCATCGCCCACGAAGCGGCCCACACGGCCGTGGGCGGCCAGTACGCCGGCTCCGTCTCCTACAGCTATGCCACCGGCCCGGACGGCAGGAGGTACATCACCGGGGGAGAAGTGTCCATTTCCGCTCCGGAGGGCAAAACGCCCGAAGAGACCATCCAGATCATGGAACAGGTGAAACGGTCGGCCCTTGCCCCCGGTTCTCCCTCCCCCCAGGATCTTCGGGTAGCGGCTGCGGCCTCCGCCGCCCAGATGCGTGCCCGGGCTGAAATGGCAAAACGGGACGCATCCCTTGCCTACTCCGGCGCGGAAACCGGGGATTTCGACAGGAGGAGCAAGGAATTTTCCCTGACGGCGTAAAACACGCCTGTATTTGGAAATGCGGCGAGGACGCCCCGAAGGACGTCCTCGCTTTTGTTTCCTATTCCACGGTGAGGGATTTTTTCATATTTCCCGCGCGATTGCACACCGCTTCCACCTCGAGCACCGCCCCTTTGGGGAGATCCCCCACATGGAAGCTGGCCGCCGCAGCCTTGCCGTCCACCTGCCAGGCGGGCTCGAGACGGTACATGAGCTGCCCGTTGAGGGAAAGGGTGAAGAGGTTGATATAATGTCTTTTTCCGTCAGGCACCGAGTGCGGGGCATGAACCTCGAGAACGCTTTCCTCCCTGCTGTACAGAAGTTCAAGGTCCGAGGGCGGATGGGCAAACGCTCCCTCCGCGGAAAAGACAACAGCCAGCGCCAACAGCAGAAGGACAATCTTTTTCACCGTACTCACTCTCCTTCGTTCATGGATTGAAGAACTGCCCGTAATTCAGTCTACCACAAATGGCATTCTCATATTCGTCTCATCCCGCCGGAGGGAGAGACATCCCGGGAGATGATGGAATGGATCTGCATCTGCTCGAAGAATGGTTTAAGGAACTGGAGCCTGTGGGAGCCGCCCTCGACGGCGGGGTCACCAGGCTTGCCTATTCCTCCGAGGAGGACGAGATGTTCGACAGGGTTTCCTCTTTTGCCCGCAGGCTTGGATTTGCCGTGACATCCGACTGCATAGGCAACATGTTCATCTCCTTTCCGGGACAGGAGGGAGTTCCCTGCCACGTAACGGGGTCTCATCTCGACTCGGTCCCCCGGGGCGGGCGGTATGACGGTGTGGCCGGAGTCCTCGCCGGGCTTCTGGTCATGGAAAAAACAAGGAGACTCGGGCTTCCTTTCCCGGTACGAACTGCCGTTTTCCGGGCCGAAGAGTCAAGCCTGTACGGACTTGCCACGGCAGGCAGCGGGACGGTCGCAGGGAGCATCGGCATCGACCAGCTCAGGAACGCGAAATCCCTTTCCGGGGGCAGCCTGTACGACGCCATGACCCGGAAGGGATTTGCACCGGGGACCTGCAGGCTCGATCCCATGATCGATTTTTCCGAACTCCACATCGAACAGGGGAGGGTGCTCTGGGAGTCAGGAGAATCCCTCGGCATCGTGACCGCCATCGCCGCCCCGACGAGACTGAAGGTCACCGTCCACGGGCGGCAGGACCATTCGGGGGCTACACCGATGGGGCTTCGGAAAGACGGCCTCTGTGCCTCGGCGGAGATCATCCTCGGCGTTGAAGAGGCCGGGAGAGCGGAAGCCATCCACGCCACAGTGGCCACGGTGGGCGTTGCCCATGCCCATCCGAACGCCCTGAACGTGGTTCCCGGGATGGTGGAACTGAGGATCGACATCCGGGGGATCGAAAAGGACAGCATCTCCCGGGCGGTCGAAGCCGTGATAAACAGCATCAGGGAAACCGAACGGAAACGGGCTCTCCGGTGCGACGTGGAAATCCTCTCCTCCATGGATCCCGTGACCCTCGGTCCTTCTGTCACCGACTCCCTGGCCCTGGCTGCGGAAGAGGCCGGAATCCCCTTCCGCAGGATGCCCAGCGGAGCGGGACACGACGCCATGAAGATTGCCGCCGTCGCACCTGCGGGTATGGTCTTCATCCCCTGCAGGGAGGGGATCAGCCACAATCCCGGGGAGGAGGCCTCCCTCCGGGACATAGCCCTGGGGGCTGAGATCATCCTCGGCGGGATAAAAATCCGCAGGGGGAAGGCCATTCACAAATAATACCCATTTTATCATTCTGTCATGAAATAGGTCTGAAAATAGGGAATAGCAAAATGCAATTTTTTTTGATCTTGGGTTGAACTGAGCTGCCAATTATGATAGGTTAATTTCAGTCCAACTGTTCCGGTGTTCTTTCTATTCTTTTTTCAGTTCACGGTTCTTCTTTTTTCTCTTTTTCCTTTTCAGCTTTTGCCGCGCTTCGCAGATCGAATCAGCCGTGCTCCATGATGTGAGGAGGTGAAGTGGATGAATAAAATCACCATGATTTGGCTTGGGATTATGGCCGTCATCGGCATAGTCATGGTCGTCTTCAAAATGAAGAGCAATGCAAAGGACGAGGCCTGATATCGTTTTCTTCCCGCCGCCCCCCCAGAGGGGCGGTTTTTTTTGTTAATGGATTTTTCTAAAAACGCCGATAAGAAAAGACAAAGGAGGGAGCGCCATGAAAAAAATGGAATCATCGTGGGTGTCTCCCGTTCTTTCCGTTCTTTCCGTTCTTTCGGCCCAGGGAGGACGAGTCACCGGAAAGGCGGCAAAGGAGCGCCCGAAAAAGGACAAGAAGCCTTTCAGAGAGTTTCTTCACCTCTCAGGCCATGAAAGGCAGGAAGAGGAAAGGGAAGAACGGCTTGATACTTTCGCGTGACATCCCGGCACAGGCAAAAAAGGGGCGGTCCCGGAGGGACGGCCCCTTTTTTGCTTCTTCTGCGTCAGACTCCCGCCCTTGCGAAAACGCCGTCCACAATTTCCCTGGCCTCTTCCTGGATTCGCCTGAGATGGTCTTCGCCGAGAAAGCTCTCGGCGTAGATCTTGTACACGTCCTCAGTGCCGGAAGGCCTGGCGGCGAACCACCCGTTTTCCGCGGTCACCTTCAGGCCGCCGATAGGGGCACCGTTTCCGGGCGCGGATGTCAGCTTGGCGAGAATGGGCTCCCCGGCCAGGGTTTCCCCCTCCACTGCGTCCGGGCTAAGCTTTTTGAGCAGCTTTTTCCTCTCGGGCCCCGCGGCGGCGTCGATCCTGGCGTAAAAGGGAACGCCCATTTTCTCCGTGATCCCGTCATACCGTTTTCCAGGGTGCTCTCCCGTGACCGCCAGGATTTCCGCCGCAAGGAGGGTGAGGATGATGCCGTCCTTGTCGGTGGACCATGCCGTCCCGTCCTTCCTGAGGAAGGACGCACCGGCGCTTTCCTCGCCGCCGAAGCCCAGGGAGCCGTTAAGCAGCCCCTCCACGAACCACTTGAACCCCACGGGAACCTCCACGCATTTCCGGCCCACCGACCGGGCGACCCTGTCGATGAGCGAGCTTGAGACGAGGGTCTTTCCCACGGCCGCATCCTGCCTCCAGCCGGGCCTGTGGGTAAAGAGGTAGTCCACCGCCACGGCCAGATAGCCGTTCGGGGCAAGAAGCCCCCGGTCGGGGACCACGATTCCGTGGCGGTCGAAATCCGTGTCGTTGCCGAAGGCGATGTCGTACCTGTCCTTCAGGTTGACCAGGCCTGCCATGGCGTAGGGGGATGAGCAGTCCATACGGATCTTGCCGTCCCAGTCCACGGACATGAATGAAAAGGTGGGGTCCACCGCCGGGTTGACCACGTCCAGTTTCAGGCCGTACCTGGAAGCGATCACATCCCAGTAGGCCACGCCGGAGCCGCCCATGGGGTCGGCGCCGATGGAGATGCCCGACCGGGCGATGGCCTGGAGGTCCAGGATGGCCCCGAGGTCGTCCACGTAGGGGGGAATGTAATCCCTGGCCCTGACAGCATCGGATTTCATGGCCGAAGGGAAGGGGATCCTCCGGACGCCTTTCCCGCCCGACTTCAGGATTTCGTTGGCCCGGGCCTGGATCCGGTCGGTCATTTCCGGGTCGGCCGGCCCGCCCGACGGAGGGTTGTACTTGAAGCCCCCGTCCTCCGGAGGGTTGTGGGAGGGGGTGATCACCACGCCGTCGGCGAGGCCGGATGTCCGGCCCCTGTTCCACCCCAGGATGGCATGGGAAATCACGGGTGTGGGGGTGTATCCTCCTCCCTGCTGGACCACCGTTTCCCCGCCGTTGGCGGCAAAAACCTCCACGGCGGTCCGGAAAGCCGGCTCGGAGAGGGCATGGGTGTCTTTTCCCACGAACAGGGGACCGGTGATCCCCTTCCCTGCCCTGTACTCGGCGATGGCCTGGGAAACGGCGAGGATGTGCGCCTCGTTGAAGGATCCCTTCAGGGAAGATCCCCTGTGCCCCGACGTGCCGAAGGAAACGAGCTGGAGAGGGTTGTCCGGGTCGGGCTGTTCGGTGTAATAGGCCGACACCAGGCCGGGGATGGAGGCGAGCATGGTGTGGGGCGGCCGATGACCCGCAAGAGGAGAGATCGTCATGACGAACCTCCTATTTCTCGAAAAATCCGTCGGGGCGGAAGGGGTACTCGATGTAGCCCGCCGCCTCGGCGGCGAAATCACGGTCGAAGAGCAGGGCGAGGATCCACAGGGAGAGGTCGATCCCCGAACTGACGCCGCCGGCGGTGAGTATTCGGCCGTCCTTGACCACCTTTTTCTCCATGACCTTGACGCCGGGGTAGGCGTCGAGTTCATCGAAGAAACCGTGGTGGGTGGTGGCAGCCCTTCCCTCGAGGAGGCCCGCCTCGGCGGCGAAGAAGGCGCCGGTGCACACCGTGCCCAGGAAGCGCACCTGCTCGTACCGTTCCTTCACGAAATTGATCACCCGCTTGTCCCGGACGGCGATCCGCCGTCCCTGCCCTCCCGGAAGGATGAGCACGTCCAGCTGCGGGCACAGGTCGGGTCCGCCGTCCGGCAGGAAGCGGAGACCGTTCGCTGCCTTGATGGGTCCGTCCTGGAAGGCGAGAATTTTCACGTTCATGCTGCCCGGCTTCACGGCGTTCGCCGCCGAAAGCGTCTCGAAGGGGCCGACAAAATCCAGCTCCTCAACATCGGGGAAAACAAGTATTCCTGCCTGTACCACGGCATCCACCTTCTCTCTCTTCTGATTGTGTACTCCCGGTTCCCGTTTCACTTCCGGATAAACGTTCCGCTGTCCAGGTCCCGGAAGGCCCGGTCAAGCTCCTCCTTCGTGTTCATCACGATGGGGCCGCCCCATGCCACGGGCTCGCCCAAAGGCATGCCTTCCAGGTAGAGGAACCGGATTCCTCTCCCGGCGGCCTGTACCGAAAATCCGTTCCCCAGGGAGAAAAGGACGGCGTTTTTCTCCGTCACCGTTGTTCCGTTTCCGGGACCGAAGGCTCCCTCCCCTTCCACGATATACACGAACACTGTGGCTTCAGGGGGCGTTTCCACCGTCCACCGCCCGCCGCCCCGGACGGAAACGTCGAGATACCTGGGCTGCACGTAGTCGGCCTTCATGGGGCCCTGCACGCCCCCGTACGTTCCGGACAGCACCCGGACCTCCCCGTTTTCGTCTGTTACCCGTGGGATGCCCGCGCTGACAAGGTCATTGTACTTCGGCGGGCACAGTTTGTCCTTCGCCGGGAGGTTGAGCCAGAGCTGGGCGCCGAGAAGCCGTTCCGAAGGTTTCGGCATCTCCTGGTGGATGATCCCCGATCCGGCGGTCATCCACTGGCAGTCGCCGTCGTGGATTGTTCCCCTGTTGCCGAGACTGTCTCCGTGCTCCATTTCGCCGCTGATAAGGTAGGTGATCGTCTCGATGCCCCTGTGGGGATGCCAGGGAAAACCCTTCACGTAGTCGGCTGGGTCTTTGGAGTCAAAGGCGTCGAGCATCAGGAAAGGGTCGAAATCCTTCACATCGTGATACCCGAAGACGCGCACCAGGCTGACTCCTGCTCCGTCCGTCGTCCTGCGGCCGGAAACGACCTTTTTCGGAACCCGTATATTCTCCATTTTTAAAGAACACCTCCTTTTCTCTTTATAACGTCATACTATTCAATGGAAGGAGATTGGTCAAGACCGGGCCCACCCGCAGGAGGATCGGTAGAAATACGCAGCCGGCAGGGGTATGGTCTTCCAATACCATTCCCCGGTATTATGTGCTATTCTTTCACCACTTTCGAGGAGGAGGAGATAGCCATGTTCACGTGGAAGCGAGTCCGTTATGCGGTCATGTTCGGTTTTCTGGCGTTCATCACCTGGGTAGGGTACAGGCACCAGGTACTGGGAGGAGGCCCTGCGGGGGTCCCGACGGTGGATGCCCTCTGTCCCCTGGGCGGGCTGGAGAGCATCTACAGCTACCTGAGCTCGGGGACCTGGCTCCGCCGGGTGGCGCCAAGCGCCCTGGTGCTCTTCGGCGCCGTGGTCGGCATAACACTGCTCTTCGGCCGGGTTTTCTGCGGGTGGATCTGCCCCCTGGGGACCATCGGCGAGATTTCCGGAGGGCTGGCCCGGAAGCTCGGGATCAGGCGCAAGGAACTTCCCCCGTCTCTTGACGGCGCACTGAAGATGCTGAAGTACGTCATCCTTGCCGTCATTCTCTACTACACGTGGAGCCTCGCAACGCTCGCATGGCGGGACTACGATCCCTGGGCAGCCTGGATGCACCTGGCGGCAGGCTGGGACGAGATCGTCGCCACCCCATGGGCCTTCGCCGTTCTCTTCGGCCTGGTCATAGGCGCAGGACTCTTCATCGAACGGTTCTGGTGCCGCTATCTCTGCCCCCTCGGCGCCGCCCTGGCCATCTTCCAGAAACTTAGCTTCACAAAGGTGGTCCGGAACAGGGAAACGTGCATCTCCTGCGGAAAGTGCAGACGCTCCTGCCCTATGGGGATCGATCCAATGGCGGTGGAAAAGGTCACCGATGCGGACTGCATCGCCTGCGGAAGGTGCACAGAGAGCTGCCCCGTGGAGAAGACCCTGGTCTTTTCCTTCGGCGGCCGGAAGATGCTGTCCGCCCTGGCGGTGGGGCTCATGGGCGTGCTGCTTTTCTTCGGCGCCTACGGCACGGCAAAGCTCACGGGGTACTGGCAGACTTTCGCATCCACGTCGGTGGAAGCCCTGAAGGATCCGGTGGAAGGGGTCTTCGGGTGGATGAGCATCGACCAGGTGGCGAAGCAGGTGAAACTCTCCCCTGAAAAGGTGCTGGAGATCGCGAAGCTTCCTCCGGAGACGGCACGGGACGTGTCCATCAAGAAAATCGACGGCGTGAACGATGAAATCCTGAAGGAGGACCTGAAGGCCTACTTCGCCGCGAATCCGGCGGCGGCTCCGGCACCCCTGAAGGAGGTTCCGGCGAACCCCGACGAACTGAAGGGCAGCTTCACCCTGGACGAAGCGGCTGCAGGATACGGCCTGGACGGCGCCGAGATTCTGAAGGAAGCGGGCTGGCCCGCCGATACCCCCCGGAACATCCCCCTCAAGGAGGCGGGAACGCCCCTGGGGAGGGAGACCTCGGACATCCGGACGGCGGTGAAGGAGCTGCTGAAGAGGAAACAGTAGAACAGCGAAGGGGGCTCCCGGAGGAGCCCCCTTTTCGTCCTGTCAGTACCCTCTCTTCTCCAGGTGGTCCAGCAACGCTTCCGCCAGGGCCACCCTGGAGGCGGAATAGCCGTGGTCGTCGTCCATCATGACGTCGCGGACGGAGGCTCTGCCGTCTTTCCGGAGGGCCTCCAGCAGGGACGCGTGGTGCACATCGGGGGGAGTGATGGCATCTCTCGAGGCGCCGACGAGGAGGACGTTCCGGCCTGAAAAGGCCTCCGCCGAATTGAGAAGGTCGAACTCCTCCCTTTTGTCTATTATCTCGTTCCACAGGGCATCGGCGTCAGTTCCCGCAAGGGGCGGAACGCACTCCTCCAGGAGCCCCCGCAGCTTCTGTCCGAGGGACGGGTTGGAGGAGGCCCGTTTTCCGTCAAGACCGACATTCCAGCCCGAGAGAAAGAGAATGTCCTTCACGAAGGAACATTCCTCCGCCGCCTTGACGGCGGCGAAACCACCCATGCTGTGCCCTGCCGCGATGATGCGGTCCCCATCCACAGCGTAGGATTCCCGCGCCTCCGGACTGCGGAGAAACCGGAGGACGTTCCGGCCGTCCTCGACGACGTGGGAGAAGGAGAAGCTCCCCTGGCTGCCCCATGATCCCCGGTAAGAGAAGACAACGGTGTTGAAGCCAGCCCTGCGGAAGACCTGGGCGAGGTCGCCGTTCTTCTCCGTCCCCGGGAACCCATGGAAGATCACCATGGTGGGATGGGGTCCCTTGCCGGCGGGGTGGTACATGACGCCGTACAGGTCACACCCCTCGGACCGGAGGGTCAGGGCGCTCCAGGAGGGAGGGAAGTACCGGTCTTCCACCGGGGGATCAGAAAAGATACAGTTCCGGAACATGGCCGGCCTACAGGTCGAACACGGCCACCACGGGCGTGTGGTCCGAGGGTTTCTCCCAGCTCCTGGGATCCCTGTCGACGTAACAGTCCACGGCGAGCTTTTCCAGGGCCGGCGTGACGAGGACGTGGTCGATTCTCCAGCCGATGTTTTTCTCCAGGGAGTTCTTCACCCTGTAATCGAAGAAGGAGAACTCTCCTGGCCCCGGCCTGTACCTGCGGAAAAGGTCGGTGAAGCCCCAGCGTTTCACGTCCTCGAAGTGCTCCTGGATGTCCGGGGCGAAGCAGGGATGGTCCCGCTTCTTCTCCGGGCTGGTCACGTCGATGTCCGTAGGGGCCACGTTCATGTCCCCCACCCAGACGATCTTCTCCGACACGAGGTACTCCCTCTCGAAAAGAGCCTTCATGCGGTCGAGGAAACGGTGCTTGAACCTGTAATCCGGATGGTCGATGGCCTTTCCCTGGGGGATGTAGGTGTTCACCATGCAGAAGTCGCCGATACGGGCCCTCAGGAGGCGGGTTTCCCCCTCGGGTTCCTCGCCGTCGCCGAATCCGACGGCAAACCCGTCCAGGGGGGCCCTGGTGAGGATGGCCACGCCGTTGTAGGATTTTTCTCCCCTGTAGAGGCTGCGGAATCCCAGAGCCTTGAAGTCGGTCTCGGGAAAGTCTCCGTCCACCACCTTGGTCTCCTGGAGGCACAGGGCATCCACGGGATGATCCGAAAGCCATTTCTGCAGGATGGGCATCCGGCTGCGGACAGAGTTTACGTTGAACGTTGCAATGGTGAAGCGAGCCATGACAGTCTCCCTCTCATTCCATATAGTCTTCCCGGCGGATCAGACCGCCGAATTTTTCCCCTTTGAAGAAAGCGGCCGCATTCGCCGCAGCGACGCGGGCTGCCGTTTCCATGTCCTTTTCGCACCGGTTCGAGTTGTGGGGCGAACCCGCCACGTTGGGAAGCTCGAGGAAGGGATGGTCGAGGGCGAAATCTCCTCCTCCCCAGGTAGGCTCCTTCCACCAGACATCCAGGCCGACCTGGAAATCGGGGTTTTCCTTCAGGTGACGGTAGAGATCCTCCTCCGCCACCAGGGGAGCGCGGGCCACATTGAGCAGAATGGCGTTCTTTTTCATGAGGGAGAGTTCCTTCTTCCCGATGACCCCCCTGGTGTGCCTGTTCAGGGGCAGGGAAAGAAGCAGCACGTCCGTATCCGGGAGGACCGTTTCAAGGTCGTTCAGGGTTCCCATGAAGTCCACGTCGCCGTCGGTCTTTCCGCTGGTGTTCAGCGCCCTGATCTTCATGCCGAAGCCCCGGGCGAGGTCTGCGGTCATGCGGCCGATGCCGCCGTAGCCCGCCACGGTGAGTATTTTCCCCCGAAGGCTGATGGGAGAATAGCCGTTACGGTTGAAGACGCCCTTCATGAGGTCGTTGTGAAGGGGGACGATCCTCCTCGCCAGGGCAAGCAGGAGGGCCATGGTGTGCTCGGCGATCTGGGGGGCCCATCCTCCGGCGTTGCATGCGAGAACGGGTTTTTCCGGCATCTTGTCGAAAGGAAGGTAGTCAAGGCCCGTGGAAATGGCCTGGAAGAGTTCCAGGTTCTCCAGGAGAGGATATTCGTCCTCCCGGACTTCCCTGTTGAAGAAGAAGGACAGAAGCCCGTGCGCTGAGGAAAGGATCTCAGCCCTTTTTTCCGGGGCGGCATCCTCCAGGTAGAAAATATCGGCGTGCCCGGCAACCCCCTCCTCCACGGCAGATCGTACGGCCGCAGGAGCGGAGCAGGTCACCACAAGTTTTTTTTTCATGGCGGGAGTTCTCCTTTCGCTGGTATTTCCCTGTATTGTATTGTACCCTATGAAACGCTCCGGACAAACAGGGAATAGATTCTCCGGAAGGAGGAGCATCGTGGAATCAACCATCTACCTGGTCCGTCACGGGCGGCCTGCCCTGCCGGACTATGAAATGCGCTTTCTCGGAAGGACGGACCT
>Ga0209612_1000676_pt1 | contig 32670 bp, 30 predicted proteins | sample BioC12SIPDNA_FD_185746 | JGI IMG/M metagenome (GOLD analysis project Ga0209612, IMG submission 185746) | Anaerobic biogas reactor microbial communites from Washington, USA - Biogas_R1_B C12 SIP DNA (SPAdes) (version 2) | ecosystem: Engineered > Bioreactor > Anaerobic > Unclassified | place...
GGCATCGTTTACTCTGTTAGATAATTCCCTCTGGTATTCCATCCTGAACGATATTTATTGCCATCCTGAGAGAGGAACGAGGAAGGATCTTTCCGAGACTTCTTAAATGGTCTGTCTGGGTAAACGGGTATGTGTAAATACACCCGCTCCCGGTCTACGCATGGGGCAACATCGACTGCTTGTCGATTGGCTCCAGGGGTACAGCGCCAATTCGCATCCGTGCTCAGAGGCGCTCTCACGGCATCCATGCCGCTCGCCCCCTTCCGCCAATCGCCTTCGCAGGATATTGCCGCCATGCTTCGCCAACGGTCACTGGTATATTTACACATACCCTGGAGTATAGGGGTTTTTCAGCCTCCCCGTCTCCCTCCTGTAGCCTACAGCGGAAGCCCTAGTTTCCGGCAAGCTGGTTCGAGGGCTTGCCGGTCGTGCAGCACCGGGGAGAAAAGGTCTCCAGTATCTTTGAGCCGGGGAAAAATTGTTTTTATGGTAAACTGAGCTGGTGTTACCTGAGGGACTTCTTCCCATAGCAGTGGGGTCGATATGGTAGCTCCCCGGCGAGGGCGTACACTGTAAACACTACTGAGAGTCTTACCCAGGGCATTCTGCAGGTAATCAACATATACTTTGCTGCCGCGCAGTTTTACGGTGCGTTCGATGGTAGCGATGTGGGGAAGAACTTCGGTTATCATAGCGGCCAGTACCTGGGCAAACTTACGAACCTGCTCATAGGTATAGCGAGGCTCCAGGGGGATATAAATATGCAGTCCCTCTGATCCGGAAGTTTTCGGATATGAACGTAGCTCCAGATTATCCAGCAGTTCTTTGGCAACCAGAGCAATGTCGACCACGTCTTGATATCTGCTGCCCGGGGAAGGATCCAGGTCGATGACTACAAAGTCAGGGTAGTCTATGCTGTCGATGCTGGACAGCCAGGGGTGCAACTCAATACAGGCTTGATTAGCCAGCCAAGCCAGTGTGGCGGGTTCTTCAGCTACAATGAAGCGAATATCTCGCTGGGAATCCCGGGAGTACCAGGAAAAGGTTCTGATCCAGGCAGGTAAATAGGTAGGAGCGTTTTTTTGATAAAAGCTCTTGCTCTGGATGCCGTCTGGGAAACGGGTCAACACCAGGGGCCGTTCTATTAGATGGGGCAGTAGATAAGGGGCCGCCTGTACATAATAGTTGATCAGTTCTCCCTTGGTATACCCATCCTCAGGCCACAGTACCTTATCAAGATTGGAGAGGGCGAACTCCCGGCTTTCAATAGTAACCTGTCCTTTCATAGTACCTCCTTACTCCAACCGGCATTCGTCGGGGGGCTTGTTGCTAAAACCGGTTATAACCGGTGAGCGCAGGGTCAAGGTGTCGGTCCATTCTGCAAATTCCACTCTTAATGTCAACTGCGGCTGTACAAAAAAGTAGCCTTGTGCGGCAGGTTTATTGGCAAAGGGAGAGGTGGGCATGGACATGGGGGGCAGTTCTTTAGTTAATATACTCCAATCTTCCTGTCGCAAACCGGTACCCGCCTTGCCCACGTAGAGCAGATTTTGATCGCGGTAAACTCCCAGTAAAAGAGCATTTACCGTCGAGCCGTTCAAGGTATATCCGCCTACTACACAGTATTGGGTGCGCCGATATTTATATTTAAGCCAGTCCCGATGCTTTTTGCCGCCTACATAGGGGGATAAAGCACGTTTGATGACTATCCCTTCCATGTCCTGCTTTTTAATAGCGGCAAATAGACTGCCGCCTTCAGAAAAGTTCTCTACGGTTTGCGCCCATTCACTTTCCGCCAAAGTGTGACTTAGAAGTGATTGCCGTTCCAGCAAAGGCATAGCCCTTATGTCCCGGCCGGCGAAGGGCATATCGAAAATCATATAATGAACCGGATAAAGCGCCTTTATTGGAATGACTTGTCGGCTGGCGCATAAATCCCTTCTCAAAATAGCCGGAAAGTTAGGCTTGCCGTTTTTCAATACCACTAATTCGCCGTCCACGATTGCCTCAGATATTCTCAGCAGGGCGGGAAGTTCCTGCAGTTCAGGATATTGCTCCGTGCGCAGGTGACCGCGTTTATTGAGCAAGGTCACTTTTCTTGAAGACAGGTAAGCCAGCATGCGCACCCCGTCCCATTTCACCTGATAAACATAGTCAGGACTATCAGTGATCTCTTTAACCAACACCGGCATCATGGGCTCTATCAGATCCAAACCAGTCTTAACCTGCATATAGGCCTAACTCCCGGTTTTGGCTTTGCGACGGCTGCGGGTAGCTTTATTGGATTTGGAATTTGCCTGATCAGCCTGGCGGGTTTCTTCAGCTAGTTTGACACTGGCTTTCAAGGCTTCCATTAAATCCACCACGTTGCCGCGATCGGCAACTGGGGCAGCGGCGACTACTTCTTTGCCGACGATCTTGCTTTCAATTATTTCCCATAAAGCCTGACGATACTCGTTTTGATATTTGGCCGGTTCAAAGCTGGTAGACAGGTTGTCGATAAGACTTACCGCCATTTTGATTTCATTGTCATGCAGTTTACCCCGGTCTACTCCCAGGTTCAGGGCGGAAGGAGAGCGAATTTCATCCGGCCAAAAAATGGTCTCCATGATCAGTACCTGGTCTTTTATCCGCAGAGCCGCTAACGATTGTTTGGAACGGATTATTACTTTAGCAATGGCTACCTTACCGGTTTGAGACATGGCTTCTATTAGAAGGCCGTAGGCCTTTTCACCCCCCTGGGAGGGCTCTAGGTAATAAGTTTTGTCAAAGTAAATGGGATCCACCTGGGTCAAGTCTACAAAATCGAGTATATCGATAGTTTTGGTGTTTTCCAGTGGAATACGATCCAGATCTTCTTCATTGATGACCACGTAACTACCTTTTTGGTATTCGTAGCCCCGCACAATTTCTTCGCTGGCTATTTCCCGGTCACAATGGGAACAAAACTTGCGATACTGAATGGGATTCATGCACTCTTTATGCAGAAAATTAAATTTAATATCTTTGTGTTCAGTTGCCACATACATTTTGATGGGAATATTGACCAGGCCAAAGCTGACAGCGCCTTTCCATAGAGTTCTCATATATATTCCCCCCGGCTGTTTTTAGTAGCTTAGCTTGAGGAATCGCCTTTTATACGGTCGAAAACAAATTAGATATGGTGCAGTAGAGAGCTGAAGGCTTCCTGGCGATTGCGGTACTGGGAAGGAAGATCCCACAGGGAAGAATGTAATAAGGGCAGATCATGGATAGCTTCGCAGTAAGGCAGAGGATCGGCTATTTTTTCCCAGCCAATGTGCTCGGCCAGAGCCATTAATAGGGAACTGGTTGCTTCCCATTCTCCGGGTAGGGTTTTACAGGGAATATACAAATTTACATCTAGGTTATGAAGAGCCAGCTCTTCTGCCAGGGCAGTCAAGTCATTCAGATTTTCCTGACCGGTTTCAAAACAGCAGCAGACTGCGTCAGTTTTCAATGAGCGAGTTCGTAAGGGTGCACCGATGAAATCATCTTCTATAAGCATATAGTCGTAATTGGCTCCCAGATCACTGGAAGGCAGGTGAGTGCCTGCCACAGCATCCGGACCCAGATGTGTAGCCCCAATCATGCTGTGACCGGGTGGCGGTTCCGGTAGGTTAAGCCAATTGCGGAAAATATCATCTTTTTTCAAATTGATCAGCAGTACCCTGAAGCCGGATCGCTGCAAGGCAGTGCCTGTGTTTATGATCACCGTAGTTTTGCCCACCTGTGGCCGGGAAGACAAAAACAAAAAAGTTTTCATACCCATCACCTACCTATAAGAAATGCTAACATATTTGGAAGTAAAAAAGCGGGAAACCACTAAGGGTCTCCCGCTTTACTGAGTGTTAGACTATTTTACTCTCTGCCATATAGCTGCAGCACCATGACCGTGGCCGATACACATTGATTCCATAATATACTCTACATCAGCAAAGTCAGGGTCTCTGAACATAGCGCTAATGTCAGTAGCAATGCGAGCGCCGGTGCAGGCCAGGGGATGGCCGATGGAAATTCCGGAACCCCATAGGTTCAGGCGATCTTTGGGTAGGCCCAGGGTTTGCTGGCAGTAAACTGACTGGGAAGCGAAAGCTTCGTTGACTTCCCACAGTCCGATCTGATCCTTGGTCATCCCGGCTCTCTTCAAGACCTTGGGAATAGCCAGGGAGGGGCCGATACCCATGACATCAGGTTCCAGACCGATTACAGCCCAGCTGACCATCTTCATGATCGGTTTCTTGCCTAGAGCTTTGGCACCTTCATCAGTAGCTAAAACTACACCAGCAGCAGCGTCATTTATCTGAGAGGAGTTACCGGCAGTAACGGTAGCAGCTTCATCCTGCATGAAAACAGGAGCCATTCCGGCTAAAGTTTCCATAGTGGTTTCCGGACGTACGCCCTGGTCGCGAGCTACGATAACTTCAGCCAGCTCTTCGCCTTTTTCGGCAGCAGCTTTAGCAAGATGATCGGTAGCAGTATAAAGGGCTTCCATTTTATGAGGGTTAGGATCATTCTTGGTACTCTTGGCAGGGACTTTAACCTTGATGGGGATGATGGTGTCTTTGGTCTTGTTGGCAGCCTGAGCAGCGGCACATTTCTGATGGGATTCCATAGCAAACTGATCCTGAGCTTCCCGGCTGATGTTGAAGCGGCGGGCTACGATTTCTGCGGTATAGCCCATGTTGATGGCCATCATGTTCATGTAATTGCCCAGATCAGGATGAACATCGGCGCCAGCGCCCATGGGTATATGAGTCATGTGCTGAACTCCGCCGGCAAACTGAACGTCTCCGCCCCAGCCAACCATCATGGTGGCGATGGCAAACTGGATGGAGTTGAGGCCGGACGCGCAGAAGCGGTCTACGGTACAACCGGGAACATCATAGGAACCATCGGAAAGGATCCAGGACAGACGGCCCATGTTCAGACCTTGTTCCATGAAAGCATTGGCAGTAGCAGCCCAGACTACGTCATCGATGATACCTTGCTTGGCTTTGTCTTCTAGGCCGACTCTTTTTCTTAGTTCTCTGAAGACGATCGCGGTCAACTCATCCGCACGAACATTGGTAAACCAGGATTGTTTTCCTGCACGAGCCACTGGTGTACGTGCAGCCTCCACTACATAAACATTCTGCATTAAATTTCCCCCTTAGTAAAAATTATTCGCTCTACACACAGGCATTAAAAATGCCTGACCACACCATAACATTAATTCGCCTTCACTAATGTGAAATCCTTCTTAAATAAAAATAAAAAACTATATTAGCACTTAATTACTTATGAAGAAAAACCCTCCAATATGAATAAGTTTCCAGAATTCATAAAAATAAATGCAAAGATAGACAGGAGAAATAGGTGTAATTGTGGAAATTAACATAATTGAAGCTAAATGTGGGGAAAGGGGATAGCAATGACTGAATATTTACTTTATGTTAGTCTGGTGTTTATTCCTATTGCTTGCTGGATTGCCTACCTGCTATACCAGGATGGCTTTGATATAATCACCACAATTATGGTTTTGATTCTATCTTATCTGATGATCACAGCATTTCCTTTTAGCATTCAACACCTGGGAACTAGTGTTACCATCATGGTTTATGGTGTCATGTTGATAGTCCTGATCATGGTAATCAGCAAACTGGCAATCTTTAATACCTCCCGGCAAAGGGATGAGCTCAGTCCGGAGTTAGCCGGCGAATCATCTTTAACCTCCGCTGGTGGGGAAACCGCCATTTTCTCTCTGACATCGACTGCTGCTAAGTCGCAGCAACCCGAGATCCAATTGCCGGCAGAGGTTGCCAGCGATTCAAGCCTGCCGGATGCTGTGACCCCCTGTCCAGTAGCAGTTGGCGATGATGCTAGCCATGACTTACCAGTTGAGGTGGTTTATAGTGACACTATCGCTGATACTAACCTATTATCTGACACTTCTGCCCCAACTGATGACGAAATAACTGATGTCTCCGGGGACGACCTGGTGGTGGAGGCCATGATCCCCGCTGAAGTAGCACCAGTCATGGCTAAGGAAGATGATGACAGCAGTTCACCCAAGGAACATGATAAAGGAGCAGCCGATCATTACCGGGAAGAGACCTTATCCACTGAGCAGATCATTCTGCCAAGCCCAGACATAGTTACAACAACTGATGAAGTTATTATAGCCCAAGAGCCTGTTTCAGCTTCGGATGAGGCTGCTATAATAATCCCAGAACCTGATTCGCAGCCTGAAGAAGTAAGTATTGCCCCAGAACAGGTGAGCCCAGTTGAGGTTTACAGCGATTCTTCACCAATAGAAGAAGACGATCACAAGGCAGATAGTGTTACGCAGCAGATCGAGCTGGAAGAAATACCGGTGCTAATAGCGGATGAAGCTGTGGCAGACAAATCAGTTGAAGATTCTGAGGTGGTGGATTGGATAGAACTGGGGTTTGAAGCCAAGTCCCGGGGAGATATGGGTTTGGCAGTGGACAGCTTTGCCAGAGCACTGCGATCCACCTATGATAATGAGCTGAAACACTTGCTAGGGATGGAATTGGTTGGTATTCTTCAAGGTATGGGGGATTATGAACGAGCAGAGGATGTTTTAGACGATCTGATTCAGAATATTGACGGACAACCTGATGTAGTAATGGAATTGCGCCAACAAAAGCAATATAATAGTTTATTAGCAGACGAGCTTACCCGATTGGGAATGGCAGATACTCCAATCTTCGAAGTACCACGCTTCGTGCGTATAAAAGTTCGGGAAAAAATGCTGGCATGAGCCGATGGAGGTTAGGATCAAATGAAAAAGACACAGGATATTGTTGGGCTATCAGTTTTCTCCGTAATTGATGGGCGTCAAGTGGGGCAGGTAAAAGACTTGGTAATAAACCCAGAGGAAGGTAAAGTAGACTATTTACTGGTGAGCGACGGGAGTTGGTATATAGGAGCCCGTATTTTACCCTTTGACAAAGTCATGGGAATCGGTGACCATGCGGTTACCACTGAGAGCCAGAGTAACATTACCTCCATCGCTGATGCTGCCAAAGCCAACGACCTGCTGCAACGTAATGTTCAGTTAAAGAATACCCGCTTACTAACTGATAAGGGAGATATTATCGGCAAAGTCAATGAATATGAGCTGGATGAAAACTCCGGGGCGATAACCCGCCTGTTTTTTGAGCGGTCTGATGGAGCTGGAGTTGAAGAACTTGATGCTGAGCAGGTTTTGACCTTCGGAGCTGAGGTAGTGGTGGTCAAATACTTGGCGGTCAGTTCTGAAGATGCAGCTTATCCGGTTGAGAACGCGGTTGAAGCCAGCAGTACTAGTCCGGTAGCGGCAGGGGAACCGGATGGTGCAGCACTTTTCAAGAAACGTCAGCGCGAATATTTGATTGGGAAGAAGGCCATTCGTGACTTACGAGGTTCGGATGGACAGATTATCATAGCCGAAGGCACTATAATTACTGAAGCCTTGATCGACCTGGTTGAGCAGCAGGGTAAATTTGTTGAGTTATCACAGATTGTAAAATAATTATATCGGTGGCATTAAACAATGATGAATAAGCACAAAAGACCTTACCGAATAATTGCCTGGTTGATGATTGGTTTGGTGGTGACTGTTCTTGTTGCGTCCCTGGCACTCGCCCGACGGGACGCTTCTGTTTATCCGAGCAACCTCTATGCAGGCTCAATCTATCTGGGCAACTTGACCCGTGCGGAAGCTCTACATAAGCTGCAAGAAAGTAATGTAGCTGAAACCATGGAACTCATCTATATAATAGGCCTGGATAGCTACTCTTTAAAGCTAGCAGATTTGGGAATAAGACTTGATAGCGCAGCTACCCTAAGCAAAATTGACACTACGGTGTCGGATTGGTCACTATTAGACCACGGTATTTATAGAGGGATGAAACAGGTGGTGACTCCTGTTTGGAAATATGACCATGATAAACTGCGCCAGAGCATCTATAACCTGACTCTTGCCCAGAAGAGGGAGGCGGTAGATGCACGGATAATAATTCATGGTGAACAGTTGCTCTATTATCCTGAACAGCAGGGCAGGCAGATCGATGCTGAACTGGCTGTTAGCCTTACCAGCAAATTATTGAAGGAAGGTCAGTTAAAAGTGATATGGCCGGAAACGACCATTGCACCCCGCATAACCAGACAGGAAATCAGCTCTATCACCGAACTCCTTTCAGTTCAGGCTGTTCCCGTCAGCAGTGAGTACCCGGTCACTCCAGTTACAGGTTGGGCCATTCCCGGAAAAGTTATACTACCTGGACAATCAGTAGCCATCAGCATCGATGCTTATGGAGAGAAGGGACTGACCAAGGCGGTGCAATGGCAAGAAGCCTTGAAGCTGGCTGCCTCTGAAGCCGGCTTGATTTACGAAGCTGTTGATCAGCAATTGTACAATCCTACCCAAGATGTGGTTGCCTTATTCATAAACCAATACCCAGGGAGTGATCAATGGCTGATCAGGATTTACGGACAACCCCACTCCGGTGGTAAAAAGGTGGCAATTTCAAAGACCTATAGTCCTTTTCTTACATCACCAAAGGCTGTGGAGGAGAGGCAAGTCCCGCCCAATTTGTATCGCCATGAATTCATAGACCATAAGCTTCAGGATACCCAGCTCTTGGGAGAACTTGCTCCAGTTGGTACTCCCCGCCCGGTGGGTAGTTCGGATAAGACCATTACTCAGAACAAATAATCTACATACTATCGCTGCTGTGTTATAATAGAAAAAACCTGAAAGAGATAGCAGCTTTTTAGAAGGAGGCTTTAAACATTGGAGGAACTTGTCAAGCAGGTCAAATTTGAAATGCTGAGGACACTGCTCTGGGCACTGCTAGCTATGGGTGCGGGAGTTGCGGTCTATTATTTGCTTTTAGTATAAGCTTAGTAAGGTTAGAGAGGTGGTCGGTATCGGCCACCTCTAATTTTTTGTCTCCCCTATGCAGGTATACTATGCTATGGATGAACGCAAATTATAGTTGACTTTATCTACGAATCTCTATATACTACACTTAAACATACCCAGAGGGGGTATAGAAGATGAGTGAGGAAGATCCTCGCAAAAGTATTATTATGAGGCTACGCCGCATCGAAGGTCAGGTACGAGGTGTCCAGAGGATGATCGAAGAAGGATCTGATTGTGGTGAAGTATTAAACCAGGTGGCGGCTATCAGGTCTGCAGTCAATCAGGTAGGGTTACTGGTTTTTGAAAACCATGCCCAGGATTGTTTGCGGTCGGCAAGCCAGAATGGTTCAGATGAAGCAAACCTTAAGGAAATCGTAACCATGATGGGGCGTTTGATCCGCTAGCTGCAAGGATTGATTAAAGGAGGATTTTTTTATGGCTGATGTGAAAACTATTACCAAAGATAATTTTGAGCAGGAAGTTGTACAGTCAACACTTCCGGTACTGGTAGATTTTTGGGCACCCTGGTGTGGCCCCTGTAAAATGGTAGGCCCGGTAGTAGAAAGCCTGGCAGCCGATAATGATGGGAAATTGAAGGTTGGCAAAATCAATGTGGATGAGAACAAAGAACTAGCGGCAAAGTTTGGTATTCGCGGTATCCCGACTCTAGCTGTATTCAAGGATGGCAATGAAGTTCAGCGTGTAGTGGGTGCCCAAAATAAAGCCCAGCTGCAGAAACTGATCGATCAGATTCTTTAGATAAATCTAAACTCTTATATAGGTACTTATCGACCCTCCTAGGCCGAATGTAGCCAGGAGGGTCGGATTATTTTTGTGGTGGTTGGTTTTTGGCAAGCGGCAACTGCTGCAGGAATTGGCGGATCTTTATTTCATAGCCATTTTCACCAGGGTGATACAGCTTGATGCCAGATACTTCCGCAGGAAGATAGGTTTGGCCTACATACCCCCCATAGCTGTGAGGGTATTTATATCCCTGGCCTCTGCCCAATAGAGCGGAAGCCTGGGAGTGCGAACTGTCAGCCAGATGAGCGGGGACAGTTATCTTGTTTAGCTGTCTGACCGCGGATATGGCCTTATCGATGGCCACGACGCTGGAATTGCTTTTGGGAGCCGTGGCCAGGTATACGGTGGCCTCAGTGAGAGGTATGCGCGCTTCCGGCAATCCTACATAATCGACCGCCTGAGCAGCGGCACTGGCCATCAGCAATGCCCGCGGATCGGCCATGCCAATGTCCTCCGCCGCGTGTATGATGAGGCGACGGGCGATAAAACGAGGATCCTCACCACCTTCCAACATTACAGCCAGCCAGAAAACAGCCGCATCCGGATCAGAGCCGCGAATGCTTTTGATAAAAGCCGATATGGTGTCATAATGATAGTCGCCGCTGCGGTCATATTTTAGAATAGGCTGGCCTATCACCTTTCTTATCAGCTCGGCATCCACCTGCAAAGCACCGTTTTCCTGAAATGAATTCACTAGTGTCTCCAGAATATTAAGAGCCATACGAGCATCGCCCTTGCTGGCAGCTGTCAAGAGATCCAGTGACTCGGGCGAAAAGGTGATATCCAGCTGTCCCAGGCCTCGTTCCGGGTCAGCCACAGCTTGCTCAACGATAGTTTTGATGTCCTCGGCCTCCAAAGCCTCCAGTATGTATAGTTTAACTCTGGAAAGGAGTGCATTATTTATCTCGTAGAGGGGATTCTCGGTGGTTGCACCTACTAGAATCAGGGTCCCTTCTTCAACGAATGGCAGCAGCACATCTTGCTGACTTTTGTTAAAGCGGTGAATTTCATCCACGAAGAGGATAGTCCTCTGTTGATAATACTTGAGACGATCCCCAGCCTCGGCGGCAGCTTTGCGGATATCTCCCACTCCGGCTGTAACCGCCTGCATCTGGACAAAATTCGAATGTGTCATGGCCGATATGATCTGGGCGATGCTGGTTTTTCCGGTTCCGGGAGGCCCATATAAGACCAGGGAATGAAGTTCATCACGTTCAATAGCTAGGCGCAGAGGTGATCCCTTACCTACCACCTTGCCCTGGCCGATAACTTCGTCCAGATTTCTGGGTCGCATGCGATAGGCCAGAGGAGCGTGTTTCTTATTGGATGCAGAGGCACTATAGTCAAATAGATTCACGGTGATTGATCCTCTCGATGGTTTGCTGTAATTATAATTCAACTTAACCGAGTATACCAGTCGCTTGCCAGCCGCCGGTGGTGGTGGTATAAAGAAGGGAACAATACGATCAGTTACCGCTGAAAGAGGCTGTAATTCTGAGGCGTCGCCGAAGAATCTTTACCAGTAGTAGAGGATAAGATCCTTCGGTCGTTCCTCCCTCAGGATGACAGCATGGGGAGTAATTTTGCTTTTGGGAATAGGAGGCGTATTACCTTGAAAGTAGCCGTATTAATGAGCGGTGGGATCGACAGCACTATGGCTTGCCTGCTGCTTCGGGAGCAAGGCTACCAGGTGGAAGGACTCACCATGATAAACTGGGATCCTGCCGTGGCTCAAAAGGCAGCTCTGGCGGCAGAAGGTCTGGGTATCAAGCATCATGTGGTAGATCTTCGTAAACAATTCCAAGAGCATGTCATCGAATACTTCTGTTCCACTTATGCACAGGCCCATACTCCCAATCCCTGTGTAGAATGCAATCGCTGGATCAAGTTTGGCGCCCTGCTGCAGATCGCTTTAGAGGAGGGCTACGATCGGGTGGCCACCGGTCATTATGCCCGCATCGAGTACCACGAACCCAGTGGCCGTTACCATCTGCTCAAAGGAACTGACCACAGCAAAGACCAGAGCTACTTCTTGTATCAGCTGACCCAGGAGCAGTTAGCCCATACTTTATTCCCTCTGGGGGAAATGACCAAAGATCAGGTAAGGCAACTGGCTGGCCAACACGGCTTAGCAGTGGCTCAGGAACCGGACAGCCAGGAAATCTGTTTTATTGCCGATGATTACCGGGAGTTCTTGGAAGGACAGGGATTGGCATTACAGCCTGGGGAGATAGTGAACCTTAAAGGGGAGGTGTTGGGACGTCATCGCGGTTTGGCTTTTTATACCATTGGTCAGCGGAAGGGGCTGGGGATAAATGTTGGTAAACCTGCCTTTGTGCTGGGAATGGATATTAACAAAAATCGACTGATAGTCGATGATGAACACCATCTATTTAGTCAGGAACTGGTTTCTGCCGCTAATAATTGGATCGGCATCGATAGACTGGAAAAGGCCCTTACTGTTGAGGCTAAAATACGTTCCACCGCCCGCCCTGCAAAGGCAACCATCGAAAACCAGAGTCATGACCGAGTCTTAGTTCGCTTCCAGGATCCCCAGAGGGCTATCACGCCCGGACAATCCGTGGTTTTCTACCAGAACGATTTGGTACTGGGCGGTGGTCACATCTTTCGCTCCTATTAGGCTTTGATACCGTCCACCTGGTAGACATTTATTCCCTGGGTCTTGCCCTTGACACTTATTTCTCCCAGGCTGGTGACCTCGACCCGATCTTGCACCTGCTCATACACTGCTTGGGAAATCAGGATCTGTCCGGCTTGAGCATTACTCTCCAGCCGAGCTGAGGTATTGACTGTATCACCGATGGCGGTGTAATCCATCCGGAAGCTGGCCCCAATATTGCCGATAACGGCAGGGCCGGTATTGACTCCGATTCCAAATTGGACATTACGCCCGAATTTTTCTAAAAGCCTTTCTTGTAGCGGAACAGCACCCTCCTTCATAGCCCAGGCAGATTGAACCGCTTTGAAGCAGTGATCCTCCAGATCCAAGGGGGCATTATAGATAGCCATAGCCGCATCCCCGATAAATTTATCCAGGGTGCCGCCAAACTGGAAAATGGACTGGGCTACCAGGGTCAGATATTCATTGAGGATCTCCACCACTTCCTCGGGAGCAGTTGCTTCGGAAAGGGGTGTGAAGCCCCGGATGTCCACAAAGAGCACGGTGATCTCCCGTCTGGTGCCCCCTAATTGCAGGGCGCTTTCTCCTCCTTCCAGGATCTTGTTTACTACCTGGGGAGCCACATAACGGTTAAAAACTCCCGTGATCCGGCGGCGCTCCAACATTTCAGAGATATAGCTGGCCGCCAAAGCCACCAGATAGGCCAGCGAGACAAAAAGAAGCGGGTAGAGCAGATCCAGCAGATATCCTTTGTCATACATTTGCCGGGCAACCAGCAGATAACCTAGCACCAATACCGCCCAAACAGCCAGGCCTTTTACCGGGCTAAATCTGGTAAAGACCAAGGCCGCCACAATTGCCAATAGCAGCATTATCAGCAGGGTTGCCGCTAAAGGAACTCTTTCTTTATAATTGCCCTGCAACAGGTTTTGGAGAATATTGGCATGTACCTCCACCCCAAACATGGGGGCTTCCGCAGCCAGAGGTGTGAAATAATAATCACCTATGCCCACAGTGTAGATACCCACCAGCACAATACGATCCCTAAATACTTCGGTGGGAATCTCACCGCTTAATACCTGTGAGTAACTGACCTGTTCATAATCGCCCGGTACTCCGGTATAGGCGATCTCCATTCTCTTGATGGGGTCGAGAGGAATATGGCTGAGTTCAGGTTTTTCTAAACCCCTAGCCTGGCAATACTGCTCGTAGAGCCGCCAGGCGAAGCTGGGTACCATCTCCCCGTTATGGTCAAGATAAAGAGCAGTTTTGCGGATAATACCGTCGGGATCTGGAAAGGTGTTGATATGTCCGGTAATGAATTGATCAGGAAAATCCGGAAAGGGCTCGACCAGATCCTCCGTAGTAATAGCCCCCTGACCATCGGCATAGTCCTGGAAATTACCATAGACCGGCAGAACCACGTTGCCGGCTTCTCGAATGGCCTCCACCATAGCCAAATCTTCTCCCGGGTCAACAGAAGGTTCACTAAAAATCACATCCATACCTATGGCAGCAGGCTGCGCTGAGGCTAGAATATTAAACAAGTCGGCATGAACGTATCTGGACCAGGGGAATCTTCCCAAATCCTCCAGGCTCTGATCATCTATGCCGATGATTATGATATCAGTATCAACCGGGCCGCTTTTTTGAAGAAAACGATCCTCTAGCTTATTCTCCAGGGTTGCAAAGGAATCCAAATAGGCAAATAAGCAGAAGATGAGAAATAATAAGGCAATCGCTACATGTTTTTGATAATTGCGCCAGTCCTTAATGGTCGTTACCCCCTTCGCCGGCCCAAACACGGCTTTTCTTAAATGCATCCAATAACAGGCTATCCAGCTTGCCTTCCTCAGCCATCTTGTCCAGAATATTCAGTGCTGCCTGGGGAGACATAGGCTTCTTATAGGGACGATCCGTAGCGGTCAGAGCATCATAGACATCTAGAATAGTAAGAAGTCGCGCTTCCAAGGGAATCTCCTCTCCCCGGAGGCCCAGGGGGTAACCGGTACCATCCAATAATTCATGATGGCTCAAGGCCCAGGCTGGCACATCTTTTAAGCGACTGTTAAAGGGGATCTTATCCAGCATCCGTTGAGCCACCGCAACATGGTTTTCCATGATTTTACGCTCTTCATCGTTCAATGTTCCCCGTGGGATGCATAAGTCCTTCAGTTCCTCCTCGGTGAGGAGATATTGTCCAGGTAGATACTCCCAGCCAGCAATGTTGTTTATTTCTTCGGCCAGTTGTTTGTCTACGAAGGTGGAGGGATGATCGACTTTGGCAATAAGATCGGCAACATGATCCAAGTAGGCCAGCTTTTGCTCATAATCAGCCTCCCCCGCGGGGTCAGCGGCCTCGGCTTTCGCCTGGGACAATTCGTACTTGAGCTGAACGGCTGCTAATTCCAGTTTCTTATCCACGATCTCGCGGCGTTTGCCCAGACGACTGGGTTTATCCATGACACTTAAAGGGATAGCAACTTTGCCAATGTCATGCAGCCAGGCAGCCATTACCAACTGTACGATCCGGTTTTCCGGGAACCTCTCGGCAGCCAGAGGCCCACTTTCCAAACCATCAATGTAGAGGGCCAATTTTTCAGCCAACTCGGCAATACTGCGGGTGTGATTCACATTATAGGGTGTGCGGGCATCAATAGCTGTAGCCATCACCTGCACAAAGGAATGTAAGAGATTATCGATCTCTTCTATATACTGCATATTGGTCAAAGAAACTGCTGCCTGTGAGGCCAGAGAGAAGATGATCTTTTCCATCTCAGTGGCGAAAGGAACGATCTCTCCCTGATCATTTTTGGCATTAATAAGCTGCAAGACGCCAATGACTTCACCCTCATAGTTTTCCAGAGGCACGACCAACATAGATTTGGTGCGATAATTAGTTAGAGCATCATATTTCTTGGGGCCTGAGAAATCAAAATCCTCGGCAGTATAGACATCGGGGATGTTGACACTCTTCTTATTCAAAGCGACCCAGGAAGAAACATTGTGAATATTATCAGGGTTTAAAGGTACCGGGGGTAAATCAACCGGTTCTCCTTGCCCACCCTGGTATACTCCCATAGTATCATTCTGGATGATCTTAAATAACAGTCCCTCATCGCCACAGAGGTAGAGGGTCCCGGCATCTGCGCCGGTGATCTTGCGGGCTTCCGTGAGGATGCGTTCCAGTAGCTTGGTATGATCCTTTTCCGCAGACAGGGCAATGCCTATATTGAGTAATTCCTCCAGATGTTCCTCTGCCCTAAAAGGGGTCTCTTTCATAACTCAATCACCATACCTTCCCTGGCTACGCTTATTTGCGGGTAATCACAGCTGAGCATTTCCTCCAGCTGGGCCATTTGTTGGTCGTTGCGCTCCGGATTATGATGGAAAAGGAGCAAGCGGCCCGCATCGGCTTCCTGAACCAGATTGAGCCCTTCCTGCCAGGTAGAGTGGCCCCAACCCCGGTGCCGATCATATTCCTCATCAGTAAAATGAGCATCATAGATAACCAGGTCAGCACCCCGGCACAGCTCCCGTAGTCCCTGATCCGCCGGGCTGCCGTGTTCGGTGTCGGTTACATAACAGCAAGACTTGTCACCACATTGGATGCGGTAAGATATTCCCCCGTCAGGATGATTATTGGCCGCCGTCTGGATAGTGATCCCATCGCCCAGGTCAACCACCTGGGCCGGAGCCAGTTCTCCGAAACGGATATCTGCTCCCATCTTTTCCAGTGGAACGGGAAAATGCGGCGCAGCCATGGTGCTTTTCAGCAGGCTCTCAAAGGAGCGCTCCCCTTCTCTGACCCCATAAATGCGGAAGCGATTTTGCTTATTATAGGCGGGCGCAAAGAAAGGAAAGCCCTGGATATGATCCCAATGAGCATGAGTTATCAGGATATCCCCGCTAAGCGCTCCCGACTCCTGAGCCAGTCTGGCACCCAGATTAACAATACCCGTTCCAGCATCCAGGATAATCAACCTGGAGCCTATCCGGACTTCCACACAGGAGGTGTTCCCGCCATATACAACTGTCTGGGATCCCGGCACCGGCCGAGACCCCCTCACTCCCCAGAAGGTAATGGTGAAGTTGTTGAACATATGCTCCTTTTCTCCCCTTCGCGGTGAAGATTCCGTATGTGTTGTTAAATAGATCAGACCTTCTGGAACCAGGATCTGCTGCTACACCGGTCAGTTAAAAAACAATCGCAAAAGCATCCGGCGCTAATCATACATTTATCAAAGGTTTTCTATCCGATTCTTCGGAAGGTTCGAAGCCTTCGCCAGTTGCCGTAACAGTGGCTTCATAATTGTGACCAGGCACTGGTAATTCATGTAGATCAAATAATTCACTTAGATCAAATTGTTGCGAATCCCCTTCTACCGCTATATAAAAACAGCTTTCGAAAAATTCAAATGGTTCGTCATTTTCATAAAGCCTGACCTGGTATCCAGTTGCATAAGCCACCGCTGACCAATTCAGCTGATCATTGTAAAATGTAAGGTCGTTCACTTGCTGAAGGTAAATAGGTTGGTCATCAATCGCTTCATTGAGATTACCATTGTCATCCTGCAGAACTCCGGCAGCAATCATTATTTTCAATAAACCTTCAAAGTTGTTAACTTCCAAGGTCGGTTCAAAGGTTATAGTAACCTTATTTTCGGTGGGTTGGGAGGGTGTGATTGTCAAACCATCGATACCACTAACACTGACACAACCTAATAGGCCACCTTCACAGTTATTGTTTGCAGATATATTTTCCTGAAAATGCAATTCCAGCGTGTTTAGCCCCGTGATTACGGCACCATGTTCGAGTAATCTTGGTCCCATTCCGTCCTCTATCTCTACATATTCGATGGTTCCATTCATTAATTCTGGATTAGCTACACTTTTGACCGTGTTGTCAGCTATACGTAGTTTGTCTGTTGTATAGTTGCTAGGCCAAGGATCATCATTGCTACCAGAAACTATAAGTCTTGTGGGGTTGCTATCATCTACCTCCCAATCTGTGATGCTGAAGTATACTGAATCTGCAACAGTGATCTGCCCAGAGACATATTCCTCATTAACCAGTTGCACTGCTTGATCAAAGATAATCTCAAAAGAATCAGGCGATAATGTCCTGGCGCTAAAGAACTGAGGGACACCATTGGGTTGGGCTTCGTTGACCGTCACAGTGAAGGAGCGGGCTGCCCCCAGGTAACCACTTTTACTGGCCGTTATCGTAATCGTTATTTCGCCTGGTGTCTGCCCGGTAATATTGAGAGTATTTCCCACCCACTCTACCAGTGCAATATCTTCATCACCCGCAACACTATAAACTAGGTTTGCATCCGCCGGTGTGGCAGAGATAGATAAATATTCCGTCTGACCACAGGACAAGTTAAGATCATCCAGCTGCGCAATGGTTATGGAAGGGGTGTGATCACTGGAACCGGAACCTGAACTGGAACTGTCTCCCCGGTCTTGTGGTTGTTGCTGCTGTTGCTGTTCCTCCTGTTGTTGCTGTTGTTCCTGCCGGGCCTGTTCGATCTGTTCTGTCAGGTTCTCCAAGAGCTGGGGATTGATCAGACCGGGTTGCTGCTGGTTGATTTCTTGTAAGGTTTCCAGTACGAACAGGCTCAAGTTCTCGTTACTGGTCAGGGTTGCCAGGTCATACTGAGTCGGATCGTCTGGAGATTGCACAAAGATCTGATTGGGCTGTACCTGGATCTGCATCAGTTGCGTGGTAACAGTACCGTCCGGGCCTGTCACCGGCTGGGAAACAGTAACCACTACCTGGCCCTCCAGGGTTATTACCTCAGCTACACCATTGGATAGGGACACGAAGAATTGAGTTCCCCTGACTCCCATTACAGCAGTAGGAGTACGAATCTCATATTTGGCTCCCGGGGACAGTTGGCTCTTGACCTTGGTATAGACCTGTCCGGCTTTGAGATTAAAGGATGATTTGTCGGCATTATTGCGCAGAGACTGTACTAATTCACTGATCATCAGCTGAGTATTGGCGCCAATCTTCATTTCCTTGTCTTTATCTACTTCCAGGGTGACTTTACCGTTGGCACCGGTAATGATGGTGTCGCCCTGGGTCAAGCCCATACCCTTATAGGCCGCAAAAGATTTTTCTCCTCCGGCTCTAAATACTTTGACATCTCCCTGGGTATCTAGGATCTTGGCCACCCTCAGGGTGTCTTGGGCTAAGGCGGTATTCCCTGTATAAGGAAGGGAGGGGATCGCTAACGCTACTATAAAAAGAACTATCAATAAGTAACTAATCCTTTTCATCACTTCACACACTCCTTATTCCTGTACCGTGACTGCCCGGTAATCGGGTACCCAGTCTACAATCCAGCCCATGCTTTCGGCCAGGTAACGCAAGCCCACGATGGTGGTGCCATTTTTGTTATACAAATTCTCATCCTGGCCGGCGAAGGTCACTGACCTGGTGGTACCTGTTACCGTGATGGTACCGTCCTGTACCCAGTCTACTCTCCAGCCCATCTTCTCACAGATCGCCCGCAGTGGCAGCATAGTCCTCCCCTCAGAAATGTAAGGCTGACTATCTGCGTTAAATACAACTTTCGAGCCATTTACCCAAACTTGGATCTGGTCGGAGGGAGGATCGAAACCAGCACGGGCTGGTTGAAGATTATCGGGATCTATGTATAACTTCCAAAGGAGGTTATTATCAGCATCAGCAATATAGAGACTGTTGTTATAAGCAACCAGACCGACGGGACTGCCTAATACCGCCGCACTTACCGGGCCTTCGACCCGTCCGAACTTGCCAGTGCCCAGCAGAGTAATGACCTCGCCATTGGTTAGAATAGCCCGCACCCGATGGTTCCAGGTGTCGGCTACGATCACATGGCCATTATCCAAAACAGTTAAACCTTTAGGAAAATTAAAGGCCGCTTTATCGACCGCACCATCCTGGAAGCTGCCCTGATAGTAATCGGTACCGGTCAATAGTGTGCCCCGTGATCCTGCTATGGTTTGTATTTGCCCGTGGCTGGCTTTTCTGATCAATTGGTTGCCGGTGTCGGCAATGTAGAGAACGCCTTGCTTATCCAGAGCCAGGGCGGCCGGTTCGTTAAATAAGGCGGTATTGATGCTGCCATCCTGGTAACCAGCAGTTCCGGCGCTGGAGCCGGCCAAAGTGGTGACAACTCCGGCGAGGTCGATTTTGCGAATAGCATTATTCAAGGTATCGGCTACATAAAGATTACCGCTTTGATCCAGGGCTAAGCCGCTGGGGGAATCGAACTGCGCTTCCAGAGCAGAACCGTTCTTATAACCGGCCTTACCTGTGCCCGCCAATGTGGTGACCTGGCCATCGGCAATTTTGCGGATAACATGGTTCTGGGTGTCTGCCACATAAATAGTTTCATGCGGTGCTACTACCACTGCTCTGGGCCGGTTGAACTGGGCTGCTGTCGCAGCGCCGTCTTTATAGCCTCCCTGGGGGAAGCCCAAGGAATCCTGGCCATCATTACTCCCCGCCACTGTTTTTACAACTCCATTGGCTATTACTCGAATGGAGTTATTATAGGAATCAGCCAAATAGAGAAGGCCCTGATCATTCACTGCCAATCCATACGGTGAATAAAACTCTGCCTGGTTAAGGGCTCCATTGGTTAACCCAGGTGCGCCCGTGCCCGTATAAACATGGAGAGCATTCTCTTGGGCAGATAGGGCCTGAGGAAAACATAGCAGCGAAAATACTATTACCCCGACAAAAAACAGCTTACTGACCGTGAATAAGCGCATAAAAACACCCCGAATGTAAATATTTTAGATATTGTCTAATATTCCCGTTTTAAATTATTATTCCTGCCAAAATGGATCCAATGAACAATTATTTTTAACCGTAGAAATGCTCCCTAAAGGTGCATTTTTTTTGGTCGGGTGAGAAAACTATACTTGACAACAAAGGAGATGGCTCAGTGCGAGTAAGGAATATAAAGAATCTTCCTCTGTTTTTTTCACCAACCGCTTCGATAGTGGGACGGGTGGAACGGGCGGTGATAGGTGATGATCTGCGCCTGGCTTATGTCATCGTTGAGACAGATGAAATGGAAACTGGCATGATAAATGCCCAAGATCTGGAGCTTACTGCTGAATCCGTTATTATCCGTGACTTGAATAGTATTAAATCCTACCAACACGGGGAAGAATTATCGATATATGAAAGGAAATTGGGAGACCGGATCTATGATGGAGAAGGTAGGGAGATTGGGGCAGTCAGCGACTTTTTTTTATCCAATGATCAAAGAGTCAGAGAAATTGAGGTCTCAACGGGGGTATTGAGCGATATTTTACAGGGACGCAGTCAAATCCCGGTTGAACAAATACACTGGAAAAGCATCAGCAGTGGTCTCATAGAGCAGCAAGGGAGTGATTGAATTGATTACTCGTTGTCCCATATGTCGTGGTTTGCAAGTGGGCCGAGTAGGCAGTGACCAATATTATTGTTGGAACTGTTTTATGGAGTTTAATTATAATCGCGGCAAGGTGAATCTCTATGAAGTAGCCGAAGATGGAACCTTGATAGCTACAGAACGTTCATCGGGATTACTGTAAACGGAGGTGGAACTATGAGGGAATGGTCAGCTATGTTGATGGGAGTCGTGCTGGGTGTAGCCGGTACCTGGTATTATCTTAATAATGAAGGTAAGGTCAATCAGCAGACCCGCCGGATAAAAGCCCGCTCCAGACGGGCCATGGATATGGTCAGCAATATCGGATCATCAGCTGAGGAGATGCTGGAGAGGTAGCTGTGACAGATTTGAATAGCCGACGTTGGAGCCGTTGGATCTTGGTACTGGTGGTTGTTGCAGCCACCATTTACTTTTTATATAGGGTTCGCGAGGTGACCATGCCTTTTATCTGGGCTGGTCTGCTGGCCTATTTGCTGTTTAGACCAGTTCAGTTTATAGAAAAGCAAGGTCTCAAAAGAGTATGGGCAATTTTGCTGTTATATGTGGTGATCATAGTAGCACTGGGCACGATCTTCTACTTTGCCCTGCCCGGGTTGATCCGGGAACTGACGGAAATGGCCCGAGCCATCCCTCAGTACGCTCACGAGGCTCAGCATATGGCGGATCGCCTGCAAAACCTGGATATCCCGGTACGACTAGGGGAAATCGTCAAAGAGAATATCTCCCGGGTCAATGAAGTTGTGTACCAGGGTTTACGAAATTTTGTGGGGGGCTTGTATAGCTTTCTCAGCAAAGTGTTGGCTATCGTCTTTGCACCGATTCTAGCCTTTTACATACTTACCGACTGGGAAAAAATACGAGATTCTTTTCTCAAATTATTTTCTCCGCGGGGACGCCGGGAAGCGCAAGAGTTGTTTTCCTCCCTTGATACAGTTCTTATTGAGTTCTTCAAAGGCCATCTGCTGGTAGCTACTTTTGTCGGTGCCATGGTAGGCCTGGCCGCCCTTTTGCTGGGAGTGAAGTTTCCTCTTATGCTGGGGATTCTGTCGGGGGTCACCAACCTGATCCCCTACTTCGGGGCATTTCTAGGTGGAGTACCAGCCGTAGCCGTAGCCTTGACTGAATCCTGGCAACTAGGTTTATATATGACTCTGGCCATATTTGTTATTCAGCAGGTGGAAGGCAATCTGATCACTCCCAAAGTTATCGGTGGCAAACTGGGCATACACCCGCTGCTGATAGTGTTCTCCCTGTTGGCGGGCGGGAAACTATGGGGTATTTGGGGCATGCTGGTAGCGGTTCCTTTGGCAGCGGTGTTGAAAGTCTTGGTCAGCTGGTTGTATTTGAAATTAGTGGAGTAATCTCACTGGCAATTGACACAACCCCTTAGATAAAAGAAAATAAGTAGACAAGTTATTGTAGTCTGTTTAAACATAAAATGCGCAGATCACTAGTGGGAAAGAGGAGGCTACCAACGTGTGGACCAGTAACCAAATCCGTAAAACCTTCCTGGAATATTTCCAGCAGCATAACCATACCATAGTAGACAGTTCATCATTGGTTCCAGTCAATGATCCAACTCTGCTATTTACTAATGCCGGTATGAATCAGTTTAAGGATGTGTTCCTAGGAATAGACCGCCGCAACTACGTACGGGCTACTACTTCACAGAAATGTGTGCGAGCGGGCGGAAAACATAATGATTTAGATACTGTGGGAAGGACTCCCCGACATCATACTTTTTTCGAAATGCTGGGTAATTTTTCTTTTGGTGATTATTTTAAAGATGAGGCTATTCACCTGGCCTGGGATTTCTTGACCCAGGTAGTCAAACTGCCTCAGGAGCAACTCTATGCTACGGTCTATAAGGACGATGACCAGGCTGCGGAAATTTGGGCTGATAAAATAGGTATCCCGCCCCACCGCATAATTCGCTTGGGCGAAAAGGACAATTTCTGGAGTATGGGAGATACTGGACCCTGCGGCCCCTGCAGCGAAATCATTTTTGACCGGGGCCAGGAACATGCCTGTGGTGATAACTGTGCTATCGGCGACTGTGACTGCGACCGTTGGCTGGAGATATGGAATTTGGTATTTATGCAGTACAACCGGGATGAAGCCGGGGTCATGACCCCTCTGCCGCGTCCTAGCATTGACACCGGTATGGGCCTGGAAAGGCTGACTTCCATCCTGCAGGGTGTGGCTAGCAACTTTGATACTGATTTATTCCTGCCCATTATTGCCCAGATCGAGACCCTGACCGGGCAAAAATACGATCCGGGAGAAAAAGGGTTCCCATTCCGGGTTATTGCCGATCACAGTCGGGCCTGCACCTTTTTGATAGCAGATGGAGTTCTGCCCAGTAATGATGGACGAGGCTATGTTTTACGCCGGATCCTGCGCCGGGCGGTGCGATTTGGCAAACTATTGGGCATCGATCAGCCCTTCCTATATAAGAATGTGGACGTAGTATGCAGTTTGATGCAGGAGGCTTATCCTTATTTAGGTGAACGCCGTGACTTTGTAGCCCAGGTCATCCGCATGGAAGAAGAACGCTTTTTCGTTACTCTCAATGAAGGGCTCAAGAAAGTTGAAGAGATCCTGCAACAAAGCCGTCAGCGGGGTGAAAATATCATCGATGGTGAAGCGGCCTTCATGCTCTATGATACTTTTGGTTTCCCGCTGGATTTGACCGAAGATGTAGCCAGTGAAAATAATTTTACTGTGGATACGGTTGGATTCAACCGCATGATGGAGGAACAACGTAATAGAGCTCGCCAGGCTAACCAGGGCGAAACCGCTTTTGTCCAGGATCGCCTCTTGGCGGAATTGCTGGCTTCAGTACCAGACGTAGAATTTACCGGTTATGATAGTCTGCAGGAGGAGTCTACAATTGTGGCTCTGGTGCAAAATGAGGCTCGAGTCGCCCAGGTCACCGGGGGAGAGGTGATGCTGGTAAGCGCATCCACTCCCTTCTATGCCGAAAGTGGCGGTCAAGTCAGCGATAGTGGTGTCATTCAAGGGCCTAATGGGGTGATGGAGGTGCGCTCAGTTCATAAAACAGCGGACTGGATCATCCATCTGGGCGTGGTAGACGGATCCTTTCAAGAAGGACAATCTGTACAGCTTAAGGTAGAAAACGGTCTGCGCCTGGATACGGCTCGCAACCATACCGCCACCCACCTTCTGCATCGAGCTTTGCGCCAGGTTTTGGGCGACCATGCCCAGCAAAAGGGCTCTCTGGTGGAACCCGATCGTCTGCGTTTTGACTTTTCTCATTTGTCTCCGGTAAGTGAGGAGGAACTTGAGGATATAGAGCTGCGTGTGAATCAAGCTATTTGGAATAATTATCAGGTGGCCACCGCTGTTACAGGAATAGATGAAGCCAGAAAGATGGGAGCCATAGCCTTGTTCGGCGAGAAATATGATGACCAGGTGCGGATAGTACAGGTAGGGGATTTCAGTATGGAGCTATGCGGAGGAACCCACATCTCCAGTACTGGTCAGATCGGCTTGTTTAAGATCCTAAGTGAAGGCAGTGTTGGGGCAGGCCTGCGTCGCATAGAGGCAGTTACCGGACGCAGCGCCTGGCAGTACGTTAACAGCCTGGCGCAGGAACTGAAAACCTCAGCCCAGCTGTTAAAAACCACTCCTCAGGAGGTCAGCCATCGGGTGGAGCAATTGCATCACCAGTTGCGTGAACGGGAGCGGGAGTTGGAAACCCTGAAAGCCCAGATGACCAAAGCCGCCAGCCAGGATCTGCTGGAAAAGGCGGAAACAGTTGGCGAGGCTAAAGTGCTGATCGAGTCGGTAACGGCAGCTGATGCGAACAGTCTTCGTCAGAACGCGGAAATGCTGCGGGACAAACTAGGGACGGCGGTAGTTTTACTGGGGTCAGTCACTAATGGCAAGGTGTTGTTCGTGTGTTTTGTTAGCCCCGAACTGGTGAAAAGAGGAATCAATGCCGGCCAGATAGTAGCTGCCGCCGCTCGGGTAGCCGGGGGTGGCGGAGGAGGAAGAGCCGATATGGCTCAAGCTGGTGGCAAAGACCCGGCTAAGCTGAAGGAGGCTTTAGCATCCGCCCGGCAAATGGTAGAAAAAACCTTGCAATAAACAAAGGATAAGCGGCTCACAGCGTAGAAAACTTGCACTCTAAGGAGGTGTTAGTCATGCCTCAGGGATCAGATAAAACAGTCAGCTTCAAACTGGATCGCGAAAGCGAAGAGAAGGTGCGTGCTATTCTGCAGGAGGTTTACCAGGCCTTGGCCGAAAAAGGCTATAACCCCATCAATCAACTGGTGGGTTATATGATATCTGGCGACCCTGCCTACATAACCAGTCATAATGAAGCCCGTCATCTCATTTGTAAAATTGAACGGGACGAGGTTCTGGAAGTCCTGTTAAAGAGCTATTTGCAGAAGTGATAGAGTCTGAGATTACGAAGGTGTCATCCTGAGGAGGGACGACCGACACAGGGACGACACAAGGGGACGGTTCTGTTGTGTCCCTTGTGTCCTCCGATATACCTCGCGTTCTAGCAGGTGAGCGAAGTAGTAATAAGTATACGAAGGAAATATTATGAGAATAATGGGCTTAGATGTGGGAGAAAAGCGCATCGGGATTGCTGTCAGTGACCCCATGGGATGGACAGCTCAAGGTCATTCGGTATTGCAACGCAGTAGTCTTACCAAGGATCTGGCTAAACTTAGGGAACTGTGTCAGCAGTTGGAATGTGAGTTGCTGGTGGTAGGACTGCCGCGCAATATGGACGGAACTCTGGGTCCCAAAGCCGAGGAGATCCAAGAGTTTGGCGGAAGTTTGCAGGAAAATCTCGGCTTGCCTATAGAGTATTGGGATGAGCGTCTTACTACTCGTAGTGCTGAGCGTGTCCTTATCGAAGCCGATATATCAAGACGCAAGCGTAAACAGGTTATTGACAAAGTGGCGGCAGTCTATATCCTACAAAGTTACCTTGATGCCCAAAACCAAAATCATAGGTTTGACAAGTAAAGCAGGTAAATATTAGAATGTGACTAGTTTTCGAAATGAGGTGAAGAAATGACCCATGAGGAGATATTTGATGAAGAGTATCCCATACTGGTTCTGGTAGATGACGAAGGAGTAGAGCATCAGTTTGAACTGCTGGCGGAACTGGAAATTGAGCAGGATGTTTACCGGGTTTTAGTTCCTCTGGAAGACGAAGAGGAATTGGCAGATGAAGAAGAGATCGAAGTCATCATTCTCAAAGTAGTCCATGATGAGGAAGGCAATGAGTTCCTGAGTGATATAGAAGATGACGAGGAATGGGAGCGAGTGGCTGACGCTTGGCAAGAACTGGTGGAGTCCGAAGAACTGTAAACATAGCGAAACAGGGGAGAAGCAGGGACTTCTGCCCTGTTTTTTTGTGAAAAACTGTATTCACATGGGTGGATTAATCTAGACTATAAGCGAGGACTTATTCTTTATTTAAACTACTGCTAGGCTGGGGACGATAATATCGTATAATAGTGAAAGAGGAGAATAAGCTGTACTACATTCTAGGTTGTGGGGGTTAATTCTTGATTAGTGCAAAACTTAAAAAAGGGCTGGTTTTTGTTCTGGTGGTGATCGCCGGCATAATCGCAGCCCTGGTGCTCTATTTTTACCAATTTTTCTATCAGACTGATCAATTCTTGCCCGGTGTGGCCATCGCTACGGTGCCGGTGGGTGGCCAGGATCGGTATGAAGTGGCTTCTGACATAGAAGCACATTTTGATAGGCTATATCAAACGCCGGTCAACTTTTATTTTCGGGAGTTCTCTTATAGCACCACCATGGGTGAAATATGCAAAAAAGCAAGTATCGACAAGGTTATTGATGAGATTTGGGAACAGGAGCAGGAACGGGGCATCCGCTCCAAACTCTTAAATCTGGATGGAGCTCGCGTGATCGCTTATGCCCCACCTATCGAATATAACCAGGCTGTCCTGGAAAAACTGGCTGAAGAGTGGAATCAACATATAGGACAGCCACCCGTTGATCCGCAGCTGGAAGTCGATCGAGATCTGGGATTGATTGTGGTGCCTGGTAAGGAAGGAAAACAGGTGAACATTGCAGCCACCTGGGATACCATGCCCACTCAATGGTCTGCTTGGGAAGAACTAAAGATTCCTATAGTGGTTGACCAGGTTTACCCATCCATCAGTGAAGAAGATCTAAAAGTAATGGGGGAACTTTCCTCAGCTATCACCTGGTATAACAGTGGTGAGATAGATCGAACTCACAACCTGGTAAGGGCTGCTTCGGCCATAAACGGGCAGGTAGTAAATCCAGGCGAGGTTTTTTCCTTTAACAAAACAGTGGGTGCCCGCTCTTTTGAAACGGGCTATCGTGATGCCATGGTCATTGTCAGTGGCAGATTTGAACCAGGTGTGGGTGGAGGAATCTGTCAGGTGTCTTCCACTCTGTATAACTCGGTTTTGAAAGCTGATCTGGAGATTGTCGAACGTCATAATCATGCTTTGGCTGTGGCCTATATTCCGGTGGGATTGGATGCTACCGTTAGCTGGGGGATTCAGGATTTTCGGTTTAAGAACAATACCGATCATCCCATTTATATCCGTACCAATACCGGGGGCGGTCAACTAACCGTCACCATATACGGACATTTGAGCAACAAAAAGCGCATTGAACTTACCAGTGTTGTTGATAAAGTAATACCTTTTCAGGAGATCCGTCAGGAAGATCTCACTTTGAATCCTGGCGAGGAGAAGATCGACCAGAAGGGCTTCCCGGGCTATGTAGCTCGTTCCTTTAAGCTGGTTTACGATGAAAACGGCAATGTCGCCCAACGCACTCAATTGGCTACTGATCATTATAGACCACTCCATACTCTGATATATACCGGGCCGGTACTGGATATACCGATAAATGGAGATGATGATGACACTGGGACACCCATAGGTGATCAGATCTTTCCTCCCCATGAGGAGCCTGATCCTAGCAGTGAAACAGACACAACTGATCAGGGGCCTCCCTTAGAATCAGGAGAAGGAAATGAGTGAGATCTCGATAAAGAAACATTCTAGACTCCGACCTGCTATTTGGCTGGCCTTATTATTCTTGATAGTTGCGATCCTGATGGGTTACAACTATTTGAACCGTCAGTATGAGCCGGTAGATCCTGCTGATCACCGTCCCATAGATGTGCGCATACCTGCCAATAGCACCGCCCGCGAGATCGCTATCCAGCTGGAGGAAGCTGGTTTGGTACACAGTGCCAATGCTTTCTTGTCCTATTGTCGTAAAGAAGGATTGGACAGCCAGTTGAAGGCGGGACATTACATATTCAAACGGAGCCAGTCGGTGAGTGAAATAGCTGGTGATATTGCCCGAGGAGCGGTAGTGACCCAGTCTATCACTATACCGGAGGGATACACGGTCGATCAGATAGGCAGATTGTTTGTCAAACAGGGACTTTTTACCGAAGCAGAGTGGCAGGAGGCCTTAGAAGCAGATTATTCTTTTGCCTTTCTGGAGGGTGTATCTCCCCAGGCTGATCATGCCCTGGAGGGATTCCTGTTTCCAGATACTTATGTGATTCCCGAAGACATAACTGCGCAGGAAATGATACAGCATATGTTAGCTACCTTTGACCACCTTTGGCAGGAAAAGCTAGCGGCTGCCGCTGATGAAAACAACCTCACTATAAATGAAACGGTCACTCTAGCCTCATTGATAGAAAGAGAAGCTCAAGTCGGCTCGGAAAGGGAAGTTATATCCGGGGTCATTCATAATCGTTTGGCCCGAGGTATGTTACTGCAGATCGATGCCACCGTACTCTATTGTTTACCCAACCATAAAGAAGTCGTGACCTATGCGGATCTGGAGATCGATAATCCTTACAATACTTATAAATATTTAGGCTTGCCGCCTGGCCCAATCGCCAACCCTGGCCTGGCAAGCCTGGAAGCCGCCCTGCATCCTCAAGAGCATAACTATTTGTACTATGTAGCTCGGGGGGATGGCAGTCATCATTTTTCGGTAACCTATGAAGAACATTTAAGAGCCAAGGGGCGATATATTGACTGATAACCAGGTACAGACCATAAAACTGCCGGAACTGGTTTTGCCCGCGGGTGATTTGGAGAAACTCTACACGGCATTAACCTTTGGCGCGGACGCTGTGTACGCCGGTGGTCACAACTACAGTTTGAGGGCTTATGCCGGCAACCTGAACCGCTCTGATTTGCAGGCAGGGGTAGCCGAGGCCCACCACCGGGGGAAACGTGTATATGTTACCGTAAATATTTTCGCCCATAACCAGGACTTAACTGATCTGCCCTCTTATCTGGAAGAACTGGAGCAATTGAGAGTGGACGGTTTGATCATATCCGACCCCGGAATCATACGCATGGCCCATCGCTATGCTCCTTCCATTCCTATTACTATCAGTACTCAGGCCAATGTCACCAACTATGAATCGGCCGCCTTTTACCGTGATCTGGGGGCGCGCCGCATCGTGGCCGCCCGGGAACTGAGCCTGGAGGAAATCCGCATGATCAAGGAACGGGCTGGCATCGAAATCGAGATGTTTGTGCATGGAGCCATGTGCATGTCTTACTCGGGACGCTGCCTGTTGTCGTCATTTATGACGGGGCGCAGTGCCAACCGGGGCAAATGTGCCCATCCCTGTCGCTATCAATATGCCCTCCTGGAAGAAAAACGCCCTGGCGAGTACTACCCGGTTCATGAAGACCAGCGAGGCACCTACATCCTCAACTCTCGCGATCTCTGCCTTTTGGAGCACCTTCCCCGGTTGGTGGAGGCGGGCGTAGATGCCTTCAAAATAGAAGGACGCATGAAAAGTCCGCTTTACCTGGCGGTTGTAGCTCGAGTCTACCGGGAAGCTCTGGATGCTTACAAACAGGGTTCCTTTGATGACCCAGCTCAACTGGAGAAATGGATGGATCAACTGAGGGCGGTAGCCACCCGGCCATTTACCGCTGGTTTTTTGGACGGAGCTGACTTAGACCTTCAGGACGCTGCCAATCAAAAAAACCCCAATCGGGCTGAGTTTTGCGGAGTGGTCAAGGGCTACGATGCTGAGCGGGCTTGGCTGGAAGTGGAGCAGCGTGCTAATTTTGGCCCCGGTGATCCCCTGTGGCTACTGACTCCGCAGTCGGGTTCAACACCCGTCCAACTGATACACTTGTACGACAGCGATGGTGAAGAGGTCGACCGGGCCCGTCATCCTCGCCAGCGTGTCTTTATACCGTATTCTCAACCGGTGGATATCCACTCCATTCTTTATCGGCTGAAAGGGAATAGCTATGAGCAGTAATATAATGGCCCAGGTAGATCCGGCCCACATCGATATGCTCACCCGCCTAATAGAAGCCTTTGACCATTTGGGTATCGTTTCCACTCTTGATCGCAACCAGGGTCTGGTGGTGATTCGGGGAACGGAGGATACCGTAGTGGATCTGTTGGAAATCTTGAACAACCTGCCTTTTCCTCTGACCATCCTGACCCAGGAATAACTCCTCCCAATATAGTTCATGCTAAGGAAAAGTCCGAGACCACTAAAAAGTTTAGCTGGTTAAACGGGTATGTATAAACATACCTGTTCCCAGTCTGCGCATGGACAACATCAACTGCTTGTCGATTGCCTCCAGGGGTACAGCGCCAATTCGCATCCGTGCTCAGAGGCGCTCGAGCCGCATCCATGCGGCTACGCCCCCTTCCGCCAACCGCCTTCGCAGGATGTTTGTACCCATGCTTCGCCAACGGTCACTAGTATATTTATACATACCCTAGCGTGAGCTAGGGGATTTTAATCGTTCCTAAAAGAGTCCCATGGAGGAGTATACTTGCGCATATACCGCATAACAGTTTTAATGGTGTCATTTCTAATAATTTTTAGCGGCTTGACCTTGCTGATGGCCTATTATCAGATCGTGCGCGGACAGGATCTGGCTGCTCAGGCCGTAGCCATGCGCAGTCAGCAAATCGAACTCAAAGAGTACCACCGCGGAGTGATCTGGGATCGCAATCTACTTCCTCTGACCGGTACCCGGACAACCTCCGCTCTCTATTGTTTTCCCCAAGAGGCTTTTCAATCAGAGGGATCTCCAGGGAAAAAGGCAACCATCAGTGATACAGCCATAAACGATCTGGCGCAACGTTTGGTGGACATAGTGCCGGGACTGACCAGCAACCAGGTTGTGAAAGATATCAAAAGGAGTCTTCAGGCTGGCGAACCCTTCATACGTTTAGCTACCGATCTGACTGATTCGCAGGTAGCTCTCCTGCAACGCCAGGATCAGCCCGGAGTGATAGTGGCACCGGTGCAAAAACGTTATGTCACCACTGGATTTCTGGCTCATATTATCGGCACGGTGGAAAAGGGTAAGACCGTCCGAGGCTTGTCCGGTATTGAAAAGGTCTATGATGATGTTCTTAGTACGAATCCAGCCTCTCTGGAAATGGTATCGGTTCAAGATGCCCGCGGAGAAGTTATAAATGGGCTCATGTATAAGATCCGCCAGGAGCAGGATCAGGCACGGGGTTCGGTGGTTCTGACCATTGACAAAAGAGTCCAGACTGCTCTGGAAACACTGATGGATGAACGGGTTCCAAAAGGGGCAGTGGTGGTGATGGATATAGAAACCCGTCAAATACTGGCTCTGGCCAGCCGACCTACCTTTGATCCCTATCGAGTGAGCCAGGTTATAGATACCCACCAGGAAAGCCCTCTGATAAATCGGGCTCTAACCAGTTTTTATCCTGGTTCGCTTTTCAAACCGCTGGTAGCTGCTGCGGCTCTTGAGGAAGGGTTAGTTGACTTTGCTACTTCTTTTCATTGCAGTGGTTCTTATCGTTTCAATGAGCAGGTGGAGATCTCTTGCTGGAAGGAAGAAGGGCATGGTGAGATTACTTTTGAAGATGCTTTGGCTTATTCCTGTAACCCGGCCTTTATCGAAGTCGCCCAGTTGGTCGGTCGAAAAACTCTCCTGGAGTATGCGCAAAAACTCCACCTGACCGATGAGACTCTGGTGGGCTACGGCCCCTATCGGGCGGGCAGTGGTATAAGTATAAATCCGGGCCCGGTGGCTTTGGGCAATGCTGCTCTGGGGCAGCAGGGAGTGCAATTGACTCCTCTGCAGTTGACTTCCTTGCTGGCTACCATAGCTGATGACGGTTGTTGGATTCCGCCTGCCTTGGTTCTCTACTATACTGATGATCAGGGTCAACAGCATTATCCTGTTCCTCAGCCTCCAGAACAGGTTTTATCAACTGATACTGCCCGTAAACTGCAGCATATGTTAAGCCTGACAGTAGAAAAAGGTACCGGTCGCAGTGCCGCTCTGGCCGAAGTCAGTTTGGCTGGCAAGACCGGAACCAGCCAGACCGGTCAGATCAACGAACAACAGGAAGAAATATTGAACACCTGGTTTGCCGGTTATCTCCCCGCTGAAAACCCTCGCTGGGCAGTGGTAGTAATGGTAGAGGAAGGGGTCTCTGGAGCGGAAAGCGCCGCCCCAGTCTTCAAGGATCTAGCCAAGATCCTTCTCCAGCTATACCCCGCGGGTTAATGCAGCAATCGGCGTAGGACGATGCCCACATCGTCCCGCCTGCAAACGAGTAGGGAACGATGCCCACATCGTCCCGCCTTATCCTATTTGTCATCCTGAGGGAGGAACGACCGAAGGATCTTTCCTGCAAAGATACTTCAGTCACTCACTCAAGAATGACATGGTATTTTTTATCATTCCCAGCCCTCCCCTAACGTGGGCTAACAACAGATCGCTCATCAATTTCGCCAATATTTCCCAAAGGAATCAGCCTGTGAATGTCGAAAATATAGG
>Ga0209612_1000694_pt1 | contig 32386 bp, 31 predicted proteins | sample BioC12SIPDNA_FD_185746 | JGI IMG/M metagenome (GOLD analysis project Ga0209612, IMG submission 185746) | Anaerobic biogas reactor microbial communites from Washington, USA - Biogas_R1_B C12 SIP DNA (SPAdes) (version 2) | ecosystem: Engineered > Bioreactor > Anaerobic > Unclassified | place...
TCAAACCTCATGCCAGTTTGGACTATAAGGTGCCCGAAACGGTCTTCGTTGAACGATTGCCGCCGGAACGGATCTTCGGGTACGCACAGAGGTGGTTGTGTGAGTGAAATGATTCCGAGATCCTACAACGCGAGAACCGTTTCACAACGTTTATACGCTTCCTCCCTGATACTTTCTCAAGGTATCCGGATGGTGCGGGTCGAGCTTCCTCAAAGGTCGGCAATCGCCGCAATCTCCGTCTTCTTCCTCTTTAGATAGGGAGCCTGCCAACCGGCTCCCCCGTATCGTTCCTCTCCGACACCTCCCGGTATCTTCAATCCACCTTCCGGTGATAGCTCATGTTCGGTATCAATGATCCACAGATCGTGCTCGGCTACGTCCTGTCCCTCGGCTTTACGTTAGCGTGTATCGTGTACGGCCTCTACAACGGCTATCGGAGCGACGTCCATGGCAGTTGACATACCGACGCTCGTCGTCGCCACCGCGCTCTACCTCGCGGCAACGATCGCCCTCGGCTACTTCGCATACCGGCAGACAAAGACCAGCGAGGATTATCTGATCGCTGGCCGTAAGCGCCATCCGGCCGTCATCGCGCTCTCCTACGGTGCGACCTTCATCTCCACCTCCGCCATCGTCGGCTTCGGAGGCGTGGCGGCCAACCTCGGCATGGGGATGATCTGGCTGACCGTGCTGAACATCGGCCTCGGCGTTCTGATAGCCTTCGCCGTCTTCGGTCGCCCGACGCGCAGACTCGGACAGCAGCTGGGCGCCGTCACGTTCCCCGATCTGATGGGCAAGCGCTACGGCTCCCCCTTCATGCAGTATGGAACGGGACTGGTCATCGTCGCCGCCATGCCCCTCTACACCGCGGCGATCCTTATCGGCGGCGCCCGCTTCATCGAGACCACGCTCGGGATCTCGTACACCGTCTCACTTCTCGCCTTCGCCGTGATCGTCGCGCTTTACGTCGTTTACGGCGGACTGATCGCCGTGATGTACACCGACGCATTTCAGGGCCTGATCATGCTGGTCGGGATGTCTGCGCTCCTCGTCCTCACCTATATCTACCTGGGGGGCGTCGGGAGCGCCCACCGCGCTCTCGACTCGATGACCGCCATGGTTCCGGCCAGTCTCGCGGCACAGGGCCACCTGGGATGGACATCCATGCCCGCGCTCGGATCCCCGATCTGGTTCACGCTCGTCACGACCCTCGTGCTCGGCGTCGGGATCGGCGTGCTCGCCCAACCGCAGCTCGTGGTACGGTTCATGTGCGCGAAAGACGACAGAACGCTCGATCGCGCTGTGACTGTCGGGGGTCCTTTCCTCCTGATGATGACCGGCGTGGCGTTCACGGCCGGCGCGCTCACCAACGTCTGGTTCCAGCAGACATCCGGAACGATAGCGGTGACCGCCGCTGGCGGCAACATCGACGCGATCATCCCGCTCTTCATCAACCAGGCGATGCCCGACCTGTTCATCGTGATCTTCATGCTCACCCTACTCTCCGCGGCGATGTCGACCCTCGCCTCGCTCTTCCACGCGATGGGCTCTGCACTCGTCTGCGACGTCTGGAGCCGCGGTCGTTCCTGCGGGCGTTCGGTGAGGGCCAACCAGATCGGTTGCCTCGCCATGATGGTCGTCTCCATCGGGATCGCGTTCCTGATGCCCGGATCGATCATCGCCCGGGCGACGGCGATGTTCATGGGGTTGTGTGCCTCGGCATTTCTGCCGGTCTACGCGATGGCGGTCCTCTCGAAGCGGCCGGAGTTGCTCGCCGCCAAGGCGAGTTTCATCGCCGGTGCCGGTGCCTGGCTCCTCTGGACCGTATTCGTCCATGCGGCGGAGGCGGTCCCGATCGGCATCTCCCAGGCGCTCCTCGGCGTCCCGACCCTGCTCGGCGCCCCCTGGAACGTCGTCGATCCCCTGGTGGTGTCGCTCCCGCTCTCGACCTTCGTGATCGTCGCGGTGCAGGCGCTCTGCCAACCGCTCGGCACGCCGGTTTCCGGATCCGAACCGGAATCCTGACCCCTTTTTACCGCAGACGATAGCGCCTGAGGATCTCGGTCCGCAGCGCATCGATGGGGTACGCGCCGGTGATCCTTCCGACGAGAACCCCCGAATCGAAGAGAAGGAGGGTGGGAATGGCCGAAATGGCGAATCGGCTGGCCGCCTCCAGGTTCTCATCCGTGTTCAGCTTCGCGAATGCGATCCTTCCGGCGAACTCCCGGGCGAGAGATTCGATAACCGGCCCGACGCGCCTGCATGGGCCGCACCAGGGAGCCCAGCAGTCGATCACGAGGTACGGATGATTCTGTAACAGCCCGTCCAGGTTCATCCCTGTCGCGATCATCACGCCCGCGACGGGTTCAACGGGGGCCTGTGCGGCCCGGGAAGCGAGCAGTTCCCTCATTCGCCGCTCCCGGAGGCGGGCGATCTCCTCGTCCATGAAGAGAGGGTGCGGTCGGGCTATATATGGATACTGGGGTGGAGGGAAAGTGGGGGATGAAGGGTCTCGTGATCCCGCTACATCCGGCTAAACGGACGCAAACAGGCGCCGGCGGTTGAAGATCCAGGGGACACACCGTCCGCTATCACCGGGGGAGACGAGCCTGCCCCGGGAGCACGCCGCAGGATCGTCCGAGAGCGCTCCTGCCGGCTTCCCAGGGTCGGCAGGGACTCTACGATCCTGCAGCCTCCTGGCCGACGACCAGGACCGCCGCCGGGGGACGCATCGGTCCGGCCACGCGGCGGGTCTTTCCGTCCCGTCCCCGAACCCTCAATCGGCGCATCGCCACCGGACCGTGCACGTCGTTCGGGTGCTGTATCGCACCCTGCCTGCACGGGGGGCCGGAACAGCGAATTGACGCCGGGGAGCCATGACCGGGGGACCTTGGGTCGATCGGGAACACGCTATGGCACCCTGGCTGGGCGATCGGAGACGGGAGATCTCCACCGTGCCGTCCCGGGATCGACCGACTGCCGCGACAGTTTCCAGCAGTTCGTGACCTGCTGGACCCTCCCGTCAGCTCCGATCCCACAGACCATCACGATGCTCTTTACCGGGTTAGGGGGGGTACGGAGTCCCAGAAGCGACCCCGGAGGCTCAGAGTCGGTCCCCCGCAAACCCGCAGTCCGGTACCCTGCACCGCGTTCTGAAACGGTTCCCCTAGCACAGTCAGGCCCACGGAGCGCTACCGGACAGCACGGTCCCCGGACCAGCGGGACGGCCTCCCGCGCGCCCGGAATTATGGACCGTGCGATCTCTCCCGGCATCACCATGGACGACGCCGGCTCCCGGCAGAACCGGAGATCGCCCCGTGTCGTGCAGGACGTTCGGAGCCCCGGGCGGTCTTCGTTCGACGGTTGTCACCGGCAGGTATGCTCTGGTCCGGACCGGTAAAGCGGGCGATCGAATCGAACCCGGATCTCTCCATGGAAGGGAGAGATGGATAGATATTTACCACGGAAGCGCCCACGTTAGTCCCCGAAGCGAGGTAGGGTAGTCAGGAGATCCCGACGGGCTCATAACCCGTAGATCGATGGTTCAAATCCATCCCTCGCTATCGTATCTCTCTGTTTTTTTCGAGGAGAACCATCAGCGCATCCCGGGCAGTCCGATGCCGCTGAAGACCTCGCGCAACTCCGGGTCTTTCCTGAGCAGGAACAGGTAGTACAGCCCGCATGCTCCGATACCCACCACCAGCGGGAGGATCATCGGGGCCCCCGCATACTTGAGGGCGCCGAGGAGCGCAGCCACCGGGAGAAACGGCAGCAAGGCTTTACCGACGATCTGCGCGGTGCGCCGGGCGGGTATCCCCGAAAACATCAGCAGACGGACGCAGAGAAAACCGTAGACCACGATCCCCGCGACCCCGAAGAGCAGGATCGAGAGGCGGGCCGATCCGGTCAGGCCCCCCGCGACGATCGCAGCGAAACGGGTGATGAAGTTGGCGATATTCATCGTGAGGCCGAACCCCTGCTTCTCCTGGACCATGTAGATGGTCGAGAGAGGCGATGAAATAAACCAGACGAGGGCCCAGACGGCCAAGAGCTGCGTGTACAGCCCAGCCTCGGCCCATGCCGTTCCGAAGACGACGCTGAAGAGCTCCCTGCCTATCAGCGCCAGGGTCAGCATGGGGAAGAGTCCGATCCGCAGCAGGATCCTGAAGACGGGTTCGGTGAGATCCCCGAGCCGTCCGTCGCGCTCCGCGTTCGAGGCGCGCTGGAAGAAGACCTGCTGGATCGCGCTGCCGATCAGGTCCATCGGGAGCACGATCAACCTGAAGGCCAGCGAGTAGTACCCGACCTGGACAGGCGAGAAGAAGACCGGCAGGAGCAGGGACGGAAGCTGCCACGACGAGACGTTCAGGAGACCCGACCAGGACTCGAAGAGCGGGAACTTTCTGTACCGAACGAGCATCGAACGGATGCCCGTCAAGGAGACGTGCCTGGAAAACCGGCGCCGGTCATCCCGGTAGATCTGGGCGCCGAGCACGCCCGTCGCGACGCCCTGGCCGAAGGCACTCGCCCCTATCAGTGCGCCCCCGGTCGCGGATCCCCCGAACCCGGCGGCCAGCTGCCCGCCCGTGATCGCGACGGAAGAGACGACCCGCGCGACCGAAAGCCTCCCGTACCTGCGGGTTCTGGAGTTCCAGTAGTTGAGCGCAGCGAAGAGCCCCGTGACAAAGACGAACGGCGCGACGAGCCAGAGGTTTCCGGCAAGACCCGGCGCGTTCAGGAACGTGACGATGGCGGACTCGAAGAACAGCATCACCGGGAGGGTCAGCAACGAGATTCCCGTTACGATCGCGCAGCAGAGCGCCAGGAGGTTGACCGCGTCCCGCTCTTCTTCGGGAAGCATAATGGCGAACTCATACCGGAGGCACGAGACGACCCCGAGCACCTTGGTGATCGAGGTGAAGATAGCGAGCAGGCCGAAGGCCTCGGGCGAGAAGAGACGGGCGAGGATCGGCGAGGCGATGATCACGAGCGCCTGGGAGACGGTCGTACCTGAGACGAGTTTCAGGACGTCTCGAGAGAACCCCTTCCTCCCTTCCGTGCCCTGCTCCTCGTCCTGTCCGGACTCCACCGGCACCGTTTCAGCGCTCACGCAGGTGCTCCGCCACATCGGTGCCGAGCACGTAGAGCCCCCGACTTCCGCGGTCCCCGACACGTCGCGCGGGAACGCCCGCGATCGTAATCCCGGGCTCCTCGAACGATCGGTTCACGACCGAGTTCGCGCCGATCGCGATCTCGTCCGCAATCCGGATCGGACCGTAAAGCATCGCTCCCGGCCCGATGTAGACATTGTCGCCTATCGTCGGGGCCGCGTCATCCGTCCCTGCCTGCGTCCCGATGCTGACGCAGACATGGATCCGGCAGTTTGCTCCGATCCGGACATTGCCGTTCACGACGATCGTCCCCCGGTGGGCAATCGAGAGGCCCGGCCCAAAGACGTTCGGTGGGATCGAGAAACCGAGGAGCAGGGAGAGGCGGTGGAACCGGAGCCAGAGAGAGGTCAGGTACAGCCTTCGGACCGGGGAGACGGGTTGGGACCCGTGATACTCGATCTTCCGGAGCATCCGCTCGAAGCGCCAGATCTCGTCGCCGAAGAGCCGGGGGCGGCGCCCGGTCTTGCCGAGCGCGGCTTTGTCTGCCTCCAGATAGAATTCGTACTCTTCTCTCGTCTTGATAGGCACCAGATAGGCCCTCCCTCTGCCTGCCGTTTCCCAAAATATACGCCAGAATAGTAATAAACTCACCCGCTCCCGTCGCGTCCCCACGGGCAGCACAACGACGATACCCCTTTATCGCGCTACCGACCATCCTTCTTGAACGACGTTGCCGGCGGCGGATCCGTCGCCGGGGAGACGACGAGGGGGAGATCTGGCTTGAAAGTGCTTGCATTCGGCGCGCACCCCGACGACCTGGAGATCGGGATGGGCGGGACCATCGGCCGGTATACGGCGAAGGGCCACGAGGTTCTGATGGTGGTCGCGACCGTCCCGAACCAGAAGGCTGAAAGGATTGGGGAGGCAGAAAAAGCAGCCGCTCTGCTCGGGGCGGAGCTGGTCGTGATGGACGTGGTTCCCGACCAGCTGGTCTTCTCGCGCCAGCTCGTGCGGCGGTTCGACCAGGTCTTCGGCGGGTTCGCGCCCGATGTCGTCTACACCCATTCGAACAACGACTCCCACCAGGACCATGCGGCCGTTACGAACGCAGTGATCGCTACCACGCGAAAAAACGACTGTTCGGTTTACATGTACGAACAAACGATTCCCGGAGGAATCGCGCCAAATCCGTTCCGCGCACAATACTACGTCGATATCTCCGACACGATCGGATCCAAGCTCGACGCGATCATGACCCACCACACCCAGCTCGATACCTACGGTCCGTGGTGGCTCGAGGGGGTCAAGGGGCGTGCGATGTACCACGGTTTCAAGATCAACGTGAAATATGCCGAGGTTTTCGAGGTCATCAAGCACATCGCGACGTGGTAGAGCCAGATAGTTACATTTATTTTATTGAAGTTTCATAAATAACTTCGATAATATATCGGAGAAGAACGATGCGGCCCGAAAAGATCATGGTTTTTACTCAGAAGGAGGAGGAGTTCGCAGGGCTCCTCATGAGCCTGGGTATAAAGCGCAACATCGCGAAAGTGCTTGTCTACCTGGCATCCATACCCGAGGCGACATCACGTGAGATCGAGCGGGGTACCGACCTGAGGCAACCCGAGGTCTCGATCGCCATGCATCGGTTGATCGATGAGAGATGGGTCGAGAGCCGGGAGTCGAAGGCCGAATCGAAGGGGCGCCCGGTCAAGATCTACCGGCTCTCCTGCCCGATCGGTGAGATCGTCGATGCGATCGAGGAAGAGAAGCGGGCGGCGTCAGAGAAGCAGCGAGACATCCTGCAACGCCTGCGGGTCATCACCACGCAGACCGGGGAGGCGTCGAGCCGGGTCTGACCACCCGACAGCCAGACCCGTTTCCGACGATAACCACCATCTTTTCCGAAAAGCCGGCGAAAAGGCCCGAGGCCACGACCCCTGGGATCGCCTCGACGGCAGACTCGAGCCCCGATGGGTCGGCGATCGGCCCGAACGACCAGTCGAGCACGAACCCGCCGCTGTCGGTCACGACAGGCCCGTCCTTGCGGGCCCCCTCGCGGACAGTTCCGGTCCCGCCGAGCGCCGCGAGCCTCCTTTCGACAAACGCACAGGCGTATGGAAGCACCTCGACTGGGACAGGGGATGAGAGGCAACCGACGAGCTTGGGCTCGTCGACCACGATCACGAGCCGGTCTGATGCTGCCGCGACGATTTTCTCGCGCGTCAGGGCCGCTCCGCGCCCCTTGATCAGGCGGAGAGCAGGGTCGACCTGGTCCGCTCCGTCGATCGTGAGTGCGAGCCTCGGGGCGTCGTTCAGGGAAGCAAGCGGAATGCCCAGCCTCCGGGCGCGCATGGCGGTCTGGTGCGACGTGGGAATTCCGACGAAGGAGAGCCCATCGGCCACCCGTTCGGCAAGGCGCTCGATCGCGAAGCGCACGGTCGATCCGGTTCCAAGCCCTATCGCCGCCCCGTCCTCGACCATATCGGCGGCCATACGCCCGGCGGCCCGTTTCGACGCCTCGTCTGCCATCACCCAAGGGTTAGCCCGAGCAGGGGATAAGCCTCTCCAGGCTCATCCCTCCAGGAGACGGCCGAGGGCCGGGCAGGCGACGGGCGCGGTGCAGTCGAGGGTCAGGGGTGTGACCGAGACGCGACCCTCTTTTATGGCGTGAACATCGGTTCCCGGCTCGGCGTCCTCGATGAGCGGGCCGTCGATCCAGTAGTAGGGGCGACCGCGCGGATCAAGCCGGCGTTCAACCCCGGTCGAGAAGAGTTTCTTCGCCAGCCGGGTGCACTCATAACCGCCGACCGGGTGCGCCGGGATGTTGATGTTCAGGACGTCGGCCCCGGTCGGGAACCCGAGCTGGAAAATGCGTTCGCAGCAGTCGCGGACGACGGCGGCAGCGGCGGTGAACGACTGGGCGGACTGCCGCGGATCGCCGAACTTATCGCCCTGGTCCTCGACCTGGAGCGAGACCGCAAGGCCGGGTACCCCCTGGTTCGCACCCTCGAGCGCGGCCCCGACCGTCCCCGAGGTCATGATCGATTCGAAGGAGAGGTTCTCGCCGATATTGATACCCGAGACGATCAGGTCGGGTGCGAGTTCCAGAGCGAAGAGCCCGATGATCACGGCGTCCGTCGGTTTCCCCGCGACCGAGTAGGCGGAGATCCCGTTGTGGCTGATCTCGTCGACCCTGAGCGGTTCGAAGATCGAGATGGAGCGCCCTACCGCGGACTGCTGGGTTGCCGGGGCGACCACGGTGACATCGGCGATGGAGGCGAGCGCGTCGTAGGCCGCCCAGAGCCCGACCGAGTTCACCCCGTCGTCGTTGGTCAGGAGCACGCTTGGACTCATCGCACTAGTGGTGGCCCGGTGACAGGATAAAGGGTACCGGCTGCCCGGGAAAAGCAGGTCGCGCCATCGGGTTCATCTGTGATGACCGTACATCTCTGCAGGATGAAGGCGTTCCTCGCAGAATACGCGTCAGCTGCCGGCGACCTGAAGGTCGCTGCGGAGGGGGCCGCGATGCGCGACGTGCTGACGAAGAGCTTCGAATCGATCGGCTACGAGGTCCTGATGCCGGAATCGTCGGCCTTTGACGACGAGATACGGCAGAGAGCGCCGGGATGCGACGTGGGGCTCGTCATCGCCCCTGACCACCTGCTCTACGGATTCACCCGGACCCTCGAGTCGGTCTGCCACAACATCGGCTGCGGGGCGATGAACGTCGCCGTCGCCGCCAACAAGCAGCGGTCATCCGCGATCCTCGCGCAGAACGGCGTGCCTGTCCCCGCAGAAAAGACGGAGGGGCGGCGCGTCATCAAGCCCTTCCGCGGGTGCGGCGCCGCGGGCGTGCGCCTCTCGGACGGGCCGGCAGACGAGGGCGAGTTCGGCCAGGAGTTCATCGAGGGCGAACACCTCTCCGTCTCGCTCGTGGGTTCCCGCGTCGTCGGTAACGTCTGCGAATACTGGTCGGGAGATCCTCCGCTCGCCATCGCCCTGAACCGTCAGGAGATCGAGATCGACCCGGAAGGCCGGTTTCATTACCGCGGAGGAGAGACCCCGATCGAGCACCCGCGCCGGGACGAGTGCTGCGCCGTGGCCATTCGTGCGGTCCAGGTGCTCGGGTGCCAGGGATACGCAGGCGTCGATATCGTCCTCGCCGACAGGCCGTACGTGGTCGACGTCAACCCCCGGATCACGACCTCCATCGTCGGGATCGCCGCCGTCATGCGGGAGGAGATCGCCGATGTTCTCGTCCGCGCCTCGAGAGGCGAGGGCTATTCCGAGGTCCATCTCGATGGCCGGGCCAGGTACGGGCCCGACGGCTCGGTGAGCCGCCTGTGATCGGCGTCGACGTCGGCGGCGCGAACCTCAAGGTCATCGACAACGGGGGCGCGGCGACAGTCCACTACTGCCCGCTCTGGAGAGGAGCGCCTATCGTCGACCTCCTTTCGAGCTACGCGGGCCAGGAGGCGGCAGTCGTGATGTCCGGCGAACTGGCTGACTGCTTCTCGTCGAAGGGCGAGGGGATCGTGTTCATCGTCGAACAGATCCGGGCGGTCCTCCCGGGAGCCCGGTTTTACGGGACCGACGGACGCTTCCATGACGGCCCGGATCCGTCCCTCGCGGCGGCCAACTGGCTCGCCTCAGCGGACTGGCTCCGTGAGACACACCCGGACGCCGTGCTCCTCGACGTCGGTTCGACCACGGCGGACATCGTCCCGCTCGGGGACTTCGGGGCCCTCCTGGGCCTCACCGACCTCCTTCGGCTCCAGCGGGGCTACCTGCGCTACACGGGCCTCCTCAGGACCACTATCCCGGCGATCGTGAGGGAGGTCGAGATCGAAGGGGTTTCGACCCCGGTCTCGTCCGAGTTCTTCGCCCAGACCGCTGACGTGCACCTGGTCCTCGGGCACATCGGGCCCGACGAGTACCTCTGCGATGCGCCCGATCGCGGCCCACGAACCAGGGAGGGGGGCCTCAGGAGGCTTGCGCGCACTGTCTGCGCGGACCTCGGCGAGATAGGCGAGAAGGAGGTAATCGGGATCGCGAGGCAGGTCTGGGAGGCGCAGCGCGACGAGGTCGCGAACGCAGTCCGTGCCGCAGTCGAGGGCTCGGGAGCCCGAGAAGTGGTGGCGGCGGGGATCGGAGCCCGGTTGTTCGCACCCGTGGTCGGGGGGCGCGAGCTGCCCGACCTGGCAGACGCACTCCCGGCTCACGCGGTGCGGGCGCTGGCCTGCAGGAACGGAGAGACCTGAACCACAGGGCGCTGGCTCGTCCGCCGTCCGCGTTCACGGGGAGGAGCTCGCTGATCAACACCCCCGGCGCAACCATCGTCTTCCGGGCCTGTCCGCTCCCCGTTCCCCTTCCTGCATGCAACGGGCTCTCAATACCGCCCGTCGGGGGTAAGGGGGTGCCCTGACCTGAGGACTACGGACGAAGAGAGGCGGAGGATCGAGACGGGTATCTGCATCCCGAAGAGCTGGGTGGTCGTGATCGGCGGAAGGGGCAACCGCGCATACGCCCGCACCGTCGCACGGTCGAGCACGATGCCGAGCCGATCAAGCGTGCGGACCACCTGGCCCGGGGGCATCCGCTCCGCGAGAACAGCGGCCAGTTCGACAATTGGGGAACCGTGACGGGTGCGCGGGTAGAAGGGCGAGTCCGCGTAGCAGAGCCGGCCGCAGCGGTTGCACCGGAACCGCTTCACACGGACACGGACATCGGTCGACTCGGAGCCGTCGGTGAGCAGCGCAAACCGCTTGGCGCGGTAGTCGTGAGGACGCACCTGTCCCCCGCAGTACGGACAGGAATCGAGGCGATCGAAGACCTTCCCGTCCACGGCAGCGATCCCGGAACGGACCATGTTGGCCATCATGGGGGCTATCGGGATGGGGCGGGTCATAGACGCACTGCGTTCTTGGACGCTGTATCGGATAAGGATATACGTGATGATCCATGGAAAGGGGGTTCGTTCGGCCCCGCCATCCACCGATAATTATCGTTTTTCGAGGTCAAACCAGTATAATTAAATAGGTTAACAGGATAGATGATACTCTGTTCGAGGACTCTCTATGGAGATGAAATACGTACCCACAACATGCCCGTACTGCGGCACGGGATGCGGGTTCAACCTTGTCGTCAAGGACGCCAAGGTCGTCGGTGTCGCACCATGGCACCGGAACCCGGTGAACGAGGGCAAGGTCTGCCCGAAGGGCAACTATGCCTGGGAGTTCATCAACGCCGAGGACCGGCTGACGACTCCACTAATCAAGAAGGACGGCACGTTCGTCGAGGCTAGCTGGGACGAGGCGCTCGATCTCGTTGCTTCGAAGCTGAAGCAGTACCAGGGCGAGCAGAGCGCGGCGCTCTCGTCGGCCCGTGTCTCGAACGAAGAGAATTACCTGATGCAGAAGTTCGCGCGGGTGGCCATGAAGACCCCGAACATCGACCACTGCGCCCGCCTCTGCCACGCCTCGACCGTCGTCGGCCTCGCCGGCGCCTTCGGCTCGGGCGCGATGACCCAGTCCATCAAGGACATCGCCGACGCGGACGTTCTCTTCATCATCGGGACCAACACACTCGAGCAGCACCCCCTGATCGGCCGGCGGATCATGCAGGCCAAGAAGCGCGGCGCGAAGATCATCGCGGCCGACCCGCGGTACACGCCGACGGCGAAGCTCGCCGACATCTACATGCCCTTCTACTCGGGCACGGACGTCGCGCTCTTCAACTCCTTCATGCAGTACATCATCGCGAATGACCTTCAGGACAAGGAGTTCGTCGAGAAGCGGACCAAGGACTACGACAAGCTGAAAGAGGTCGTGATGAAGCCCGAGTACTCCTTCGAGAACGTCTCGAAGATCACGGGCGTCCCGGCCGAGACGATCAAGGCGGCGGCGGAACTCTACGCGAACGCGAAGGCCGCGAACGTCCTCTACTCGATGGGCATCACCCAGCACACCGTCGGTGTCGACAACGTCAAGTCGGTCGCGAACCTCCAGATGTTGACCGGCAACCTGGGACGGCCCGGAACGGGCGTCTGCGCGCTCCGCGGCCAGAACAACGTGCAGGGCGCCTGCGACATGGGCGCGCTCGCGAACGTCTACTCCGGCTACCAGTCGGTCATCGTCCCCGAGATGCGCAAGAAGATGCAGGACATGTGGGGGATCGAGGACATCGCCGAGGGCAAGGTCGGCCTCCCGGTCACCCGGCTGATCAATGTGCTCGCGGACGAGCCCGGCAAGGTTAAGGCGGCCTACATCATGGGCGAGAACCCGATGGTCTCCGACCCCGACCTCCACCACGTGGAGAAGGGCCTCAGGAATCTTGAGTTCCTGGTCGTCCAGGACATCTTCTTGAACGAGACGGCGGCGCTCGCCGACGTCGTGCTTCCGGCCGCCTGCTACGCAGAGAAGGACGGGACGCAGACCAGCACCGAGCGGCGCGTCCAGCTCTGGCGCAAGGCGCAGGAGCCGCCGGGCCAGGCCAAGGCTGACTGGGAGATCATCACCGCCCTCGCCCAGAAGATGGGTTACGAGAAGCAGTTCCCGTACACGTCGGCCGAGGAGGTCTTCAAGGAGGTCGCCAAGGTCACCCCGTCGTACGGCGGCATGTCGTACGAGCGCCTCGGGATCGAGGGACTCTGCTGGCCCTGCCCGACGCCCGAGCACCCCGGCACGCCGATCCTGCACAAGGAGAAGTTCGCCCACCCCGACGGTCTCGGGATCTTCACGCCGATCGAGTGGAAGCCGCCTGCAGAGGTCCCCGATGAGGAGTACCCGCTGATCCTGACCACCGGCCGCTGCATCTGGCAGTGGCACACGGGCACGATGACCCGCCGTTCCCAGTCGCTCGAACGCGAGGAGCCGACGGGCTGGATCGAGATCAACCCCGAGGACGCGAAGGCGCTCGGCATCAAGGACAAGGAGATGGTCCTGGCCAAGACCCGCCGCGGCGAGGTCCAGGTGGGGGCCCGTGTGACCGACGAGATCAAGAAGGGCGTGGTCTTCATGCCGTTCCACTACATCGAGTGCGCGGCCAACTTCCTGACAAACAACGCCCTCGACCCGGTGGCCAGCATCCCCGAGTTCAAGGCGTGTGCTGTCAGGATTGAGAAGATCGCGGAGGCCTGAAGATGGCAGCGAAGGGAGACATGGTCTACGCCTGGACGACGGACGCGGACCTCCAGAGCAAGGCCGAGTGCGGCGGGGCAGTGACGGCCCTCCTCAAGTATGCGCTCGAGAGCAAGGCCGTCGATGCCGTCTTCGCGGTGCAGAAGGGCCTGGACATCTACGACGCCCAGCCGACCCTGATCACCGACCCGAAGGACCTCGAGAAGACCGCCGGGTCGCTCCACTGCGGGACCCTCCTTCTGCCCAAGATAATCAAGAAGTACCTCGATGGCGCGAAGGACAAGAAGATCGCCGTGACGGTCAAGGGCTGCGACATGATGGCCATGTACGAGCTGGCCAAGCGTGGCCAGATCAACCTCGACAATATCCTCATGATCGGGGTCAACTGCGGCGGCACGGTCAGTCCCGTGATGGCGCGGAAGATGATCGCCGAGAAGTTCGAGCTCGACCCCGACGAGGTCGTGAAGGAGGAGATCGACAAGGGCCAGTTCATCGTCGTGATGAAGGACGGGACCCACAAGGGGATCTCCATCGACGAGCTCGAGGATGAGGGCTACGGACGGCGCTCGAACTGCCGCCGGTGCCTGCTCAAGGTCCCGCGCCAGGCCGACATCGCGGCCGGCAACTGGGGCGTCATCGGCGACAAGGCCGGCAAGGCCACCTTCGTCGAGGTCTGCAGCCAGAAAGGCGCCGACCTCCTGACGAAGGCGGCCGCCGCAGGCGTTGTCGCGACCGAGCCCGCGAACCCGAAGGGGATCGAGATCCGCGGCAAGGTTGAGAACGCGATGCTCAAGCTCGGGAACAAGTGGCGCGACAAGGACTTCACCGCGCTCGGTGAGGGCGACGAGCGCCTGAAGAAGATCCTCGAGGAGACGAGCCGCTGCATCAAGTGCTACTCGTGCATCGAGGCCTGCCCGATCTGCTACTGCGTGGACTGCTCGACCAAGAACCCGGCACTGGTCAAGCCCGGCCAGATCCCGCCGGGTTTCATGTTCCACCTGATCCGGTTCAGTCACATCGCGGACTCGTGCGTCAACTGCGGACAGTGCGAGGAGCTCTGCGCGGCAGAGATCCCGAACGCGCTCTTCATGCACGCGCAGCAGGTGGAGCTCGAGAAGCTCTTCGGCCACAAACCTGGAGTCGACATGTCGCTGCCGGTGCTCGCCCTGGTCGAGGAGGCCACCGAGCGCAAGCGACTCGCGGCCACGGGTTCCGACCAGATCTACACCAACGTCTTCAACCCGCCGCCCCAGTAAGGGCGATAAATTTCCCCTATTTTTTCTCGGAGACGAGACGACCTGCCGGGAAGCGAAGCTCCAATCGAAGAGGATCCCGCGTGAATTCGAGCCCGATCCCATCGAGCAACAGGATCTCGCGGAGAAGGGCGAGGCGGCGCCAGGGGTTCCTGACGGAGCACGGTCTCCGGCCCACCGATTCTCCGGACAGGGCTTTCTCTTCCTCGTAAACGACGGAATCGCCTGCTTCCCGGACCGAGACGCGCATCCCCGACGGACGGGGGGCTACCGATGCCGAGAGGCAGAAGAGAACCTCGAAGAGCGACTCCAAGATGACGAAGACCGCGGGATCGGCGCCGAGGGTTCCCCGGAGATGGTCGAGATCGAGATCGATCCCACGAAGCTCCACCGATGCGGCGGCATCGCGTACCAGGAGAGAGAGGTCACGGAGCTCGGGAAGGCGCCCTCCGAGTTCCTGGAGGGCCCGGGAGTACTCGACGAGTGTCTCGATCTCGCCGGCGGCCGAAAGGGCCCTCCCGAGGCCGGCTGAGATCGAGGGGTCGTTGACCGAATCACGGGCAATCTCGATGTACCCCTGCACGATCATCAGCTCGTTCCTGATGTCGTGCCTGACGGTGCCGAGGACGCGCGGGAGCGCCGCGCCGGCGGACGGTATGTCGGACCCGCGAACGGGTTCCTCGGTGAGGACCTCGACCGCGCCGATGACGGTGCTCCCCCGGGTCATCGGTTTCGCCCGGACACCGAACGTCCGCCCGGCCCCCAGCGCGTCTGCCTCGAGAACGGCGGAGAGGCCGGCGCCGTCCTGCTGAACCCCCGAGAGATGGCGAGGCACAACGCCCTCGCGGCGGGAGAGCACGAGGTCTGCGAGCATCGGCCCATCCCGACCGATGAAAGGGAGGGCATGAGCCCCGTTCCCCCGGCCCACCACGTTCTCCGCGGCGGTGCCGGTCAGGCGGGCGATCGGAGGATTCCAGGCAAGGACCGTGCCGTTGAGGGCGAGCAGGTAGGCGGGAACGGGCAGCTGATCGATCGCTCCCACGACGCCTGGCTCCTCCATCCCGAGTGCCATACAGCGGTTAGAACGCGCTCGTCCATGACAAGCTTTTCGCAGGGATGCACGAAGATCGACCCCGTGATCTCCAGCGCACGGGGGCGTTCAGAACGAAGGAAAAAGGAGACTGTATTTCCCGACCGGCACTTAATTGACGATGGACCCCCCACATAATATGGCGTGAAGGGAAGACGGCAAGCAGGAGCGGTACGCCTCGGGCGCGACGGCGTTCAGCTCTACGAACAGAGCGGATATGGCCGTCCCCGGGGCGATGGCCTCGAACTCTCGCCTGTGGAAGCGCTCTACCTCGTCCACCGGGGGCGGCTCGAGCTTCCGGGAGAGACCTTCGAGAGCATGCTCGCGGACTTCACGAAGGACCCCGGTTTTCTCAGGAGGTACCTGGTCTACCGCGACCTGCGGGAGCGTGGGTACGTCGTCCAGATGGGACCCCACGATTTCCGGGTATTCCGCCGGGGGCAGCGTCCCGGATCCGGGCAGTCCCAGTACATGGTCCGGGTTCTCTCCGAGCGGGATCCCGTCTCGTTCGGCCGGCTCATCACCGAGGCAACGTCGACCGCTCATATGCGGAAGTCGCACCTTCTCGCGGTGGTCGACGACGAGGACGAGCTGACGTATTATCAGATCAAGCTCCCTGTCCTGTCATCACTCGGAAAAGTCGTGCCTGAGAGACCGGTGCCGGTGCACCGATACGGTTGGATCGTCATCGCGGACGGCGAGAACGGTCTCGTCCTGGAAGCGGCCGGATACGGGACGCGGCTCGACATCCAGCGGCTCAAGCTTGCGCCCGTCGAGGCTGTCCACCTGTTCGCATCCGGTTTCCTCGTCCCCGAAAACGGGGAAGATGGTGCCACGAGCATGGACGTATCGGAGGTCTCCCGGATCGACGCGGAGGCGGACGAGAAAGCGGCGGTCTATTCATACCTCAGGGACCGGGGATACGTCCCGCGGACCGGGTACAAGTTCGGTCACCACTACCGGGTCTATGCCGCGGGCAAGATACACTCGGAGATGCTCGTCCATGCCCTTTCCGACGGTGCGAGCCTCCCGATGTCGGTCATCTCCCGTTCGGTCCGGCTCGCCCACTCGGTAAAAAAGAAGATGCTATTCGGCTGCAAATGTAGTGAAGGCATCTTCTTTGTCGAATTTGCACGCATCAAGTTATGAGATGATCCATGCCAGAAGCTCTCGACCCCTGGGCGAACAGCCAAGCGATTGACACGAGACGACTCTTCGAGGAGTTCGGGATCGAGCCTATCGAGCCGCTTATCGACCTGCTGCCGGAGGTCCCCCCCTTCGTGCGCCGGGGCATCGTCGTCGGCCAGCGTGACTACGAGCCGATCGCCACGGCGATCCGCGACCACAGGCCGTTCCACGTCCTGACAGGATTCATGCCCTCTGGCCGCCCCCACCTTGGTCACCTCCTCGTGATGCGCGAGGTGGTCTGGCACGTCCGGCAGGGCGGTCACGGGATGATCGCGATCGCGGACCGTGAGGCGCACGCGGTGCGGGGAACCACCTGGGACGACTGCGAACGGTACGGCCGCGACTACCTGGCTGCGCTCTACGCTCTCGGTTTCACGGGCGAGGTGTACTTCCAGTCGCGCAACAACGCCCTGAAAGACCTCGCCTTCGAGGCAGCGACGCGGGTCAACTTCTCTGCGCTCACCGCGATCTACGGGTTCGCGCCCGAGACGACGCTCGCCCATGCGATGAGCGTGATCACCCAGGTCGCAGACATTCTCTATCCCCAGGTTTCGGGCGAACCTGCTCCCACGGTCGTACCCGTGGGGCTCGATCAGGACCCCCACATCCGTCTCACGCGGGACGTCGCGAACGCGCTCCGCTTCTTCAGGGTCGAGAACCGGGGAGACCACGTCTCGGTTCGCACCAGGAACGCCCCCGACGGGGCGCTCCAGGCGGTCGCCCATGCCCTGCCGGGGTCGAAAGCGTACCAGGGGCACGTCGACATCCGGGGGGTTCCGCACCCGGTCGTCGAGGAGGTGGTCCGCGGGATCGAGCGGGAACTCGGCGGGTTCGGCTTCTTCCTCCCGTCGGCCACCTACCACACCTTCATGCCGGGGCTCTCAGGCGGCAAGATGTCCTCGTCGATCCCCGACTCCTCGTTCGGCTTCCGCGAGCCCCCGGCAGCGGTCCGCAAGAAGGTCATGAGGGCGCTGACAGGCGGCAGGACCACCCTCGAGGAGCAGCGGCTCCTCGGCGGTGAGCCTGACCCGTGCACCGTATACGAGCTCAACCGGTTTCATCTCTGCGAGGACGACGGGGAACTTGCGAAGATCCGGGCACGATGCATCGCGGGAGAGATCACATGCGGGGCATGTAAGAAAGAGACCGCCGACCGCGTGGAGACGTTCCTCGCGGACCTGCGCGAGCGGATGGACGCGGTCGAACACATCGCCAACGAGGCCTGATTCCGTGAAGACGAACACCCTATCCCTCAACGAACGGCGGCTGCTGGCCGTTCTCGCGCCGCTGGGAACAGCTGATGCAGCTTCGCTCGGAAACGCCCTGGGGGCGTCCCCCGACGCGGTGGTCCAGTACGCAGGCCTCCTCGCCGAGAACGGCGGTCTCGCCCGTGTCGAACGGGTCGTGGATACGACATATGCCCTGACCGACGAGGGACGGAGGTATGCGCTCGACGGGCTGCCCGAGCGGCAGCTCCTCGAACTGATCGGGGAACGGCTTCTGATGGCCGACCTGAAAGCCCATCCGCTCGCCTCGATCGGCATCGGCTGGCTCAGGCGGAAAGGGTGGGTCGCCATCCGCGACGGGACGGTGGAACGGGTCGGGAACGCCCCCGAGGGGGACGACGAACGCGCGCTCAGCCGGCAACCGCTGACTGACGGTCCTGGACTTCGCGGGCTCATCAGGCGGGGCCTCGTCACCGAGCAGGAGACCGTCGGTTACCGGATCGCGATCACACCCGCGGGCCGAGCGCGTGTCGAGGATGGGCTCGATCTCCGGGAGGAGATCGGCACGATCTCGCACGAGATGCTCCTCACCGGGGAATGGCGCGGTGCGCCGCTCAGGAGGTACCGCGCGGACCGGCTCCCCAGGCGCGTCGTGCCGGGCAAGATCCACCCGTACCAGCGCCTGCTCGACGAGATGCGCCGGATCCTGGTCGAGATGGGGTTCGTCGAGATGGGGGGCGACCTTATCCAGCCGGGTTTCTGGAACTTCGACGCGCTCTTCCAGCCCCAGGACCACCCGGCGCGCGAGATGCAGGACACCTTCTATATCGGCGGGGAGGCAGGTCTGCCGGAAGGCTGGGAGAGGATCCGGGCGATGCACGAGCACGGCGGCGAGACGACATCGATCGGCTGGGGAGGGACGTGGGAGCAGGGTAAGGCGCGGCAGCAGGTCCTCCGAACCCACCTGACCCCGCTCTCGGTCAGGCACCTTGCCGCGCACACGGCGCCGCCGGTCAAGGCGTTCGCGATCGGGCGGGTCTTCCGTCGCGAGGCGATCGATCCCACTCACCTGCCCGAGTTCGAACAGGTCGAGGGGATCGTGATGGACGAGGGTGTCACGTTCTCCCACCTGCTCGGCTTTCTCCGCGAGTTCTACCACCGTCTCGGTTTTACCCGGGTCCGGTTCCGCCCGGGATACTTCCCCTACACCGAGCCCTCGGTCGAACCCGAGGTCTTCGTCGAGGAACTCGGTTGGGTCGAGCTCGGTGGGGCGGGGGTCTTCCGCGAGGAGGTGACCGCCCCCCTCGGGATCGGTTGCCCGGTTCTCGCCTGGGGCCTGGGGGCTTCGCGGCTGGCGATGCTCAGGCTGGGGCTCAAGGATCTGCGCCAGCTCTACCGCTCCGACATCGACTGGTGCCGTGAGAGCCCCATCTCGCAGATCGAGAGGAGGCGCTGACCGATGCCGGTGATCACGCTGCCGTATCGCTACCTCGAACGTCTCGTCGGGCTTTCACGCCAGACGATCGTGGAGCGCCTGCCGATGTTCGGTTCGGACATCGAACGGCTGGAAGAGGACCACGTCGACGTGGAGTTCTTCGCGAACCGCCCGGATCTCTTCTCGACGGAGGGTGCGGCGAGGGAGCTGCGCGGCTTCTTGGGGATCGAGGAGGGGCTGGCCTGGTACGAGATCGTGCCCGGGCCCGTCTCGTTCTCCGTGGATCCGGGACTTGCAGGGATCCGGCCGTTCCTGGGCTCCGCCGTTGTGCGCGGCCTCTCGCTGGACGAGGAATCGATCATCTCGTTGATGGGGCTGCAGGAGGCGCTCCACTGGGCAGTCGGACGGGGGCGCCGCAAGGTCGCGATCGGGCTCCACGACCTCGCGCGGGTGACGCCCCCGTTCCGGTACCTGGCCTCCCCGCGTGATAGAAGGTTCGTGCCGCTCGACCTCGACGAGGAGATGACGATGGAGGAGATGCTCGAGCACCACCCGAAGGGGCGCTCCTTCGCACACCTCGTCGCCGAGGCGCCGCGTTTTCCCCTGATCGTCGACGCCGACGATCAGGTACTCTCCTTCCCGCCGATCATCAACGGCGAGCTGACCCGGGTCTCGGAGACGACCACCGACGTGCTGCTCGACTGTACGGGTACGGACCGGCGCGCGGTAGAGACCGCGACGAAGATCCTCAGTGCTGCGCTGGCCGAGGCCGGCGGGCGGCTCGAGACCGTCGAGATCGACGGGATCGTCACGCCCTCGCTCGCCCCGACCCTGCGCGAGGTCTCGGTCGGCGAGTGCAACCGGCTCCTGGGGCTCGACCTAGACGCGGGTACAATGGCGGATCTGCTCAGGAGGATGCGCTTCGGCGCCGAGAGGGTGGGCGATGACCTGGTCCGGGTCGAGGTTCCCTGCTACCGGGCGGATATCATGCACGACTGGGACGTCTTCGAGGACGTCGCGATCGCATACGGGTACGAACGGTTCGAGGCCGTCCCGTCGAAGACCGCGACGATCGCAGAGGAGCAGCCCGTGAGCCGGCTGAAGCGGGAGGTGCGGGAGGCCCTCTGCGGCCTCGGGTACCTCGAGACCATGCCGTTCGTGCTGACGAGCGAGGACGTGCTCTTCACCCGCACGCGACGCGCGCCGGCGCCGGACCTGCTACGGCTGCTCCACCCCATATCGGAAGAGCAGTCCGTGGCCCGGACGTCGCTCATGCCGCTCCTGATGGAGCTCCTCGAGTACAACCGGTTCCGGGAGCTTCCCCAGCGTCTCTTCGCGGTCGGTGAGATCGTGCACGGCTACGGGACCGGTCTCGGCACGGCGGCCGTCTCCTGTCACGGCGCGGCAGACTTCTCGGAGGCATACGCCGTCGCGGACGCCCTCTGCCGCGAACTCGGGCTGGGTTATTCGGCGGTCGAATCCGACGATCCGGCGTTCATCGAGGGCCGGCGGGCCGAGCTCGTGATCGAGGGTGTGACGATCGGGGTTTTCGGGGAGATCCACCCCGAGGTGCTGGATGCGTTCGGACTCGACCACCCAGTGGCGGCGGTCGAGATCGATCTCTCGGGATTCGTCTGAGACGGGGCGGCGACGGCACCCGGCGGAAGGGGCGTAACCCTACGAGGCATCGCCGGGTGGACGGAGTTCACACGCACGGAGAAAGAGCTCAAATGAGGCGAGATAGAGCACCTTGACCGGGTTGGAGAGCGCCCCCCTCCGGCTCGCATCGAGCATTTCCCGGATTACACCCCCGTCGAAACATCCGGTTGTCACGCTGTCACTGAAGATATGGAGATCCCGCTGGAACTGATCATGCGCGGGGTCATCACTGAGCATCGGCCCTGTGTCGATCGGTTTTCGAACGCCGCGCGAAAAAGAACTGATACCCTGCGAGGCGGTGTAAACCTGATTGCGTCTCAGGAATGCTGTAGATGATAGTTCGGAATACTCAGATTTCACCGCTTTGAATGAAATCTCTTGAGCTTCGGTCCTCCAGTCCTTGTGGAACCCCCCCCCAGCCTTTCCGCACTATCGGCTCGCAAAAGCTTCCGCTCAGCGCGTTCTTTTCCCTGGATAGTCCGGAGCTGAAGGAGGTTGCTATTGAAGCATGCAATCACGTTTGCGAGATGGCCCCGTGTCACCGTTGTGACCAGCACGAGGCCGGCGTTGAAGTGCCGTTTGATCACCGCGCAGGGTCGCTCTCCAAGGGCTCGTGTACGGCCGATCGCCCGGTTTCGTCGTTTCTCCCTGATGGAGAGCGGATGACACCGGAGAGCCCGATGTATGGTCTTGTCCATCGAGGCCGCCGGTTTCACGCCGAAATACCCCTTGTCCCGGTAGACCGTCTCTCCCGGTTTCGAGAGGTTGATACGACTGTCACGCAGTGACGCAGTTGTTGTTGTCACTCGGCGGATCGAATGCCACTCCTTGTCGATGAGGGTGTGAAGTGTATCCCCGAACTGACTCTTTTTCCCTTTCTTCCGCCCAGGTGCCGTCCCGGCTTCGCCGGGTCCGTGCCTGATTGCCGCGTGTCGTATCAGCGGTCGCATGACCGGGATCGGCGTAAATGAACGTGGCATCCTGGATCACACCCCGGTGAATTTTCAGGCCGCGGGCATCGAGCTGCTGCTGGAGGCCGGTCCAGAGGTCATCGATCATGCCGGTGTCCACCAGGCGGTTCTTGAACTCCCAGATGGTTGACCGATCAGGGATCATGGCAGGATACTCAATAAAACGGGGGAACGAAATTCGGTCCCCAGCCTACCGTTCGAGCGCGTGGTCGGAAAGACCATGCCACTGCTGCAGCACGAGCAGTTTCATGAGCACGATCACATCGGTGTGAGGATCGCCGCTCTGGTCGGTGTCACTCTGGTTGAGCGTGGACAGCCGGGGACGAAACCGCTCCCAGTCAATCAGACTCTCGATCTCATTGAGAGGGTTACCACGGGCCGCAATAGCCGCATATTCCTGGTGGAGAAAGAAGTGCCCGAACGTGCTCACCCAGAAAGATCGATAGAAGAGTGGATAGAGGTGAGCTGGGGGTTGTCGCTATTCTCGACGATTTCTCACCACACCCATCTCGTTCGGAAGGCACCCCTTTTTTGGCAGAGCAATTGTAATACATCTACTGGATTGGGAACTGAGAGCATGAATGAGGTCTCGTGATGTCTAATAAACTCGGTTGTAACCGCTATTCTGATGCATCGATTGAGTCATCTTGGACCACCAGACCTTCACATCAACCTCGAAGATTTTCTCGAGCATCGAGAGTAGGGATAACGGTCTTCGACAAAGAGAGGGAGTTATGCGAGAGGCAGCCCCGGTGGAGAAGGCGGTCACCGGTCTACGCTACCATGCTGAATCTCAATACAGATTCGCCCTGCTTTCCCCCCCCTCTCGACATATCAGAATCGCGAGATACTGTCATGCCAGTCACCGATAACCATCTGTTGGAAATGACTACCGGTGATATCGGATGATCGCGATCGTTCTCGGCACCCGGCCTGAGATCATCAAGATGTCCCCAATCGTGCGCGAATGCGAGAGAAGAGGGGTCCCCCACTGTATCATCCATACAGGGCAGCATTATTCGTACGAGATGGACCGTGCCTTTTTCCAAATCCTCGGGCTGCCCGAGGCCCGGCATAATCTTGCCGTTGGATCCGGCCCCCATTCTGCCCAAACGGGAAGGATCATGACGCGAATCGAGGAGGTTTTTATTGCTGATCGGCCCGAGATTGCGCTTGTTCAGGGGGATACCAACACCGTTCTCGGTGGAGTCCTCGCCGCGTCGAAGATCGGGATCCTGGTGGGACACGTGGAAGCTGGGCTCCGGTCTTTCGACCGTACCATGCCCGAAGAGATAAACCGGGTTGTAGCAGACCACCTCGCCGACCATCTCTATGCACCAACGGAACGCGAACGGCGATATTTACTCGACGAGGGGATAGACGATGCGAAGATCTGGGTTACAGGAAACACCATAGTCGATGCTGTTCACCAGAACCTGGCGATTGCGAGGCGGGAGTCGACGATCTTAACATCCCTGTGTGTAACCCCGCATGACTACGTCCTCGTTACAGTCCACCGTGCTGAGAATGTGGACTCCCGCTCGAAGCTGGGCTCCATCCTCGCGGCATTGCAGCTGGTCGAAAAGGAGTTCGATAGGGAGATCGTCTTCCCGGTGCATCCCCGGACCCGAAAAATGATCGCGGGGTTCGGGCTTGAAACAGACGGGATCCGGATGGTGCCGCCCCTGGGGTACCTCGATTTCCTCAAACTCGAAGAGCAGGCATCCCTCATCCTGACTGACTCGGGGGGCCTGCAGGAGGAGGCATGCATCCTGCACGTTCCCTGCGTGACACTTCGGGAGAACACGGAGCGGCCCTCGACACTTGACGTGGGTGCAAACCTCCTTGCGGGCACTGAGACGGATCGAATCATCGAGGCATCCAGAACGATGATGACACGGGCCCGTTCATGGAAAAACCCCTACGGCGATGGAACGAGCGCTGAAAGGATCATCGGACTCCTTGCTGGATAACTCAAAGGGAGATCGCTCCCTGGTGATATCAGCGAACCCGTACTTGTTGCAATCATGTAACCTTGCCGCAATTCATATCCGAGAAGAGGACCATTACCAAAATATTTATTTGAGTAAGTGCATTCAGGATTGATTGACTCCCTCTAGAGGGATGGAGACCGGATGTCGCACGAAATATCCGGCGATACGACATGACAGGTGTACCGGGGAGACACCACAGAGATGACATGGTTATGAGTTCCAAGCGGGTTTTAGTCACGGGGGGTGCTGGATTCATCGGCACGAACCTCTGCAACGAGCTGCGCCGAAGGGGCCACGAGGTATTGGCAGTCGACCTCCTCAATAATGATCGGGACGGGTACGAGAGGTGCGACGTTCGGTTTTTCAGGCAGCTAGAAAGGGTTTTTGAACGGCACACTTTCGATTATGTTTACCACCTTGCCGCTGAGTACGGACGATGGAACGGCGAGGACTATTACGAAAACCTCTGGCAGACGAATGTTGTCGGAACCAAGAACCTCCTCCGACTGCAGGAGCGGCTCGGGTTCAGGATGATCTTCTTCTCGAGCGCGGAGGTTTACGGGGATTACACCGGCGTAATGTCCGAAGACGTTATGGTCAACAACCCGATTCAAGACACCTACCAGATGAACGACTACGCGATTACGAAGTGGGCAGGCGAGCTGATGTGTATGAACTCGGCGACCATGTTCGGCACTGAAACGGTCCGTGTCCGTCCGGTCAACTGCTACGGCCCCGGTGAACACTTCACCCCGTACCGAGGTTTTATCCCGAAATTCATCTACCACGCCCTTTTCGATCGTCCTTACACGGTATACCGCGGTCATAAACGGATCATCGACTTCGTCGAGGATTCGTGCAGAACGTGGGCGAACATCGTTGATCGCTTCATTCCTGGAGAGGTGTACAACGTGGGGGGACGACCCGAATGGGAGCGCAGCATCCAGGAATATTCAGATCTGATTCTGGAAACCGTAGGACGGGACGACGCGATCGTCACGTACGAGGACGGCGAACCGTTCACGACACAGATCAAGACGATGGATTTCTCAAAATCCGAAAGAGATCTTGGGCACAACCCAGCAGTGTCGCCTGAAGATGGGATCCGACGAACCGTTGATTGGATGAAGTGGTATTACCGGATCGAGGGATGAGTAGCATGGAGTCGTTCGGAAGCTTTTTCAAGAATAAGAAGATCCTGATCACAGGTGGGGCCGGTGCCATTGGCGGGCAGCTCGCGAGACGGCTGGTCGAGCTGGGCGCAGGGCGTATCGTAATCCTCGACAATCTGTCGTCATCCTACACATGGAACATCGCCCGGGGCGGAAACGTTCAATTCATCGAGGGCGACATTCTTGACGAAGAGAAACTTCGCTGGGCCTTCAAGTGCAGGCCCGAGATCGTCTACCACCTCGCTGCTCACTTCGCAAACCAGAATTCGGTCGACAACCCCGAAACGGACCTGATGGTCAACGGTGTCGGCATTCTCAAGGTTCTTCAGTACGCTCAGTTGACCGGCGTCGAGCGTTTTGTGTACTCTTCGTCAGGCTGCGGGGTATATGGACTCGACTCGAAGATGCCATTTGAAGAGCACGACGTCTCGATCCGCCTCCACACTCCGTACCAGGTGACAAAACTTCTCGGGGAGCTCTATACGAATTACTTTTACAGCATGCATGGTCTCCCGATCGTCAACGCCCGGTTTTTTAACTCGTATGGTCCGGGGGAGGTGCCGGGCCAGTACCGGAACGTCATACCGAACTTCATGTTCTGGGCAATGAAGGGCATCCCCCTGCCAATTACCGGTGATGGAACAGAGACACGCGACTGGACGTTCGTTGGTGACATCGTCACGGGCCTCCTTTTAATGGGAGTGCGGGACGAGGCTGTCGGGGAGGCATTCAACCTCGGGAACGGGCATGAGCAGCACGTGATCGATATGGCGAGCAGGATCCTGGAGTTGACCGGAAGCGAAGCAGGGATTACCTTCACACAACGACGAGACTGGGACGTAAAGACAAGGCTCCTTTCCTGCATCGACAAGGCCCGGACGCGTCTCGGGTACGAGCCGAAGATCCCCTTCGAGCGAGGACTCGAGCGTACATACGAATGGTTCGTCGACAACTGGGAGAACATCAAGAGCTCCGCCGAGTTTGCTTCTCCTGCACCCTGAGCATGGAACCCCGGAACAACCGGACAGACGCTTCTGTTTTTTTAACGGGAGTTGTTGCAGGTTCCCCGAGACAAGTTCTAGGTCTGGTTGAAAGAATGAAGGAGTATAGTGGCAAACTAGTCACCAACCTCCTTCTCCAATAACGCAGGGATGCGCTTCAATTTCACTTTGTCGCTCTCCTTTCTGTGATTATATCACCAGACGTATTCACCCAAATACAAGTATAATTTATCTTGACGAATACCTCCATTTGCCGAGAGTTTTCTCTTCAGATATCCCCAGAATCCTTCCAATCCATCGATATGATTCCCCTTGCCATCACTATACTCTCGATCTCCACGATTTACCAGCCGAAGGACAAATCCGCGCGATGCACGGCCCTTATACGCCCGCCACATGTCTGAGCAAACGATCGACCCCTTCCGCACCTCGCTCGAAATGAGCGGCTGGAGGGTTGCGGCATCGACTTTCTCGACAATCTCTGCCCAGACCAGTCCATTCCGGCAGAGAATTCCAAAGACCGGTTGTTTCTTCGTTCCTCTCCCTCGCTTCGTCTTCTGGTCTCGGATTGACGTCCGCTCGTTCTTCCAGTGACCGCCGACGTACGTTTCGTTCACCTCGACGGTTCCGGAAAAGAACTCCGGGACATCCTTGACGAGACCCCGCCGTATCCACGCGAGGGCTCGTAATACCCGTTTTCGGTCGATCCCGGTCCAATCCGGAATGGACTAGTTACTCTGTTCAAGGAGGAACCAGGTGATGATCCCATTCCATTGATCGCTGGTCAGGTACACGGAAGACGGTGTGGCGTGAAGTCGTAGCGACACAGAGAACACCGGCGTTTCCCAGTGCCCAGACGATACACCTTCGCACAGTGACATCGCGGGCAGACGATCCGCGTCATGAACCCCCTCCTAAGAGATAGGGGTTGGTGGTTACAATGACTCTATGCCCTTATTAATAAGGATACTCTTCGACTCGCTCCATGCCTGGATGGCCTGGAGCCCGTTCTCGCGACCGAGCCCGCTCTGTTTAACGCCGCCGAAGGGTACCTCGGGTGGGACCTTCGTATGGTGGTTCACCCAGACGATCCCGGCCTGGAGCCGCTCAATCGCATCGCGTGCTGTCCTTGGATCGCTGGTCCAGACCGACGCCCCCAGGCCGTACGGACTGTCATTGGCTAGAGCGATCGCCTGGTCCATATCGGTGAACGAAGTGACGGGGAGAACCGGTCCGAAGACCTCTTCGCGGAGCAGCCGGGATCCGGGTACGACATCCATGATCAGGGTCGGCTCGTAGAAATTACCGGCGGCGAACTTGTTACTCCGGGGCACCTGTCCGCCGCAGAGCACTCGTCCCTCTTCCCGCTCGACTGCCTCGTCGACAAGACAGGCTACTCGTGTCCTACCAGAATGGCTGTTCATCGGCCCGATGCGTACTCCCGGGTCAGTGCCGCGCCCCATCTGGAGAGCTGTGACCGCGTTCTCGAGACGGGCCTCGAGAGCGGGCGCGATAGACTCGTGGACAAAAAGACGCTTGACCGAGGTGCAAACCTGGCCGCAGTTGTAGAACCTGTGTGCGACAGCCCCCGAGATCGCACGGTTAAAGTCCGCATCCGCGCAGATGATCATCGGGTCCGAGCCCCCGAGTTCGAGGGTGACTCGCTTGATCTCCTGCGCTGCGAGCGAGTAGATTCGTCTTCCAGTCTCCAGGGAGCCGGTGAACGATATCTTCCTTATGCGTGGCTCGAGCACCAGAGCTTCTCCCACTTCCTCGCCTGCACCCGTAACAAGGTTGAGGGCCCCCGCAGGCAAACCCGCCTCACCGAGAATCTGCGCGAGCGAGAGTGGTGTCAGTGGAGCTCCTGACGCGGGCTTGAGGACAAGCGTGTTTCCCGCCAGAAGGGCTGCGCCGACCTTCCAGCCGAAGATCAGGGCAGGCATGTTCCACGGGATGATGGCCCCCGTGACCCCAATGGGTCTGCAAAGGACGAACGCATCGATGCCTCCCGACAGGCGATGGAACTCGTCGGCCGCGTTCGCCGAGATACCTGAATAATACTCCAGGACGTTTGCGGTTCCGCGGATCTCGTCGGTTGCCTCACGGAGGGGTTTGCCCTGCTCGGCAGTGAGCTGCCTGGCAAGCTGGCCGACACGTGCTCGAACCAGGGCGGCAGCTCTCTCCAGGACCCTTCCCCTCTCCCTCATGGTCCGCGCAGACCATTCCGGGAGCGCCGCCTCAGCCGCTTCGACAGCGGTTCCGATGTCCTCCCTGGTGCCCAGGGGTAACCGCGCGAGCACCTCGCCGCTCGCCGGGTCGCGGACCTCGAATGTCATCTCAGTCTCCTCCCCATCTCCTTTTCCGCCGATTCACACGGAATGCCTCAGGTGCCTGCATCCCAGGCGGAGAGATACCGAGCCTGTTCGTCGGTCAGGCAGTCTATCGCGATACCGAGAGCCCCCAGCTTTTCTCTGGCGACGGCCTCGTCGATCGATGCGGGAACCTCGTGGACCCCGGGGGCCAGTCTCTTGCCGTGCTTTGCCACGTATTCAGCAGAGAGGGCCTGCAACGCGAAGGAGAGGTCCATCACCTCGATCGGATGCCCCATCCCCTTGGGAGTGGCGAGGTTCACGAGCCGACCCTCGGCGAGGACGTGGATGCGCCGGCCCGCGAGCGTGAACGTCTCGATGCCCTCGTGCTGTTCTATCTCGTCGGCAAGTGAACGGAGCCCGTCGAGGTCGATCTCGACGTTGAAATGGCCGGCATTGGCCAGTATCACGCCGTCATTCATGCTCGCGAAGTGCCGTTTCCCTATCACGTCGATATCCCCCGTCGTGGTGACGAAGATATCGCCGTACTCAGCAGCTGCCTCCATGGGCATCACTTCGAATCCGTCCATGTGGGCCTCAAGCGCTCGCCTCGGGTCGACCTCGGTCACGATAACGCGAGCTCCCATCCCCCTCGCCTTCCTTGCGAGACCACGACCGCAATAGCCGTACCCTGCGACGACGAGCCGCTTCCCAGCGATGAGCACGTTCGTTGTGATCATCAGCGATACCAGGGCGGACTCGCCCGTACCGTGGACGTTGTCGAACGATCGCTTCATCGGGGTGTCGTTCACGGCGATGACAGGGAACTCGAGCTTCCCCTCAGCTGCCATTGCCCTGAGCCGGTGGATACCCGTCGTCGTCTCCTCGCACCCGCCGATCACACCGTCAAGGAGCTCGCGTCTGGTGGTGTGCAACCGGTGGATAAGGTCCATGCCGTCGTCGATGGTCACCGTCGGCCGGGTGTCGAGCACGCGGTCGATCGCGGCGTAGTACTCGTCGACCGGGCAGGCGTGGCGCGCAATGCACGAGATTCCCTCGAAAGACCCGAGCGCTGCCGCGACGTCGTCCTGGGTCGAGAGGGGATTGCAGCCCGTGATCGCCACATCGGCCCCGCCGGCAGCGAGCGCCATGACGAGGTTCGCAGTTTTTGCCTCGACGTGGAGTGCCATCGCGATCTGCTGCCCCTCGAGCGGCCGCTCTACTGAAAAACGCTCTCTGATCGCACCCAGTACCGGCATGTACTGGGCGGCCCAGGCGATCTTCCGCGAACCCGAGTCCATGTCCGTAGAGGTGGGCGGCGGGCTACTTGAATCCATAACCCTCAAGAGCGTCGACGCCGATCAGATGGGTACAATGGTGCTGACCAAGCGGATCATCCCGTGCCTTGACATCAAGGAAGGGCGGGTCGTGAAGGGCACGAACTTCATCGGTCTGCGGGACGCTGGCGACCCGGTCGAACTCGCTGCGAGGTACAACGAACAGGGTGCCGACGAGGTGGTCTTTCTCGATATCACCGCCTCCAGTGAGGGGCGCGGCACGATCGTCGAGGTGATTGAGCGCGCGGCCGACCAGCTCTTCCTACCGCTCACGGTCGGCGGCGGGATCCGGAGCACCGACGACATCCGCCTGATCCTCCGAGCCGGTGCCGACAAGGTGAGCGTGAACACGAGCGCCGTAGAGCGGCCATCTCTCATCAGGGAGGCGGCGGAAGCCTTTGGCACGCAGTGCATCGTCGTTGCTATCGACGTCCGGCGTAACATGGAGCCGAATCCCATCGCCACGCCCGTCACTCAGGCCGACGGCCGGTCATGCTGGTACGAAGTGGTGACATACGGAGGCAACCGCCCGACCGGGATCGACGCCATCGCGTGGGCCCGGGAAGTGGAGGCCCTCGGGGCGGGGGAGGTGCTTCTCACGAGCATGGAGACCGACGGTACGAAGGACGGCTTTGACCTGCCGATCACGGCCAAAGTCTCGGAAGCGGTTGGCATCCCGGTGGTCGCGAGTGGCGGGGTTGGTAAGCTCGAACACTTCTACGACGGGCTCGTCATCGGAAAGGCCGACGCCGTCCTCGCCGCCTCGGTCTTCCATTACGGAGAACTGACCGTTCGCGACGTGAAGCAGTATCTGGCAGGGCGGGGCGTCCCGGTCAGGCCCTGACGACCTTCGACGGGCGTTTACCCCCTGCCAGGTTCCACGGACGCCTACACCCGGGCTCTCGGCATGCATCGCAGCTCCTGGGTGATGAAAGTTGCTCGGGTCGATTCTACCGAACTCGATGCCTGATCGGACCGTATCGTCAGGTACTGTCTATCAAGGTAAGCATCCCCCATTTAGGGTCGGGTGTTTTCGTGCCAAGCACCGGGGATAGAGCACTTTCTATGGTAGCGTAACGAAAGTGCTGTAAAAAATGAATGGCCCTGAATCCCACCTAGTATTGGGAAAAGGAGAAGACAGGGCCATGATCCCGTTATCGGTTCTCGAAGATTATCAACAGTCCGATGGTATGCGGAACCTCACTACGTGGTTCCTGAACCTCGTGATGCAGCTGGAAGCGCTTCACCAAGCCGGAGCCGATCGCCACGAACGTACGGCGACCAGGACCGCTCATCGGAACGGCACCCTCGACCGCTCGCTTCGGACCCGGTACGGCGATTACACCCTCACGAAACCGCAATTCCGAGAACGTCCGTTCGAAACCAACGTCTTCGGTCGCTACGCCTGTGTCGAGAAGGCCATGGTGAACGCGATCGCCGGATCCTATCTCCAGAGCGTCTCGACCCGGCAGGTCGAGTCGATCATCGCCCATCTCGGAATCGATCAGCTCTCGCCGTCGTCGGTCTCCCGTATCGCCCAGAACCACGACCGGGAGGTGCAGGAGTTCCTGGCGCGGCCGATTGAGCATCCGATCCCGTATCTCTTCCACGATGCCTCGTACTACACCATCCGTGACGGCCCCCTGTATGTCTCGAAAGCACTCCTCGTTTCCGCCGGCGTCCGTGAGGATGGGTATCGTGAGCTTCTCAGCCCCACGATCGCCGACTGCGAGAACGAGGCGTTCTGGTCCGGGTTCTTCGACGAGCTGAAAGAACGGGGCCTGACCGGCGTTCAGCTTGTCGTCTTGGAAGGCCATCGCGGTATCCAGGCAGCCGTGGCATCAGCGTTCAAAGGTGCCTCGTGGCAGATGTGTCAGGTCCACACGACCCGAGCGGTCCTGAGGAGCGTGCTAAAGAAGGATCAGCGCGAGATCACCGACCTGCTGCGGGAAGCCTGCGGCACCGAACGGCGACTCCAGGAGTGTGCCGATGACCTCGCTGGACGAGGATACACGAGAGCAGCAGCAACGATTGAACGGTTGCTACCCTGGCACCTGAATTACACGGCCTTTCTAAAGGAGCACTGGAACCGCATCCAGACGACCAACGGCATAGAACGGATCAACAAGGAAATCAAGAGGAGAACCCGAGTCGTGGGAGCGTTTCCTTCGGAGCACGCGCTCCTGCGATTGGCGGGATAGATCCTCAGGGACATCAATGACGAGTGGGTCACAGGAAAAAGGTATTTGTCGATGGAGGAGTGATGCAGATCCACGAATTCCGGGATCGAGGAAATTACAGCGATTCTGAAACGCTACCTGAAAATGACACTAAACCCATAAGATTATGCCATGATTCTCTTTTCTGCAGGTAGCGTCTCAGAAGTGCTGTAATTTCCCTCGGACCCTGTCTCCCCGGATCATCATCACTCTTCCATTAGCAAATATCTTTTGCCAGTAATCCACTCCTCGTTGATGTCCCTGAGGATCGATCCGG